>Ga0111538_10004932_pt1 | contig 18349 bp, 19 predicted proteins | sample SoiMethybrSBSTD1_FD_79669 | JGI IMG/M metagenome (GOLD analysis project Ga0111538, IMG submission 79669) | Bulk soil microbial communities from a Populus tree surrounding site in Tennessee, USA - Soil MetaG P. TD hybrid SBSTD1 (version 2)... | ecosystem: Environmental > Terrestrial > Soil >...
TCGGCAGTCGCAGTCGATGAATCAGTCGTCAGTAGCCAGTGGATGAATCAGTCGTCAGTAGCCAGTCGATGAATCAGTCGTCAGTAGCCAGTCGATGAGTCAGCCGTCAGTAGCCAGTCGACGAGGGCGTACTGGTCACTGACCGCTGGCTCATGGACTGCGACTGCGACTGGCTCATCGACTGACGCATGGACTGGCAACTGGCGACTGGCTCATCGCGTATGATGTCGCGATGTATCGGGCCGCTCTCGCACTCGCGTCGCTGCTTCTCCTTCCTTCGACTTCATATGCGACCTGGTCGGTGATTGCGGTCGACCGCAGCACCGGGCGCGTCGTCATCGCGTCGGCCACCTGCGTCGATCGCGACGATGAGTTCCTGAAGGGCGTGCAGGCGGTGGTCGTCCCCGGCAAGGGCGTGGCCGCATGTCAGGCCGCGGTCGATCAGACGCATCAGAACCAGATGCTGGTGTTTCGCGAGCTGCAGAAGGGCACCGACCCGAAAGAGATCATCGAGCTCCTCAGCCAGGATCCGGCATTCCAGAGCCGCCAGTTCGGCATCCTCGACCTGCAGGGCCGCCGCGCCGGCCACTCGGGCCTGACCAACGGCTACGTCTCGCAGGACGTGCAGGGCCAGGTGCCGGGCACCGAGATCTTCTATTCGATCCAGGGCAACATCCTGAGGCCCGGCCTGGTGGTGCCGAACGCGGTGCAGGCGTTCATTGCCGCCAGCGGCGCGATCACCGACCGGGTGATGGCGGCGATGGAAGCGGCCGACGGATCGGGCGGCGACAGCCGCTGCACCTGTCCGCCGTGGCCATCGGACGGCTCGAAGCCGCCGATTCCGTGCGACGGCAAGACGGCGCACGTTGCCTACATCCTGATGGCCGAGAAGGGCGACGCCAGCGGCGACTCGCACAACAACGGCAAGTACGCGATGTATCTGACCACCGCCCAGCCGGCGGCCGATCACGGACCGCACGCGATCAAGCCCGGAGAGAACCTGAACCCGGTGAAGACGCTGCGCGCGCGCTACGACGCGTGGCGCAAAACGCAGCCGGCGTCGTTCAAGTGAGGCCAATTGTGGTGTCCGCTTTTCCGCCTTCGCCGGAGGCTTCGGCGGACCCACCGAAGCCTTGGCGTCGGTGGGCAGGCGGACTTCCCCCGTTGTTCGCCTCAGTGTTGTGCGTCTCGATGGCGGCGACGGCGCAACAACGCGGCGCGCCGCCCGCGCAGCCCGGCGGCCGGGGCGGCGGCCGCGGCGGCGTGCAGGTGATGGCGCTGACATCGGCCGCCTGGCAGGACGGCGGCCCGATTCCCGTCAAGCACACGCAGGCCGGCGATCAGGTCTCGCCGCCGCTGGCGTGGAGCAACGTGCCGGACGGCGTCGCCGGCTTCGTTCTGATCGCGCACGACGTCGACGCCGCAATCGGCAGCGGCACCGACGACATCCTGCACTGGATGCTGTGGAACATTCCCGGCGCTGCACGCGGCCTGAGCGAGGGGCTGCCGCCGGTGGCGGAGCTGCCCGACGGCACGCGGCAGACGAGCGCCAGCGGTCCGTACTATCGCGGTCCGGGCGCCGCAGCCTCCGGCCCGGCGCACCACTACATCTTCGAGCTGTTCGCGCTCGATGCGCCGATCGACGTTGCCGCCGTCGGCGCGTCGCCGCCGCAGACCCGGGCGGCAGTGGTCGCGGCGATGGCGGGGCACGTGCGCGGCAAGGCGGCGCTGGTCGGGCTGTTCAAGCGCGCGCAGTGAGATCGATCACGCTCCACTGGACGGCGCCGCTGACCGCCGGCGGCCTGTGCCTGCTGTTGTTTCCGATCTGGGCCTACTTCTCACGCGGCGCCGCGGACCCGGCTGGCTGGCAGCTTGGCCTCAAGGTCCTGCTCTATTACCCACAGGCCGTTGTCGTGCTGTTTTTCTTCGGCTGGCTCCACCGCTTTCTCAGCCGCAAGAAGGATCGCCCGAGGATCGCCGTCCTCTATCTCGTCGTCGCTCACGCGTGTCTGGCCGTGGCCCTTCTCGTCATGGCGTTCTCGGTGGCGCGCGTCGTCGGTTGAGTTGATCCATGATGCGCTCATGAATCAGGAAGAGCCGTTCCGGACGCTCCTCATCTGGGGACTGCTCGCCGTGCTGCCGATCGCCGTCTACCACCGGCTGAAGGCGCACAGCTCGCGCGAACCTCTCGATCGCCGCCAGGAAGGGCTGTTCATCCTGGCAACGCTGCGGCCGATCGGCCTGGCGTTCATCGTCGGCCTGATTCTGTATCTGGTGAATCCCGCGCGGATGGCGTGGGCGTCGGTGGCGATTCCCGGCGCGCTGCGATGGGCCGGGCTCGTCGGGATCGCGGCCGCAGGCGTGCTGCTGTTCTGGACGCTGCACAGCCTGGGCGCCAACCTCACCGACACCGTGGTGACGAGGAAGGCGCACACGCTGGTCGTGAAAGGCCCGTACCGCTGGGTGCGGCATCCTTTCTACGACTGCGTTGCGCTGCTGCTGTTGGCGATTTCGCTGGCAGCGGCGAACTGGTACCTGCTGCTGATGGGCAGCCTCGCGCTGACGCTGCTCGTAGTGCGCACGCCGAGGGAAGAAGAGCGGCTGCTGGCGCGGTTCGGCGACGAATACCGGGCTTATATGGCGCGGACCAACCGGTTCGTGCCGACGCGGCGCGGCAAGTAGACTGCGCTCAGCCAGCCCCCAGCCCCGAGTCCCCAGCCCCTACTTCTTCTTCGCGTACGCCTTCGCCTGCTGCGCGACGATGTCCACCAGGTTGCCCATCGCCAAATTGACGTCGATGAGATGCAGTCCCCAGTTCGCCAGGATGTTCGGCGGGTTGCCGATATCGCCGACGATATCGTCGACGCGCGGGTCGGACGGGTTGCCGTTGACCGTCACCTCGAGATAGCCGGACGCGTTCTCATTGGACGTGCATCTGGCGGTGAGCAGCCCGGGCACGCTGACCCATGGCGTGTCGATCGGCTGCTCCGGCGTCACCCACGGCTTGCCCGGCGTGGTCGAGGTGATCGTCTGGCCGCTGCGATCCAGGTACGCGTGCAGCTCGCCGCTGCCGCCGCCGAGCGCGGCGGGATTGGTGCACGCGGCCTCCATGGTGGCGTCCGGCACTTTGCCGAACAGCGTGTTTGCCGGCGGCGGCACCGTGGAGCGGTACGACGCGAACGTGATCACGCAGCCGGTCTGCGACGCCGAGTGGCACAGCGGCACGCTCTTGAACGATCCGCCGACGTCTTTGCCCTTCGGCACCCCGATCACCGTGCCGAGCAGGATCGCCGAGACCATGCGCGACTGCACCGGCTTCCCATCGACCTCGCGGCGAATCAGCTCGGCGAGGATGAACGATCCCTGCGAGTGGCCGACCAGCACGAAGCCGCGCCCCTTGTTGTCGTTCTGCAGGTAGTAGTTGAACGCGTCGCGCACGTCGTCGTACTGCAACCCGCGTTCGAGCGCGGTGCCGCCGCCGCCGCCGGCGAGCAGGCGGCGCAGGCCGGCGAGCGTCACCTGCCGGTAGAGCGGCGCGTACGGCTTGCACTGCGAGGCCAGGCGGGCGAACTGCTGTTTGATGACGTTGGTCTCCGCCGGGTCGGCGGTCATGTCGCTGTTCGGCGTCTGATCGGTCGACACCGTGGGATAGACGTAGAAGCAATCGATCGGCGCGCTCGGGTTCGCCTTCCACGTCTCGCGCGTCAGCTTGCCGTCGGCGGCGACGATGGTGGTGGTGTGATCGATCGCGCATGCATCCTGGCCGCCCGGCCTGCACAGCCACGACTTCGGATCCGCATAATTGTTCGGCGCCGGCGGGGCGGCCGGCGGTGGCTGGCCCTGCGCGAATGCCCGGCCGCTGAGGCCGAGACATACGGTAACAGCGAGTACGACGGCAATCCGATTCACCACTCCAGACACGGATCCTCCTGTAAGATCGGCGGTCACCATGACCCAGGGCCCCGGCGTCGCGCGCCGCCAACCATACTACAAAAGCCTGTACGTGCAGGTGCTTGCCGGCATCGTGCTCGGCGTCCTCGTCGGCATCCTCTGGCCGGAGCGGGGCGCGGCGATGCGCCCGCTCGGCGACGGCTTCATCAAGCTGATTCGGATGCTGATCGCGCCGATCATCTTCTGCACGATCACCGTCGGCATCGCGCAGATGGGGCACATGAAGGATGTCGGCCGCATCGGGCTGCGGGCGCTGATCTACTTCGAGGTCGTGTCGACGCTGGCGCTCATCATCGGCCTCGTCGTCGTCAACGTGTTGCAGCCGGGCACCGGCCTGCACGTCACGGCGAGCGAGGCCGACATCAAGGCGGCCGCCGGCTACGGCGCCGCCGCGTCTCACAGCCCGGGCGTCGTCGACTTCCTCCTGAACATCATCCCGACGACGATTGGCGATGCCTTCACGCGCGGCGACATCCTGCAAGTGCTGCTCGTCTCGACGCTGACCGGCGTGGCGATGCTCTCGCTCGGCAATCGCGTGCAGGCGCTGCTCGGCGTCCTCGAGCAGGTGTCGCAGACGCTGTTCACCATCGTCGGCATCGTGATGAAGGCGGCGCCGATCGGCGCGTTCGGCGCGATGGCGTTCACGGTGGGGCGCTACGGCGTCGGCACGTTGTTCTCGCTCGGCAAGCTGATGGGCGGCGTCTACATCACCTGCTTCCTGTTCGTCGTGATCGTGCTGGGCTCGATCCTCCGCGCCGTCGGCCTGCGGCTGCTGCCGTTCCTCCGCTACATCGCCGAGGAGATCCTCCTCGTGCTCGGCACCTCGTCGTCGGAGTCGGCGCTGCCGCGGCTGATGATCAAGCTGGAGCGGCTCGGCTGCAGCAAGCCGGTGGTCGGACTGGTGGTGCCGGCAGGCTATTCGTTCAACCTCGACGGCACCGCCATCTACATGACGATGGCGGCGATCTTCGTCGCGCAGGCGAGCGGGGTGCACCTGTCGGCCCGGGAGCAGCTGGGCGTGCTGGCGATTCTGCTGCTGACGTCGAAAGGCGCGGCGGGCGTGTCCGGCAGCGGCTTCATCACCCTGGCGGCGACGCTGGCCGCGATCCCGTCGATTCCGTCGGCGGCGCTGGCGCTGCTCCTCGGGATCGATCGCTTCATGTCCGAGGTGCGATCGATCACCAACCTGATCGGCAACGCGGTCGCCACCGTTGCCGTCGCGCACTGGGACGAGGCGCTCGATCTGCGGCAGGCGCGCGACGTGCTGGCGGGGAATCAGCTGCCGGCGATGGCAACGTCGAACGCGGCGGTCTGGACCGAGCCCGAACGCCTGACCTGAACGAAGATCCGGTAGTCGCCCGCCTCGGGAAATCCATAGGGGAACGACACCACCGGCGGGATCGCCGGGCGGTGCCGCGCATGCTGCGCGTGCGCATCGGCGGCCGGCATCGCGATCTGCAGCGCCGCCATCGGCGCCGAGCCGCTCGGGTGTACGTGGGCGAACACCCGCCGGTCTCGCTTCATGAAGACCGCGTGGCCCGGCATCCCCATGTAGAGCTCGAGGTCGGCCGCCGGCTGGCCTGCGGCGTCTTCGACGCGAAACGTAAACAGCGTCAGCCGCTTCGGCACCAGCGGCGCGGCGTCGCGAACCCACACGATCCGGCCGCCGTCAGGTGTCGCGCTCGCGTCACCGTTCGTTGCCACCCCGTTCCAGGCGCTGTCGTCGCCGGTCAACGGCGCGCCGTGAATCGCCGGCGTTTCCAGCGTTCCGGTGACGGTTTCCGACACGCCCGTCTTGTGCACCACGTCAGCGAACAGCTCGTAGCGGCCGGCCGGGAGGTCGGGCAGGCGATGCTCGAACCTGCCGGGAGCGACCTGCGCCGGATGCAGGTGCCACAGGCGATCGAGCGATGGCGATACCGCGAAAAGGTGCATCGGGTGACCGTGGTCCTCGATGAGATCGTCGACGCGCCGGCTGAGGATCCAGCCGGGGTCGTGCAGCTCCAGGCGCAGACTGCCGCCGTCGGTCACCGCCGGCGTCGCCGCGAGCGGCTTGTAGACGTAGCGCGCGTAGTCCGACGCTTCAGCCGTCCACCACTGGTTGCCGAACAGCACCGCGGCAATCACCACGCACGCCGAGACGAAGCCGGCGATGCGGCCGTTGCGGCGCGCCCTGGGGTCGGGCGTCTCACCTTCGTCGAGCCGCGCTTCGCGCGCCATCGCCGCGATGATGGCGATGAAGCCGGCGCCGAGCAGGAGCATCAGCACGAACAGCAGGCCGCGGACGGCGCGCGTCATCGCGAGCGTCGCCTGCGGCAGCGTCGGCACGGGCACGGCCAGCGTGTGCTCCCCCTGATCGCCCGCGATCGTGACGCGCACCTGCCATGCGCCCGCGGTCATCATCCACAGGTGGCCGACGAAGAGACGCGGATCGGCGGCCGATCGCGCCGCCACGTCGGGCACCGGCGGGAGCGTCGCGCCCGGTCCGGTCAACGGCAGCGGCACGATCCGCACCTGCGACACGCCGGGTGTGGTTACCAGCACCTCGACGTCGGCCACGCCCGGGATCGCATAAGGCGGCCGCACCGTCACCAGCGCGCGATACGGCCCCGCCTGGGCGTCGAGGAAGACGTCCGGGCTGCCGATGTGCGCGGCGACCGCCTGCGGCAGCAGCGCAAGAACCACCGCCGCGGCGGCGACAGCCGAGCGAAGGCGCGCGCAGCGACAGCCAGCCCCGAGCCCCCAGCCCCCGGCCCCTGCTCGTCTCACCGTTTCACTCGCCGCATCACGCGCCCGGCGTGCAGCCCGACATACATCATCACGCACGAGATCAGACCGGCGACCAGCATGCCGCGCCAGAACTGGGGCCCGGGCTCGCTGGCGTAAAACAGATTCTGCGCATACTGCGAATCGGGCGGCGTCCCGTAGTCCATGTACTCGGTGCCAAAGAACCAGTTGCGCGCCAGCGGCGTCATCAGAAACTTGGCAAACGGCCATTGCGTGGCGATGAAGGTGATGAGAAACGCGAGCCCCGCCATCGGCGCGCGTACCAGCGGCCGCTGCGACGCGGTGCGCGACAGCAGCCAGTCGACCACCGCAGCCGGCACGACGATCAGCAGCGGAAACTCCCACGGGATGAAATGCGTCACCGGGTGCAGCACCGGCCCGAGCTTCGGCTCGGCGGGGAAGAGCGGCAGCAACCACAGGAAGAACAGCGCGAACGCGCTGTAGACCGCCGCCATGATCGTCATCGCCCAGCGGTGGCGCGACGCAATCGCAATCGCCATCAGCGCCGCCGGCGTGCCGATCGAGACGACGATGTAGAAGAGCGCCGTGTGCTGATCCGAGCGGCTGATGTACTCCATCTTCAGCAGCAGCGACTCGCTGACGACGGTGCCGCCGACATAGAGGAAGAGCCACTGCAGGCGGCGCCGTGTGTCCTCCGCCGCGCGGTTCATGAACGCGAGCAGCAGCATCACCGTGCCGAGCTCGATGCCGAAGAAGCCGCCGGCCAGCACCATGTGCGGCGGGCTGATGATCTTCACGTCCAGGCCGTAGGCGTTGTGCCACCAGTCGTCGAACGGCGCCGACGCCAGCATCGCCACGCCGCCCCAGGCCGAGATGAACGCGCCCAGCGGCCCGCGCAGCCCCCAGATGCGGACGCTGACGTCGCGCGCCGCGCGGTCGCGCCCGAAGGTGGTCGAGAAAATCATGAAGGCCGACGAGATGCCGGCGAGGACGCCGCAGGCGTAGATCGCCATGTGCGGCGCCGACCAGAAGGTGTCGCGGCCGATCGAGCGATGCCACGAGATGTCCCAGTAGCCGCCGACGTAGGCCGAGGTGACGGCGAGGGCCGCGCACCACAGGTACCAGGGGATGCCGGCCGCGGCGGCCGACCCGGCGGGCCGATGGCCGGGTTCGGTGGTGGCAGTTGCAGCGCGCATGGCGACAAGCCTACCATCGGCCCGTGAAAAGACTACTTCCGCTCCTGCTCCTCCTCACGTGTCTCGCCGCCGACGCCGGACTGCTGCGGGCGGCAGGCCAGGCGCCGGCGCTCCGTCCGTCGCACGCCGCGGCCGGCTTCTCGGCCGAGCGGCTGGCGCGCATCGACGCCGTGCTGCAGCAATACGTCGACGACAACCGGCTCGCCGGCGCGGTTGCGCTCGTGCTGCGCGACGGCCAGACCGCGTACGAGAAAGCCTTCGGCTGGAGCGACAAGGAAGCGGGCCGGCGCATGGCGCCGACCACGATCTTCCGCATCGCCTCGCAGTCCAAGGCGATCACCAGCGCCGCGATCCTCGTCCTGCTCGAGGAAGGAAAGCTGACGCTCACCGACCCGGTGAGCCGCTACATCCCGAGCTTCGCGAACTCGAAAGTGGCGATCCGCAACGACGCCGCCGCGCCGGGGACCGCGCCCGAAATCGTGCCGGCGAGGCGGCCGATCACGATTCGCGATCTGCTGACGCACACGGCAGGCATTTCCTACGGGACCGATCGCCACGTGTCGGCGCTTTACGAAGCCAAGGGACTCGGCCCGGCGGCCGGGTTCGGCTGGTACACCGCCGACAAGAGCGAGCCGGTGTGCGACACGATGGAGCGGCTCGGGACGCTGCCCTTCGTCGCGCAGCCCGGCGAGGCGTGGGTCTACGGCTACAACACCGACATCCTCGGCTGCATCGTCGAGAAGGCGAGCGGGTCGCCACTCGATGCGTTCGTGCGAACGCGCATCACCGGGCCGCTGGGGATGAAGGACACGCAGTTCTTCCTGCCGCCCGAGCAGCGCGATCGCCTGGCCGCCGTCTACACCCACGGCAGCGACGGGAAGATCGTGCGCGCACAGGACGGTCCGCGCGGGCAGGGGAATTACGTCGAGGGGCCACGGCGCAGCTTTGCCGGCGGCGCCGGCCTGCTGTCGACCGCGCGCGATTACGCGCGCTTCCTCGAGATGACGCGCAACGGCGGCGTGCTCGACGGCGTCCGCGTCCTGTCGCCGCGCACGGTGGCGCTGATGACCACCAACCAGGTCGGCACGCTGCATTCGCCGACCGGTCTCGGCTTCGGCCTCGGCTTCGAGACCACCGATCGCTACGGCGCGAACGGCCTCGATTCGGAAGGGGCCTACGGCTGGTCCGGCGCGTACTCGACCACCTATCGCGTCGACCCGGAGGCGAAGCTCGTGATCGTGCTGATGATTCAGATCCTGCCGAACACCACCGACATCGGCCGCAAGTTCCCGACGCTCGTGTATCAGGCGCTCACGGAGCAGCCGGCGAAGTCGATGTCATCGACGCGATCGCAGCAGCGGTAGAAGCCGGAAGTACGAAGTCAGAAGTACGAAGCGTTGCTGACCCGCAGGGCCTGGAACTCGGCCCAGCTTCGTACTTCGTACTTCAGACTTCGAACTTTCACGAAGCGCGGCGTTTTTGAGCCGCGCGCCGCGCGCCCTTCCGCATCGGCTCGTGGTTTTCTGCGCGGCCGTACCCGCCGCCGCCGGGCTTTTCGCCGCCGCCGTGCACTTTGTTGACCGTCGCCCAGGCGCGGCGTTCGGCCTCGTCCTGCGAGAGGCCCCGTTCCTCGTAGCCCTTTTCGATGTGCTCGGCCTGGCGCTTCTGCTTGTCGGTGTACTTGCGCTTGTCTCCCTGCGGCATGAGGTCCTCCGCGTGCTGAAAATCGCAAGCGCGGTGCCAACGCGCACCGCAGTGCTCGCGGGAGTAGGATTCACGCCATGAAAAAGCTCGTCCTCATCGGCTCGGCGATCGCGGTTGTTTCAGCTGCGGCGCTGGCGCAGGCGCCGCGCACGCACGACCTGACGCTCACGCCCGACCACGTGCACTGGGGCTACTACGACCCGGCGGTCAAGCCGGTACTCCGCATCAGCTCGGGCGACACCGTCCGCGTCGAGACGATGATCGCCCGCGGGCTGCAGCGGCTGCGCGCGGCCGGCGTGAAGGAAGACGAGATTCCCGAATCGCTGAAAGCGGTAGAGCGCGCGGTGACCGAGCGCGGACCCGGCGCCCACCCGATGAGCGGCCCCATCTTCGTCGAGGGCGCCGAGCCCGGCGATTCGCTCGAGGTGAAGATTCTCGGCATCGAGTTCCTGCACCCGTACGGCGTCTCCGGTTTCATCCCCGGCGGCGGCACGCTGCCCGACGACTTTCCCTACGTCGGCTTCCACCTCGTGCGCTTCGATCCGCGTTCGGGGGTCGCCACCTTCGCGCCCGGCATCACGCTGCGCCTGGCGCCGTTTTTCGGATCGATCGGCGTGGCGCCGAACCCGCTCGTCGGCCGCATCTCGAGCGGCCCGCCGGGACCGCACGTCGGCAATCTCGACAACAAGGAGCTGGTCGTCGGCTCGACGCTGTATCTGCCCGTCCACGTTCCCGGCGCGCTGCTGTCGATCGGCGACGGCCATGCGATGCAGGGCGATGGCGAGGTGACCGGCACGGCGCTCGAGACCTCGCTGCGCGGCACGGTGCAGGTGACGCTGCGGAAGGGCCGGCGCCTGACCTGGCCGCGCGCCGAGACGCCGACCCACTACATCGCGATGGGGCTGCACCCCGATCTCGACGAGGCGGCGAAGCTCGCCACCCGCGAGATGATCGACTTCCTCGTTGCTGAGAAGAAGTTGAGCCGCGATCAGGCCTACGTGCTCTGCTCGGTTGCCGCCGATCTGCGCGTCACCCAGGTCGTCGACGTGACCAAAGGCGTCCACGTGATGCTCGCCAAATCGATCTTCAGCCGCTGAGGCGCCGCATGATCATCGGAACCCACATCCTCCTCTACACCACCAACCCGGACGCCGATCGCGCCTTCTTCCGCGACGTCCTCGGCTTCCGCGCCGTCGACGCCGGCCACGGCTGGCTGATCTTCGCCGCGCCGCCGACCGAGCTGGCGCTGCATCCGGCGGACGACGCGCCATCGCGCGCCCACGCCGGCCATCAGCTGCTGACGGCGCACGTCTACCTGATGTGCGACGACGTGCGGCGGACGGTCAAGGAGCTGGAAGCGAAGAAGGTGCGCTGCACCGAGATCAGCGAGGAGCGGTGGGGATTAAGGACGACGATCGCGCTGCCGGGCGGCGGCGAGGTCGGGCTCTATCAGCCCACTCACCCGACGGCCATATAGGGCTTTCGATATAGGTGCCGCGCACCGTGTGCGGCACCGCGCCGCGCACGGTGCGCGGCACCGCTGGACAGGTGTGGTACAACGGTAGAGCCCGTCGCTGGGTTTCCTACAAAGACTACGACTATGCCGATCGACTCGGACCCCGAGAGCATTGCCGATCTGCTGCAGGCCCTGGATGAGCTGCGCGAAGCGGCGCGTCGCGTCGATCGCGAGCGCAACCTCGCGGCCGAGCGGCGCGAGCCCGCCGCCGGCGCGGCCGAGCCGCAGCCGCCCAACACCGTTGACGACGACTCGGCGTAGTCGGCGCCCACGGCGCTCCAACGTCTGACTTCGTCCTACCGACTTTCGACTTCCGACTTTCGACTACAGACTTTCGACTTCCGACTTCCAGCGTCTACCGCTCGCTGATCGCCTCCAGCCCCAGCCGCTGCGCCAGCTGATTGAACCGCGGCAGATACGTCGACAGCACGCGCTGCAGCCGATCGGTCTCCGCTTTCAATTCCGCCTGCAGGTCGTTGAAGATCGGCACGACGTTGCCCAGCGGTTTCCCGTCGCCCGCCTGCACGACCCGCAGCAGCGAGGCCAGCCGGTTGTTGGTCTTGATCGGGAAGTTCAGCGGATCCTGGTTGCTCTGGTTCCGCACCTGGTAGACGTCTTCCTCGACCGCGGTCATCTCTTTCGTGAACTGCTCGGCGATCGCCTTGACGTCGGCGCTCTGCGACTTCTGCACCCGATCGGCGAGCTGCTGCTTGATGCGGCGGATCTGCATCACCGCCGCGTTCGCCTCGTTCACCTTGTCGCGGATCGCGCTCGCCAGCTCGAACTGCTCGCGCAGGTCGGCGTCGCTGACCGAATAGTACGGATGCTTCTTCACCGTGAGCGGCTGCGTCGTGCTGCGGCCGTCGACGGTGAGCCGAACCTGGTAGGCGCCCGGCAGCGCCGCCGGCCCGTTGGTCGTCGCGCCCCACAGCACCATGCCGGGGAACTGCGTGACCGGCGCGTGCTGCAGGTTCCAGCTGAAACGGTTGACGCCTGACGCCATCGGCGCCGTCGGCGGCCCGCCGCGCCCGCGCCCGCCGCCGCCCTCTTCCTCATCCGGCTCGACGGTGCCTGCCGTCGTCGTTTGCGTCGAACTCGCAGTTGTCGAAGCAGGCTGCGCGCCCGCCCGACCCGTCCCGCCTGCCCTACCTGGCTCCTCACCCGCCCCGCCTGCCCGACCCGCCTCCCCACCTGCCCCCCCAGCCCTTCCCGCCGCAGGCACTGCGCCGTCAAACGCGCGCACGACGCGCCCGCTGCCATCGAGGATCTCGAGCGTCATCTTCTGCGGCGCCTTCTTCAGCCAGTAGGTGATCCGCGCGGGCGGCCCCGACCGGACCGCGTCGCCGGGCTTGAAGAGATACGAATCGGCGGCGCTGGTCGCCTCCGCGCCGTACTGACGCAGCGGCGCGACGTCGTCGAGCACGTAGAAGCCGCGGCCGTGCGTCGCAATCGCGACGTCGTTCGCATCGACCCAGATGTCCGACACCTGGGTGTCGGGCAGCCCGCCCTTCAGCGGCAGCCACCGATCGCCGTCGTCGAACGACACGAAGAAGCCGTGCTGCGTGCCGGCGTAGAGCAGGCCGCGCCGTGCCGGATCCTCGCGCACCGCGTGCGTGTAGTCGTCGGCCGGGATGCCGGCAACGACCCTGGTCCACGTGCTGCCGAAGTCATGGGTGCGGAAGATGTAGGGGCGGTAATCGGCGAGCAGCGGCTTCTTCACCGCGATGTAGGCCGAGCCGGCATCGAACGCCGACGCGTCGATCTGGCTCACGCGGCCGAGATCCGGCATCTCCGGCGGCGTCACGTTGCTCCAGGTCTTGCCGCCGTCGCGCGTGACGTGCACCACGCCGTCGTCGGACCCGGCCCAGATCACGTTGACATCGGTCTTGCCCGGCGCCAGCGAGAACACCGTCGCGTACATCTCCGGGCTGTTCATGTCGTGGGTGATCGGCCCGCCCGACTCCTGCATCGTCTTCGGATCGTGGCGGGTGAGATCGCCGCTGATCTTGTCCCACGTCTGCCCGCCGTTGGTCGTCTTCCACACGTGCTGCGACGAGGTGTAGAGGACGTTCGGATCGACCGGCGAGAAGATGATCGGATAGGTCCACTGCCAGCGCTCGACGACGGCGCTCGAGGGCTCGCCCGAGAAGAACCGCGGATACGGCCCGACCTCGCGCAGCTCGCCGGTGCGGCGGTTGAAGCGGGTGAGGAACGAGCCGTTGTTGGCGCCGGAGTAGAAGACGTCGACGTCTTTCGGATCGGGGGCGATGTAGCCGGGCTCGCCGCCGCCGACCGCGTAGAACGCCTCGGTATCGCGCCCGGCGCTGCCGCCGCCGCCGCCCCGCCCCGGCATGCCGTTGTTGCTCGGAATGCAGAGCGTGCTGTTGTCCTGCTGCGCGCCGCAGACGTGAAACGGCACGTGCCGGGTCGTGATCACATGGTAGAACTGCTCGGTTGGAAACCCCTGCCCCGACCAGCTGCGCTGCGGCGACGAGACGTTGTAGGTGACCGCGCCGCCGCCGTCGTTGCCGAGGACGACGTGCTCCGAGTCGGTCGGGTCGATCCACAGATCGTGATGATCGCCGTGCGTCGTCTGGCCGATCTGCGCCAGCGTCTTGCCGCCGTCGGTCGAGCGGAAGGCGCTGGTGTTCAGCGCGTAGACGATGTCCTTGTTGTTCGGATCGGCGTAGACGTGGGTGTAGTAGAACGCGCGCTGCCGGATGCTGCGGTTGGCGTTGATCAGCTTCCACGTCGCGCCGGCATCGTCCGAGCTGAACAGCCCGCCGTTCTCGTTCTCGATGAGCGCGTAGATGCGGTTCGAGTCGGCGCCGGAGATGGCGACGCTGATCTTGCCGACCAGCCCCTGCGGCAGGCCGGGGTTGCGCGTGATCTCGCGCCAGGTCTCGCCGGCGTCGGTCGACTTGAAGAAGCCGCTGCCGGGTCCGCCGCTCGACATCTGGTACTCGACCCGATACGCCTCCCACAAGGCCGCGAACATCACGTTCGGGTTGCGGCGATCGATGGCGATGTCGGCGGCGCCGGTCCTGGCGTTTCTGAACAGCACCTTCTTCCAGGTCTTCCCGCCGTCGGCCGACTTGAACACGCCTCGCTCGTCGCTGTCGGTGCCGTAGCGGCCGAAGTCGGCGACCAGAACGATGTCGGGGTTGGTCGGGTGGATGCGGATCTTGGAGATCGCGTCGGAGCCGGAGAAGCCGACATGCGTCCAGGTCTTGCCCGCGTCGGTCGACTTGTAGACGCCGTCGCCCGGCATGATGTTGCCGCGGCTGCACGACTCGCCCAGGCCGATGAAGACGATGTCCGGCGACGATTCAGAGACCGCGACCGCGCCGACCGACGAGCTCTTGATCTGGTTGTCGGTCACCGGCGTCCAGCGCGCGCCGCCGTCGACGGTTTTCCAGAGGCCGCCGCCGGTCGCGCCGAAGTAGGCTTCGCGCGGCCGCCCCTTGACGCCCGAGACAGCGATCGATCGGCCGCCGCGATCGGGACCGATGCCGCGCCATTTGAACGACGCGAGCAGCTCGTCGAGGCTGCCGCGCGCCGGCGCCGGCGCCTGCGCGCTTTGCGCCGCCACATCGTGGCGGCCGCGAGGACCGAACGCCGCCGCGAAGAGCAGCAGTGCGGCGCAAACGAAAAACGTGCGATGTTTCGCCATCGCGATCATGACCGGACGCCTCCTCGGGAATTACGAATTATGTAGTGTCCGCCTTAAGGCGGACCCATGGCAACTGCCGGCGGACCGTGGCAAGTCCGGCTGAAGCCGGACCCTACGTACCTGCGTGCTAATATCCGGCGATTCGAGCGTCAACATGCGAGTCGCCGAGGTCAGCATGCCAACCCCATTCGAGAGCGCGACGCTGAACCTCAAGCTGTTCGAGCTGCGCCGCGAGCCCGTTCTGCGTCAGGCGCGCGAATGGTTCCTGCGAGACTTCAACCCGGAGTCGCTCGAGGAACTGATCGCGCTGGTGAGCGGCGAGCGCAATTCGTGGTTCCGCATGGTGGTTGGCTACTGGGACTTCGCCGCCTCGCTCGTCACCTCCGGCGCCATCGACGGCGAGGCCTTCCGCGCCGCGCACAACGAGATCGTCGGGACGTTTTCGAAGATCTATCCATTTCTCGCCGAGGCGCGCCGGCTGAGCGGCGAGCCCGATTTCTGCAGGCACATCGAAGCCGTCGTGCTCGCGTCGCCCGACGCCGAGGCGGTGATGGCGCGCCGCCGTGCGGCCATCCTCGCCGCGGCGAAGGCACGCAGGGCTGAGACGCCGACGGCCTGACAGGAGCCAGGAGCGCCGACATGCACACGATCGCGAGAATCTTCCGCACCGTCGCCGCCGTCGTCGTCGTGTCGTGCATCGCCGGGCGCGTCCACGCGGACGACGTCCGGGTGATGACCTCGGGTGCGTTCACCGCCGCCTTGCTCGACCTGAAGGCGGAGTTCGAACGCACGACACCCCATAAAATCGTCGTCGTCACGACGACGATGGGGACCGGTGAGACGTCGATCGAGAACCGGTTGAAGCGCGGCGAGCCGGCCGACGTCGTCATCGTCAACGCCGAGGCGCTCGACGACTTCATCAAGCAGGGCACGGTCGCCGCCGGCAGCCGCGTCGACGTCGCGCGATCGGCATTCGGGATGGCGGTGCGCGCCGGCGCGCCGGTGCCGGATGTGAGCTCGGTGGACGCGTTCAAGCGCGCGCTGCTCGAGGCGAAGTCGATCGCGTACTCGGCCAGCGTCAGCGGAACGTATCTCTCGACCGAGCTGTTCCAGCGGCTCGGCATCGCCGACCGCGTGCTGCCGAAGAGCCGGCGCATCGAGGGCGAGCGCGTCGGCGCCGTGATCGCGCGCGGCGATGCGGAGGTCGGCTTCCAGCAGATCAGCGAGCTGCTGCCGGTGCCCGGCATCACGCTCACCGGCCCGCTGCCCGAAGGGGTGCAGCGGGTGACGATCTTCTCGGCCGGCACCGCGGCCAAAGCCCCCTCGCCGGCCGCCGCCAAGGCGCTCGTCGCCTTTCTGACTTCGCCGGCAGCGGTGCGCGAGATCAAGAAGAGCGGCATGGAGCCCGCGGTGGCGGCTACGCTGGCTTCGAAGCTCGTGCCCGAGATTCAGTTCGACTCGGTGCCCGACTTTCTGAAGCTGCCTGCCGGCATGAACTTCGGCGAGGTCTCGGGCGTCGCCGTCAACTCGAAGGGACATGTCTTCGTCTTCACGCGATCGAACAGCGCCGGCGGGCCCGCGTACGCGCCGACGGCGGCGCAGCTGCTCGAGTTCGGCCCGAAAGGGGAGTTCATCAAGGAGATCGGCAAAGGCCTCTACGGCTGGTCGTTCGCGCATACCGTGCGCGTCGACAAGGACGACAACATCTGGGCCGTCGACAAGGGCTCGGACCTGGTCATCAAGTTCAACCCGGCCGGCCGCGTCGTCTGGGTGTTCGGGCGCCGCTCTGAGTCGGCCGACGACGAGGCCAAGGCGTGGGAGCATCCGGATCCGCCGCTGCCGGCGATCGACGGCCGCTTCCGCCAGCCGACCGACGTCGCCTGGGATGCCGAAGGAAACATCTACATCAGCGACGGCTACGTCAACTCGCGCGTCGCCAAATACGACCGCAACGGCGACTGGGTGAAGTCGTGGGGCGACAAGGGCACCGCGCCGGGACAGTTCCGCCTGCCGCACGCGATCGCCGTCGACAAGGACGACAACGTCTACGTCGGCGACCGCTCGAACCGCCGCATCCAGGTGTTCGACACCGAGGGGAAGTTTCTGCGGATGTTCATGATCGACGTGCCGCCGCCGCCCGGCACAAAGCCGGTGAACGGCAACACGCCGACCGGCGCGGCGATGGCCGCGACGATCGGCGCGCCCAACTCGATCTGCATCACGCCGCCGCCGAACCAGGTGATGTTCGTCGGCGAGTCGACCTTCCCGGGACGGCTCTTCAAGGTGTCGCTGGCGGGCGAGGTTCTCGGCGTGATCGGCCGCTCGGGGCGGAACCTGAAGCAGTTCTCCGGCGCGCACCAGCTGGCGTGCCCGTCGGAGCGCGAGATCTACGTCGCCGAGACGTCGAACTGGCGCGTGCAGAAGCTGATTCTTCGATAGACCGGAGGAACAAGGATGGAACCGATGTTTCTGCCGGAGGTCGAGCAGAAAGAAGGCGACGGACCGTGGGCGAACGCCATCCGCCGCGTGAAACAGGCGGGCGGCACGATCCCGCAGATCTGGCACCTGTTCAACTTCAAACCGGAGCGGACCGCGCACCTCGCCGAGTTCACGCAGGGGGTGATGCGCGGGCCGTCGCCGCTGCCGCCGGGGGTGCGCGAGCTGATCGCCGCGTTCACCTCGCGCCGCAACGACTGTCCGTTTTGAATCGGCTCGCACGCCGCGGTCGCGGCGGAACTGCTCGGCGACAAGCGCATGGTCGACGCGGTGCTCGCCGACTTTCGCACGGCACCGATCGACGATCGGCACAAGGCGCTGTTCGGCTTCATCGAGAAGATGAACGCGCGGTCGAACTCGATCGAGCGAGGCGATCTCGACCAGCTGAAACGAGCCGGCTGGAGCGAGGAGGCGATCTACGACGCGATCACCGTCTGCGCGCTGTTCCGCTTCTACAACGCGTGGATCGACGCCACCGGCGTGCATGACCTGCCGGCGGCGGCGTACGAGATGAGCGGCAAGCGGATGGCCGCCGAGGGCTACGTGCGATCGGGATGACCATCCGCCCCGCCGCCGACGCCGACTTCGAGGCGATGTGGCCGATCTTCCAGGCCATCGTCGCCGCCGGCGACACCTACACGTTCGCGCCGGAGACGCCGCGCGCCGACGCGCATCGCTACTGGTTCGGCCCCGGCGTCGCCAGCTGGGTGATCGAGGCGGATGGACGCATCGTCGGGATGTACAAGATCGTGGCGAACCAACCGGGTCTCGGCTCGCACGTCGCCAACGCCTCGTTCATGGTCGATCCGGGCTTCAACGGCAAAGGCGCCGGGCGGGCGATGGGGGTCCACTGCCTGGAGGAAGCGCGGCGCCGCGGCTATCGCGCGATGCAGTTCAACTTCGTGGTCGCGACCAACGAGCGCGCCGTCGCGCTGTGGCGCAGCCTCGGCTTCGCGATTGTCGGCACGCTGCCGGGCGTGTTCAGGCACCAGCAGCTGGGATACGTCGATGCCTACGTCATGTTCCGCACGCTCGAGTGAGCGCCGGCAGGATAAGGAGGGCCGA
>Ga0111538_10004933_pt1 | contig 18346 bp, 19 predicted proteins | sample SoiMethybrSBSTD1_FD_79669 | JGI IMG/M metagenome (GOLD analysis project Ga0111538, IMG submission 79669) | Bulk soil microbial communities from a Populus tree surrounding site in Tennessee, USA - Soil MetaG P. TD hybrid SBSTD1 (version 2)... | ecosystem: Environmental > Terrestrial > Soil >...
ATCGTCGGCCGGAGGCCGATTCCGAGCCGTTGTCATGTCGGCCAGCACCGCCATGGCCGCGTTGCGGCCGTTGAGGGCGATCACCGACCCGGCCGGGTGGGTGGCGGCGCCGCACAGGTACAGGCCCGGGACCGGGGTGCGGGCGGCCAGGCGGTGCTCCCACATCTGGTCGGGCATGGTCTCGCCCTGGAAGATGTGCCCGCCGCTGAGCCCGATGCGCCGCTCGATGTCGGGCGGGCCCAGGACCTCGTACTCGGCCACGCAGTCGTGGAGGCCGGGGGCGAAGGCGGCGATGGCGTCCAGGATCAGCCGGCCGATCTCGGACCGGCGGCCGTCCCAGTCGCCGTCGGCCAGGTCGTAGGGCGCGTACTGGGCGAACACGCTGACCAGGTGCCGGCCCGGCGGGGCGACCGACGGGTCGTAGGCGGTCTGGAAGTAGACCTCGCAGAAGCCGATGTTGGGCACGCCCCGCTGGGCGTCGGCGAAGGCGTCCTGGGCGGCGTCCAGGCCGCGGGTCACGTCGACCATGGCCCGGTGGGCCTCCAGGCCGCGGGCGGCCGGGAAGGTGGGCAGCCGGTGCAGGGCGGCGTTCAGCTTCACCACCGGCGAGCGCAGCCGCCAGCCGTCGACCCGGGCCCGGTACCCACCGGGGACGGCGCCCGGGTCGACCAGGCCGAGGGTCCGGCGGGGGTCGGCGTTGGAGACGACCGCGGCCGCCCGGATCAGCTCGCCGCCCTCCAGCCGGACCCCTTCTCCCGGCAGGATCTCGGTCACCGGCACCCCGGTGGCCAGGCTCGCGCCGAGGTCGCGGGCGGCCTGGGCGATGGCGAACGAGACCTGGCCCATCCCGCCCTCGACATAGCCCCACAGGGGGCCCTGGCCAAGCAGGTCGCCCTGGTAGTGCATCAGCTTGACGGAGGCGGTGCCCGGGTCCCGGGGACCGGCCCAGGCGCCGATGACCCCCTGGCCGTACAGGGCGTCCTTCATCCGCTGGTCGTCCACGTAGCGGTCGAGGGTGTCGGCGATCGACTCCTCGAACAGCACCGAGAGCAGCTCGGGGTCGTGGCCGAGGCGCTTCTCCAGCCGGTCGCGGGTGGGGGCGTCACCCTGCCAGCTGTCGCCCTCGGGCCCGGTCCGCAGGGCCAGGCGCAGCCGGTCGAACATGGCCTCATAGGCCAGCATCCCCTGGATGTCGCGCTCGGCGAAGCGGTTGGCGCGCAGGTGGGCCACGGTCTGGTCGTGGTCGACGAACTGGGCCAGGGAGGTGCCGTCGGCGAAGGGGACCCACAGGTTGGGGTCGGCCACGAACACCCGGTAGCCATAGCGCTCCAGGTGGAGCTCGTCCACGACCGTCTGGTCGAGCAGCCCGACCACATAGGCACAGGGGCTGACCAGGTAGCCGGGGTCGCTGAAGGGCTGCTCGAGGGTGCAGGCGCCGCCCAGGCGCTCGCGCCGCTCCAGCACCAGCACCGACCGCCCGGCCCGGGCCAGGTAGGCGGCCGCGGTGAGGCCGTTGTGGCCGCCGCCGACCACGACCACGTCCCAGCGGCGGGCGGCCAGCTCGGCCAGGGGAGCGGGCAGGCCGACCCGCCCCAGGGTCGCGGCCACCGTGGAAGCGCCCATGCGTTCGCCCCTCCAGAACTTGAATGGCTGTTCAAACAAATCATGTGGGGAAGCGCTCCGGCGGTCAACCGGAGGCTTACGTCCTATTTACCCCCTGGGGGTATCCTGGTAGCTGTGGAAGAGTCTTCGAGGAGTCGTGCATGACCGCCAGTCTCCGCTTCGGCCGCGTCGCCGGGATCCCCGTCGGGGCCAGCTGGAGCGCCCTGCTCATCGCCCTGCTGATCGCCTGGTCCCTGGGCGGGCAGCTGCTGCCCGCCCAGGTCCCCGGGCTCACCCCGGCCGCCTACTGGCTGGCCGGTGCCGCCGGCGCCGGGCTGTTCCTGGGCTCGCTGCTGGCCCACGAGATCGGCCACGCCCTCGTCGCCCGCCGGGCCGGGCTGCGGGTCCGCGGCATCACCCTGTGGCTGCTGGGTGGGGTCGCCCAGCTCGAGGACGAGCCGGCCAGCCCCGGCGACGAGCTGCGGGTGGCGATCGTCGGCCCGGCGGTCAGCCTGGCCCTGGCCGTCGGCTTCGGACTGGCCGCGGTCGCGCTGTCGGTCGCCGGCGGCCCGGCCCTGGCCGGGGTCGTGGTCGCCTGGCTGGCCCTGGCCAACGCCGTCCTGGCCGTGTTCAACCTGCTGCCGGCGGCCCCCCTGGACGGCGGTCGGGTGCTGCGCGGGCTGCTGTGGCGCCGCCACGGCAACCGCGTCCGGGCCTCGGTCACCGCCAGCCGGGCCGGGGTGTGGGTCGGGTCCGGCCTGATCGGCTACGGCCTCCTCGGCGCCCTCACCGGCTGGGGGATCGGCACCCTGTGGACGGCCCTGATCGGCTGGTTCCTGGTCACCGCGGCCCGCCAGGAGCGCGACCAGGCGCTCCTCGGCCGCGGCCTGGGCGGCCTGCGGGCCGACCAGGTGATGGCCACGGCCCCGGCGGTCGCCCCGGCCTGGTTCACCGTGGACGCCTTCCTGCGCGACTACGTCGAGCCCTGGCAGGCGACCATCCTGCCCCTGCGCAGCTTCGACGGCCACCCGGCCGGCGTGGTCACCGCGGCCGCCCTGTACGCGGTCCCGCACGACCGGCGCCACATCGTGCGCGCCGGCGACGTCGCCATCCCCATGTCGGCCCTGCTGGTGGTCGCCCCCGACCAGCCGGTCGGCGACCTGACGGCCCGCCTGGCCGGAGGCCGCACCGTGGCCATGGTCGTCGCCGGCGGCCAGCTGCTCGGGCTCATCACCGCCGACGACCTGGCCAGGGCCGCCGCCCAGGGTCCGCGGGTCGTGGCCTGAGCCGCCGGAACAACCGCCGCCGGCGGGTCGTTCAGGCAGGGGCGATGCCCCACCGCTACCCACCGCCGCCGTCGCCCGAGGAGCTCGGGCTGCCCCCGCCCGCGGCGGGCACCGGCGGCCGGCGGTCGGGCGCCGAGCTGCCCAAGCCGAAGCGGTTCCGGTCCCAGCTGCTGGCCGGCTGGATCGCCGAGACCTTCCCGCCGTGCACGGTGGCCGACGTCGGCGGGGGCAAGGGCCTGCTCACCTGGCTGCTCAACGAGGCCGGGTTCCAGGCCGAGGTGGTCGACCCGGTCGACCAGCCGCTGCCGTCGCGCTACCGCGACCTGGCCAGCGGCCGGCGGGTGCGCCTGGGCGACCGCCGGGTGCCGCGCCGCCGGCGCCGGTTCGGGCCGGCTCTCGGCCGGCGCTACGACCTGCTGGTCGCCCTGCACGCCCACGGCAGCAACCTGGCCGTGCTGGACACCGTCGCCCAGGCCGGCAACAGCTGCGTGGTCCTGCCCTGCTGTGTGGTCGAGGAGCCGGCGGCCCCCGGCCCCGGCCAGAACTGGTTCCTGTGGCTGGTCGACCACGCCCGCGGGCTCGGGCTGGAGCCCGAGTTCTTCTCCCTGAACTTCGCCGGCCAGCACGTCGGGTTCGCCATCCGAGGCGAGCGTCCGGCCGGTTAGGCCGGCGGCCGGCGCCAGGCCAGCGCCACCACCTCCAGGCCCTTGCGGTCCACCGGGCAGTCCAGCACCGGCCGCAGGCCGAGGGCGGCCGCGGTGGCGCGCAGGCCCGCGGCCTGCCAGGCGGCGCACATGAAGGCGGCCGCCCCGCCGGGGCGCAGCAGCCGGTGGGTCTCGGCCAGGGCCTGGTCGGCCAGCGACCCGACGGCCCGGTCATAGGGCGGCTCGGTGGCCACCGCGTCCAGGCAGCCGGAGCGCAGCGGCAGCGAGCGGGCGTCGGCCACCAGGTGGGCGGCGCCCAGGCGGCCGAGCCCGTGGCGCAGGGCCGGGTCGAGGTCGGCGGTGACGGCGCTCCAGCCGGCCGCCCGCGCCTCAAGCGCGACCCCGCCGACCCCGGCGAAGGGGTCCAGCAGCAGCCCCGGCCGGGCCGGGGCGACCAGGTTGACCAGCAGCCGGGCGTCGCACACGGGCAGCCCGCGCCGGGCCAGGGCGTCGCCGCCGCCGCGGTAGCCCCGCACCGGCCGTACCGGTCCGCCGGCGGCCTCGAGCAGGAACACCCGCCGGTCCGGGGCCCGTTCCCGGTGGCCGGCGGCGTCCTCGGCGTACAGCGGCTCCAGCCGCCAGCCGCGGCGCCGCCAGCGGACGGCCGGCGCCCGGCCGCCGCGCCCGGCCGCCTGGTCGGCGACGAGCAGGTCGACGGCGGTGCTGTAGCCGAGGCGGGGGAGCCGGGCGGTGGCCGCGGCCAGGTGCCGGCCGGGCAGCTCGACCCAGAACACCCCGCCCTGGTCGGCCAGCGGCCCCCCGGCCGGGGCCGACGGCTCCAGGTCGTGCAGCAGGGCCAGCGCTTCGGCGACCGCGGCCGCCCCGGCCCGGCGGCGCGCCGCCCGCAGGTGGAACACGAGCATGGCCATCGGCCCTCACCGTACCCGGGGCCGGGGGCGGCCGCTCAGAGCGAGGCGCGGCCCGCGCGCTGGCGGCGCGCGCTCGCCCCGGCTCCCCAGTGGCCGATGTCCAGCAGCGCCGCCAGCGCCACCCAGAACCAGTCCCAGCCGGTCACGCCGCGGCCGGGGGTGTACAGCAGCACGTAGATCAGGGTCGCGAAGGGCAGGAAGATGATGCCCAGCAGGGGCAGCAGCCAGGTGTCGAAGGCGGCGTCGATCCGCGCCGGCCTGGCGATCCAGAGGATCAGCAGCGCCAGGCGGGGGAAGATCCCGGCGAACAGCGCGAAGATGCAACCCATCTCGGCCTCCAGTGTGCGGGTGTGGGCTAGACGGCCGCCGCCTCCTTGAGGCTGCGGGAGAAGTGCTCGAGGGCCGTCCTGGTCTTGGTCTGCTGCTCGCCGTACAGGTCCACCCCCCGGCTGGCCAGGTACGCCCGGGTCTCGGCGGCCACCTGGAATCCCTCGCTGGGGAGGCACTTGGTCGACAGCTCCAGGATCCGCTCCCCGTCCGGGTACAGCCACAGCTCGGCCACCATCCGCCGCCGCAGGTCCTCGGGGGAGAACTTGAGCTTGAACACGGTGATCGGCCCCAGGACCGTCAGGTCGTCCATGCCCAGCCCATCGGGCGCGTGCTCCTGGTAGAAGGCCCGCTGCGGCTTGGTGAAGAGCTTGCGGATGGCCCGCTCCCCGGCCGCGACCTGCTTGACCTGCGGGGTGGCCAGGGCGCCCTTGAAGGAGGCCGAGCAGACGTAGCCGCCGGGCATGGCGTCGACCTCCACGACCATGCCCTTGGCCCTGCGGACACTGGGCGGGAGCTGGTCGGGCACGATCGGGCGCAGCTTGACCACGGTGTCGTCGCCGCGGCCCTGGACCCGGCGGGCCCGCACGACCACGCCTCGCTTGTCGAGCCGCAGGTCGGGGGTGTCGAAGAAGAACACCTGGCGGATCTGGGCCTCCAGGGGGTCCATGCCCAGCCCGGCCACGGTCGAGCGGGTCGAGGTGTCGGGGACGGTCAGCTTGAGCTCGACGCTGTCGGCGTGGCTGGTCAGGGCCATCATCTCCTCCAGCTGGGCGTCGCTCAGCCGGCGGGCTCGCCTGGTCGCCGCAGGCATGACGGCTCCTTTCGGGATGGTCCCTGCCCAGCTTGGACGGAGGAGGGGTGATGGGGCATCACCCTCAGGGGATGAACGTCGGCGGTCACCCCGGCCCGGGCAGGCGCCGCACCTCGAGCAGCTCCAGGCCGAGCAGCCGGATCCTGGTCAGGATGCCGTACAGCGCCGCCTGGTCGGGCAGCCACCCCCGGATGGCGGTGCTGGTCCGCTCCGGATCGACCTCCACCTCGACCTTCAGCTCCTCCCGGAGCGCCGCCAGCGCCTCGTCGCTCGCCCTGCCCCTGATCCGGAACGCGTACCGTGTCGTCCCCATGCGCCGCACCCCTCGCCACCGGCCGCCGGCCGTCCCTGTGCCGTCGCGTCCAGGGTGGCCCGCGCCGGCATGCGCGGCCATCATCCGCAGGGGGTGAACCTCAGGACGCGGCGCCCGGGCGCTCCAGCGCGTCGGCGTAGCGACGCAGGATGTCCGAGGCGACGCCGAGGAACGGCGACGGGTCCAGCCTCATGCCGGCGGCCCGGTCGGCCAGGGGCAGCAGCTCGCGCTCGAGGAAGCCGCGCAGCAGCCGCTGCAGCTTGGCCCCGGTGCCCTCGGCCACGGCCACGCCGTCGAGGAACCGGCCGATCTCGGCCTCCAGGGCCTCCAGGTCCAGCTGGGAGGCCACCATGGACGGGGGATACCCCGGGTCCGCCGCCGGGCTAACGCCCGCGACCCGCCCCGCGTCCTCGGCCCGGGAATATCACCCGCTTGAGGTGATGCCGGACGTCGGCGGGTCGGCCAGGCTGCCGGAGACGCCAGGCAGCAGCCCGCATCTGAGGACGGTGCCAGCCATGACCGAGAACCCGAGCCTCTCCGCCGAGGAGCGTGCCGAGCTGGAGCGGCTGCGGGCCGAGATCGCGGCCCTGCGCGCCCAGGTGGGCCGGGCCGACACGGCCGCCGAGGACACCGGCCGACTACCCGGCGGCCGGCCACCGGGTCGCCGGCGCTGGCGGTCGATTGTGGCCACGCTGCTGATCGTGGTCGCCTGCGTGCTCGCCCCGCTGTCAGTGGTGGCCATCTGGACCCGCAACCAGGTCACCAACACCGACCGCTACGTGGCCACGATCACGCCGCTGGCCTCGGATCCCGCGGTCCAGCAGGCCATCACCGACCAGATCACCGCCCAGGTCTTCACCTACATCGACATCCAGGCGCTCACCACCCAGGTCACGGACGCGCTGAGCGCCCGCGTGGAGGGCCGCGGGCTGCCCCCCCAGGCCGCTGCGGCGCTGCAGGGGTTGGCCGGCCCGGTCGCCAACGGCGTGCAGGGCTTTGTCCGCACCCAGGTCGAGCGGATCGTCCAGAGCCAGGCGTTCGAGGACGCGTGGATCCAGGCCAACCGGGCGGCGCACGATGCGTTGGTCAAGGCGTTGACCGGCGAGGGTGGCGGCGCGGTCACCGTGGAGGGCGACACCGTCTCCCTCAACCTGGGGCCGTTCATCCAGACGGTCAAGCAGCAGCTGGTCGCCCAGGGGTTCACCCTGGCCGAGCGGATCCCGCAGGTCGACAAGTCGTTCGTGCTGTTCCAGTCCCAGGACATCACCAGGGTCCAGACCGGCTTCAACCTGCTCAACACCCTCGGCGTCTGGCTGCCGGTGGTCGCCATCGTCCTGCTGGTGCTCGGGGTGTACGTGGCCAAGGACCACCGCCGGGCCGCGGTCGGGGCCGCGGTCGGGGTCGCCGTCTCGATGGTGGTGCTGGCGCTGGCGCTGACCATCTTCCGGTCGATCTACCTGGACGCCGTGCCGGCCAGCGTGCTGCCGCATGACGCCGCGGCGGTCCTCTACGACACCATCGTGCGGTTCCTGCGCCTGGGGCTGCGCACCATCCTGGTCCTGGCCCTGGTGGTGGCCGCGGGGGCGTTCCTCACCGGCCAGTCGGTCACCGCGGTGCGCACCCGCCAGGGGCTCAGCAACGCCATCGGCTGGCTCCAGGGCCGGGCCGGGTTCTCGACCGGCCCGGTCGGGGCCTGGGTGTACGCCAACAAGCGGGCCCTGCGCATCGGCGCCGTCACCCTGGCCGCGCTGGTCCTGGTGTTCTGGGGGCGCCCCACCGGCAAGGTGGTCCTCGGGCTGACCCTGGCCCTGCTGGTGGTGCTGGCCATCATCGAGTTCCTGGGCCGACGGCCGGCCCAGGAACCGGTCGAGGTGGCGGCCGGGGCGGCGCCGCCGCTCAGTGCACCACCACCTCCAGGGCCACGATGACCAGACCGAACAGCCCGTTGATGGCGCCGGCGGTCAGCGCCGTGAGCCATCGCCAGTTCTGGCGGCGGGCGTAGAAGACGCCCCAGGTGACCAGCTCGACCACGCCCAGCCAGAGGGCCAGCCGGATCGCCTGCCGCTCCTCAAGCACCCCGAGCTCGCCCAGGCTCAGCAGCACCAGCAGCGGGAACGGGCCCTGCAGCAGCGCCCACTCCTCGACCATGGCGGCCTTCACCACCGACCAGTCCAGCCGCTTCGCCCCCCGGAGATGGTGGGCCAGGGCGTGGGCGTACACGTGGGCCAGCCAGAACACGAACAGGGTGGCGACGGTCAGCCACAGCGCCTCCCCGTGCTCCGAGGACCTGGCGGTCCCGGCGATCACGGCCATGGCCGCGATCGTGCCGTAGATCGCCCCGGCGCTCTCGGGGGCCCGGAACAGCCACACGCGGGCGGTGCGTGTCCTCGCCTCGGCCATCGGCGCTCCTCGCCGTGCGGGTGCCTGTGGTCGTGCCCGGCCCCGTGCCCACGGTGGTGGAGGGAGCGGGTGCACGACATCATCCGCCGAGGGCGACCCCGGCGTCCACGGGCGGGGAGCGCTCAGGCCGGCGGCTTGGCCGCGTAGTCGCCCAGGCCCTGCTCGAGCAGCGCGAACGCCCGCCGGCCGAGGTCGCGGACGTCGGCGGCCAGCCGGGCGGGCTCGTCGTCGTCCAGGACGCGCCGGCGCACGTGGTCGACCAGCGCCCGCTGGACGCCCAGCAGGGCGCTGGCCGCCACTCTGGCGGTGACGTCGTCGGCCGCCGCCCCCGTCTCGGCGGCCAGCAGCTCGGCCAGGCGGTCGGTCGAGCGGGCCATGGCCTGCTGCTCGCGGGCCTGCAGGGCCGGGCTGGCGGCGATCACCCGGTTGACCGTCCGCAGCCGCTGCAGGGCGTCGGCGTCGCCGGCCTCGACCTGGGCGAGCAGGCCGTCGGAGGCCAGCAGGTAGCGCCGGACCGCGGCCAGCGCGGGCTCGCCCACCTCGCGGGCCGCCACCGCCTCCACCAGCCCGGCCTCGAACGCCTCGAGCCGGTGGTAGAAGAGGTCCTCCTTGGTCGGGAAGTAGTTGAACACGGTCGCCTCGGCGACCTGGGCCTCGCGCGCCACCTCGGCCACGGTCACGCGGTCGAAGCCCCGGTCGGCGAACAGCCGCCAGGCGGTGTCGGCGATCAGCTGCCGCGTCTGCCGCTTCTTCAGCTCCCGCAGGCCCATGCCGGCAGCGTAGCCCAACCACAAGTCTAGGGCTACCCTAGGTTTAGGGTCACACGGAACAATTTGGTGGAAGGCGCCGTCAGTCGCCGAGCTCGGCCAGCTGCAACCGGGCGAGGCGTTCGGGGTCGGCCAGGAGGTCGACCCGGACGATCCTGCCGCTGGTGACGGTGAAGCCGAACGCCACCCGCGGCCGGCCGCCAGGCGCCCACACGGCGCCTGGGGCCCCGTCGACCAGCGCCGGCCGGGCCGCCCGGGCGCGCCCCGAGAAGGTCCCGGCCACGGCCGCCACCCCCCGGACCTCCTCGGACGCGCCCGCCCGCACGGCCGCCCGGTCGGCCCGGAGCACGACCTCGGGGTCGAGCAGGGCCACCAGGGCGTCGAAGTCCCCATCGCGGGAGGCGGCCAGGAAGGCGTCGACCACCGCCCGCTGGCGGGCCAGGTCGGTGTCGGGGGGTGGCGCGCCCTGGACCCGGCGCCGGGCCCGGCTGGCCAGCTGCCGAGCCGCCGCCGGGGAGCGCTCCACGATCGGGGCGATCTCCTCGAAGGGCACGGCGAACAGGTCGTGGAGCACGAACGCCAGCCGCTCGGCCGGCGTCAGCGTGTCCAGGACCACCAGCAGGGCCAGCCCGACCCCCTCGGCCTGGAGCGCCTGCTGCTCGGGGTCGTCCCCGTCGCGCCGGCCGGCGGCCGGCTCGGGCAGGTCCTCACCCACCGGGTCCTCACGGCGGGCCGAGCGCGCCTGCAGCATGTTCAGGCACACCCTGGCCACGACCGTGGTCAGCCACCCGCCGAGGTTGTCGACGGCGCCGGCGTCGGAGCGGCTGAGCCGCAGCCAGGCCTCCTGGACGGCGTCGTCGGCCTCGCTGGTCGAGCCCAGCATCCGGTACGCCACCGCCCGCAGGTGCCCCCGGTGGTCCTCGAAGCGCCGGGCCAGCCAGTCGCGGTCGTCCATGGGTCACAATCCTTGGTCGCGGACTGTCATATCACTGTCCGGCGAACCGCCGCCGATGTGACGAGCGACAGGGGGACCCCATGCCGACCTACGAGCTGCACCCGGTCGGCCGGGTGGAGTCGCCGCTGACCGACCGCGACCGCGCCCCCAGGCAGGGCGACGAAGGGGCGCCCCCGGCCCGGGTGGTCTTCCGCCCCGAGGTCCGTGAGGCCGCGGCCGACCTGGAGGTCGGCCAGGAGGTGCTGGTGCTGACCTGGCTCCACCAGGGCCGTCGCGACGTGGTCGCGGTCCACCCGCGCGGCGACCCCGACCGGCCCCGCCAGGGCGTGTTCTCGACCTGGTCACCGGACCGCCCCAACCCGATCGGGCTGCACCCGGTCACCATCGTGGGCGTCGACGACGACGCCATCGCCGTCGGCAACCTGGAGGCGATCGACGGCACCCCCGTCCTGGACGTCAAGCCCGTCCTGGGCCCGGCCCACGAGCGGTGAGCCGAGACCGGCGTCGGCGCAGGTGGAGCCCGATGGAACGCCGTCATCAGGCGTCGGCGGAGGTGCGGCGGGCGGCGCGGTACATGGCCAGGACCTCCTCGACGGTGGTGGCGTCCTCGGTGGACTTGTCGTCGCGCCAGCGGCCGCTGAAGCGGGGGAAGCGAAGGGCCAGGCCGGCGTCCTCCTTGAGCACGCCCCAGGCGGCGGTGTGGTGGGGCGACAGGGTGATCTCGGCGGCCAGCACCTCCACCACCAGGGTGGGCTCGAACCAGACGTCGGCGTGCCAGCGCGAGTCCACCCGGGCCGGCCGCTGCTCGCGGGCCTGGGGGGCCAGCCGCTGGGGGAGGGCGGCCAGCTCGGCGTCGGAGAAGCCGGTGCCGCACTTGCAGATCGTCTGGAACCGGTCGGCGGCCTGGTCGTAGACGGCCAGCAGCAGCGCCCCGTACATGCCGGCCCGCCGGCCCCGCCCGGCCAGCCCGCCCACCACGACCAGGTCCAGGGTGTCGGTCAGCTCGCTGCGGTAGTCGCGCTTGAGCTTGATCCACTGCCAGCCTCGGGCCCCGGCCTGGTAGGCGGCGGTCGGGCTGGTCGACTTGCAGATCACCCCCTCGCAGCCCTCGGCCACGGCCTGCTCGAAGACCGCCTCCAGGGCCGGCTCGTCGCCGACCTGCTCGGCGGTGGTCAGCCGCAGCCGGGCCGAGGGGGTGACGGCCTCGGCCAGCCGGGCCCGCCGCTCCAGGTACGGCAGCCGGGTGAGGTCGGCGCCGTCGGCGTACAGCAGCTCGAAGCAGAACATGCTCACCGGGAAGTCGCGCACGGCGTCGCTGATGCCGTACTTGCGGCGGCGGAACATCACGTCCTGGAACGGGCGCAGCTCGCCCGAGGCCGGGTCGAAGGCCACCACCTCGCCCTCCAGGATCACCTCGCGCGGCCCAAGGCTCTCCGAGAGCAGCCTGACCACCTCGGGGAACTGGGTGGAGACGCGGTCCAGGCGGCGGGTGTACAGCTCCAGGGCGCCGTCGGCGGTGCGGTGGGCCTGGACCCGGATGCCGTCGTACTTGTACTCGGCCGAGCACGCCCCGCCCAGCTTGGCCAGGATCTCGGCCGGCTCGCTCATCCGCTGGGCCAGCATGGGCCGCACCGGGTTGCCCGCCCGCACCTGCATCGCCTCGACCGCGGCCAGCCCCTCGGTGGCCAGGGTGGAGGCGACCAGGCCCAGGTCCGAGCAGATGTTGTAGGCCCGCTCCAGAATCTGTCGCTGCTTGCGGCCGCCGGCGTGCACCTCGGCCAGGGCGTCCAGGATGGTGGCGGTGCCGATCCCCAGCCGCAGCGTGGCCGTGACCGTGCGCAGCAGGTAGCGGGCCTCCAGCGGGGTCGCCTGGGCGAGCAGCGCGACCAGGCCCTCCAGCTTGCGGGCCTGGGAGCCGGTCCCCTGGGCCTCGGCGATCTGGTGCAGCCCGGCGAACACCTGCTCGACCTCCAGGGTGGCCTTGCGGGCGCCGGCCAGCTCGGCCAGCAGCCGCTCGGCGGCCAGGCCCAGGTCGCCGGTGTCGCGGGCGGTGGCCAGGACCCGCTCGGCGGGCACGTCGGCGGCCTGGGCGACCGCCCGGGCGGCCAGCCGCTCGGCCAGGCCCAGCTCCACCCCGGCGAAGTCGGGCGCGATCTGGCCCTGGCACAGCAGCGCCACCGTGGCCAGCAGCTCGGTCGGGGTCTCGCGGAACAGCCGGGCCAGACGGTCGATCAGCTCCAGCCGGCCGCTGGCCGCCTCCAGGTCCCGGTAGGCCTCGGCGACGCTCTGGTACCGCATGTCCGCTCCCTCCACCCGATGGCGTACGGGCAGGATATCGGCCGCCCGCCCCACGCGGACCAGTGGTGGGGGAGAGGAGTGTGGGCGGCATGAACCGATTGACCTTTGCTGCGAGGGTGGTCCTCCCGCACGATCGGCATGGCCAGGTCCTCGGACCCGGGGTCCAACTGCAAGGACGGCCGCCCCGTGGCAGGGCGCCCTCCCGGGGGGAGCTCAGGCGGTCCTGGAAGCAGATGGCCCAGCGGACCCACCCCGCGGTCGAGCACGAGCCGGAGCCCGAGCTGGACGGCAGGCGCCGCACGCGGTATTGACACCTATCCGGCTCTCGGAGGTTCAACGTTTCGGAGGTTCAACGTGGGCGAGGCCATCGGCGACCTGGACACCCCGTCGATCCTGTGCGACCTCGACCGGCTGGAGCGCAACATCGCCGACTGGCAGGCGCTCATGGACCGCAACCAGGTCAGGTTCCGGCCCCACGTCAAGACCCACAAGATCCCCGACATCGCCCGCATGCAGGTCGCGGCCGGCGCCCGGGGGATCATCTGCGCCAAGCCGAGCGAGGCCGAGCCGTTCGTGGCCGCCGGCATCGACGACGTCTGCATCGCCTACCCGGTGCTGGGCCCGCAGAAGTGGCGCCGCATCGCGGCCATGGCCGCCGGCGGCGTCAGGATGACCGTCAACTGCGACAACGAGACCGCCGCCCGGCAGGCCTCCGAGGCCGCCACCGCCGCCGACGTCACCGTCAACCTCCAGATCGACGTGGACTCGGGGATGCACCGGGGCGGCATCCCGATGGCCGAGGTCGGCGAGATCGACCGGCTGGCCCGGGCCATCACCGCCCTGCCCGGCGTCGAGTTCGACGGCCTCACCACCCACCGGGGCATCTCGTACGAGGGCGCGCCCGGCCCCGAGGACGCCGGCCACGACGAGGGCCTCCTGCTCGTCGGCATCGCCGACAAGCTGCGCGCCGGCGGCCTGGAGGTCCGCGAGCTCACCGCCGGCGGCTCCTTCACCGCCAGGTGGGTGGCCGAGGTCCCCGGCGTCACCGAGGCCCGCGCCGGCACCTATGTCTTCTTCGACCTCATGCACCTGGGCGCGGGCACCGCCACCGAGGGCCAGCTCGCCCTGTCGGCCCTGTGCACCGTGGTCAGCCGGCGCACCCCCGGCCGGCTCACCATCGACGGCGGCTCCAAGACCTTCTCCGGCGACCGCGGCGTGGTCGGCGGCGCCAGCCAGCACGCCCCCGACGTCGCCCGGGCCGTCGACCGCCGCGTGTACGTCGAGACCCTCACCGAGGAGCACGGCATGGCCCGGGCCGAGGAGCCGGTCGAGCTCGGCGAGAAGCTCCGCTTCTACCCGTTCCACGCCTGCACCTGCGCCAACCTCACCAACGAGATCGTCGGTGTCCGCGGCGGCCGCGTGGAGACGGTCTGGCCGGTCGCCGCCCGCGGCCTGCGGACCTGACGAGGGCGCCGTGGACCCGGACGGGGTGGTTGCCGCTGACGCCGGATCTGCTTCCGAGCATCCGCCGTCCGGCGACCCTCACGCCGACGCGCCCAGCCGCCAGAACCCGACCAGCCCGGCGGTGCCGCTGATCGCGCTGTCCAGGGTGTCGGCGGCGCGGGAAGTTTGCAGGGCGGCCTGTTCGCTGTCGGTCAGCCGGCGGTCGAAGATGGCCACCCGGCTGATCGCTCCTTGGAAGAAACTGTTGAAATCGCGGGTCCCGATGCGGACCGGGGCGTCACCGTGCTCGGGGATGATGGTCGGCCCGCCGGTGGATGACTGGTCGAGCAGGTCGCTGTCGCGCAACACCCCGTCCCGGTAGATCGACACCCGGGTCGCGTCCCATGCCCCCGCGACCAGCAGCCGCTGCCCCGCGGCCAGCTCGTCCTGGAAGTGGGACCCGATACCGAACCGGGTGCCGCCCGCCCTGGCATCCAGGTTGAACGCATAGCAGGAGATACGGTTCCCTCGGCCTTCGCTGTTGCCGAGCTGGTACATTCTGAAGGTCCACTCGTCCCCGCCAGGCACGCCCTTACCGAGCCAGTGGACATAGCCGGTCCGCTCCTGGGCGGGCATCTCCAGCGAGTCCGGGCGGATGAGGGCGACCACCGTCAGCTCGCCGGTCGTGGCGATGGAGTAGTCGGGGTGGCCGGCGATCTCGACGTAGTCGTCGAGCCCGTCAAACACTGCCGCGTGCTCGGTCACCAGAGGCTCCACCGGTGTCTGACAGGTACCGCGATCGACGATCGCCCGCATGTAATCCTCCGGCAGCCCCACACTGAGCTGCCTGGCGCGGCGGTCGTCAGGATCTGGCGGGGCTGAGGGCGCCGAAGAAGGCGCGGAAGGTAGCATGCCTGAACGTGGAATACTTCGTCTACTGCCGTGGCCGGCCGGGGACCGGGGCGCTGTTGGAGGAGCTGGCCGAGGCCCACTGGTCGTTCATGGACGGCTATGCGGAGGCGATGATCGCCAGGGGGCCGACGCTGACCCCGGACCGCACCACCTGGACCGGCAGCATGCATATGGTGGACCTGCCCGATGCGCAGGCAGCGCGGGTGTTCGCCTTCCAGGAGCCCTTCTACCGAGCTGGCGTGTACGGCGAGGTACTGGTGCGCCGCTGGCGCAACGTGCTGGGCCGCACGATGTGGGACTACCACGCCGAGCCCGGCGATGACCGGCGCTTTCTGGTCATCGGTCGCGGCAAGCCGGGCGTGGAGGCGGCCCGCCGGGCCCTGGAGGCGAACCAGCGGCGCTGGTTCGGCGAGCCCGGCCACCGCGACGGGTTCATCCTGCGCGGTCCCTTGCTGTCGGACGACGGTGCCGGGTGGGTGGGCAGCGCGCTGCTGGTTCAACTGGGTGACCGCGCCGCTGTGGAGGCCATGCTGGCCGGCGCACCCTACGTGCAGGCCGGGCTGTATGCGAGCGTGGAGCTCCACGACTGGCAGTTCGGCGGGCGCCACCAAGGCTGACGCGGCCTGCTCATGGCTTGCCCGTACCGTCGGGCAGCCACGGGGACCTGTGCGGCGGCAACGGTGAGGCGTTTGGTGGATTGGTGGCAGCTGAGCCGTTAGTGTGGCCCGTGCTGGTCCAAGCGGGACTGGGCATTTCGTGGCCACGTTGACCCACCACCGAAGGTCGGTCCTTGGCCGGTGCTGGCTCTATGCGGCGACGGTCGGCGGCACCGTCACGCTGCCTTGATCCAATCGGTCACGGTTATTAGTGTCACGGGTCTTGCTCAGCAACTCCGGACGAAGCGGGCTTCAGATGACAGGTCTGAACCGGCCTTCCGCTACTTCCGGTAGCTAGCTCTGTGAGTGTCGGCGGTAGGCTTCCGGTTCGTCGGTTAGCGCGGCGCTGGTGTGGGCAAGTCGGGGTTGCATTGATGCACTGAGGGGGCGCAGCAAGGGGGGGAGTGCCGTGGTGGAGTCGCCCAAGCCGTCGTGGTACCGCCGCTTCGGGGTCGTGGTTGTGGCCGCGAACCTGGTGGTGGCAACAGTGCTGGTCGCGGCGGTGGTCGCCCTGTGGCCACGAGCAGCCGCCCAGCGGCCCGGCGCTCCGGCAACGACCGCCGGGATGCGGCCGCAGGCCGGGCAGCTCCTGCCGGAAGGCCCCGAGCCGGCGGCGATCGTGCCGACCTCGACCAGGAGCCACCTGGAGCCGGGGGTGCTGTGGCAACGGCGGGGGAGCGCCGGGTCGGGGAGCGGGCGGTTCGCTGCGCCCAGCCGCTGGCGGGTGGTCTGGTCGTTCAACTGCCAGAGCTTTGCCAGGTACGGCGGGGGCAACTTCAAGCTGTATGGGGCCGGGGACTTCGCGGGGGTCTCGGTGCAACGCTTTGGGGTCAGGGGACGGGGCGTCTTGCCGGTCACCGGTGGCGGCCGAGGCCGCCTCACCATCGAGTCGGTGTGTGACCGGTGGACGGTCAAGGCGGTCGCACCCTGACGGGACTTGGGCGTCGGGTTGAAGGTCGGGTGGAGCGGAAGGCCCCATAGAGCTGGCTCATTGACCGGTGAGGCCGTGTTGCCCAGCCAGGGCGTCGGTGCAGACGCCGGTCACCGATCCTGCGTTCTTGATGCGTGTCAGGAGGGTGCCGCGGGCGCCGGCGACGTCCACGGTGCTGAAGGCCCCGCTGGCGTAGATGAAGCCGTGGGTGGTGCCGGCGGCGTCGTCGTAAAAGCCGGCGATCTCCCCGGTGTCGGTGATGCCGAAGGCGCTGGTGTTGGTGGCGAGCGGAAAGTCGATAGGGGTGAACACGCCGGCTTGGAGCAGAAAGCCGTGGGATCCGGTTGCGTCTGACCAGACGCCGACGATGTCGCCGGTGGCGTTGATCCCGGCGGCCGCGGTTCGGGTGGCCCCAGGGAAGTTGATCGCGGTGAAGGTGCCGCCGTTGTTGAGGAATCCATGCTCGACGTTGGCGGCGTCGAAGTAGTCGCCCACGATCTGTCCGGCGTCATTGACGCCGATGGCTTGGGTTCCGCTGGCGCCGGGGAAGTCGACGTTGCTGAAGGTGCCGCCGTTGTTGGTGAAGCCGTGCCGGACGCCGGACAGGTCCTGGTAGACCCCGACGATGAGACCAGCCCCATTGATGCCGGTGGCGATGCTCGTGGTCGAGCTGGGGACGGTGAGGATCTGGTAGACCCCGCCCGTGAACCGAAACGCGGTCGTGGGTGAGGTGGCGCTGCCGGGATCGAACACGAACGCGCCCACCGCGGTGGTGGCGTCGCTGTCGAAGACCAGCGACTGGGCCGCACCTGGATAGTCGACGCTCGCGAACGCATACACCTTGGCGGCCGCGAGGCCTTGCGCGACGGCGTCGGCGGCAGCGACCGCGGCGCGTTCGTGTTCGATCCCAAGGCTGGGTCGAACATCCAGTAGGCCTCGCAGGATGGCCCGTCCCGGTCGCTGTGGTGATGGCGGTGCTGGCTGTGTCATGTCGACCCCCTCAAGCCATTCGGCACGACCAGGCCGATGGCTGACCGCGCCGATGCCGACCCTCAACCCCACCCTAATGGCCCTCAACCCGATACCCAAGTCCATCAGAGCCTTGGGTATTGGATTGAGGCCGAAGGCTGTCGGAAGTCCTGGTGACACTCCTCGGGTCGGCAGCCGTGGGCTGGTCGGGGGACGCAGCCACAGCGATGCCCTGGTCGGGGCCACGGTCTGGTCGACCACCCCCAGCAGCTCGGCCTCCAGGGCGTCCAGGTCGAGCTGATCGCGCAGCCGCACCGCGAAGCGCTCCACGGTGCGGGCGGTGTCGTAGCGGCGGCGGTTGAAGCGGCGGTCGACCAGGTCCTGGACCCTTCGGCGCAGGGGGGCGAACACGGCCGCGGCGGCCAGGGTCAAGGCAGCCACGGCCAGGCTGCCGGAGTTGCCGGCCAGGCGGGTGGCGGCGGGGAGGATGAGTAGGTACGGCACCACCAGCAGGGCAGTCACCAGGGCGTAGGTGACGGTGCGGGAGACCAGCCGGTCCAGGTCCCACAGCCGGTAGCGCAGGACGGCCACCGCCACCGACACCCGGCACGGCCAGCACCGCGACCTCGGTCAGGAACCCCGGTAGCCGCTCCACTCCTGGCTTAGGAACCAGCCAGATCACGGCCACGATGGCCCCGGCAGCGACCCAGCGCAGCTGCTGGCGCTCCACCCCTCCAGAGGCCCGGAACCGCAGCACGAGGCCGACCAGGGCGGCCGGCAGGCTGACCGCGTACAGCACCAGTCCGGGGATGACGACCGCCGCGGCCAGCTCGCCGGCCACCCCCCCCGAGCCCGAAGGGGTTGTCGACCGGGACCGGGCCACCGGTCAGCGGCCCCGGGGCCAGGCCGCGGCCGACCACCAGCAGGACCACCCCGACCACCGTGTCAGCCACCACCAGCCGCGAGCGGCGCGACCGCAACCGCCCGTTGGGCAGCAACAGGAACGGCAGGGTGAGGCCCAGCGCGATGGCCAGCGCCCAGCTGGTCTCTCGGACCACCACGGCCAGCTGGCCGGCCAGTGCCAGTGGCCGGTGGTCGCG
>Ga0111538_10004936_pt1 | contig 18330 bp, 11 predicted proteins | sample SoiMethybrSBSTD1_FD_79669 | JGI IMG/M metagenome (GOLD analysis project Ga0111538, IMG submission 79669) | Bulk soil microbial communities from a Populus tree surrounding site in Tennessee, USA - Soil MetaG P. TD hybrid SBSTD1 (version 2)... | ecosystem: Environmental > Terrestrial > Soil >...
ATGATGGTTGACTTACCAACGTTGGTGTATCCTACCAGGGCCACACGTATAAATTCACCACGGTCTTTCCGCTGGATGAATGACTGCTTGTCTATTTCCGATAAGCGCTTTTTTAATAAAGAGATCTTATCCCTTACGATACGGCGGTCAGTTTCTATTTCAGTTTCACCGGGACCTCTTGTTCCGATACCGCCACCGAGACGTTCAAGGTGACTCCACATACCTCTCAATCGTGGTAACACGTATTGGTATTGCGCGAGCTCTACCTGTGTTTTTGCCTGCGCTGTTTTTGCACGGCTGGCGAAGATGTCGAGGATAAGGTCGGAGCGGTCGATGACTTTTATATCTAATATCTTTTCGATGTTGGTGATCTGCGAGCCGCTGAGTTCGTCATCGAAAATGGCGGTTTGGATGTCTTTGCCTTCGATATAGCGTTTTATTTCTTCGAGTTTTCCTTTGCCGACGAATGTGCGGCTATCAGGATGGGGTAAGCGTTGGGCGAATCGTTTTACGGCGGTGGCGCCGGCTGTATCCGCGAGAAATGCGAGTTCTTCGAGGTATTCTTTTACTTCGTGCTCGGTTTGGTCTTTTGTAATAAGTCCTACCAGGATTGCTTTTTCTTCGTGGTGCTTTTTCTTCTTTTCGAGCATTATTCTGGTTTGTTCTGGATGTTGTTATTGTAGTCGCTTGTTTATTGTCCACCCCCGCGCTTGCTTCGTTCGCGCCACCCCTGCAAGCGGGGAATATTTACTCAGCAGATACTTCGCTTCGCTAAAGATGACAATTGGTTTTGTGTGCCGCTTCTGCCGTCTGCCGTCTCACCTTTAACGTCCCACGTCTGCCGTGCTAAAGCCCGCTAATCGTCAACCCGATCGACCAGGGGCGTACGTCAGGTCCGAAACCCGTCTTTACAAACTGGTTTATCTGGTAAGTTCCGAACACGGAAAAAGCTCCTACTCCCGCCCGCGCGAGCAACACAAGCCTTACTGAATTAAAATATCTTGTTGACTTCTCTTTCTGGATATAATTGTTGATGCTGTTTCCAAAGCTATTCTCCAGGTTTTTACCTTTAGTTCCGGCGCCGAGAATGAACCCTGTTTTACCTCCAATTGCAGCCTTGAAACTTTTCTTCGGCGTTTCAGGGTGCATGGTATACCTGAACTCAACAGGAGCTTCAATATATGTCGTCAGCAATTTGTATTTCTTAAAATGATTGGTGTCACCAACGTAGTCAAAAGTAAGTCTGTTACCCTGCTTGCCGGCAATATCAATATAAGTGTCCTTGAAATAAATATTGCTTGAACCGATACCGGCTCCGATCGCTATACTAAGGTGAGGATTAGTTTTAAAGGGAAAATCAAACAACAGGTACATGTTAAAGCTTCTTGATACACCTGTTGTATTAATACTGTCGTTCTTGCCGGACCAATTATCAAAACCGAATTGAACCAGTAAATGATCCTTAGAACGGTGAGCCAGCGCAAGCTGCTGAATATTAAGTTTGTTGTGTTTTTTTTCTGCTTCAGTCTGCTCAATAAGGTCGTTCGGATTTTTGATGGGTAGTGTATCTATCACCTGGGGAACTGTATTTGCGGGTGGATTAACAACCGATGAATCCTGAGAAAAAACAATATAAGTTGAGGAAAGGGCAATGATCAGCGAGAACAGTTTTTTCATAATATGAATTGAATGTCAAATGTATACCTGCTATTTATAACAAAAGGTTAAGAAACGGCGGCAAGTTACACACTATACATCTTTAAAAATGATCCCGACGTAAGGTCGGGATAACAATAAAAAGAAATTGTATGTAAGTGGACCCTGCCGGGCTCGAACCAGCGACCCTCTGATTATGAGTCAGATGCTCTAACCGACTGAGCTAAGGGTCCAAAAATCGGCAAACGGCAGACGACAGACGTGAAAGTAAGACGCAACCATTTTTTGATTCAGGTCGGCAAAATTAAACAAATCAACCACGGTAAGGAAGAATTATTTTTAAATTTTTATATTACAGCGTAATGCAGCAAATTGCTTCATCTATTAGTCTACCAGGAGATTGCCCACCAATATGAGGATTGCTGAAAACATTGTGGAATTACAACGTCGCATCGCGCTGTATGATGATGAGCCCGCTTATAAAGAAGTTTTCTTTACCTACTATACTCCTCTTTTAAGATTCGCTCAAACATTTGTAGATGATCGTCAGTGCGCTGAAGAAATTGTTTCGGACGTGATGATGAAGATTTGGGAGAAAAGAAAGGATCTGCCTTCTATCACGAATCTTCGTGTATACCTGTATATCAGCACAAAAAATACAGCGCTTAACTATCTCTCCAAACAGAAAAAAGTGGAGATTGTAAGCATAGAACTCCTGAATATAGATTTCCCTTCTAATATGCTCAATCCCGAGCAACTGATGATCTCCGCAGAAATGATGCGCCGCATTAATAATGCCATCAACGCACTACCACCGCGCTGTAAGCTCGTTTTCAAGCTGGTAAAAGAGGATGGACTGCCTTATAAAGATGTAGCAGACATCCTCGCCATTTCTATTAAAACTATAGATAACCAGCTGGCGATAGCCCTCCGGAAGATCAGCGAGGCTATAAACCTCCAATTGGACATGAAACTGGAATATTGAAAAAAAAATCCTTGAAACCTTTAGTAGATTAAGATAATATTCCTGTCTTTAATAATTACACCACCAACGACGATGCTGCAAGACCGAACCTGGCTACTAATAGGTAGGAAAATGGCTAACGAAGCGTCTCCCCAGGAACTTAAGGAGCTGGAGGAGATATTAAAAAACAATCCCGAACTACACTTTTCCCTTCAGGCACTTACCGAAATCTGGCAACAATCTCCCCCCACAGACAGAAATGAAATAGAATCAGCCTACCAGAACCATCTCAACAGGATGCAATCTGAGCTTACTGATCATCCCGGCTATAGTGAAGATTTTGTTGAAAATTCTACTCTTTTTTCTTCTTCACGAAACTCCTTCTTACGGAGAAATCTTCTTGCCATTACTGCATTTGGTGTGGCAGTGATACTCACCGCAGGCGCTGTTTTTTATTCTATTCCCGCTAAAAAAGACTTAACGGAAAGTAAACCAAAAACCCCTGTAAGCGAGATTTCTACACGTTATGGTTCCAGAACTTACATTATCCTGCCCGATGGTTCCAAAGTTTGGCTCAACGCAGGCAGCAAAATCACGTATGATAAGACTTTCGGTGAAATGATCCGCAATGTGAAACTTACCGGTGAAGCTTATTTCGATGTGGTGCATAACGCGGAAAAACCTTTTGTGATCCATACTACAACGATGGACATAAAAGTGCTGGGCACGGAATTTAATGTTAAATCTTATCCAGACGAAAGCACTACAGAAGCAAGTCTCATCAGGGGATCGATAGAAGTTACATTAAACGATAAGAGAGCGGAAAAGATCTTAATGAAACCGAATGAAAAACTGGTGGTTAAAAACAATGCTACTGAAGCCGCCACAACTATCAAACCGGCAAAAAATATACAAAAGGAAGCAGCTCCCATCGTAAGCCTTATAAAAGTGAAATATTCTTCTGTTGACAGCGCCATTGTTGAAACTTCATGGGTAAACAACAGGCTGATTTTCGAAGACGAATCATTTGAGGAAATAGCAACAAAGATGTCGCGCTGGTACAATGTCGACTTCGAATTTGGAAATGATGAAATTCAAAGGCTCAGATTTACTGGAAATATTAAAAATGAATCAGTTGAAGATGCGCTGAAAGCTATGCAGATATCTGTTCCGTTCGGATTCCGCATGTCATCTGAAAAACATATTCTTATTACCAAAAACTAAACTGTAACCAAATGCCAACGCATGAGAACATGAAAATAAAACCTCCTGATTAGGAAGATAAAAACGGGAAATGCGCCAACATTTCCCGCCGGAAGAATAAGGAGGCAACTTATAAGTGAGTTGCCAACCATTATCTAACATAACAATGTTTAAAGTATGAAAAAATTAGGGAACAGTCCCGCACTTTTCGGGCATCCTAACATTTTAACTTTTTTAAGAATTATGAAGTGCACAATAGCCATAATGTTGCTTGCATGCCTTCAGGTTTCTGCAAACGGTTTTTCACAGAGCAGGATCACGGTGAACTTTCACTCGGTTGAGATGAAGAGGGCACTGTCACTGATCGAAAGAAAAAGTGATTTCAGATTCCTTTATAATCAGAAACTTTTGTCCGACCTGGAAAAAGTAGAGATTAATGCGGTTAATGAAGAAGTGACAAGTGTTTTGGACAGATTATTTGAAAACACCCCCCTTTCGTACCAGTTGCTGGCGAATAACCTGGTGGTGCTTAAACCTAAAAATACTGTTGTAGCCGACATTCGTGTTACCGGTAAGGTTACAAGCCCAACAGGTGAAGGTATTCCTGGTGTGTCGGTATCCGTAAAAGGCAGCTCGGTTGGTACCAGCACCGACGCGGCAGGTAACTTCACACTTACAGCACCTGAAGGAGCCACACTGGTGTTTTCATCAGTTGGTTTTGAATCACAGGAAGTTCCTGTTAACAACAGAACTTCTATCGATGTTCAGATGAAAGAATCCACAGGCCGCAGCATGGATGAAGTGGTAGTGATTGGTTATGGTACTGCAAGTAAGAGAGACCTTACAGGATCAATCGTTAAGATCCAGGGTAAGGAAGTTGCGGATAAGCCAAACACCAACCCCGTTTCTTCATTACAAGGTAAGGTTGCTGGTCTTTCAGTAGTAAACAGTGGTTATGTGGGTAAAGAGCCGGATGTCCGCGTCCGCGGTACGTCAAGTATAGGACAGGTTAAACCACTTTATGTGGTGGATGGAATTTTCCAGGACAATATTAATTACGTTAACCCTAATGATATCGAGTCAATAGAAGTATTGAAAGATCCTTCTTCTCTCGCCATTTTCGGGGTAAGAGGCGCAACAGGTGTTATTGCTATCACTACCAAGAAAGCAAAAGCAGGACAAACTATTATCAGTTTCAGCGCTAACTATGGTTTCAAGGATCTTGTAGATAAAATTGATATGGTTGACGCTGCAGGATTCAAAACATTGTTTGCGCAGGAAAGATTGAATAATGGCGTAACCGATCCATACGATTATACTGGTTTAGATGCCAATACGAACTGGATCGATGCTGTTACAAGAACAGGTAATTTTGCAGGAGCCAACCTCAACATTTCATCCAGTACAGAAAAAAACAGGTTTGCTTTCGGTATAGGCTATAATCTTGACGAGGGTATCATCAAGAATGAAGAATTGAAAAGGTTAACTCTGGCCCTGACAGACGAGTTTAAAATCAATAAGGCCATTAAAATGGGAGTGAACCTCAACTTCCAGCGACAGAACAACCCATATGACGCAACCTGGGTACTTGACGCCGCGAGAAAAGTTGCGCCTATTTTCAGCGATCAAACAAAACGACTCAATGTTAGAGATCCATACGGAATTGACACTATTCCAATGGATCTGTATTCAGGCCTGGATGTGGGTCTGCAGTCAGCTGGTGTGGTAAATCCACTGGTTGCACTTGAGAATGAGTGGAACAAAGTAATTGATGTTGAATACAGAACTGTAGGTAGTGTTTTTGCTGAGATCACCTTCCTCAAACATTTCACCTGGAGATCTACAGGATATGCTGACATCAGCAATCAGAATAAGAGAACATATGAGCCCCGTTATTATCAGTATAATCCAAGAACTCTTGTTCCGGAAATTGTGCAGGAAGCTACCAGCGTTAAGGAAGAGGATAATACATGGAGAAAATATCAACAGGATCATGTGCTGACGTATAAAAAAGATTTTGGTGATCATGGTCTTTCAGTAACCGGTGGTTTTACAACCTATTATTCCGGAACATTCAAAAGAACCGGACAGGTTAGCCAGCCGGATCCAAGTCTGCCAACAAGCCTTGCCATTCCCGATGATAAAAGATTCTGGTATTTAAGAAATGGTTTTGAAGATCCTAGTTCTCAACAGGCTTTTTCCGAACAGAGTGATTATGCCACAGTATCATACCTGGCAAGGGCGCTGTATAATTACCAGGGTAAGTATTACCTGAATGCTTCTTTCAGGAATGACGCATCATCAAGGCTTCCGGAACATACACGCGACCAGCAATTCTGGGCTTTGGGTGCTGCATGGGAAATTACCAAAGAAAACTTCATGGGAGGCCAGAACATTTTTGATGCACTTAAGCTGAAGGGTTCAGTAGGAAACCTGGGTAACCAGGGAGCAGTAAGGGTAACAGATGGAGTAGTATTGAATAATCCGTTTTATCCAAACTTAACGCTCGGTCAAAGCGCTGTATTTGGTACCACAGTTTATCCGTCTGCAAGTGAAGAATACCAGGCAAACCCTAACCTGGAATGGGAAACCATCACAGCATGGGAAGTAGGTGTTGAAGGTGTTGCATTCAAAAACCGACTGAATTTCGAAGTAAATTACTTCGACAGGAAAACACAGAACCTGTTAACCTATATTGATGCGCGCCCCGGTGGACTTAAAGACATCCTGCAAAACGGTGGTGAACTCAAAAACACTGGTGTAGAAATTTCTGCCGCATGGAACCAGACAATCAATGAAGATTTTAGTTTTGGTGTATCCGGAAACATCACTTTCATTAAAAACGAAGTGTTGGCATTGAATCAGGATTTGCCAGGCGGACTCATCATCAGGGGCTTCCAGAATAATGGATCCGCAGAAGCCAGAACTGTTGCCGGCCATCCGATCGGTTCTTTCTGGGGATATGTTGTAGAAGGTCTCTACCAAAGCCAGGCGGATATTCAGAAATCTCCTAACGCTGGTTCTATCGGCGCATACCGTCCGGGCGACTTCAAATTCAAGGATGTGAACGGCGATGGAGTAATTAGTGCCGACGACAGGACCTTTATCGGGAACCCTACGCCAGATTTTACGTATGGTACTAGTGTGAATGCAAGCTGGAAAGGTTTGTCTCTTTCCGTTGACTTCAATGGTGTATACGGAAATGAGGTATTCAGAACATGGGGTTCACTTGAATCTCCGTTCCAGAGGGTTAACTACGCAGCAGATAAACTTGGTGCATGGCATGGTGCGGGAACATCAAACTGGGTTCCAATAATCAGCCAGGGCGACAGGTTCAATTATAATGGTTCAACCTATAACATCGAAGACGGTAGCTATTTCAGGATAAGAAATATACAGTTAGGATATATGGTTCCAAACAACCTGGTGGCCAAAGCAAGCATGAAAAGCGCAAGAGTGTTTGTAAACATTCAGAATCTGAAAACATATAAAAACAATCTTGGTTATTCACCAGAATTTGGTGGTGATGCCACAGCATTTGGTTTTGATAATGCAGATGGTGCGTTGCCTGTTGTTACAACATTCGGTTTGAACGTTTCATTCTAAAAAAAATAAACTGCACTTAATATGAAAAAAATTAATTTATTAAAATGGAGTTTACTGGTGGCAGTTCCTCTTACGCTGGTGCTTGCCGGTTGTAATAAGTTGCTCGACCGTAAGCCGCTCCAGGCTACCATAGATGACCTTAACCAGGGTAAACTGGAAGGTAGGATCCTTGGTATGTATAGCAACCTGCGCGACATGGCCGGTTTCTCCACTTTGCCCTGGTTAGATTTTCACAGCATACGAGATGATGATGCGCAGAAAGGAAGTGATGCCAATGATGGTAAGGAAGTTGTTACTGAATTTGATACTTATCAGTATACAAAAGATGACTGGGCTCCCAATTCATATTGGGAAGATCATTTTGCATTAATTAATTCCGCCAACACTGCAATTTTCGAAGCAGTTGAAGGAAAGGTTACTGATGAACCTTCGCTGAGAAACCTTGGTGAAGCATTATTCTTCAGAGGGTATGCCTACTTCGACCTGGTTAAAACTTATGGCGAGGTACCTTTATTCAATGGCCCGATACTGGAAGCTCAAGATGGTATCAAACCAAAATCACCTGTCGCTGATATATATGCATTGATCGATTCCAGCCTTACAGCTGCTGCTGAATTACTTCCTATTGATGCCGCTGCTTACGGAGAAGGTTATTCAGGAAGGCTCACGAGTGGAGCTGCAAACACTATGCTGGCGCAATCAAAATTGTTCCAGAAGGATTGGGCTTCTGTTATTGCACTTTGTAATACAGTGATTAGCTCTGGCAAATATTCCCTGGTTGAACATTTTCCTGACATATTTAAGGAAGGAACAGCAGGAGAAGGTAAGAACGGCCCGGAATCAATATTTGAAATGCAGTCATGGACAGGACAGGGTGCGGCTTCAAATGATGCAAACTATCACGGTTCATTCTGGGGAACAACCCAGCAGATCAGGCAGAATGGTGCTCCTGTAGAATGGAACCTGGGATGGGGATGGAATACCCCTACTGCAAAGCTTGAAGGCGAATGGCCGGATGATGATCCAAGAAAAAGACAAACCATTCTTTACTCAGGAGAAAATGATGGTGGTGAAGCAGAGGGTGGTTTTGGAGCAGATGTTCCAGCATATACAAATCCTGATGGACAGGGCGGTCTTGCACAACCTTTCTGGAGCAAGAAATTATACACAGGCAACCCTCCATCAATGCGCCAGTTCACAGGTTATGTAAATAATAATGGTGGTGCGTACTGGATCAATCACCGTATACTTCGATACGCAGATGTAATACTCATGCTTGCCGAAGCAGCAAATGAAACCGGAGACGGTGCAACAGCGGAAGCAAACCTTGAACTGATAAGGAACAGGGCGAGTGGCATGCTTGGCAACGGCCGTACAATCGTTCCTAAAATTACTTTCAGTAACCAGGCACAGATGCGCCAGGCTATTAAAGATGAAAGAAGATGGGAATTTGCTATGGAAGGTTACCGTTTCTATGACCTTGTGCGTTGGGAAGATGCGGTTACAGAACTCGGACCTTTGGGATACACCAACCGTGCAAGATATTATCCGATCCCGCAAAAAGCGATCGACCTGTCAGGTGGAGTTCTTGTACAAAACCCTGAATGGTAATAGTGTTTAACAATTAAACTAAGATCATTATGCTGCTAAATAATATAAGAACTAAAAATGCCCTGGTAATACTGGCAATGGGACTCAGCGTTATTGGGTGCCAGAAGCTCGACAGGCCGGAGTTGGGAGATTATCCAGTTGATCCGGATCCTCCCCCATACACAGATTTGAAAACCCAGTTCTCATTTGATGACAACACCACCGATGCTGGTGAAAACCAACTGCAAACAACTGAAGAAAAAGCCATAACCTATGTTGATGGTGTTAGTGGTAAAGCTGTTAAAATAGGACCGGGAGGTTATATTCTTTACAAAGCAATTGGCGACACTGTTGTTTATCCGAATGAATTCAAAGGCGTTCCTGCAGATACACTGGCCAATCTCGGAAGTTTTACACTTGCATTCTGGATGAGTGGTACAGGCCCTATAACTGATGGTGCACAGGGACTGTTTGCACTTTCAAACAGTGCTGAGTTCTGGGGTAACCTCGAATTATTTCTTGAAAATCTGGATGCGGGAGACACAGCATTTCTGAAAGTTCATATGTTCAATTCAGGTGTTGCAAGTGGTAATGGTGAAGAATGGAATGAAGTAAAAATTCCTCATGGTTTGAATAAGTGGACACACATCGCAGTTGTTTATGATGCTTCAACTTCCAAACTGAATGTTTATGCTGATGGAGTAGCGGTTATTGCGGATAAAGAACTCGGCGGCGGCAGTTATGGAAAAGTGAAGTTTGCCAACTTTAATGGAATGTCGGTGGGTACTTATGCATTCCAGGTTGATCCTTCGCTTACCAATCATGGACCTGAAAGCTGGGCCAAATCATTTAATGGTGCATTGGATCAGCTCAGGCTTTACAACAGGGCTTTATCTCAATCAGAGATACAGGCATTTGTTGATGGCATGAACTAATAATAAGAATTTAAATACAAGAGAAAGGGGTTGCAAGTAGCAGCCCTTTTTTAATTCAAAAGTGAAAAGTGAATTAATATCCCCCGCTGGCGGAGGTGTTCTTGCAAAGCCCGGGACGGGGGTGGACTTGCAGAGCAGCATCACTTAATAAAATGACTTCTTATCTGCGCTGCCGTCGGAACTTTCGCATCCGGTAAAAAAACCGAAATCGCACGTGATGATTGCAATGGCATATGACAATCCACGCAATTTATTTTCACCTGCATCCCTAAACGCCGGTGTGTAACACCACCAATAGCATTAATATCTTCATGGCAGCTCATACACTTCTGTGAAAATTGTGCAATCTTTCCTTTCTGATTTTCATGAACATCATGACAGGTATTGCACGTCATACCGCTCATCTTAAAACATTTACTTGCACGAAGCAATCCATATTGGTTACCGTGAACATCTATCAGTTCGGGACGTGGAGGAAATGTATCTGTAAGAAAATAATCGGAAAGCTTATCGCCCGCGATAAAAGAGAACGAAGGTTTTATTTTCTGCAACCTTCCTCCATGACACAAAGCACAGAGATCAAGTTTTTGCTGCCGCGTAAATGACGCAGGATTGATAATGAATTTTGCTGTGGTATCATCCGGGTGTTCTGTTTGAAACTGTACATGCTTTGTTGCCGGTCCATGGCATTTTTCACAGTCCACACCATAAATAAATTTTGTTCTGTCGAATTCTTCAGGCTCTTTGCCCGGATCAGAAATGGTTTTTGCAAACGTGCTGTGACATTCGAGGCAACGTGAAGTGATCACCCTGTTGAAAACTACACGATCCGGAAAGCCAGGACTGTTAGACCATTGATGCGCTGCGCTGAAATAGGTGATCGGCATCTGGAAAAGGCGATTATCCTGCCATGAGAGTGAACTTTGTCCCATTGTTCCGGAGCCTACAACAATATCCATCCGCCTTTCTTTCTTCACCGAATCTTTAAAATATTCAACCTGGTAATATCCGTCCGCTCTTTTTTCCATCTTCACCACCACGCTGCTGTTGAAGGCGTATTTATTCTTACCTGTATCAAAACTTCCTTTCACAAAAATATCGTTGGTTTCAGCTGAAGTCAGGAAATGCGCTGTTTTCACATGGCTGTTGTAAATGTCTTTGTGGCATCCTGCACAGGAAGAAGAGCCTGCGAAATCTTCAAAACGGATTGTAGTTGTGTCAACAGATGTTTTTTCAGCAAGGGGATCGTTGCCATTCCGGTCAATACATCTGGAAAGAAAAAAAACAGAGAGAATAAAAAGAAAAATGATAAGATAAGTTCTGTAATATATCGGGCGTTTTTTCACAATAATTTACCAGCGTAACATGAGTATAATTGCAATCTAAACTATCTTTACGATTACACCCGACGTTTCATTAAAATAAAAATTATGCCTGCAAAGGGCTTCGCAATTTCCTCCCTTATTTTATTTATTTTTTTTATTGTTTCATGCAGTAGCAGGGATACGATGTTTGTTAAAATGTCATCTTCAACAACCAATATCGACTTTGTAAATAGTTTAGAAAAGAAGAAACTTTTGAGCATACTGTATTATCTCTACTATTACAACGGAGGGGGAGTGGCTGCGGGTGACATTAATAACGACGGATTGACCGATCTCTATTTTTCTGCTAACAGCAACGGCAACAATAAACTTTACCTCAACAAGGGAAATTTTGAATTCGAAGACATCACGAAACAAGCCGGTGTTGGCGGTACTTCAGACTGGAGTACCGGCGTTACAATGGCCGATATTAATGGGGATGGATATCTTGACATATACGTTTGCGCAATAGCTAATGCACATGGACTGGAAGGAAGAAACCAGTTGTTCATCAATAATAAAAACAACACATTTACTGAAAGCGCCAAAGATTTCGGGCTTGATTTTGCAGGGTTTTCCACGCAGGCTGCATTTTTTGATTACGACCAGGACGGTGATCTCGATTGCTATTTGCTGAACCAGTCGCAGAAACCTCACCAGAATATTGTGGATACCAGCAACCGCAGAAAATATGATGCAGAAGTGGGTGATAAATTTTTCAGAAATGAATTTATCACTGCGGGCTACCAGGCAGGCATTAAAAAGTTCACGGATGTTTCAGCGCAGTCAGGTATTTACCAGAGTAATCTTGGATATGGATTGGGAATTGCTGTAGGCGATTTCAACAATGATGGATGGGATGATGTTTACATCGGTAATGATTTTCATGAGAATGATTACTACTACCTGAATAATGGAAACAGCACATTCAGGGAAAGCGGGTCTGAGCATTTCGGCCACTACAGCCGCTTCAGCATGGGCAACGATGCAGCAGATTATAATAACGATGGTCAGCTCGACATTTTAACGGTTGATATGCTGCCGCCGGATGAAAAAGTTTTAAAAACATACGGCAGCGATGAGAATGCTGATATTTTCAAATTTAAGTTACAGCGGAACGGTTTTCAATACCAGTGCTCACGCAACTGTCTGCAGCGTAACAACGGGAGCGGATCAACATTCAGTGATGTGGCATTGATATCAGGCATATCAGCAACTGACTGGAGCTGGTGTCCACTTTTCGCCGACTTCGACAATGATGGCAATAAGGATCTTTTTATTTCAACCGGAATTGTTAAGAGGCCTGTTGACCTTGATTACATAAGATTTGTTTCGGATCTCTACCAGAAAAGAAATTATAATAAAACAGATAAGTACGACGAACAAGCACTCGCGCAAATGCCCGATGGCAGCTCCAAACCGTTTTTATTTAAAGGAGATGGAAAATTATTTTTTAAAGACGTAAGCGACGATTGGGGAACCGGCGACATGAAAGGATACTTCAATGGTGCGGCATACGCTGACCTTGATAATGATGGCGGGCTTGACCTGATCATTAACCAGATCGGAGAAGAAGCAGTTATTTTGAAAAATAATACCAGGAATAAAACTAACCACCTTACTATTTCTTTAAAAGGGAATATCGGAAACCAGAAGGGTGTGGGCACCAAGTGTTATGTGTTCAATGAAGGTAAGATGCAATATCAGCAGCTGATGCTTACAAGAGGATTTCAGTCCTCCTCGGAACCACGGCTTCATTTTGGCTTTCCTGATAATAAAGCTTTGGACAGCATTCTTGTAGTATGGCCCGATCAGCGTTTCCAGGTATTGCGAAATATAACAATAGATACACCACTGGTACTTTGGAAGAGCCATGCAGGGAAAAGATTTGATTACGGAAAGTTTTTTCATCCTGATTCTTCATTTCTTGTGAAAGAAGAAAACATTGTTAAATGGAAACATAAAGAGAATCCGTTCAATGATTTTAATATCCAGGCATTGATACCGCATGAGCAATCGACACGGGGGCCGAAGATGGCGGTCACTGATGTAAATGGTGATGGCCTCGAAGATTTTTTTGTTTGTGGTGCGAAAGACCAGCCCGGTGCTTTGATGATACAGCAACACTCAGGGAATTTTATTGCTGCCGATTCTGCTTTGTTTGCTGCGGATAAAATTTGTGAAGATGTGGACGCGGAATTTTTTGATGCAAATGGAGATGGAAAACCTGATCTGTTTGTAGTGAGTGGCGGCAATGAATTTTCAGGAAACGCACCACAACTGGTGGATAGATTATACCTGAACGATGGAAAGGGAAAATTCAGAAAGTCTGTGGATGCATTACCACCGATCTATTCCAATAAATCATGTGTTACTGTTGCAGATGTTGATAAGGATGGCGATCAGGATATTTTTTTAGGAACACTCGCAGACCCTAAAGCATATGGAATTCCGCAGACATCATACCTGCTGATCAATGATGGTAAGGGAAAATATTCCGTAGCGGGTCAGGATGTTATTGCACTGGCTTCTCCCGGAATGGTTACCAGTGCATCGTTCGCTGACCTTGATAAAGACGGCTGGCCGGACCTTACTGTCACGGGAGAATGGATGCCGTTAACCATTTTCATGAATAAAAATGGAAAGTTTCAGAAAACGGCATTGCCATCATCAACAGGTTTATGGCAATCTGTTTTAGTAGATGATATAAATAAAGATGGCAACCCTGATATTCTTGCGGGTAATTGGGGATGGAATACAAAATACTGGAGTGGGAAGAATGGTCCGCTGAAATTATATGTATCGGACTTCGACCATAATGGCCGCATAGATCAGTTGCTGTCGTACACTTTCCAGGGGAAGGAATATCCTTTCCTTGCTAAGGATGAAGTGGAGAGATCATTGCCCTTACTCAAGAAACATTACCTGAGGTATGCAGAATATGCAGGTGTGGAAATGAAAGATGTTTTTTACGGATGGGTAGACTCTATCAAGCCATTAACAGCAGAGCGGCTTGGTTCGGTTGTTTGTTATGGTGATGGAAAGGGAAATTTCAGGATTAAGGATCTTCCTGCTGAGTTGCAACTGTCACCCATATTCAGCTTTGCACCAATTGGTAATCTGCATAACCTGTACGCTTGCGGTGGTAACTTTTTTGATGTAATTCCTTATGAAGGTCAGTATGACGCCCAGGCGCTGTCATTTTTTTATGCGAAAGACGACAGTATAATGTTGCTGCCTCAGGGCAGTTCAATAAAAGGTCAGGTACGCGATGTAAAGGTTCTGGATGAGGATAAACTGGTGATTGCTCCTAATAATGATAGTCTCAAATTCTTTAAATTGATATTTTTCGCTCCGTCAAAATATGAAAATTAATTAGTCATGCACAGGTTATCGTTAATATTGATGGCATTTGTGTTGGTTTGCTGCAGTAAAAAAGACAGCGCTCCTCCTCCGCCGAAGAATTTTGACTTTAACTCTCATTCTGTAAACGGAGAATCAGATCCTTCATTTACCTATAAAGGAGTAAGCGTTGAGCCAAGGATAACATTTACGTTCACGGATCGCATAAAAGGATCTTCAATTGCAAATGGCATAAAATTCACGGAAGGTACCTCAACCGCAATTGCGTTCAATTCAACACTCGAAGATGATAGCACTACTGTCGCCATTGTTCCGGCTGAACCATTAAAAGGATTCACGCAGTATAAAGTTTCAGTGAGTGATGGTTTGCTGTCGGAATCGGATAAGCCCCTTTCGGTTCCTGTAACCGTTACGATCAATACAGGAATGGATTCGACAGATAAATTTCAACAGATAACCACCGATGCTTTATTGACGCTCATACAAAGTCAAACTTTCAAATATTTCTGGGATTTCGCTCACCCCGTTAGCGGTCTCGCCCGTGAAAGAAATACATCCGGCGACATTGTAACTTCCGGAGGTTCGGGATTTGGGATCATGGCAATAATCGCAGCCATCAACAGGAATTTCATTACCCGGGATGAAGGACTTCAAAGAATGCAGAAAATAGTTTCATTCTTAAAAAATACGGCTCAAACATTTCATGGCGCATATCCTCACTGGTTGAATGGTGCAACCGGTGAAGCTGTAGCTTTCAGCCAGTATGATGATGGAGCTGATCTAGTTGAAACTTCATACCTCATGCAGGGTCTTATAACGGCACGCCAGTTTTTTAATGGAACCGGAGCAGATTCAACATTGCGGGAGGATATCAATACTATCTGGAATGGAGTTGAATGGGATTGGTTCAGGAATGGAAACCAGGAAGTATTGTACTGGCACTGGAGTCCGAATTATAACTGGCAGATGAACTTTCCTGTAAGAGGTTGGAACGAGGCGCTGATTACGTATGTGCTTGCGGCTTCATCAGTCAATCATGCAATACCAAAGTCGGTTTACGACAATGGTTGGGCACAGAATGGGGCGATTGAAAATAACGGATCTTATTATGGTGTACAGTTGCCCTTAGGTCCTGCTAATGGTGGTCCGCTTTTCTTTGCGCATTATTCATTTCTTGGGATCAATCCGTTTGATCTTGTTGATGCGTATGCGAATTACTGGACACAGAATGTTGCACACACAAAGATCAATTACAATTTTTGCGTTGCCAATCCGAATTTGAATGTTGGTTATAGTGAATCGGTATGGGGATTAACGGCCAGCGATAACCAGAATGGGTATTCGGCACATTCGCCGGATAATGACCTGGGTGTGATCAGCCCGACCGCAGCTATTTCATCAATGCCATATACGCCGACGGAATCGATTCGTGCATTGAAATTCTTTTATTACAAACTGGGTGATAAGATATGGAAAGAGTATGGTTTTGTGGATGCATTCAACCTGAATGAACCATGGTTTGCAAATTCATTCCTTGCCATAGATCAGGGACCGATAATCATTATGATCGAGAATTACAGGAGCGGATTGTTGTGGAATTTATTTATGAGCGCACCTGAAGTGAATACGGGTATGACGGCGCTCGGATTCAGCAGCCCGAATTTTTAGGTGAACCGGAACAAAGGAAACTGTCATCCCTCACCCCACTGCGTGGGGATTCGGGGGACATAAAAACCAATCTTAAAAAAATGGGAAGAATTCTTCTTTTACTCTTACTGGCACTTAGTTCCTGCACGCACCAACTAAAACCGGAAATTAAAAGGAACCTCACAGACGATCAGTTGCTGGAACTCGTACAGCAACAAACGTTCAGGTACTTCTGGGATTTTGGTGACCCGGTGAGCGGACTGGCACGCGAAAGAAGCAACACCGCGGATTACGGTAACGAAGTGAGTACAATCGGTGGAACCGGATTTGGCGTAATGTCGTTCATCGTTGCAGCGGAACGCAAATGGAAAACAAGAGAAGAAATTTCCGGAAGATTATTGAAGATGCTGAAGTTCCTGGAAAAAGCCGACAGATTTCACGGCATGTTTCCGCACTGGATGTACGGCGCCACTGGTAAAGTCAGGCCCTTCAGTGAAAATGATAATGGTGCAGACATAGTAGAATCCTCATACCTGTTCCAGGGTTTACTCACCGCAAGAGAATACTTCAGTAATCAAACAAAGGATGAAACGGAAATAAGAAAGATTATCACAAAACTCTGGAATGAAGCAGAATGGGACTGGTTCACAAAAGGTGAAGATGTATTATACTGGCACTGGAGCCCGGATAAGCAATGGAAAATGGATCACCGCATAACAGGGTATAATGAATGTCTGATCACTTATATTCTTGCGGCATCTTCTCCTGCGCATAGCATTTCTCCGGATGTTTATCATAAGGGGTGGGCAGGAGGGAAGGATTTTAATAATGGAAAAGAATACTACGGAATAAAATTGCCATTGGGTTTTGAATACGGGGGGCCGTTGTTTTTTTCACATTATTCATTTCTTGGGCTTGATCCGAATGGATTGAAAGATAAGTATGCCGATTACGGGATGCAGAATAAGAATCATACGCTCATCAACAGGCAATACTGCATAGAGAACCCGAAAAAATTTAAGGGTTATGGTGAAAATTGCTGGGGACTCACTGCAAGTGATAACCATGTGGGGTATGCTGCACATTCTCCTACAGAAGACCTCGGCGTAATTTCGCCTTCAGCAGCGCTATCGTCATTTCCATATACTCCTGAATATTCAATGAAAGCGTTACGGCACTTTTATGAAGACCTTGGGGACAGGATATGGACCCAGTACGGATTTGCCGATTCATTTAATGAAACAGAGAACTGGTACGCAGATTCGCACCTTGCAATAGACCAGGGACCTATTATAGTGATGATTGAAAATTACCGTTCGGGATTATTATGGAAATTATTCATGAAAAATTCCGAAATACAGAATGGATTAAGGAAATTAGGATTTGATAGTCCTTATTTAAGTAAAAAAACATCTTCGATTCACCATGAAAATATTCCGGAAACTTTTGTTGCTGGCTTTTTGCTCTGCAATTGCAATTACATCGTGTTCACAGGAAAGCGACAAGCCTTTTTATAAGGAGATCCAGGCGTTCAAAGCTGCTGACAAACAACATCCGCCACCGCAAAATGCTATTTTATTTGTGGGAAGCTCATCGTTCGCGATGTGGCAGAATGTGCAGGATTATTTTCCAGGATATCCAATTATCAACCGTGGATTTGGCGGGTCGGGACTTAAGGACGCGATTGAATATGAAGATGATATTATTGCACCTTATCATCCGAAGCAGGTGGTTATTTATTCCGGGGAAAATGATATTGCCGTAAATATTTCAGCGAATGATGTATTGCAACGGTTCTCTACTTTATTCAACATGATAAGAAGAGATCTGCCGGATGCCAGTGTTGTATACATTTCTATTAAGCCGAGTCCGAGCAGGCAAAAGTTTATGCCGGTAATGGAAAGTGCGAATGCAATGATCAAAAAGTTTTTATCGGCGAAGAAGAATACAACTTTTGTAGATGTGTATCACAAGATGCTGGACGAATCAGGTAACCCCAGGC
>Ga0111538_10004940_pt1 | contig 18323 bp, 17 predicted proteins | sample SoiMethybrSBSTD1_FD_79669 | JGI IMG/M metagenome (GOLD analysis project Ga0111538, IMG submission 79669) | Bulk soil microbial communities from a Populus tree surrounding site in Tennessee, USA - Soil MetaG P. TD hybrid SBSTD1 (version 2)... | ecosystem: Environmental > Terrestrial > Soil >...
CGGCCGGCTGCTTCAGCAGCCACCAGGTCAGGTACAGGCCGTACAGGATCGCGATGCACGCGCAGACGAGCGCGAACAGCACGGCATGGTCAACGAAGAAGTCCATCAATCCTCCGGGTGAACGCACAAAGAGACGCCGGATCGGCGTCAGCGCGGGGGATTATGCAGCACAAACCTCGACGGCGTCGCAGGGTACGGCGCTCCGGGCCCGACCGTCGCCGGGGCCGGGCTCAGCCGCTGACGGCCTCGGTCGCGCCGACCTGCTCGGCGTAGATCTGCTCGAGGCTCGCGCCCTCCGCCCGGCGGGCGATCTGCCGCTCGGCGGCGTTCCGCTCCGGGATCCGGAGCCACGGCGTCGCGCCGATCTCGTCCGCGACGGGGAGCACCCACTCGACGAGCCGCTCGAGCCGAGCGCGCGCCGGGACGACGTCCCCCCGCTCGAGGTCGATTAGGTCGCCCGAGAGCCCGTGGCGGATTGCGCGCCAGGTGTTCTCCTCGATCAGCCGGTGTGCGTGCGTCGGCAGCGGCTCTCCCTCGTCGAGCGCGCGGGCGCAGCGCGCCGTGAGCGCGACCATCAGCGCCGTGAGTGACTGCGCCTCCGCCACGTCCGGCTGCGCGTCGCAGTTTCGCAGCTCCACCGTCGGGAACAGCAGGTGCGGCCGCACGCTCCACCAGAGCTGCGTCGGCTCGTCGACCGAGCCGGTCTCGTAGAGAAACCGCACGTACTCCGCGTACGCGTCCCAGGACCCGAACGCGTCCGGCACGCCGCAGCGCGGAAAGAAGCGGGTGAAGACCTGCGTCCGGGCGGAGTGCAGGCCCGTGTCGACGCCCTCGTGGAACGGCGAGCTCGCGGACACGGCGAGGAGCTCGGGGAGCCAGTTGCGGAGCGCGTCCACGACGCGGACGGCACGGTCGGCGCCCCGGATCGCGACGTGCGTATGGATGCCGAACGTGTTGTTGCGCCAGACGACGTACCGGAGGATCTCGTCGTTTCGCCGGTAGTGCGGCGTGTCGATGATGCGCTGGTCCTTCCAGCTCGACCAGGGATGGGTCCCGGTCGCGCCGATCGTGAGGCCGAGCGACTCGACGAGGGCCGTGAGCTCCGCGCGCCGCTCGACGAGGGCGGCCGGGACGTCGGCGAAGGACTCCTGCTTCCCGGTCTTCACCTCGACCTCGGACGCGATGAGCTCGCCGACGAGGTTCGGCTCGAGGCTCGTGCCCTTCGCTGCCGCCTTGACGTCCTCGAACCGGTTGGTCAGCTCGAGGGTCTCGGGATCGAGGATCGCGAACTCCTCCTCGACCGACACGGTGAAGTCGTCGGCCGCGTCGAAGCGCTCGCGGGCGTCGGACAGGATCTGCTCGTAGGGCACGCTCGGCGCCATCGTGGCGGGAAGGCTAGTGGACGCTTCCGTTCGAAAAGCGTGCGACCGTCGCGCGCCGTGTAGAGCCCCGTGGGGGAGCCGACCGGCTCCCCCACCCATGGGCTACGCCGACTGGAGGACCGATCGCCGGCGCGGGCGTGGCCGCCTCACGGCAACACCCGCACCGGCACGGGTCGGCCGGCGGTGCGTGAGGGCGCCGCCGCCGGTTCCCTCGCCCGTCGTCCTCGCTCCGACGCCGTCCGTCCCGGGACGGACGGCGCGCGAGCGATGCGGACCGGGTCGTCGTCCGGTACCGGCGGCTTCCCCCACGTCCAAGGGGCCGCCGCCCACGACTCCCACGACCGCGAGCAGCCACGGCCGTGGAGGTCGTCAGGCGACCCTCCGGCAATGGCTGTCTCGGCTGTCGTAGTCATCGTGAGCGATCGATCCCTTCCGTCATCCAGCGCCTACCAGCTGTGGCGCTTCTTCTCGAAGGTCAGGGACGTCCACTTGTCGTTGTCCCAGACCTTCATCTCCTGGTCGGAGGACTGCTTGACGAACGCGGTGTTCGACACCTTGGCGTCGCCGCTGATCGCGGTCCCGCCGTTCGCGTTCGCCGCGCCGCCGGTGCCGGGTGCACCGTTGGCGCTGCCGTCCCCTGTCCCGCTCGCGGAGACGACGCCGCCGACCGCGTACGTCTCGTTGGCACCGGAGTTCGCAGATCCGGTCTCGTTGTACGCGCCGACCGTGTCACCGCCGCGACCGGTCGTCCCGCTCTGGTTCGTCGTGGAGTTGGTGTTCGTCACGGGGTTCGCGGTCTGGGTCGCCGTGAAGCTCCCGTTCGTGTTGCTCCCGCCGTCGGCCGACGCCGTGGACTTCTGCGCGGTGATGTCGATCACCTTGTCCGCGTCGCCGCCGATGGCCTTCTGGTCGAGGTCGTTCCGGCCGCCGTCGCCGCCCTCGTCGCCGTCTCCGGCGATTGCCTGCGAGTTGCCGGCGTCGCCATTGTTCGTCGAGCTCGTGGAGCCGCCGGGTCCACCGGCCGCCCCTGCGGCACCTGCTCCGCCTGCTCCACCGGGAGCAGCTGCCGAGCCACCGGGGCCGGAGCCGCCGGCTGCGCCGGTGCCCGTCCCGCCGGTGCCGGTCCCGCCGTCGCACGAAGCGCTGGCGACGCCTGCGATGCAGTCGCCACCGTCTCCGCCGCTGCCGGAACCACCGGTTCCACTGCCACCGGGCCCGCCGACGCCTGCGCCGGCCGTCGCGGTCCCTGCACCACCGGTGCCACCGGCTCCGCCGGCGCCACCTGCGCCGCCGTTACCGGCGTTGCCGGAGTCCGAGGAGGTGTCGCCACCCCGACCCGAGTCGGCGTTGCCGCCCCGGCCGCCGTCGCCGCCGTCGGCCGACTGGCACCCGCCGGCGCGGACGCCGCAGTTGTTCTCTGCGTCGCCGCCCGAGGAGGTGTTGTCGCCCTCGTGGTTGGCGTTGATGGCAGCCGCGTCGCCGCCGTTCGCGTCCTGGTCGACGTCGCTCGCGGCGACGTTCCCGTTGTGGACGTTGGACTCGGTCGAGTTCCGGTTCGACAGGTTTCCGCCGTCGTTCCCGACCGAGCTGGTGTTGCCTCCGGAGATCGAGCCGGACGTGGCCGCGCCGGTGCTCGACGTGGCCGTCTGCCCCCCCTGGGAGGTCCCGTAGTTGCCGGTGTTCACGTTCCCACCGGAACCGCCGGTACCGGCGCCACCGTTCGCGGTGCCGCCGTTGGCGGTCGCAGGCCCGGACGTCGCGACGCCGGTCTGGACGACCGTCGCATTCTGGAGCGACGCCTGGACGTTCGCCTTCACAGTCTCCTTGTCGAACCCGTTGAAGTCCGCCAGTGCGGTCGACGGAAAGACGAGCCCGACTGCGAGCACTGCGAGTGCGAGCAGTCTGCGTGACACGTATCTCACTTCCTTTCGTCATGCCGAATGAGCACTTGCCCGTCGGGCCCGGGGCCCAACGGGTCACGAAGGCATGAAGAAAGGTCAGACGGGAACGTCTACCGGTGCGAAGACATCGGTCGGCCGCCTGACGGCCGACCCTTCCGGCGCGCGCAGCAGAAGCGGCGCCACGAGCGCGAAGGCCAGGAGGATCGCTGCGATCCCCGATGACCCCGCGCCGGACGCGGCGGCTGCGAGCGCGGAGGCCCATGCGAGGGGGCCTCCCGCCGGCGGGAGCGGCGGCTCCGTGCCGGCGTCTCCGTCTCCCGCGGTGCTCCCCGGGCGCGTGTCGAGGCGCGCTTGCGTGGAGTGCGGGGCGGAAATCTTGGCCACGGGCAGCCCGGAGACGGGCGCCTCGTGGTGCGGTGCGGCGTGCGCCGACCGGCGCGCGGCGGGATCCGCCTGCGCCGTGGTGGCGGCGTGACCGCGGCCGTGGAACAGCGTCGGCTCCTCCTCGGGGGCCGCGCCGACGGTCGCGGCCGCGGCCGCGGCCGCGAGCGTCTCGGCCTCGCCCGCGAGGGTCGGCGCCGACATCGGCGACGGGGTGCCGGTCGCCGGAGGGAAGCAGAACGTCGTGAGGTCCGCTCCGGTGCCGGTCGTCGCACCGGCGCCGAGCGACTGCGTCGCTCCCTGCTGGGTCACCGCGCAGTTCACGACGACCGCGGAGCCGGCGATACCGCCTTTCGAGGTCGAGACGGCGGTCGCGCGCTGCACGACGATCGACTGCTGGAGGATCTCCTGCAGGTCGTAGTCGGCCGAGCCGAGCGATGCCTGCGCTGCCGCCTGCGTGACCCACGCGCGGTCGAGCGCCTGGGCGTCGCTCGAGGCGACCGGCAGCGTCGCCGCGCCCGCGAGCTGGGCCGTCGCGGCATGTGCCGTCGCGTCCTGGGCGACGTAGGCGAGCTGGGCGCTGTCCTGGATGGCCGTTCCGCCGTCCCGGGCGGCGGTCTGCTCGGCGGCCTGATCGACGATGGCGAGCCCACCTGCAGAGGCGGACGCGGCTGCGGCGCCGCCCCGCACCTTCGAGCGGGTCGTTCCACCCTGGCCGACGGTCGCGATCGCGTCGGACGACTGCTCGACGATCGTCAGCTGCGCGACGGACTGCGCGAGGGAGCCGCCGTCGACCAGCGCTGCCTGGGCGGCGAGCTGATCGACGTCCGCCGAGCCGTTCGCGTGCGCCTTGCCGGAGGCCCCGTGCTCACCCGATCGGGTGAGCACCGCGTCGCGCTGCGACGCCGTGGCGTCCGCGCGACCGGTCTGCGTGACGTCGACCTGCTGCCCACTCCACTGGTCGGCGGTCGCGAGGTCGTTCGCGAGCATGACCTGGTCGACGTCCTGTGCGACGACGGCGCCGAGGATCGCGGCGGCCTCGCTCGTCACGACGTTCGCCTGGCCCGCGTCGCCCCGCCGCGAGACCGACTCCACCCCGGACTGGACGGCAGAGGCGTCGGCCTCCGCGGTCTGCACGACCTCGATCAGCTGGCCTGCGTACTGCGTCCCGTCCCCGACACCGCCCTGGGAGGCTGTCTGGCCGGCCTGGGCGACGACGCTAGCCTCGGCCTCCGCGCGCGCGGTGTTGACCTGGTCGGGCGCGGTCGCACCCGCGGCACCGGCCGCGTCCGACGTGCTCGCGGTCGGCTGCCCGGTCCAGCTCCAGGACCAGTTCCAGATCCAGATGCAGGTCGTGCATGCGAGCGACTCGTTCCAGCTCCACTGCCACGTCCAGCCGGTGAGCCCCGCGCGATCCCACTGCCAGCTCCACTGCCACGAGCCACCGACGAGAGCGGCGTCGTCGGCCCCTGCAGCGCGCGAGGTGACGGTTCCGTGCCCGGAGCCGTCAGCCGCCGAGCCGTCCCACGTCCACGTCCACGACCCCACCTGCGTGCCGAGGAGGGCGTCCATGCTCTCCGACTCGTCGCGCTGCCACGTCCAGTCCCACTCCCAGATCTCGAGGCCGCCCGCGCCGGGGCGGTCGAGCTCGTCCCCGTCGACGACCACGGCGAGCGCCGTGTCGAGCGCATCGTTCGTGACGGCGACCGCGATGGCGTTCTCGGGGTCACTCTCCACGGCGAGGCTTCCCGTGTCGGCCGTCGCCTCGTTGCCCTGACTCACCGGCGCCGCGGCGCCGGGGCTCTCGACGCGGATCGAGACGCTCGTGTTGCGGACGCCGTCCTGCGTCGCGGTCGCGTCCGTCGCGCCCGCGGCGTCCGCGGCGGCGGTCGCCTCGTTCAGCTGGGTTACTTGGCCGTCGTCTCCGGGCGAGAAGACCCGGACGGACACGCTCGTGTTGGACACGCCGTCCTGGGTCGCGGTCGCGTCCGCGGCCGTCTCCGCACCGGGATCGTCGCCCGCTGCGGTCGCCCCGGCGACCGCGACGTTCGTCTGCGAGACGCCGCCGTCGTCGCCGGGGCTCCCCACGCGAACACTCACTGCGGTGTTGCCGACGTCCGACTGCGTCGCGCTCGAGTCCGCGTGGACCTCCTGCGCGATCGTTGCCTCGCCCGGCGTGTTCACGGTCGCGGAGGTCGCCGCGTCCGCCTGCGCCTCGGCCCGGTTCTCCTGCGCCACGGGTGTCCCGTTGCCCGGCTCGTCCACGCGCACCGTGACGTGCGTGTTCCCGACGTCCCCCTGGTCGGCCGAGGCCGAGGCGCCGGCCTCCTGCCCGATCGACGCGCCCTGGTCCGCCTGATGGCCCGGTGCGTTCTCGGAGTTGCCGGGCCCGTCGGGGTCGTGGCCCGGCGCGTTCTCGGAGTTCCCGGGGCCGTCTGCCGCCTGAGCCGTCGCCGCGGCGGAGTTGCCGGGGCCGTCGGCCTGCTGTCCCTTGTCGTCCCCGGTGCCCTGCGACGGGGACGCGTTCGCCTGGGCGTTCGCGGGCGCCGCGTCCGGGTCGGCGCGGACGCTCGGCACGAAGGCGAGGAAGACGACCGCGGTGACGAAGCACACCGCACGAGCGCGATTCCCCCCCTGACGGCAGACGGCAGCCGTTGGCCCCACAAGGCTCCTTCACTGTGCGGCGGAGCCCCCTCCGGTCGCCGCTCCTCTCCCGATGGCGCCCCGACCTCCGGGCGCCGACCTGGGTTGTACGACACGTTGCCGCGCCCGACATCACCCGGATGGGGGGCACGCCGGGGTGAACGGCCCGAACCGTCTAGGTCAGGTGGAAGTAGAGCGCGTAGAGCAGCTCGACGGCCGGATTCGACGTGTGCACCTGCACGTCCGCAGGCGTGTCGATGAGCGCCGTGGAGTAGTTGAAGACGATCTTCACGCCTGCGTCGACGAGCTGGTCGGCGGCTGCCTGCGCCGACTCGGCGGGCACCGCGAGGACGCCCACGACGATGCTCCGGTCGCGGACGATCTGGTCGAGAGACTCCGGCGGGCTCACCTGGACGCCGCCGAGCGCTGTCCCGACCTTCTCGGGATCGATGTCGAAAGCCGCGGCAATCGTGATGCCGTGCTCCGCGAAGATCGGCGAGGAGGCAATCGCAGCGCCGAGCCTGCCCGCCCCGACGAGCGCGATGTTGTGCTGCCCCTGCGTTCGCAGGATCTTCCGGATCTCCGCCAGCAGCGAGTCGACCGAGTAGCCGACTCCGCGCTTGCCGAAGCGGCCGAAAGCCGAAAGGTCCCGGCGGATCTGGGTGGCGTTGATGTTGGTGTACTCCGCGATCTCCTGCGAGGAGATCCGGTCCTTCCCCATCTTCTTCGCCTGCGCCAGCACCTGCAGATACCGGCTCAAGCGAGCAGCAACACCGACCCCCAAGCGTTCCGCCACCAAGTCCCTCCTGCGGAGTTTGTAACAACGGCGCACATTGTGCCGACGTCGTCCGACGGTCCGCGAGAGAACCGTCGGCCGCCGCTGCCGCCTACACGAACTTCCGCAGCTCGTCCCCGTCGACGTGGTAGCGGAATCGCTCCACGCCGTCGACCTCGACGACCGGGATCCGAACGCGATACTGCCGCTCGAGCTCGGTATCGGTCGTGATATCCACGACCGCGAAGTCGCTTCCGCACACGGCTCGGACCGTCTCGACCGCCGGGCCGCACAGGTGGCAGCCGGGTGCCGTGTAGACGACGACGCGAGCCATCGGAGCGCGTGGTATCGCCGGGCCTAGGGGTAGAGGCCGCGCGTCGTCGTCGCCTCGGCGACGCGTTGCACCGCGAGGCCGTACGCGGCCGTCCGCATGCTCGTCGAGAACCGCTCGCGCGCCGCCCAGGTCTCCTCGAACGCCCGCACGACGATGTCGTTGAGCTTCGCGTTGACCTCGTACTCCTTCCAGAAGTACTCCTGCAGCCCCTGGACCCACTCGAAGTACGACACGACCACCCCGCCGGCGTTCGCGAGCACGTCGGGGAGCACGAAGATGCCACGGTCCTCGAGGATCTCGTCCGCCGCGGGCGTCGTCGGGCCGTTCGCCGCCTCGCAGATCATGTGCGCGCGGATGCGGGGCGCGTTCTCGGCGTTGATCACCTGCTCGAGCGCAGCCGGCACGAGCACGTCGCACTCGAACTCGATGAGCTCCTCGTTCGTCGCATCCTCCGTGCCGGGCAGGCCGGCGAGCACGCCGTGCTCCGACTTGTGCAGGACGGCGGCGGGGACGTCGATGCCGTACTTGTTCACGACCGCGCCCTTCGAGTCCGACAGCGCGACGACGCGGGCGCCCTCCTCGGCCAGGAGCCCTGCGAGGTTGCGGCCGACCGTCCCGAACCCCTGGATCGCGACCCGCGTGTCCGGGAAGCGGCGCCCCTCCTTCTGGAGCGCGGTCCGGATGCAGTTGAGGACGCCCCGGGCGGTCGCCCCGTCCCGGCCGACCGACCCCCCGACGGCCAGCGGCTTGCCGGTGACGACGCCGAGCACGGAATGGCCGACGTTCATCGAATAGGTGTCGAAGATCCAGGCCATCACCTGGGAGTCCGTGCCGACATCGGGCGCAGGGATGTCCTTCTCCGGCCCGATCTCGTTGATGATCTCGGTCGTGTAGCGGCGGGTGAGGCGCTCGAGCTCCCCCGTCGACAGGGTCTTCGGGTCGCAGACGACACCGCCCTTGGCGCCCCCGAAGGGGAGGCCCATGAGTGCGCACTTCCATGTCATCCACATCGCGAGGGCCCGGATCTCGTCGCGCGTGACCGCGGGGTGGTACCGGATCCCACCCTTGGCGGGGCCGCGCGTCATGTTGTGGACCACCCGGAAACCCTCGAACACGGACACCGTGCCGTCGTCCATCGCCACCGGGATCGATACCTCGACGGTCTTCTTGCACTCACCGAGGACGCGGACGAGGTTCGGGTCGACGCCGAACGTCTCCCCCACGCGCGTGAGCTGCGAGCGCGCGAGCTCGTACGGGTTCTCGCGGAGATGGGTCGGCGTCTCGGTCGCGCTCATCGGGTGTTTCGCGCCTCTCGCACGACGAAGCGGACTGTAGCGCAGCTACCGCAGGCGAAAGGAGACGTCGACGCTCGTCGGCGGCCCGCCCCCCACCGGCGTGCCGACGATCCGGACGATGTACCTGCCGCGGGGCAGACGCGCACCCGCCGGGCCGCGGCCCGTGAGACCGAACGCGTAACGGCCCGGCAGCACGTCCCGGAGGCGTGCAAGGCGGCCCACGCGTCGCGCGCCGCGGTACAGCTCGACGTCGAGCAGCTCGAGGGGCAGGAGCTGCGGCCGCTCCCGCGTCCCGTCGACACGGCCGGCGACCAACGCGAGCGCGGCCGGGTGGGTGTCGCTCGCGCGGAACGACGCGACGGACAGATGCACGCGGCTCACGACCGGCCGCGTGACCGGGACGGCGACGCTCCACGGGATCCGAAGTCGCGGGCCGCGCTGGACCGATGCGCGCACTGCGCCGGTGAGCGCCCCCGGCGCCGCGGGGCGAACGGCGGCCTCGACGGTGATCGAGACGGTGCGCGACTCGCCCGGCGGGAGCACGACACGGTCGCGGCTCGTCGTCACCGTCACCCCGGTCGTGGCCGATCCGCGCCGCAGACGGACGACGAGGGCCCGACGCGAGACGTTGCGGAGCGTGACGGTGCCCGACGCCGGGGTGCCCGCCGCGTCGAGCGCGCCGAGCGCCGCGACGGACGGGTCGGCGACGAGCTCGACCGCGGATGCGGCTTCGAGGTCGAGGTTGCCGGTGCCTGCGCCGCCCGCTCGGCGCGCGGTCGCCGCAAGCGCACCGCGCAGGCCACCGGCGTCGAGATCCGGACGGGCGTCCGCGAGGAGCGCTGCCGCGCCGGCGACCACGGCGGCGGCGGCGCTCGAGCCGCTGATCGTCCCGTAGCGAGCGGTCCCGCCCTCGCTCCGGCCGGGCACCGACGTGACGAGGCCGACACCCGGCGCGGCGAGGTCCGGCCGCGCGCCTCCGTCGAGGGCGAGACCGGTGCTCGAGAAGGGAGCGACGGCGCGGAGCTCGGGGTTGTCGTCGAACGCGGCTGCGCCGACGGACAGCTCGACGGGGACGCCGGCCGCGAGCGCCGCGCGCACCTCGGCCGCGGTCGCGCTCGGGACTCCGACGATCGGGACCTCGACGGGCTCGTCGACGCCGAGCGACCCGGCGGGAATCGGCCCGTCGACGAGGACGGCGCGGACGCCGGCCGCCGCGAGCTCGCGCACGACCTCCGGCGTCGTCGGCCCGGTGGGGAGCAACGCTGCCATCCCCGCGACCCGGCTGTAGCCGTTGTCGTCGAAGAGCGGGTCGAGCGCGTTGCCCTCCGTCACGGCCACGACCTGCCGGCGCGGGAGCGCGGCGACCGGCGCCGTGACGACGCCGGCCGGGGGCGCTGCGCCGCCCAGCGGGGTCTTGCCGGAGGCGAGCACCCGGAGCCCGGCCAGCAGGAGAACGTGCACGGTCGGGCTCCGCTGCCGCGAGTCGGACGCGGCGACGCCCAGCGCCGCCGGCACGCCCGCGGGGGCCGCGACGCTGCCGTAGCCAGGGCCGGCGGGCCCGTCGTTGCCGGCGGGCGCCACGACGAGCGTGTCGAGCGCCATCGCCCCCGCCGCGGCCGTCGCGAGTGGCGCGTCGGGGAACGAGGCGAACGGCTCGACGACACCGACGAGCGCGATCCGCACCGCGTCGTGCGCGTCACCGTCCGCATTCGGGTCGACGGCCGCCTCGAGCCCGGCGAGCACCTGATCCGTGCGCCCGTACACCGACACGCCGCCGTCCGCGTCGGGCTGCCAGCCCGCGACGCGGATCGGGAGCACCATCGCCCCCGGCGCGACGCCGTGGATCCCGGCGGGGCCGCGCACGCCGACCGTCAGACCCGCGAGCTCCGTCCCGTGCCGCTCGGGGCGTCCCGGCTGGGTCGGATTCTGCTCCGCGTTGGCGTCGCTCCCGGGCTCGAGCATGTCCAGGCCGGGCAGGAGGCGCCCCTGCAGGAACGGGTGGCGCGTGTCGACGCCCGTGTCGAGCAACGCGATCGTGACGCCGGAGCCATCGACGCCCGGGAGCGCGACCTCGACCCGTCGTCCGCTCCCCGACGCGAACACGTCGGTCTCGAGGATCGCACCGTTCTCCGGCACGGCCGCCGGGTACGCCGCCCGGACGGCGAACACCCCCTGCACCGCAGGGTCTCGCTCGAGCGCGGGTAGGAGCCGGGGATCGAGGGACGCCGCGAACCCGTTCAGCACGCGCACGTAGGACTGCTCGGGTTCGACCGGGATGCCGCGGAAGGCGAGCCGTGCGATCGCCCGCTGCTGGGCGTCGCGGGCGGCGGTCGTCCAGACCCGCATCTGGATCTCGCTGGCCCGCCCACCTGCCGCGCGCACCCGGTCGGCGAGCGACGGCGCGCGGAGGACGACGATCCAGCGGCCGCCGAGCTCGGGCAGCGGGCGACTGCCGAGAAGACCCTGCCACCCCTCTGCGCCGGTCGGCTCCTCGGGGGTCGCTCCGCCCGCCCCGCCCGCCGCGAGCAGCCCCCCGGAGACGAGCGCCGCCAGCGCGAGCAGCGCCGCGGTCGGCCGCTCAGATCGACGCGGACGGGTACGCATCGAGGGCAAGGTAGTCGGGAGATGTGAGGGGTCGTGCGAAGCGGGCGGCCGACGCGATCATCGCGGCGTTGTCGGTGCAGAGCGCGAGGGGCGCAAAGCGAGCGTCGGGCAGGGCGGCCCGGAGCTCCGAGTTCGCCGCGACGCCGCCGACGACTGCCAGCCGCGTGTGGCCTCGCGGGCCCCCGGCAGCGGCCTCGAGGCGGCCGACGAGCGCACGCACGATCGCGCGCTGGTAGGAGGCCGCGAGATCCGCGCGCCGCGCTTCGAGCTCCGCCTCGGGGAGGTCGCGGACGGCGTAGAGCAGCGCCGTCTTGAGGCCGGAGAACGAGAAGTCGAGCCCGGGAACGCGGGCGACCGGAAAGCGAAACGCCTCGGGATCGCCCTCGCGCGCGAGCCGGTCGATCTCGGCGCCCCCTGGATAGCCGAGCCCGAGCAGGCGCGCGCCCTTGTCGAACGCCTCGCCCGCGGCGTCGTCGAGCGTCGAGCCGAGGATCTCGAACGACGATCGGTCGCGGACCGCGAGCAGCAGCGTGTGCCCCCCGCTCGCGAGCAGGCAGGTGAACGGCGGCTCGTACGGGTCGGGCGCCAGGTAGAGCGTCGCGACGTGACCCTGGAGATGATCGACGGGGACGAGCGGCAAACCCCGCGCCCACGCGATCGCCTTGGCGGCCGAGAGGCCGACGAGCAGCGCGCCGACGAGACCCGGGCCCTGCGTCACGCCGATGCGGTCGACGTCCGCGAGGCCGAGCCCGGCGTCCTCGAGCGACGCCCGAATGACGGGCGAGACCAGCTCCAGGTGGCGACGGGACGCAACCTCGGGCACGACGCCGCCGAACCGCGCGTGCAGGTCCGCCTGCGAGGCGACTACCGACGAGAGCAGCTCGCCCTCCCCCGTGACGACGGCCGCGGCCGTCTCGTCGCAGGAGGTCTCGATGCCGAGGACGTTCACCCGCTCTCCTCGGCGACCGCGGCGGGAGGCTCGGGGTCGCGCCACATGATGAGCGCGTCCTCCCGGTTGTCGGTGTAGTAGCCGCGCCGCACGCCCTTCGTCCGGAAGCCGAACCTCTCGTACAGGGCGATCGCGCCGACGTTCGAGACGCGAACCTCGAGCGTGTACCCGCGCTGCGCGTCGTGGCGCGTGTCGTCCAACAGCCGCCGGAGCAGCGCCGTCGCGACACCCTTCCTCCGCGACTCGGGGGCGACGGCGACGTTCATCACGTGCCACGCGTCGACGTACCGGGAGAGAACGAGGTAGCCGACGAGCCGGTCGGCGTCGTCGAGCGCGCCGAGCGAGAGCGAGCTCGGCTTCGCGAGCTCGGTCGCGAACATCGAGCGCGACCACGGTGTCGGGTACGACGCGCGCTCGATCCGCTCGATCGCGTCGAGGTCCCCGATCTCGAGCCGACGGAGCCGCACGGTCAGCGGACCCATCGCTCGGCGTCGGGCGCCCGGACGTAGATCGGCTCGATCGACTCGACCGGCCCGAACGTCGTGGCGAGCCGCGCGTGGAGCGACGCCCGCGGCGTGTGCCGTGGATCGTCGTCCGGGGGCACGATCGCGCCGTTCGCCTCGAGAACGGCGCGGTGGCGGACGGCGCCGTCGCCGACGCAGAGCCGCCCGGCCGCCGGTACCCCGTCGGGCTTCACCGCGGCCGGGCCGGGGACGAAGACCTCCCCGCGGCGGGCGTCGATCACCGGGAGCACGTCGTCGTCCGCAGCGGCGAGCGCGTCGAGCGTCGAGACGCCGGCGCCCTCGATGTCCAGCGCGAGCGCGAGCCCGCGCGCGACGGCGACACCGATTCGCGTGCTCGTGAAGCTGCCCGGTCCCGTTCCGACGACGAGTGCCTCGACGTCCCGCGGTCGGCTCGACCCCTGGCGGAGGAGCGCGTCGACGTCCTCGAGCAGCGTCGATGCCCGCGACGTCCGCTCGCCGACGACCTCGCCGTCCGCGACCAGGGCGCTGGTGGCGACGTCAGTCGCGGTGTCGAACGCCAGGATCAGCACTCGACAGCTCTTGTAGCAGCGCTCCCTCGTCCGCAGCGACGATGATGCGCCGCGTCTCGGGACCGACGTGCTCCAGCTGGACGTGCGCGCGCGGGGGCGGGAGGACGTCCGCCGCTGCCTCCGGCCACTCGACGAAGACGACGGCGCCGTCGAAGTACGGCTCGAGGTCGCCCCACTCGGCTGCCGAGAGCCCGCGGAACCGGTAGAGGTCGAGGTGCGAGACGTCGACGACGCCGGGGTACCGGTGGCCGATCGTGAACGTCGGGCTCGTCACACGGGCGGTCACCCCGAGGGCGCGCGACGCGCCGCGGACGAAGGTCGTCTTCCCGGCGCCGAGCTCCCCCGAGAGCAGAACCACGTCGCCCGGTTCGAGCTCGCGCGCAAGGCGCGCCGCGAGTCGCTCGGTCTCCTCCACCGAGCCGCTCTCGATCCGGAGCGTCGGCATCCGCTCTTCAGAACAGCCCGAGCTGCACCGGTTGGCGGCCGGGCGCGCCGAGCTCGGTGTCTTCCGGCGCTTGATGCGTCGGCATCTCGACGACCGGCTCGGAGCCCTCGTCTCTCGTTCCGAGGAGCTCCGGCAGCCGCGCGAAATCGCGCTCGAGCACCTCGAGCATCGTGGGGGTGTAGAGCGCCGCCGCCGGGTGGAAGAGCGGATAGAGGGTCACGGTCCGCCCGCCGAGCGTCACCGGCTGCTCCTGGCCGTGCACGCGCGTGATCCCGAGCGCCCGGCCCGAGAGTAGTGCAGTGGCGAAGCTGCCGAGCGGCGCCACGACGCTCGGGCGGATGAGCTCGAGCTGTCGGTAGAGATACGGCTCGCACGCCGCGGTCTCCGCGGGCAGCGGGTCGCGGTTCCCGGGCGGCCGGCACTTGAGGACCGTCGCCAGATACGCGTCGTCCAGCGACAGCCCGACGGAGGCGAGGAGGCGCGCGAGGAGCTCGCGGGCGCGTCCGGCGAACGGCGTCCCCTCGCGATCCTCGTGGAAGCCGGGCGCCTCGCCGACGAGCACGAGCTCCGCGTCGAGGCTTCCCTCGCCGAAGACGACATGCGTGCGCCCCTCGGAGAGCGGGCAGCGGACACAGCCCGCCGCCTCGGCCGCGACGGTCGCCAACGCCGATGCGCGCTCCGGAGCGTCCACGGGTGAAGCCTACGACCGCGGGCGGTCAGTGCCCGCAGCCGCAGCCGCCGCCACAGCAGCCGCCCCCGCCCGATCCCGAGGCGAAGCTCGGCTTGACGGAGGCGCCGTGGACGGCGAACGCGGAGAACTGCCGGAGCACCTTCGCCGCGCCGCAGCTCGGGCAGGTGACGACCTGCTCCCCGGAGCGGACGAGCTCCTCGAAGTGCTCCTCGCACTTCATGCATGCGTACTCGTAGATCGGCATCGCCCGTAGTCTAGAGCGCGTGGCGGCCCGACCGTGGACTGCACCCGTCCTCACGGGCACGATCGTCCGGCTCGAGCCTCTCACGCCGGCCCATGCGGACGGGCTCTGGGAGGCGTCCCGCGATCCGCGGACGTGGACCTGGCTCTCGATCCCCCAGCCGTCGACACGCGAGGAGCTCGACGACTGGCTCCGCGCCGCGCTCGGCGCCGCTGCGGCCGGCCTCGAGCTGCCGCTCGTCACGACGAGCGACGAGCAGGTCGTGGGCTCGACCCGCTACCTCGCCCTACGTCCCGAGCACGGATCGGTGGAGATCGGCTGGACGTGGCTCCATCCGTCCGTCTGGGGGACCGGGGTGAACGTCGAGGCGAAGCTCCTGATGCTCGAGCACGCGTTCGCGACCTGGGGCTGCCGCCGCGTGGAGTTGAAGACCGACGCGCGGAACGAGCGGTCGCGCGGCGCGATGGTGGCGTTCGGCGCTACCTTCGAGGGAGTCCACCGGAAGCACATGCTCGTCCGGGGCGGCGAGAACCGGGACTCCGCGTGGTACAGCGTCACGGACGACGACTGGCCCGGCGTTCGCGACGGCCTGCGGGAGCGGCTCGCCGCCCACGCCGCTTGACCGGCCGGGAGGCTCCTCGAATACTGGCGCGGTGACGGAGGCCAGTTCCGCGAACCCTGTCTCGGTCACGGCGTACTGGACGCTCGCCGCGCGCCATGCCGACGCGACCGGGCCTCGGCCCGTCGCGAACGACACGTACGCCGAGCGCTTCATGGACGACGACGCCCGCGCTGTCGCGGAGCGGTTCAGCGCGCTCAAGCGGCCGTTCCAGTCGTTTCCGGTTCGGCACCGCGTGATCGACGACATGCTCCGAGAGGAGCTCGGTCGCGATCGCCGCGCGCGCATCGTGGTCATCGGTTGCGGGTTCGACACCCGGTCGTACAGGCTCGACGGTGGACGCTGGGTCGAGGTCGACGAGCCCGAGCTTCTTGCGATCAAGGAGGCGCGGCTCCCGGCCGCGGAGGCGCGCAACCCGCTCGAGCGCGTTCCGATCCGCTTCCGCGAGGAGTCGCTCGAGGCGACGCTTACGCCCCACGCGACCGGCGAGCGCGTCGTGATCGTCCTGGAGGGCATCCTCGGCTACGTCACCGACTCGGACCGCCGGGCGCTCGTCACCACGCTCGTGCGCCTGTTCCCGCACCACGCCGTCGTGTGCGACCTGCTCACGAAAAGGTTCCTCGCCCGGTATGCGCGCGGCCTGGTCCGGTTCCTGCGCGAGATCGACGCTGAGTTCTCGGCGTCGTCCGACCACCCGGAGGCGCTGTTCCACGAGCTCGGCTACCGCACGGCTGCGCGTGTCTCGATCCCCGAGCGCGCGGCCGAGATCGGCGCGCCAGGGGCGCCGCCGCGCTCGCTCGACCGGCTTCTGCCCGGCTTCCGGGACGGGTACTGCGTCTGGAAGCTCGAACACGGGACGTAGACGCCGCGCCCGTTCGTTACACTTGTCGAGAAGCCCGGTATCCGCGAGGAACTGGAGCACGGAATGGTCGACAGCGTGGTTGTCATCGGGGCGCGAGGGCGCGTCGGAAGCGCGATGAGCGCTCGGCTCCGCGAGCGCGGCGTCGAGCTCCGCGACGCCGACGCCGATCTCGTCCTCCTGTGCGTGCCCGATCGCTCGATCACCGGGGTCGCCGCGGGCATCGAGCCCGGCCCCTGGGTGGCGCATACGAGCGGCGGCACGCCGCTCGCCGCGCTCGCGCCGCACGAGCGGCGCTTCTCCGTCCATCCGCTGCAGACGTTCACGCACGACCGCGGCCCCGACCAGCTCGACGGGGCCTGGGCCGCGGTGAGCGGCGAGACCGACGAGGCGGCCGCAGCCGGCTGGTGGCTCGCGGAGACCCTCGGGCTGCGGCCGTTCCCGCTCGCCGACGATCGGCGTGCGCTCTACCACGCCGGCGCCGCGATCGCCTCGAACTACCTCATCACCCTCCAGCGCGCGGCGGGCGAGCTCCTCGAGGCGTCCGACGTGCCGCCCGAGGCGCTCGAGCCGCTCATGCGCCGCGTGATCGACAACGGATTCGAGCTCACCGGGCCGATCGAGCGCGGGGACTGGGAGACCGTCGAGCGGCACCGCACCGCGATCGCCGAAACGGCGCCCCACCTCCTTCCCGCCTACGACGCGCTGGCCGCGCTGACCATTCGTGCCGCGACTCCGCAGGGAGCGCCGGCGTGATCGTCGCGCGGACGATCGCCGACGTGCGCGCAGCGCTCACGGACCGCCGCGACGGCCGGATCGGCCTCGTGCCGACGATGGGCGCGCTCCACGACGGCCATCGAGCGCTGCTCGCAGCCGCCCGGGCGTCGTGCGACACGGTGGTGATGAGCCTGTTCGTCAACCCGGCGCAGTTCGGCGACCCGGCCGACCTGAACGGCTATCCCCGGGACGAGGCACACGACCTCGATGTCGCGGGCCAGGCGGGTGTCGACATCGTCTTCGCCCCCTCGGCGGCCGAGCTGTACCCGCGCGGCTACCAGACGTGGGTCGAGGTGACGGAGCTCGCCGCGATGCTCGAGGGCGAGCATCGTCCCGGTCACTTCCGCGGCGTGGCCACGGTCTGCCTGAAGCTGTTCACGATCGTCGCCCCGGACGTCGCCTTCTTCGGCCGCAAGGACGCCCAGCAGGTCGAGGTGCTGCGGCGGATGGTCTCGGACCTGCACCTCGAGCTGGACATCGCCGTCGTGCCGACGGTCCGCGACGCGGACGGCCTGGCGCTCTCGTCCCGGAACGCTCACCTCCGCCCCGAGGAGCGAGCCCGCGCGCTCGCCCTCCCGCGCGCACTCGCGACGCGCGATCCCGACACCGCACGAGCGATCCTCGAGGCGGCGGGCCTCGACGTCGACTACGTCGCCGTCGTCCCGTTCGACCCACCCGCTCTCGCCGCCGCGGTCCGCGTCGGCACTACACGACTGATCGACAACGTCCCCCTGGAGGAGGAATCGTGAGCACACGCCCGCGCACCCCCGCGCCCGGAACCCCTGCCCCCGGCAAGCTCGCCATCACCGAGCTCGCCGACCTCAAGGCCCGCCGGCAGCCCGTCGTGATGGTGACGGCCTACGACGCCCCCTCGGGTCGGCTCGCCGACGAGGCGGGCGCCGACCTCGTGCTCGTCGGCGACTCGGCGGCGATGACCGTGCTCGGTCACGACTCCACCGTCCCCGCGACGATGGACGAGATGATCGTGCTCACGCGCGCCGTGACGCGCGGCGCCCGACGGCCGCTCGTGATCGCCGACATGCCGTTCGGCTCGTTCCAGGTGTCCGACACCGACGCGGTCGAGAACGCGATCCGCTTCGTCAAGGAGGCGGGAGCCGACGCGGTCAAGCTCGAGGGCGCCGGCCCGACGCTCACCCGCGTGGCCGCGATCGTCGGCGCCGGAATACCCGTGATGGGCCATATCGGCCTCACGCCCCAGTCGGCGACGATGCTCGGCGGCTTCAAGGCGCAGGGCCGGACGGCCGAGAAGGCCGCCCAGCTCCTCGACGACGCCCGCGCGCTCGAGGCTGCCGGCTGCTTCTCGATCGTGCTCGAGGCCGTCCCCGCCCCCGTCGCCGACGAGATCACGCGGC
>Ga0111538_10004947_pt1 | contig 18308 bp, 18 predicted proteins | sample SoiMethybrSBSTD1_FD_79669 | JGI IMG/M metagenome (GOLD analysis project Ga0111538, IMG submission 79669) | Bulk soil microbial communities from a Populus tree surrounding site in Tennessee, USA - Soil MetaG P. TD hybrid SBSTD1 (version 2)... | ecosystem: Environmental > Terrestrial > Soil >...
AGGCGCGCGATCCGCAAGCCCCTGCGCGACTTCGTCGCGATCCTCCTCCTGGTCGTGATTGCCGCGGGCACGGCCGGCTACATCCTGTCCAACCAGCGCTTCTACCTGCCGGCGTGGGTGCCGGGGATCGGGACCGACTTCTACACCGTCGACGCCGAGTTCGAGACCGGCCAGGCAGTGGTCCCGGGCCAGGGCCAGAGCGTGAACATCGCAGGCGTCAAGGTCGGCGACATCGGCAAGGTCGAGCTCGACGACGGCGTCGCGGTCGTCGAGCTGAACATCCAGGAGAAGTACAAGCCGATCTATCGCGACGCGACGATGCTCCTGCGCCCGAAGACTGGCCTGAAAGACATGTTCGTCGAGCTCGACCCGGGCACGCAGGCAGCCGGCGAGCTGCCGGAGGGAGGCCGGATCGGGCTGGCGCAGACGAGGCCGGACGTCAACCCCGACGAGATCCTCGCCCAGCTCGACAACGACACCCGCGCGTACCTGCAGATCCTCGCGAATGCGGGTGGCGAGGCGTTCACCGACAACCCGGCCAAGAACTACCAGCAGTCCTACGCGGCGGACCTGCGTGAGACGTTCAAGCGCTTCGAGCCCACGAACGACTACATCAAGCAGTTCACGGGGCTCCTGTCGGAGCGGCGCGAGAACGCACGGAGTGCAGTCCACAGCTTCAGCCAGCTCGCGCAGGAGCTCGGCGACAAGGACGACCAGCTGGCGGAGCTCGTCGATTCCTCGAACGCCAACTTCCAGGTGTTCGCCCAGCAGGAGGCCAATATTCGGAGCGCTCTCCAGCTGCTGCCGAGCACGCTCTCGACGACGAGGGACACGCTCGCCAAGGTCGGCACGCTGGCGGGCGAGCTCGGACCCAGCTCCCAGGCACTGCTGCCATTCGCCCGCCACCTTGGTCCGGCGCTACGAGACACCCGGCCGGCGCTTATCGCGACCACGCCGATCATCAGGGACGAGATCCGGCCGTTCGTGCGGATGGCCCGCAGCCCGGTCCGGAAGCTGCGTCTTGCGGCCGAGGAGCTGGCGCCCACGACGTCACGCCTGAACAGCGCGTTCAAGGTCATCAACGCCCTCCTCAACACGCTCGCGTACAACCCGCCCGGCAACGAGGAGGGCTTCCTCTTCTGGACCGCTTGGGCGAACCACGATGCGCCGTTCGTCTTCAACACCCAGGACGCCCATGGGCCGATCCGGCGCGGGAACTTCCTCGTCGACTGCGCGAGCCTGCAGGCCACCGAGGCGCTCGTCCAGGGCCTGCCGCAGCTGCAGGTGCTCTTCACTCTCCTGAACGCACCGGATAGCGAGGACGTCTGCGCGCAGCAGCCGACGCCGCCGTTCCGAAGCCAGAAGAAGGCCAGGGCGGCCAAGGGAGGCTTCGACTGATGCAGAAGCAAGCTCCCAGCATCGGGCGCATCTTCGTGATGGTTCTGTTCGCCCTCTCGTGCTTCGGCATCCTGCTGTACCTCTGGCTCGTCTTCGGCGGCCCGACCCCGTTGAAGCCGCAGGGCTACCGCTTCGACGTCAACCTCCCCGAGGCGACGCAGCTCGCGCAGGAGGCCGACGTGCGGATATCCGGCGTCCCGGTTGGCCGCGTGAAGACGAAGGAGCTAGACGAAGACAGCGACACGACGTCCGTCGTGATCGAACTCGACTCGCAGTACGCGCCGATCCCTGAGGACACGCGCGCGGTCCTGCGACAGAAGACGCTGCTAGGGGAGACCTACGTCGAGCTGACGCCGGGGACGAAGGACGGCCCGATGCTGCCCGACGGCGGCCGGCTCAACCCCGGGAGTGTGTCGCCCACGGTCGAGCTCGACGAGATCTTCCGCGCATTCGACGCGAAGACGCGCGAGGCATTCCGGGTCTGGCTGGACCAGCAGGGCCGGGCGTTCGCGAACCGCGGGGAGGACATCAACGATGCACTCGGCAATCTGGCGCCGTTCGCGGAAGACACGAGCAAGGTGCTCGAGATCCTCGATCGCCACGAGCGTGCGACGCAGCAACTGGTTCGCGACACGGGTGAGGTCTTTGCAGCCCTGACTGAGCGCCAGGGCCAGCTCCAGCAGCTGATCGTGAACTCGAACCGCCTCTTCGACGCGACCGCCAGCCGTGATGAGGAGCTTGCGGACACGTTCCGGGTTCTCCCGACTTTCCTCGACGAGGCCCGCCTCACCACCGACCGCCTCACCACGTTTGCGAACGACACCAACCCGCTCGTCACGCAGCTGCGGCCGGCCGCGCGCGAGCTGTCGCCCACGCTCATATCCCTCGCAGGCCTCGCACCCGACCTGAAGGCCTTCTTCCGCGATCTCGATCCGTTGATCACCGTCTCGAAGAAGGGCCTGCCGGCGCTGGAGGACTTCCTCAACGAGACGACTCCGCTGCTCGCACAGATCGATCCCTTCCTGCAGCAGCTGAATCCGATCCTCGACTACCTCGGCCACTACAAGCACGAGATCACCGCGTTCTTCGCGAACGACGTCGCGTCGACCCAGGCGACGAGCCGGCCACTCGGCGGGGATGCGCCGGTCCACTATCTGCGCACGACGAACCCGGTGAACCCCGAGAACCTCGCCGCCTACCCCAACCGCATCGCGACCAACCGGTCGAACCCGTATTTCGAGCCGCTGGGCTACAGCAAGCTCAAGTCGGGTCTCGAGGTGCTCGACGACTACTACTGCACGAGCAACGCGGTGGCGCCCATATCGCCGCTCGCGTCCGTGCTCCTGCCGGACGATCTCCGCCAGCAGATCCAGGACTTCATCTACGGCGGGCTCTCGGGCGGCAACGTGGCCCCGCCCTGCAAGGAGCAGGCGCCCCTCGGGCCGAGGCTCACTGGGACCCCCGGCGTGTATCCGCATGTCGAAGCTGCGCCCGGGCGCTAGGCGTCTCGTAACCTGACCTGCAGTGGCTCGTCGCGACCCGTTCGGGAGCATCGTTCGCTGGGTCGCAAGGCGCCCGGTGCCGGTGCTCGGTGCCTTCGCCGTTCTGGTGCTCATCGGCACCGTGCTCGCGCTGAGGCTCGAGCCGAGCGCCTCGACCGACACGCTCGTGGACAAGGGCTCGCCCGCGTTCAAGGCGACCGAGGACTTCCGCCAGGAGTTCGGCGAAGAGCCCGTCGTGGTGCTCGTGAAGGGCGAGCTCCAGCAAACGGTCCTCACACCGGACCTCGGGGTGCTGCTGCGGCTGGAGGGGTGCCTGTCGGGCAACGTCCCCGCGGAGGGGCTGAAGACGCTGCCCTCGGTCTGCACCTGGTTCTCGCAGGAGAAGCCGGCGAAGGTCGTCTACGGCCCCGGGACGTTCATCAACACGGCGGCGGGCCAGATCTCCGAGGGATTCAAGGCGACGCAGGCCGCGAAGGCGAAGGAGGCCGAGGCGGCGGCTGAGGCCGCGCGCAGGCTGTCGAAGCGGCGCGGCGATCCACCCGCCGAGCAGGAGCGCCTCGCCGACCAGGCGCGCTCGCTCGTGTACGCGCAGTTCACCGAGGACACGCTGCGGCTCGCGCTCCGCTACGGGCTGACGAGCGTTCCGTCGCTCGACAACGTCGACTTCGTCTCACAGCTCGTCTTCGACCCGAGCCGCGGGGTGGGCGAGCCGAAGGCGCGCTTCGCCTACCTGTTCCCGTCGAACGACGCGGCCCTGATCCAGATCCGGATGAAGCCGACGCTGTCCGACTCGCAGCGCGAGGAGGCCGTCGACAAGATCAAGGAGGCCGTGTCGAACCAGCAGTTCGCGCTCGACCGCGGCGGCCAGTACTACGTGACCGGCGTCCCGGTCGTGGTCGACAGCCTCGCGAGCGCCGTCAGGGACTCGATCTTCATCCTGCTCGGTGCCGCGCTGCTCGTGATGGCAGCCACGCTCGCGCTCGTCTTCCGCACCCGGCTGCGCCTGCTGCCGCTCGTCCTCGCGCTGGGGGCGGTCGCGTTGACCTTCGGTGCGTTCTCCGTCGCCGGGGCGAGCCTGACGATGGCGTCGATCGCCGCGTTGCCCGTCCTGATCGGCCTGGGGGTCGACTACTGCATCCAGTTCCAGGCGCGCTTCGAGGAGGTGGAGAGGACCTCGGCGGTGCCACCGCCGCCCGCGGCGGCCGCGGTCGCGGCGGCCGGCGCCGGAGGCCCGACGATCGCGACCGCCGGGCTCTCGACCGCGGTCGGCTTCCTGGTCCTGCTCCTGTCGCCGGTCCCGATGGTCCGCGGGTTCGGCGCGCTGCTCGTGATCGGCATCTTCGTCGCGCTCGGCTGTGCGCTCACGGCGGGCTTCGCATCGCTCATCCGCTTCTCCGAGCGCCGGTCGGACGTCCCTCCGATGCTGCCGCGGGTGCGGGCGACGGCGGCGGGCTGGTGGGACGCGATTGCCACCAGCGCGGTGGGAGCGTGGGTCGGCCAGGCCGTGACAACGCTGGGCACGTGGGGACGGCGCGGCATCGACGTGGCGCTCGTGCGGCCGCGGCGAGTTCTGATGATCGGTCTCGCCATCGCGGCGCTCGGCTGGATCGCCGACACGCAGACCGAGGTGATCTCGGATGTGCGGGAGCTCGTGCCGCGCGACCTTCAGGCGCTCAAGGACGTGAACGTCCTCCAGGACGCGACCGGCGTCTCCGGCGAGATCGACGTGACCCTCGCGGGCGAGGACCTCACCGATCCGAAGGTGATCCAGTGGATGACCGAGTTCCAGTCGGGTGTCCTCCAGGCGCACGGCTACAAGGTCGGGTCCACCTGCGCGCAGGACAACGATCCGCCGGAGCTGTGCCCGGCGCTGTCACTCCCGGACCTGTTCCGGTCGGGCACGCCGACGAGCGAGGAGAGCGTGAAGGCGCTGCTCGACGCGGTTCCGCCCTACTTCTCACAGGCGGTCATCTCGAGCGACCGCACGACGGCGACGCTGGCGTTCGGCATCCGGCTGATGCCGCTGGACCGCCAGAAGGACGTGATCGACGACATCAAGTCGCGGCTGGACCCGCCCGAGGGCGTCGACGCCGCAGTCGTCGGGCTGCCCGTGCTCGCCGCCGATGCCAACGATCAGCTCGCGGACCCGCTGCGGCGCTTCCTGACGCTGCTCGCGGGCCTGCTCTTCGTCTTCCTCGTGCTGAGGATCGTGCGGCGCTCGACGCGTGAGGCGGCGATTCCGCTGATCCCGATCGCGCTCGCGACCGGCTGGTCGGCGCTCATCCTGTTCCTGCTGCGGATCCCGCTCAACCCGATGTCGGCGGTCATGGGCGCGCTGGTGATCGCGATCTCGACCGAGTTCAGCGTGCTCCTGTCGGCGCGCTACCGGGAGGAACGCGCCGGGGGGGCGGAGCCCGAGGAGGCGATCGACGCCACCTATGCGTCGACGGGATCCGCGGTGCTCGCCTCCGGCGTCACGGCGATCATGGGCTTTGCCGCGCTGATCGCCTCGGACATCCGGATGCTGCGGGACTTCGGCGTAGTGACGGTGGTCGACCTGACGGTCTCGCTGCTCGGCGTGATGATCGTCCTTCCCGCCGCGCTCGTCTGGGCCGAGCGGCGCCGCTTCGGCGTGCAGGACCTCGATCCGCGGGAATGGTGGCGTGCGCTGCGCGAGGAGCTCGCCGGCGTGCGTGTGCCGCGCCCGTCCCTGCCGCGTCCGCGGCTGCCGCGCCCGCGCCGCTCGCGTGCGTGATGAGCCCTGAGGACCGCTTCGGCGACCTCGGCCCGCGCGAGCCCACCGCCGCCGAGCGGTTCGCCGATCTGGACGAGGGCGACATGGAGGCCGAGCGCAGGGAGCGCGAGCGGCCCGGGCCGCCGCGCCCGGGAGGCCGCTACACGTGGGTCGTCGGCGTCGCCGCGCTCATCGTGGTCATCGTCGTGGCCTTCAACTCGCTCCCCAACGCCGGCCGGGGCTATCGCGGCCCCGATGAGGGAGGGCGCGTGCCGGTCTTCGCCGCTCCCCTTCTCGACAGCGATCTCGAGGGAGATACGAACATCAAGCAGAGTCCAGGGGACGACCTCGCGGGAAACAAGACGCCGGCGTGCCGCGTGAAGGGCGAAAGCGTCTTCAACCTCTGCGAGCTCTTCGCCGACAAGCCACTCGTGCTGGTGCTCGCCGCCACGAGCGACGAATGCGAGGACGAGCTCGCCGCAGCTGCACGGCTCAGCGCGCAGATGCCGGAGCTTCAGTTCGCCGCGACGATCACCGGCAATTCGCGCGAGAAGGCACTCGAAGCCGTGCAAAGGGCGGGGGTCGGCTTCCCAGTCGGCTGGGACGAGCCGCCGCCGGTGCTCTTCAACCTCTACCGGATCGCGTACTGCTCGACCGCATTCATCGATCGCGGAGGTAGGTTGCACGAGTTCGAGGCGAACAACCCGCTGTCGGACGTCGAACTACGGGCGGGCGCGGAAAGGCTGCTCCGGTGAGCATCGAGACGGGCTGGGTCGACGCCGACCTCGAGGTCGAGTTCCCCGAGCTCCGCCTGCGCTGGATCACGCACGAGGGCGGCTCGGGCCGCACGCCGCCCGAGATCAAGGAGCGGCTCCGCAAGCTGAGCGACCGCTATACAGGCGGCAAGGCGGTCCACCTGCGGCAGGAGCCGATCCCATGGGCGTACCGGGTGTTCTTCCGGCAGGTCGGCATCGACCCCGACGACCACCGCACGCCGGCCGAGCAGGCCGCACTCGACCGGATGAAGCACGGCTCGTTCCGCAGCCGGAACCTGCTCGACGATGCGCTCGTGATCGCGACCGTGGAGACGGGCGTGCCGGTAATGGCGCTCGACGCGGACAAGGTGACGCCGCCGCTCGGCCTCCGGCTTTCCCAGGAGGGGGAGCACCTCGGCGGCGAGGAGCGGCCGCTGTCGGTGCGGCAGATCGTCCTGGCCGATCCCGACCGCTCGGTGGCCGTCCTGTTCGGCGACATCGCCGAGGAGCGGGGCGTCACTCCCAGCACGCAGCGGATGCTTCTCTGCAGCGTGCAGGTCAAGGGCGTCCCCGAGATAAGCGTCGAGGAGGCGCTCTGGACGGTCACTGAGGTTCTGCGGACGGCTTCCTGAGGGTCTATCATCGGCGCGTGGCCAGCGTGCTGAAGCCACCTCCGCCGTCCGTGCCGCTCGTCACGACGGGCCCGGACGAGCGTGCCGCACGGCGCGACCTGCTCGAGCAGATCGCCCGGCTCGAGTCGGACCTCGCGGCGCTCTTCTGCTCTGCGTACCCGCGTGGCGGCTTCGACTGGGCCGTCAAGTCGCGCGGCGGCGGGCCGAGGGTGCTCTCCCTGTCCGAGCTCGAGCGGCTGCGCGACGACCTCGCCGAGCGCCTGCACGACGTCCGGCGCACGCTCAGCGACCGCACCTGGGTCGAGGAGCAGAACCGCAGGCTGATCGAGGAGATGATGCTCGCGCCCGAGAAGCACAAGTGGGTGCGGGTCGGGGCCGAGGACATCGGCGAGCGCGGGTGCAAGCACTGGCACGTCCGCCCGCGCTGGGGCATCCTCGGCATGATGCTCAACTGGTGGCGGGTCCGGATCTCGTCCGGCTGCCCGTTAGCCACCTGACATCCGTGCTGCAAACCGTCGCATCGCCGCGTCCTCAGTCGCTCGCCTGCGGAGCAGGCTTCGCTCCCTGCGTCCTTACGCTGCTCGGTTTTCGCACGGACAAGCCCGATGGGACGTCGTAGCCGCAAGCGGATGGCTGAGGGCGCTCCTGCGCCCGGCGCGTCGACGCGCGCGCAGCGCGACGAGGCGCGCCGCCAGCGGGCCGGAGGCATGCAGGCGCGGCGCTCGTACGCGCGCGGCCGGCCGTCGATCGACGACCGTCCGCCCGCCCCGTGGGGCAACTTCCCGCTGTCCGAGCTAACGATCCTCATCGGGATCGTCCTGATCATCGCTGGCTTCTTCGTGAGCGGCTCACGGGGTCCGATCGTCTCTGTGGCCGGCCTCGTTCTCGGCTCGCTCGGCGGCCTCGAGATCTCGGTCCGCGAGCACTTCGCCGGGTACCGCTCGCACTCGCTGCTGCTGGCGGGCGCGCTCGCGATGCTCACGGTCACCGTGATCGCGCTGGTGGCCGGCAAGGTTCTCATTCCGATCCTGCTCGGGGCAGGGCTCATCGCGTTCGGCGCGGGCTTTGTCGCGCTCCGCGAGGCGTTCAAGCGCCGCTCGGGCGGCGTCAGCTTCCGCTGAGCGCGCTCTTTTTCATCGCGATGGTGCTGGTCGCCATCGTGCTCTGGGCTGGGGTGCCGTTCGCCTGGCTGTGGGTCGGGTCCCAGGTCCAGGGTTCGACCGACTCGCTCGGGCTCGCCCTGCTCGTTATGGCGGCGGGCGTGCTGGCCAGCATCGCCGTGCTGATGCGCCTGCTGGGATGGCTCAACCTCCAGCACATCCACGCGCGCGAGCGGCGGGGGCTCGAGACCTACGGGAACGTCACGCTGGAGGGCGTCATGGTCACGAGCGCGGGCGTGGCACTAGTCTCGTTCTGCATCTGGTTCTTCCTCTTCTCCGGCTCGAGCCCCGTACCGGTCAACCTTGGATTCTGAGCGCCGCCTGCGCATCGCGGGCATCCACCACATCACGCTGATCAGCTCCAACCTCGAGCGCTCCGCTGCCTTCTACCGCGACCTGCTCGGGCTGCGGCTGGTCGAGGCGGGCGTGAACAAGGACGACCCGAGCGCCCGCCACTTCTGGTTCGGCGATGCCGACGGAGCGCCCGGAACGCTCGTCTCGCTCTTCGAGTATCCGAACATGGAGCAGGGAGCCGTCGGCGTGGGCTCGACGCACCACTTCGCCCTCCGCGTCAGCGGCGAGGACGAGCTCGAGGGATGGAGGCGCTACCTGACCTCGCGTGACGTGCCGTGCACGCCGGTGCTCGACCGCGAGCGGTTCAAGTCCATCTACATCCGTGACCCGGACGGCCACATCATCGAGATCGCAACGGACCTGCCGGGCTTCGACCCGGCAGGTCCGTCGCTCCAGTCTGGCTAGACCGGGCTGAGGGACAGCCCCATCGGGCGGCTCTCCTGCTGCCGCTCGGCGCGTGGGGCGCCCATCTTGGCCGAGAGCATCGCTGCGAGGGCAGCGCGTTGACGCTCCGTCATCGTTCCAATCTGCTTGTTCTCAGGCAGCCCCAGCGACAAGAGGACGCGGCGGCACCGCGTCCGTCCCCAGCGGCGCTGACTCATCAGCAGTTCGCTGATGGACATGCTCTCCGCTTCCCACGGGCTGGCCATGATCACTTCGGCCGCGCTGCGCTCCCCCGCCGCCACCTTGCGCTTCAGGGCCGCCCGCGCAAGGCGGACCCGGTTTGCGCGCTCCAGTGCCTTCAGGTGTTGTGGCCCAGCTTCGACCATGGCGCGATCGCCCATCAAACCTCCCCGCAAATCCGTTGTTTTTTAGGTATGCCTCGTCGTGCCAGACGCCCTGAGGAGACCTCGGACGGCGCGATGCGAGTCCTCTGCTCGTCGTCCGGGGTCCTACTTCTTAGTCCCCCGTATCTGGCATGAACGCTTCGGCGAACTTACGCCGAGACTGAAGGCGGGTCAACCAAAAATTTTCAGGGACCTGCGCTAAGAGCGGCCTTTTTTTCCGGCGCCTATCCGCGGGGTACTCTCAGCCGTCATGGGCGCCATCCGGTCGACCAAGATCGTCGCCACGATCGGGCCCGCTTCGCGCGAGCCGGAGGTGCTCCGCCGGATGGTCGAGGCGGGCATGGACGTCGCCCGGCTCAATTTCGCGCACGGCTCCCCGGAGCAGCACGCCGAGACGGTCGAGCTGATTCGGTCGGCCGCGGGAGCTGCCGGCCGCGAGGTCGCCGTACTGCAGGACGTCCCGGGCCCGAAGCTACGGCTCGGCCCCATCCCGGGGGACGTCGCTCAGCTTTCGGTCGGCAACGAGGTCACGCTCGTGCCCGGCGAGGGGGCCGAAGCGGGGAACAGCCGGCTGCCGGTGGCCTGGCCGGGCTTCGCCGAACTGGTCGAGCCGGAGCAGGTCGTCTACCTCGCGGACGGCGCGGTGCGCCTGCGCGTGCGCGACGTGAAGGGCGACGAGGTCCGCGCGCGCGTCGAGGTCGGCGGCACGCTGGCCTCGCGCCAGGGCATCAACCTCCCGAACGTCACCGTCTCGCTGCCGGCTGTGTCCGGCGAGGACCTCGCGCTCATCGACGCCGGGATCGAGATGGGGGTGGACTTCATCGCGCTCTCGTTCGTGCGCAGGCGGGAGGACCTCGAACCGGTCCGTGAGCATCTGGGCGACCGTCACATCCCGCTGATCGCGAAGATCGAGAAGCCGGCGGCGGCGAACAACGCGGAGGAGATCATCCAGTACGCGGACGGCGTCATGGTCGCGCGAGGCGACCTCGGGATCGAGCTCCCGATCGAGGAGGTGCCGCTGGTCCAGAAGCGGATCCTGCACGTGGCGGGGAGGAAGCTGAAGCCCTCGATCACGGCCACGCAGATGCTCGAATCGATGGTCCAGTCCACCCGCCCGACCCGGGCGGAGGTCGCCGACGTGGCCAACGCGATCTTCGACGGCACCGACGCCGTGATGCTCTCCCAGGAGACGGCGGTAGGCCGCCATCCCGTCGAGGCGGTCGCGATGATGGCCTCGATCGCCACCAGCACCGAGCGCGAGCTGCCGTACGGGCGCTTCATGACCGAGCGGGCGGAGCGCGGGAGCGACGAGGCGGCCACGATCGCCTTCGGCGCCGTCGGGGCCGCCTACCAGCTCGGGCTGAAGGCGCTCGTCGTCCCCACGATGTCGGGCGGCACGGCGCGCGTGATCTCGGCCCACCGCCCCAAGGCGCCGGTGCTCGCACTCTCGCCGCGGCCCGAGGTGGTCCGCCGCTGCTGTCTGCTCTGGGGCGTCCGGGGGGAGCTGAACCAGGAGCCCGAGGGCACGACGGCGCTGCTCGACTCATGCGCGGCGGCGGCGCGCCGGGTCGGGTTCGCCGAGGTGGGCGACAAGATCGGCATAACGGCAGGCCTTCCGGCCCACCGGGCCGGGGGCACGAACCTCTTCAAGGTCCACCTGATCGAGTGACGCGGCTGGCGAGCAGCCCGCGGCGCGGGCTCGTCGTGCTCGCGCTCTTCGTCCTGACGCTCGGGGTGGGAGCACTCGCGCTGCCGGCCCTGGATGACATGGGCGATGTCGGCATCATCGAGTTCGAGCTGGCGCGGACGTCCGAGAAGGCCTCCGAGTACTACGGCGAGCTGGGCGAAAGCGGTCGTGACGCGGCCCGGGAGTCGCTCTACCTCGACTTCCCGTACCTCGTCCTCTACGGGCTGTTCTACGCGGCTGCGTGCGTCGTCGTGGCGGCGCGGGCCGCCGAGCGGGGAATGGCCAAGCTCGCGCGCTGGGGCAGGCCGTTGGCGATCGCGGCGCTGGCGGCGGCTGCCTGCGACGCGGTCGAGAACGTCGCGCTGCTGCGCGTGCTCGACGGCCACACCGATCAGCCCTGGCCGGGGATCGCGTTCACGTTCGCGACGGCGAAGTTCGCGCTGGCCGGCGCCGCTGTGCTCTACGCCGTGATCGGCTTCCTGCTCACCCTCAGGAGGCCGGCTTCACCTTCTCGAACATCTCGAGAGCCCGATCCAGGTGCTCCCGCTGGTGCGTCGCCATGACGCTCGTGCGCAGGAGCGCGCCGCCGGGCGGCACCGCGGGGTGGAGCGCGACGTTCACGTACACGCCCGCGTCGTAGAGCGCCCGCCACATCAGGACCGCCTGCCAGTCGTCGCCGATCAGGACGGGGATGATCGGCGTCAGCCTGTCGGTCTCGATCGTCCGGTAGCCCAGCTGCTCGAGCCCGTTGCGGAGGTAGGCGGCGTTCTCGAGGACGCGCGCGAACAGCTCCGGCCCTTCGTCCGAGCGGATGATCCGCAGCGCGCCCAGGGCCGCGCCGACGGCGGCGGGCACCGCCGAGGCGGTGAACATGAAGGCCCGCGACTGGATCCGCAGGAAGTCGATTACCTCGGCGGGCCCAGCGATGAAGCCGCCACAGCTCGCCAGTGACTTCGAGAAGGTGCCCATGCGCAGGTCGACCCGGTCCTCGACCCCGAGCGCCTCGCACGCGCCCGCGCCCCGGGCCCCGAGGACCCCGACGCCGTGGGCCTCGTCCACCATCAGCCGCGCGCCGTGCTTCGAGCACAGCTCGACGATCTCCCCGAGCGGAGCCACGTCGCCCTCCATCGAGAACACGCCGTCGACGACGACCAGCACGCCGCCCCCGTCGCCGGCGGCGCGCTCGAGCATCGTCTCGAGCTTGTCCATCCGGTTGTGGCGGAACGGCCGGATCCGGGCGCGCGACATCATCACGGCGTCGAGAATCGACGCGTGGTCGCCGGAGTCGCAGATCACGGTGTCGCCGGGGTCGAGCAGGGTCGCGATGCAGCCGACGTTGGCTAGATAGCCCGCCGTGAAGACGAGCGCGTCGTCGGTGCCCATCCACTCGGCGATCTCGCGCTCGAGCTCGATATGGAGGGGGATCGTGCCGTTGAGGAACCGCGACCCCGTCAGCGCGGTGCCGTATTCCTCGAGCGCGTCGCGCGCGGCCTGCTTGACGCGCTCGTCGCCGGTGAGGCCCAGGTAGTTGTTCGAGCCGAGCTGGATCCGCTCCTTGCCGTCCATCGTCACGACCGGCCCCGCGTGGCCCTCCAGCAGGCGGAAATACGGCATGAGGTCCTGCTCGCGCGCCATGCGGAGCTGCTCGACCCGGTCGTGCGTGCGGGCCTTCTCGAAGAGGTCGATCGCCGTTGTCATTCGAATAGGGTCCGGCGCAGTGGCGGCTATCGAGGTAAAGCCGGTTCGGTCCCGCAGGGACCTGAAGCGGTTCATCAAGCTGCCCTGGCGGATCTATCGTAACGCCGAGAACTGGGTGCCCCCGCTCGTGATGGAGCGCAACCGGCATCTCGACCGCGACAAGAACCCGTTCTTCGAGCACGCCGAAGCCGAGTATTTCCTCGCGTGGCGCGACGGTGAAGCCGTCGGTCGCATCACCGCCCACGTCGACCACCGCTTCAACGAGTTCCAGGACAACGAGTGGGGGATGTTCGGGTTCTTCGAGGCCGAGGACGACCAGGAGGTCGCCACGGCGCTGCTCGAGACGGCCGAGGCATGGCTGCGGGAGCGGGGGCGCGATCGCATGGTCGGCCCGATGGACTTCTCGACGAACCACGAGTGCGGGGTGCTCGTGGAGGGGTTCGACGTCAAGCCGCAGATTCTCGAGTCGTGGCACCAGCCGTACTACCAGCGCCTGCTCGAGGGGTACGGGCTGACGAAGGCGGTCGATCTCTACAAATGGAGCCTCCACATGTCCGCCCGCCAGAGCCGGCTGCTCCCCGTGCTCGAGGAGCTGGCGGAGAAGCTCGAGCCGGAGCACGGAATCACGGTCCGCAACATGCGCCGGCGCGACTTCGAACAGGAGGTCGAGCGCTTCATGGAGGTCTACAACAAGGCCTGGGAGCTCAACTGGGGCTTCGTGCCGCTCACCGACGCGGAACTACGGACCTACGCGAAGGACCTCAAGCCGATCCTCGACGAGAACTGGGCGTTCATCGCCGAGAAGGACGGAGAGACCGTGGGCGCCGCGCTCACGCTGCTCGACTACAACGAGATCCTGGCGAAGGTGAACGGCCGCCTGCTGCCGTTCGGCTGGATGCGCTTCCTGCGTGCGAAGGACACGATCAAGTGGGTCCGGGTGTGGGCGCTGGGCGTCCTGCCCGAGTATCAGCACACCGGCGTGGCGGCGAAGTTCTACATCGAGCACTTCGAGGCCGCCGCCCGCCGTCCGCAGAAGGGCGGCGAGACCGGCTGGATCCTCGAGTCGAACACGGCGATGAACAAGGCGATGGAGGCGATGGGCGGCGACATCGTGAAGACATTCCGCATCTACGAAAAACCGCTGGCGCCCCGAGTAGACTCGCCGTCTTGACGGAATCGCTCCCAGTCCTCTCCGAGGTGAACGAGGTGCGGCCGGTGGAGCGGCCGCCGATGACGCTCGCCCAGCGGGTCGTTTCGCTTCCGGCGCCGATCCTGGCCGCGACGGGCGGGTTCCTCGCCGGCGTGGCGACGTTCGTCCTCTGGCGTATTCGCCACCCGCGGAGCCGGAAGGTGCGGGTCGGGAGCCGCCGCGGCAAGAAGATCGAGATCGCCGAATCGCGGTCTTTCCTGGTCGACATCCACCTCCTCAAGCGCTGAACCTCCAGCGCGACTTCGTTCCGCCTGGGTCCTATCGGCTCCCGCGCGCATCGCGCTGCGGGCTGCTCAAGCGGCGCGGGTCAGGGGTGGTTCGCTGGGTCCACTTCCGCGACCAGCCGGTCATCACACGGGCGTGGCCGGGCCCCGGGGTGATCCGCGTGGCGGCCGACGCGCCCACGCGCGAGGCGGCGCTCTACGGCATCGAGCGGATGGCTTTCCTCTGCGGGCTCGACCAGGACCTGTCCGAGTTCCACGACCGTTTTCGCCGCGACCCCCTGCTCGGGCGCGTGATCAGGCGCTGGCCGATGATCCGCCCGGAGCGCAAGGCGGAGCCGTTCGAGGCGCTCGCGTTCGCCATCACCGAGCAGTTGATCGAGGGCGGCCGCGCATATGAGATCCAGCGCCGGCTGATCTGGCGCTGGGGGCGCCGCAGCGACTGCCGCCGGTGGCGGGATGCGCCGACGGCTGACGCGATCGCCGGTGTCGCCCCTGCCGAGCTGTCGGCATGCGACCTGGCCCCGAAGCGGGCGCTGGCCATGATCAAGGTCGCGCGCGAGATCGCCGCCGGCCGCATCGACCTCGACGAGCACGAGCCCGCCTGGCAACGGCTGCGGGCGATTCGCGAGATCGGCTCGTGGACCGTCGAGAAGCTCGCGCTGGAGGGCCAGGGCCGCGACGACATGATCCCGGCGGGCGACCTCGCCTACGTGAAGATCGTCGGCCGTCTCGCGGGCCTCGGCCGCCGGGCGACCGAGGACGAGGTGCGCGAGTTCTTCGAGCCCTACGCGCCGTTCCAGGGCCTGGCGGGCACCTACGTCATCGCCGGCCGCCGCGCGCTCCTGCGGGACACGCCGCCGCGCTGGGCAGCGGGCCGGATGCCGCCCGCGGTCGGCCGCGCCGCCTGAGTCAGGGGCCCTGACCGGGCAGGTAGTCGTTCGTGAACGAGTCCTCGGCGTCGATCAGGTTCTCGAGCAGCTCGTTGTCGCGCATCCAGTGCGCGAAGTCGTTCCACTCGCCCGGGTCCTGCCAGCCGTAGGGCTTGTCGTCCGGGGGCTGGAAGAGCGGCATGGTCACGTCGAGCACCTCGCGTTGGAGCTTCGGGTCGAGGTCCGGATTCGCGTCGAGCAGACCCTTGAGCGCCTTGTCGGGATCGCGCTTCAGGTCCTCCACGCCGCGTTCGAGCGCAGCCATGAAGCGCTTGATCCGGTCGTCCTGCTGGTCGGAGTTGGCGACGATCACGAGCTCGTCGTATGTCGGCACGCCGGCCTCGTCGAGCCGGATGATCTGTGGGTCCTTGCCGCGCAGGCGAAGATCGGTGCCCTCGTAGTTCCAGAAGCCGCCCAGGATCGCGTCCACCTTCTTCGCGAGCAGGGCGCCGGTGAGGTTGAAGCCGACGTTCCGCTCCTCCACGTCGGCTCCCGCACGCTTCGCGATCGCCTGGAGATAGGCCGACTGGTAGTCGATCCCGGCGGTGCCCACGACCTTGCCGTCGAGGTCCTCGGGGCGCCGGATCCCCGCCGACGGCAGCGAGATGATCGACGTGAGCGGCTTCTGCACCAGCGCGCCCACCGCCTGTACCGCCAGCCCGTCGTCCCGGGCGCGCAGGACCTCGGGCTCGTACGAGATCGCCAGGTCGGCGCGTCCGGCCACCACCTGCTTGAGCGGCGCCGCGGGGTCCGGGGGCGCGTGGATCTCGACATCGAGGCCGACGTCGTCGAAGTGCCCGCCCGCCTCGGCCGCGTAGATCGGCGCGTGGTCGGCGTTCGGGAAGAAGTCGAGCATGATCGAGAGCGGCTCGGGGGCGCCCGGCTCGAGGCTCTCCTCCTTCTCGCCGCAGCCGACGGCAACCGCGCAGATCGCGGCGAGTACGGCGAGAGCTGGGAGCAGTCGTCTCAAGTCTTGGTCCTCCACGGAACGGCAGCGCGCTCTGCCAGCGACACGAGCGCGAACAGCCCCACTGCCATGACGGTCAGGATCACGACGCCCGCATACACGCGCGGCGTCTCGAGCTGGTTGTTCCCCAGGAATATCAGGCGGCCGAGTCCCTCGTCGGCTCCCGCCAGCTCGCCGAACACCGCGCCGATGACCGCGACGGACGCGCCGATGCGCAATCCGCTGAAGAAACCGGGCAGCGCGGCGGGGAGCTCGACGCGCGTCAGGCGGAACAGGCGGCTCGCGCCCAGGCTCTGCATCAGCTTCATCAGATCGGCCTCCACCGACCGCAGGCCGTCGAGCAGCCCGACCGCGATCGGGAAGAAGGAGATCAGCGCGACGAGGGCGAGCTTCGGCCCGATGCCGTAGTCGAACGCCAGCACGAAGATCGGCGCGAGCACGAAGATCGGGATCGCCTGCGAGGCGACTAGCAGCGGGTAGGCGGCGTCGCGCAGCGGCCGGACCAGGTGCATCGCGACCGCGAGCGCGAACGCGGCCACGATCGCGATAGCGAGCCCGAGCAGCACCTCGACCAGGGTGACCCAGGCGTTGTCGAGCAGGAGCTCGCGGTCGTCGCGCAGCGCGTCCCACGTCTCCGACGGCGACGCGAGGAGGAGGTCGTCGACCGAGTCCCAGCTCGCCACCCACCACCACGCGGCGAGCGCGATCAGCAGCAGGCCGACGGCCGGCAGCGCGCGCCTCATAGCCCGAGCGCCTCCAGCGCCTGTTCCTTCAATTCGACGAAGGCGGGGTCCGTGACGGTCTCTCGCCGCGGCCGGGGGCGCGCGAGCGGCACCTCGAGCTCCGCTACCACGCGACCAGGCCGCCGCGACATCACCGCGACGCGGTCCGCCAGGTAGAGCGCCTCCTCGACATCGTGCGTCACGAGCAGCGTGGTGCGCGGCTCCGCCTCGAGGGCCTCGGCGAGCCACGACTGCATCTCGGCGCGCGTCAAGGAGTCCAGCGAAGCGAAGGGCTCGTCGAGCAGGAGCAGCGGACGGCCGGGGAGGAGGGTGCGCATGAATGCCACGCGCTGGCGCATGCCGCCCGAGAGCTCGTACGGCGGCGTTCGCTCGAAGCCGCCGAGGCCGAAGCGCTCGAACAGCGGCGCCGCACGCCGCCGGGCCTCGCTCCGCCGCACGCCGCCCGCCTCGAGCGCCAGCGCGGCGTTGCCGAGCGCGTCGCGCCACGGCAGCAGCAGGTCCTTCTGCGGCATGTAGGCGGCGGCCGGTGCCTCGACCTCGCCCGCGTCTGGGGCCTGCAGCCCGGCGACGAGCTCGAGCAGCGTCGACTTGCCGCACCCCGACGGCCCGACGATCGCGACGATCTCGCCCTCGGCGACGGCCAGATCGACCCCCGCGAGCGCCTCGACGTCGCGGAATCGCCGCTCCACCCCGCCCAGTCGGACGGCGGTGGTCTCCTTTACGAGAGTGGGCGGCAACTGCGCTCCCTTCGCGGGCATTACCCCACAGGTTCGAAGGGTCAGCACCGGATCCGGGTGCTATCTCAGCCCGCCTCCGCGAGCCCCCCTGTTACGAGGCGAGAGTCTAGTCCGGCCCTATACTGCTTATCTCAAGTAAGCAGCTATCGAAACGGAAGCTCAGATGCCCAACCTTCTCCTGATCCCCCTCGAAGACGTCGTCGTGTTCCCGCACATGAGCGTCAGCTTGCCAGTGGACGTCGGCGACGAGGAGCGCGTGCTGCTCGTGCCCCGGCACGAGAACGCCTACGCCGAGGTAGGCACCGTGGCCGACGTGGGCGCCCAGATCAGGCTGCCCGGCGGTGGCCGGGCGGTCGAGCTGGATGGGCTCCACCGCGGCGTGATCGGCGCGGCCCAGTCCGATCCCAGTGGCGCGCTGCGCGTCGAGGTCGAGGAGCACCCGGACGACGAGCCGCGCGACGGCCGCACGCGCGAGCTCGAGCGCGAGTACCGCGCCGTCGTGGAGGAGATCCTCGATCACCGCGGCGACGACGGCCGGATCGCGGCCTTCCTCCGCTCGATCTCCGAGCCGGGGCCGCTGGCGGACACCGCCGGCTACTCGCCCGACCTCACCTTCGAGCAGAAGGTCGAGCTGCTCGAAACGCTCGACGTGACCGAGCGGCTCGCGCTCGCCGTGAAGCTTCAGCGGGAGCGCCTGGCCGAGATGCAGGTGCGCCAGCGCATTCGCGACGACGTCGAGAGCGGCGCGCAGAAGCAGCAGCGCGAGTACTTCCTGCGCAAGCAGATGGAG
>Ga0111538_10004948_pt1 | contig 18305 bp, 22 predicted proteins | sample SoiMethybrSBSTD1_FD_79669 | JGI IMG/M metagenome (GOLD analysis project Ga0111538, IMG submission 79669) | Bulk soil microbial communities from a Populus tree surrounding site in Tennessee, USA - Soil MetaG P. TD hybrid SBSTD1 (version 2)... | ecosystem: Environmental > Terrestrial > Soil >...
AGGGCTAAGCCCTGCACTACGAGTACGACGACTACCAGATGTCGTGAGAAGCCACACGGTGAGAATTGACGCGGATGACGCGGAGCTCGTGCGAGCCTCGCAGAACGGCGACCGTGAGGCTTTCGGTCTACTGGTCTCGCGTCACGCCCCAGCCATCGTCAGTCTCACGACGAGGATGCTCGGACCGACCGCCGATGCCGAGGATGTTGCGCAGGAGACATTCGTCGCAGCTTTCAAAGGATTGTCGCGGTTTCAGTCCGATTCGAAGTTTTCCACCTGGCTCTATCGGATCGCGGTCAACAAGTGCACGGATTCATTGAGAGCCAGGCGCCCACAGGACGTGTCGCTCGATGCGGCAGATGACGAAAGCGCTGCCGTCTGGGAGACTGCCGACGAGGAGACGCCAGAGTGGAAAATAGAGCAGGCGCAGCTGGCCTGGGAGCTCGACAAGGGAATCCAGGCGCTTCCTCATCTTTATCGCGAGTCGTTCGTGTTGAGACACATCGAGGGGCTGGGCTACGACGAGATGAGCACCATTCTCGGCGTCCATCGCGACACGCTGAAGATGCGCGTCTACAAAGCCCGCACGCTGCTTTGTCAATCGCTCGGCCACTTGGACGGGGCTGTCCGATGATCAATGCCGCCAGCGACCCAATGACTCAGCGTTCAAATGACCCAATTCAGGAGTGCTCATGACCGCCTCCGAACTGCTCGTCCAACGCTTTCTCGATCAGGAGCTGTCCGCGGAGGAGCGCGTCCGATTTGTCGCGCAGCTCGGGCGCGACGAAACGCTGCGGCAGCGGGTCATCGCGCTCGAGCAGCTCCTGCTCGATGCCACGCGGCTTCCACGGCCCGCAGTGCCCGACGCGTTCGTGGCGCGCGTGATGGATCGCATCGAACCTGACTCTTCTCTGTGGCGGAAAGTGGCTGACGCCCTCTGGGCTCCGCGTGAGATCACGTGGAATCTCGCCACCGCCGGCGCCGCGGCCTGTATGGCAGTCCTGGCTGTGTGGGGCATTCTGGCTGGAGTGTCCAGCCAGGCTCCTGGGCCTGTGCCTGCGACCGGCACGACAGCTGCCGCAGTGGCGACCGCTCCTTCGCCGGTACTGGTTCGACTCGTCGTTCTGCAGCCTGGAGCCAAGACCGTGCAGGTAGCCGGCGACTTCAACGGATGGAACCCCGCCAGCACGTCGCTCGAGCAGATCTCCAGCGGCGCGTGGACGGTCACACTGCCTCTCGAGCCCGGTCGGTACGAATACATGTTCGTGATCGACGGCCAGCGCTGGATCGTCGATCCCTTCGCAGCCGAGTTGAATGACGATGGGTTTGGATCGCGCAACGCGGTGCTCGAGGTAAGGCCGCTGAGCGAGACGAGGAAAGCCACGTTGTGAGGACATGCTGTCGCGAGTCGTCCTTGGTCCTTCGTCCTTGGTCCTTGGTCAGTCCCTGGTCCTTGGTCGTCCCGTGTTCTTGGTCCTTGGGCAATCCTGTCACGGTAACTCTGGACCAAGGACGAAGGACCAAGGACGGACCAAGGACAAAGGACGGACGAAGGACCAAGAACCAAGGACTAAGGACGACTGAAAGTGGGTTAGTCTCCCGTATCGATGTTGTCGTGGTCGATTCGGCTGCGTGCGACGTTGGCGCTCGTGGTGACACTCGCAGCCAGCGGATCGTGCGCGCCAGCGATGAAGCTATCGGCGCCGGTCGCGACCTCCGCGGGCGTTCGGTTCATGCTGGAGCGTCCGGACGCGCGAAGCGTCGCGCTGGCAGGCAGCTTCAACCAGTGGTCGGCCACCTCGCATCTGCTGTCGCGGGATGCCCGCGGCGTCTGGACGCTGATGGTGGTGCTGCCTCCGGGCGAGCATCTCTTCATGTATGTCGTGAATGGCAGCGAGTGGATCACGCCGCCACTCGCCGAGGACTACGTGGATGATGGGTTTGGGGCAAGAAATGGAATCGTGGTTGTCAGGCCAGCGGATCGCTAGGCGTCTGGTCATGCGCCGCCGAGGATTCGCGCTGGTGCGATGGCTGCCGGGCGCGTCGACGCTGCTCATGCTGTTGTTCGGTGTCCCCGCGCCTGTCGCGGCCCAGTCGGTGCCGTTGGCGGAGCGCGATGCGCTCGTCAAGCTCCACACCGATCGCGGCGGACGAGCCGAGGATGTCGACGCACTGGTCCGCCTGGTCAATGAAGCGACGGCCAAAGGATTGCCAGCCACACCGCTGACGAACAAGATCCGCGAGGGCCTGGCGAAGGGCTACGACCCGCGACGCGTGGTCGAACCGGCCATTCGGCAGATGATGGCGCGGCTTGAAACGGCCGATGGCCTGGTGCGCGAGTTGGATCCGGCGGCGGGAGGCGTGACGCGTGCGGCATCGGTCACCCTGCTGGCGGAAGCGATCGGCAGTGGGGTGACGACGGCAGAAGTCCGTGAGCTGCGTCGAGCGGCCTCCACATCCAGCAAACCGCCGCTGTCGGGTGAAGGTCTGGCGAGCGCCGCGAAGGGCTTGTCGTCCATCAAGGAAGCGCAGTTGCCGGTCGCCGATGGCACGGCGGTGGTTGCCGAAGCCGTGCGCCAGGGATTCCAGTCCTACGAGATTCTCGATCTCGGGCGCGAGGTCAAACGCCGTGAAGCCGACTATCGATCCGGCCGCGCGAGCCTGCGCGCGCTGCGCGACGCGATCGCGCGAGGCGATCGTCCGGATCAGCTTTTCCGCGACAGCCGCATCCCTCCTGAGCGCCCGGCCTCGGCGCGCCCTGAACCAGCGGTCGAGCGGCCTACTCGTCCCGAGACCCCGACTCGTCCGGAGCCGGTGCGTCCCGATCGCCCGGCAACTGGCCGCAATCGTTAAAGCGGTCGCCACGGTCCTGAACTTGCATTTCGCGGCCCAGCTGCGAATGATCCTCCAGTCCAGCGTTCATGCGCAAAACACCTGTCCCCGGGATCGATGCTCTCAAACAGGGCCGTGAATCATTCGAGCGGCGCGCGTGGGGAGATGCGTACACCCGCCTGTCGGCCGCGGATCCCCAGGCGCTCGAGCCGGCGGATCTCGAACGCCTCGCCATTGCCGCCTGCCTCACCGGCCACCACAGTGAAAGCGCCGACGCCTGGGGGCGCGCGCACAATCAGTTCCTCCAGCGCGGCGATCGCGTGGATGCGGCCCGCTGCGCGTTCTGGCTGGCGTTCGAGCTGCTGAATCGCGGCGAGATGGCACCCGGCGCAGGTTGGCTTGCGCGGGCCCGTCGCCTGCTCGAGGAAGGGCAGCATGACTGCGTGGTTCAGGGCTATGTCCTCATGCCGGCGGGTATCCAGTGCATCTCCGAGGGCAATGCCGGCGCTGCCTATGACACCTTCTGTGATGCGGAACAAATTGCCCAACGGTTTGCCGACACCGACTTGACGACCATGGCTCGGCATGGGCGCGGCCGGGCGCTGATCCGGCTCGGGAAGATCGTCGAGGGCGTGACGCTTCTCGACGAAGCGATGGTGGCCGTCACCGCCGGCGAGGTCTCCCCCCTCGTCGTTGGCGACATTTACTGCAGCGTGATCGAAGCGTGCCACGAGATCTTCGATCTTCGACGAGCGCAGGAGTGGACGGCCGCCCTGAATCATTGGTGCACATCCCAGCCGGACGTGATCCCGTATCGCGGACAGTGCCTCGTGCGGCGCGCCGAGCTCATGCAGCTGCACGGCGCCTGGCCCGACGCGATGGATCAGGCGCAGCAGGCCTGCGAAGCGCTCGCCCGACCGCCCGCTCAGCCGGCGATCGGCGCGGCGTTTTATCAACGCGCCGAGCTTCATCGGCTGCGCGGCGAGTTTGCGAAAGCCGAGGACGCGTACCGCGAGGCGAGCCAGCGCGGACGAAAGCCGCAGCCCGGACTCTCGCAGCTGCGGCTGGCCCAGGGTCAGGTCGATGCAGCCGCAGCGGCCATCCGTGGCGTCCTGGACGAGGCCAAGGAACGACGCACCCGCTCCCGAGTGCTGGCTGCGTACACGGAAATCATGCTCGCCGCTCAGGACGTCGAGGCGGCGCGAGCTGCCGCCGACGAACTGATGGCGATCGCTCGCGACCTGGACGTTCCCTTGATCCGCGCGATATCGGCGTACGCACACGGTGCCGTGCTGCTCGCCGAGGGCGAGGCTCGCGCGGCGCTCGGGGTTCTCCGACAAGGGTGGACGGCCTGGCTCGAGCTCGAGGCACCCTACGAAGCCGCGCGCACGCGCGTCCTTGTTGCGATCGCCTGCCGACAGATCGGGGACGAGGGGAGCGCCGTCATGGAGCTCGAGGCGGCGCGACAGGTGTTCAAGGAGTTGTCCGCGTTCCCGGATCTCACGCGGGCGGAAGAGCTGTCCAGCCGGGAAGTTCCCAAGGCGCCGGGAGGCCTGAGCGTCCGCGAACTCGAGGTGCTGCGGCTGGTGGCGAACGGCAAGTCCAACCGCGCGATTGCCACCGCGCTCTTCATCAGCGAGAAAACCGTCGCGCGGCACGTGAGCAACATCTTCACCAAGCTTGATCTCTCGAGCCGGGCGGCGGCCACGGCGTACGCCTACCAGCATCACCTCGTCTGAGCGCCCTGCCAATCAAACGGCCACCCTACTGCGATGGCGACCGTGGGCAGAATTACCCATTCGCGAGCCGCATGTCATTTGGTGCGTTCTCCCGATGCGACCGTTCCGGCGACCTTGTAGTGTCGTCTGGCAGGAGGCAAGAACGCCATGACGAGTGCCACACAACAAGACCGTGCGACTCCGGAACAGGAAACGACGCGAACCGCGTGGAACGCGATCGCGGACGGCTACGACACCTTTGTGACGGCACCGGGCATGCCCGTGGCCGAGGACGCTCTTCGCCGCGCCGGCCTTTGTTCCGGCATGCGCGTGCTGGACGTGGCGGCAGGCAGCGGCGCTCTCAGCATTCCTGCCGCGCGACTCGGTGCGCACGTCGTTGCCGCCGACCTCTCTCCCCGCATGATCGATCGCCTCGAGGCGCGGGCACGGAGTGAAGGTCTGTCCACGCTCGAGGCCCGCGTCATGGACGGGCACGCGCTCGAGTTGAACGACAACACCTTCGACATCTCCGCTTCCCAGTTTGGCGTCATGCTGTTTCCCGACTTGCCTCGAGCACTGCGGGAACTGGTCCGCGTCACGAAGTCAGGAGGACGCGTGGTGATGGTGGTGTACGTGGCGCCGACAGAGCTCGACTTCCTGAACTTCTTCATCGGCGCCATGCACGCCTCAATCCCCGGCTTCACGGGAATCCCGACCGATCCCCCTCCGTTACCCTTCCAGGTTGCGGACACCGAGAAGCTCTACCGCGCGTTGATCGACGCCGGACTGACCGACGTTCGCGTCGAGAATGGGAGGGAGACGCTGGAATTCCGATCGGGAAAGCAGATGTGGGATTGGGTGGTGAACAGCAACCCGCTCGCGCAGATGTTGATCGGCGGCCTGACATCGGCACAGCAAGAGGATGTTCAGCAGGTGCTGGACGGCATGCTCCTCGAACGGTCAGGCGGAAATCGCCCTGCAATCCTTATCAACCCGGTTTACATTGGGATCGGAACCAAATGAAGCTCCACACCATCGTCATCGGCGCCGGGCAGGCCGGACTGTCGGTTGGATACTACCTCGCGCAGCGAGGCTTGCCGTTCGTGATCTTGGAGTCGAACGCCCGCATCGGCGATACCTGGAGGAATCGCTGGGACTCGCTTCGACTCTTCACGCCCGCTCGATTCGACGGGCTCGTGGGGATGCCCTTCCCTGCTCCCGCGAATTCGTTTCCGACAAAAGATCAGATGGCTGACTTCCTCGAGCGGTACGCTGCGAATTTCAAGCTACCAGTGCGCACCGGTGTCAGAGTGACCCGAGTGTCGCGAGAAGGACGTTCGTACGTCGTGACCGCGGGCGATCAGCGGTTTGAGGCAGAACACGTAGTCATCGCGATGGCGAACTATCAGAGCCAGCGTGTCCCTTTGTTTGCCAGGGACCTCAATCCCAAGATCGTTCAACTGCATTCAAGCGACTACCGCAACCTGGCGCAGCTGCGCGAAGGAGGAGTGCTACTCGTTGGCGCCGGCAATTCGGGGTCTGAGATCGCGGTGGAGGTCGCGCGTGCCGGCCGCCCGACGTGGATGTCGGGTCGGGACGTGGGTCACGTCCCATTCCGTGTCGAGGGCGTCGCGGGGCGACTGTTGCTGGTCCGCCTGGTACTCCGGGTCCTGTTCCATCGCATCCTCACCGTCAGCACGCCAATGGGACGAAAGCTGCGACCGAAGATCCTGCGCCAGGGCGGGCCGCTCATCCGCGTCAAGCCGAAGGATCTGGCCGCGCTCGGCATTCAACGCGTCCCGCGGGTCAAGGGCACACGGGACGGCTTGCCACTGCTCGAGGATGACCGCGTCCTCGAGGTCGCCAACGTCGTGTGGTGCACGGGATTTCACCCCGGGTTTTCCTGGATCGATCTCCCGGTGTTCGATGAGACCGGGCAACCGAGGCATGACCGCGGCATTGCCACTGGCGAGCCGGGGCTGTACTTCGTCGGCCTGCACTTTCTCTACGCGCTGTCCTCAACGATGATTCACGGCGTGGGGCGGGACGCGAAGTACATCGTCAATGCGATCGGCGCTCGGACGACCGGGGCCGAGCACCTACGCCGGTCGGCGTAGATCGAGACGACGGGAGGCCGAGATCGAGATTTCAGATCGGTTTGATTGTCGTTTCCTCAACCAGTGCCCGCGTGACCGCGCCGGACGCGACTTCGAGCTGCGCAATCACGGTGCGCTTGTGCACACCCTCGACTCTGGGGATGCACCCGCGAGTCAGTTGAACGGAGCGGAGACTGGCAAGCACGACGAACTCGAACTTTGACAACGAATCGGGAGGACGAATCACTGGTTTACCCCATCTTGGATCTTAGCGTTCAACATTGTTCCCCACCGGCGGCTGGACCGCGACCGCCTCGGCCAGCTCCGACAGGATGTCCGGAGCATCGGTTGGCGGTTGCCTGGGCCGGGTCAGTTCGACTGCCAATCGGTGGCGTCGATCCCGGCATTCCACAAAGCGCGAATACGGCACGAGGCTGTCAGCTCGCGAGTCAGTCATACTCGGACCCTCTAACCTTTCAGCGTTCCAACCACTCGACGAACGCTTGTGGAATCTCGTTGCGAACGATCATCACGCGCAAGACCCGATCTTCGCGCAGCAGTTCAGCGGCGCCGGTTCGAGCCGCTCCGACCGAGGCGTAGCGGGCCCACGCCTGGGGCATGCCTGATGCCGATCCCCGTCTCATCGTGGCGACGAGCTTGAACATCTATTCCTTCCGTCTATCAGCGCCGCGAATCCGGCTCCGAGCTCAGTCGGTGCTCGGCGATCCATTGATGGCTCACGACCCCGAGGTCTCCCGGCTGGTCGCGTCGCCGCCACGTCGCGAGGAGAATGACGATGGCTGCGGCAATCGTGAGCGCGACAACGATCCAAATACTCATCTCACATCCCCGCCGTCCCGCCGATTGATTCCGCCGCTGCCGAGTAGAGTGCGCATCTCGTCATCTCGTCCAGGGGCCGTTCGACTAAGGAGGCCCTAGCGCGGTCGGCCCGTCAACACGGGCACAAGCAGGAACTCTGAACAGGCGTCGGCGGTGACAAACACCTGACCGGTTCCGTGGTGCTTCATGTGCAGCGTCTCGCTGCCGTCTCCGGCGAACACCACATCGAAGCGATCCTCACGTGGCGGCAGCCCGTTGGCCAGCGTGAAGCGATAGTGGCAGACGATGGCGGACGTCTCCAGATTCGGCGTCACCGTGAGGGAGACCGCTGCCGGCGCAGGCTTGCGAACGGCGAACCCGCCGTCGATGGTCGCTTCCACCACCACCTCACGCGCGCGGTCGCCGGGAAACTCGTCGCGGAACGCCTCGGTGTCGCGCGTCACCGTGGCACGGAGGTCGTCGAGCAACTGCCGGCCGTTGCGACGGATGAGATCGGTTTTTCGCGCTGCGATCTCATCCTCCTTGAGGCGCACAGCGTCCCGCTGGCGCTCGTCGACGGCAATTCGCTTGATCCACTCTGCAACCGCGACACTCGTGATCATGTATGCCTCTCGGAATCAACCGTAGTTTTATTGTCGGTAGCGGCGCGGCCTACACACGTTCGGGCTGCGAGACAAGCTTGCGGCCGGCGGCGGCCTTGGCGAGCTCCTGAATCCGCTGGCGACGAAGCATCTTGCGTTTCCGGTCTTTCTGAAATCTGGCGCGATCGCCATTTCGTGCAGACATTCTGATCTCCTGGACGATAGAGGCGACGAAAGCCTTCCGGTTGCCAACGCGCAGCCGGGCGCCAAACTGTGAACAACGGATGTGAGTCGTGACACGCGCGATCGACACGGGACCAAAGTTGGGCCGGTCGGCGCGCATCCTTCAGGGAAGGTCGAGAGGATGCACTACTCGAACGCTGGCAGGCTCAGTTCTGGAGACGGGATCAACTATACACGATCGGTCGCGAACCCGCGGTGAGGCGGGACGCGGTCGCATCAAGTGCGGCGATCCGGCCCGTACAGCACTTCAGCGGTCGACGGGGGCTGTGGCCCGTGCCAGAGCATGACGATCATGGCCGGCGGGACCAGACAGAGTGCCAAAAGCATGGCTCCCGTTCCGACCGACACGCTCGCGCCAAACGCGATGCCGCCAACGACGACAACGAGAACCGCCGCGAACCAGAACTGGATCACTCGTGATCGGGTCATCATGGTCTCTCGAGTCAAGGTTACGCCCGGCACCCCAATCCAACTGTCCCGAATTGCACAGCGTCGATCGCGCGTCGCAGGCACACTACGGCGATGACGTCACGCGATCAGGATATCCACAAAGGCGCGATCGAGGACGAGTGCCCCAGCGGGGCCACCAACGCACCAGCGCTGGACGAGGATGGACTGCCCAACGATGAGACCGCGATCGCACAGGATGCGGTCGGCGCGCGTGAGGATGGCACGCAGGGGTGACGGGCCGGGCCGGTTCGTGAGGGTCCGGTACGACGCGGGTTTGTGCCACACCGACACGTCGCTCATGTTCTCGATCCTCCAGCACGACGTTTGTCCGCCTGCCCGTGACGCTTCTCGATCGAGCTGAAGAGCTGATCGAGCAAGTCTTCCTCGGTCCTGATCGTCCGCGACAGCATTTGCGAAATGAATCGGTCGGCCATGGCGATCTCCTGGCGCAGGAGCCGCACCATCGTTGCCCTGGCGACGTGCAGGATCACGCTCGGCGTCATCGCCGTCGCGGTTCCCACTCGGGCCGGCTGACCAGCCAGACAGCCCTCGCCGAAGAAGTCACCCGGGCCGAGCATGGCGACCACGACCTCGTGACCGGTGCTCGACAGGGCCGAGAGCCTGACGCCGCCCATCCGAATGTAGAAGACATGCTGGCAGGCGTCTCCCGGCGTGAAGACGGTCTCGCCGCGCCGATACTCGCTGATGGTCTTCGCCGGGCCCGGCGAATCCAAAAACGCCTGCGCACTGAACCGCGTGCCCGCTTTCACGTCCCCTGAACCTTTCCTGGCCACGGTCGAGCATCACACGCGCCGACGCGCCGGCGGTGTGCACAATCGAACTGCGCTCGTCGCTGCTACTCGTGCAGAACGACGGTGAGGAGCGAGTTGTTGACCTTAAGCCCCTTGGTGTAATCGATGAATCCGAGGCGCTGGAATTTCTTCATGAAGAAATTCACGCGCGAGCGCGTCGTGCCGATCATTTCCGCGAGCGTTTCCTGGGAGATTGGCGGAACCGCGCGAACCGGCTTGTCGTGCTTGCCGTACCGCGCCAGCAGCAGGAGCGTGCGGGCGAGCCTCTTTTCGCTGGAGTTGAACAGCTGATCGATCAGGTCTTCCTCGATCCGGATATTCCTGGCCAGCATGTGCGCGATGAAGCGATCCGAGAGTGCATGCTGTTTGTGTAAAAGCCGCACCATGCGATCCTTCTCCACGAGCAGGATGACGCTGTCGGTCGTCGCGGTCGCGCTCCCCATGCGATCGGGCTGACCCGCCAGACATCCTTCACCAAAGAACTCACCCGGGCCGAGCATCGCCACCACGGCTTCCCGGCCGGCCTTCGAGAGCACCGAAAGCTTCACGCCGCCCTTCTGGATGTAGAACACGTGATTGCAGGCATCACCCTGGGTGAAGACGGCCTCGCCGCGCCGATACTCCACGATCTTTCGCGCGACCCCGGCCGACTCGAGAAAGGCCTGGGCATTGAATGCGCCGTTCGGCTTCGATTTCATGACGAGAGCCGCCGAAATGAATCGGGATGGGCCGACAGCGCGACGACTCCCGCATTCAGGAGGCGCTCGAGTTCTTTTGGGTCCACCGGCTTGACCAGGTGATAGTCGAACCCGTGATCCGACGAGTGGCCGGCAGCGTCGGGTGCATCGTTGCCGGTCATGGCGAGCAGGAGCATGCTGCGGCCGTGGGCCTCCTCCCGAATCCGTCTGGCGATCTGATAGCCGTCCATCCTCGGAAGGTTGATGTCGATGATCCCGACGTCAGGCTTCATGGTGCTCAGCAGCTCGAGTCCGCGAACACCGTCGGCCGCGCTGAACACCTCGTGTCCGGCGAGCTCGAGCATCATCCGCAACATTTCGCGTGCATCGCTGCTGTCTTCGATCAGAAGGACCCGCCTCGATCCCGCTTGACGCCGATCCTCCGATGCGGAGCCGCCCTCGGAGGCTTCTGGTGAAGGAATCTGCCGCAGCCGAATCGTGAAGCGGCTGCCCAGCCCTTCTCCCTCGCTCGACGCCTCGATCGTTCCTCCATGCAGTTCGACAAGCCGGCGAACCAGTGTCAAGCCGATGCCGAGGCCACCCTGTGCGCGGCCGATCGTCCGGTCGGCCTGGACGTAGAGGTCGAAGATCGACGGGAGCAGCGCGGCCGAGATGCCAAAACCCGTGTCCTCGACGGTGAGCACCGCGTCGTTGTCGTCGGCGTGCAAACTGACCAGAATCCGGCTGCTCGGTGACGTGTACTTGACCGCATTGGTCAGCAGGTTGGTCAGCACCTGCTCGATCCGTCCGGCGTCCCCATCGATCCACAGAGGCTCGGTGCTGATCCCGATGGTCCGCTCGATGTGGCCATCACCAGCGACCGTGTCAACGGCTCGACGTACCGCCTCTGCGAGATCGAGCGGCTGTCGATCCAGTCGGGTTCTTCCCGACACGACACGCTCGACGTCAAGCAGATCGTCGATCAGACGCGAGACGTGGCCGACCTGTCGAGCGATGACTTCGTGTGGTCCGGGTGCGACATCTCCTTCGGCACGCGACAACTCGAGCACGCGGAGGGCATTGGTGATGGCGCCAAGCGGGTTTCTGAGCTCGTGGGCCAGCATCGCGAGGAACCTGTCCTTCGCGCGGCCGTCGGCCTCTGCGCGATCGCGATCGCTATTGGCCTCGAGAAGCTCGCGGAGATCAGTGACGACCAGATTGAGGCGTTCGCCGTTGGTCGACCCTGCGGTTGTCGTGGCCGACACGCTCACCTCGATGTCGCGCGAATCGGAGGCGATCAATCGGATGCGGCGTCTCCCGCCGCCGGCGCTCAGCAGGGCGTCGAAATCGATTCGGTCAGTTGCGTGGACGAATCGGCCGATGGGGCTGCCAATCACACACTCGAGCGCCTCGCCGACCAGTGACGCGAACAGCGAGTTGGAGTACAGAATCTCCCCCCGTTTCGTGAGCACGACGGCGCCTTCCTGCATCTGCTCGATGAGGTTTCGGTACGGCTCGTCCGCCCCGCGAAGCGTGTAGACCTGGTTGCCATCGGTACCTTCGACGACGAGCGCGTCAACCTCGCCTTGTCGAATCGCCCGCAACATCTCCTCGGCCTCGGCGAGGCGCGTGCGCAGCGTCTGGGTGTCCTCATTGGCGCCAACATTAGTTGGAGTCATTGCTTACTCCGTCGTTCGAACAAGATCGAGTCCCAGCAGCACACGTTCGCGGTTTGACATGTCGCCGATGATCCGGCGCATCGGCAGGGGAAGCTTACGGATCAACGTGGGGGCGGCCACGATCTGCTCGCCCTTCGCGAGGACCGGCTGCTGGTAAATGTCGATCACTTCCAGGTCGTACCGCCCGTCCAGGTACTCGTCGCAGATCGCCCGCAGGTTCTTGATCGCACGCGCCGATCGTGATGTCAGCCCGGTGACGTAGAGGCGGAGGACGTACCGTTCGACGTCCGGGGCCTCACCAGCCCGTTCGAGTGTCTTGCGCAGCTGGCGCGGATTCAGTGATACCGCTGTTCCGGCTCCGACAGCAGGTGTTGCAGGTTGGGCAACCACCGGCAGCGAGGGCGGGGCGGCGGTGGGCTTACCAGTGGGCGTGGGCTTAGACGAGCGCATGGCGATCCTGGCCTTGTGGCACTGATTCGGTTTCCGTCGTGTCACGCGGCACGCGGGCGGCATCGAGAATGTTCAATCCGTGGTCCGTCAATACGAACTCCCGCCGATCGTTGGAGTGCGCCATGCCACGCGACTTGAGCACGTACAGCCCGCGGCGATGGCGACCGTCTATGCATTCGTTCTCCAGCACGATCCATGTGTCCATCAGCGACGAGATGGTCAACTCGGTCCGCCCGATCTCGGTTTGCCCCTGCATGAGGCTCGTCAGCATGGCGGTGATGTTCTCGGTCTTCAAATGGTCAATCATGCGTGTCAGCATCGCCTGGACGTCGGCGTAGGTCCCGACGGTCATCAGGTTGGTCACCGGGTCGATGACGGCGACAGTTGGTTGGAAGTCGGCCACGACCTGATGCATCGTGACCAGATGGGTCTCGAGGCCATACCGGGATGGCCGGTCCGCGTGGAACTGCAAGAGCCCGCGTGTCACCCAGGGTTCGAGGTCGATGCCAATCGAGCGCATGTTCCGAAGCAGCTGTTGCGGCGACTCCTCGAAGAGAAAGCACAGGCAGCGTTCGCCCCGGCGACACGCCGCGTCCAGAAAGTGGGCGGTCAGACTGGTCTTGCCAGTTCCTGCGGTACCGGAGATGAGCACCGTGCTGCCACGAAAGTAGCCTTCGCCGCTCAGCATCCCATCGAGCCTTGAAATGCCGGATGACACACGATCGAGCGGGGCGTTGTGCGCCAGCGCCATCGATGAGACTGGCAGGACACTGATGCCATCGGCATTGATGAGGAACGGATACTCGTTGGTGCCGTGATGGGTACCTCGGTACTTCACGACCCGCAGACGGCGAGTCGAGACCTGATCGTGAACCCGGTGGTCGAGCAGGATCACCGCGTCCGAGACGTATTCCTCCAGGCCCTGCCGGGTCAGCAGACCGTCGCCCCGCTCACCCGTAATCACAGCCGTGACACCCTGGTCTTTCAGCCACCGGAACAGCCGTCGCAGCTCGGAGCGGAGGATGGCGTCGTCGTTCAGGCCGGCAAACAGCGATTCGATGGTGTCGAGGACGACGCGCTTGGCTCCGACCTTCTTGATCGCGTAGTCGAGACGGACGAACAACCCTTCGAGATCGTACTCGCCGGATTCCTCGGTCTCGCCGCGCTCCACGCGCACGTAGTCGACCGCCAGCTTATCGGCCTTGATCAGTTCGGGAAGGTCGAAGCCGAGCGACGCGACGTCGCTGGCAATTTCCTCGGCATTTTCCTCGAACGAGAGGAGCACGCCGGGCTCATCGAAATGAAGGGCGCCGTTTACCAGGAAGGTGAGGGCCAGCAGTGTCTTTCCCGATCCAGCCCCGCCGCAAACGAGCGTCGGACGCCCTTTCGGCAGCCCGCCGCGCGTGATTTCGTCGAGGCCGCGGATGCCGGTGGGAGCCTTCGCCAGCTCGTGATTGCGCGGTGGATCCGGTGTCAAGACTGCATTCCTCTTGGTTTCCCCACGAAACCAGCTGGGGGCTGAGGAGCCAGTCTGACAGCCGGTCAATTCCGAAGCTGTTACATATTGCACAGTGGAACTGAACCGGAAGTTTCATTGAGCGAGCCGCGACGTCGTCACCCGGCGGGCGGGCGGCGGCCAGAATTCCCGGTAAATCCTCGTCAAACGCGATAATCTGTCTTGTCGTGGCAGCTAGAACCCGTTCCGTCAGGCCGAAAGCACGGCGGGTATTCGATGTGGAGGCCTATCTCGAATCGGCGAGTCCGGCTCAGCAGGTTGCGAAGTACCGCCGCGGCCAGGTCGTCTTCTCGCAGGGCGATCCCGGCAACGACGTCAGGTACCTCCAGAGGGGGGCGATCAAGCTCTCAGTACTGTCTCGAATCGGCAAAGAGGCGGTGGTCGCGATGCTGTCCCCCGGCGACTTCTTCGGCGAGGGAGCGCTAGCCGGGCAATCGATTCGGATAGGAACCGCCACCGCGGCAGCCGCGAGCAGCGTGCTGATTATCGACAAGGAAGCGATGGTCCGGCTCCTTCGCGAGCACCCCGAGTTCTCGGACCGCTTCATCTCCTACATGCTGACCCGGAACATGCGCGTCGAGGCGGACCTCGTCGATCAGCTCTTCAACTCCAGCGAAAAGCGGCTAGCCCGGACACTGCTGCTGCTGGCACGCTACGGTCAAACGAATGCCCAGCGCACACTGCCGAAGATCTCTCAGGAGACGCTCGCGGAAATGATTGGGGCCACGCGCTCGCGCGTGAATTTCTTCATGAACAAGTTCCGGAAGCTCGGGTTCATCGAGTACAACGGCGGCCTCAAAATCAACACCGCACTCCTGAGCGTCGTCCTGCACGACTGAGTACTCTCTTACGAAACGATTCGCACGGCGGTGGGCGGCGGCGGAGGGGCCTGCAGCGGATAGAGCGCGCGCACGCCGGCGATGTCGGCATCCAGTGTGCGGTTGCCGCTGTTGCAGGACGAAACCGACGGGAACATCGTTGCGCCGTTCAGTGCAGAGTGACCGAGGCCGAGGGCGTGTTTCCCGCCACGACTTCGCGGCGAATCTCTTCGAGTGTGAGGCTGCTGCCGGGGACACGATTCGAGGGGTCGAGCTTCAACAGGCCCTGCCCCCACGACGACCCGCTCGGCGCCGCGCGCTCGCTCGGCCAGCGAGAAGGGGGTCTGACCAGCCGCGACGCCGACCTCGGCTCCAAGCATCACGACGCTCAGACGCGATAATCGCGTGCTCGTCGGCGTCCTGTGGTCTCGACCGCCGACGCGATAGGTCTCACCCTCTGAACTCAGGTTTTCAACGCGTCCTATCCGTCTGTCCGTCTGTCACCGCGTTGAGGAGATCCGTGCTCGTTCGATAGCATTCGCAGGACGCCGATTCCAGTTTCATGCGGTCGAGAACCTGGATCAGCCCGCGGTGATAGGTGATCAAACCGGCCTTTTGAAGGGTCCCGGCAACGACGGTCACCGTGGAACGCGAGGCCCCCAGCATCATCGCCACGAATTCCTGCGTGAGCGGGAACTCGTCGCTCGCCATGCGGTCCTGAGCCATCAGCAGCCACCTCGCCAGACGCTGCTCGATCGAATGCACGGCGTTGCAGGCGGTTGACTGCATGACGACGCCGAGATACGCCTGCGAGTACCGCGTCATCAACTTGTAGAACGGGCCGCGTCGATCCATCTCGAGGCGGAAGGCGGCAGCGGGCATTCGATAGCAGACGTCCGTCGCACCCTGGACCATCGCCGCGGCAGGCACCGGCTGTCCATCGAGCACGACAGAAACGCCGACCATGCCTTCACGCCCAACCGTCGCGACCTCCACCATCGAACCATCCGACAGGACCGTGACAATGGAGCAGAAGCCATTCCCGAGAAAGTACACGTGTTGAAGACGTTCGTCCGGTTTGTGAAGAAACTGCTTCAGTTTGAGCGGGAAATGCTCGAACGTGGGAGCGATTCGCTGGTAATCGGCGGGAGGTAGAGCGGCGAGGAGCCGATTAACCGACGGTGGCGGTCTCTTCGCAGGGGTGATCGCACGGCGCTTGCTCATGACAGTCTCCTGGTCCCGCCAGACATGACGGGCACTATTAAGAGGCTGTCGTGGGCCCAGCTCTGCCCTAATTTCAGGGCAAGGCAGACGGTAGTCCCTCTAGCGTCTCAACCCTAGCACACTATCGGCGAGTTTCCGGGTCCGCCTGTCAAAATCCGACATTCGTTCCATCTCTAACGGGTGGCGGATTAACTCGCGTGTTCTTCAGCGAGCAATCGGTCGAGAAGGTTCGTCAGTTGCGTGAAGTCGACGGGCTTGACGACGTGGGCGTGAAAGCCGGCGGCGGTCGTGCGGGCGTGGTCCGACGGCTGACCGTAGCCGGTCATGGCGACGAGCAGCGGTCGCTTACCCGGGACGCCGCCACCCAACTGCTGCGCGAGCTCGTAGCCATCCATCAGCGGCAGCCCGAGATCGAGAAGCGCCAGGTCGGGGCGGAATGCTTCCGCTGCCTCGAGAGCAGCGGGGCCATCGAACGCCACACGCGTCTCATGTCCGACCGCTTCGAGCGCCTCCGCGGTCAACCGGGCCGCATCGACGTTGTCATCCACCACCAGGATCCGGCGACCGGTACGCCGAGCTGACCGCGCCGCCGTTGCGCTCGAGGGACTCCCGACCACCTCTCGAATGGAATCCTCCGTGACCGCTGGGAAGCGGAGCACGAACTCGCTGCCCGTTCCAAGACCCTGGCTTTTGACGTGGACCGTGCCGCCGTGGAGCTCGACGAGACTTCGCACGATCGTCAGCCCCAGCCCCAGCCCGCCGTGCGCACGATCCAACGCCTGCCGTTCCTGCGTGAAAAGGTCGAAAATTGTCGGCAGCATTTCCGCAGAAATGCCGATGCCGGTGTCGCTGACGCGCAATTCCACGTGTCGATCGACGTGACGGCCCACCACGCGAATCTGCCCGCCCGGTTCGGTGTACTTCGCCGCATTCGACAGGATGTTTACGAGGATCTGGGTCAGGCGTGTGACGTCGCCACTCACCATCAGCCCGGTGGCCGGGACGTCGAGGTCGAGGCGATGCTGACGTTCTTCCATCAGCGGGCTTGTCGTCTCGACGGCCGAGACGACGATTTCCTCGATCTCGACCTGGTGGTGACGGAGATCAATCTTGCCACGGGCGATGCGCGACACATCCAGCAGGTCATCAACGAGACGGACTAGATGCCGCACCTGTCGATCGATGACCGTGCGTTCTTTCAGCGAACTGGTGTCCCCGCGCAGACTCATCAGCTGAAGCGCCGTGAGGATGGGCGCGAGCGGATTTCTGAGCTCGTGGCCCAGAATGGCCAGGAACTCGTCCTTCGTGCGATTGGCGGCCTCGGCGGCGGCTCGCAGGTGATTGGTTGCGAGCAGTGAGCGAACTCGCGCGATCAGTTCTCGAGCGTTGAATGGCTTGGTGATGTACTCGTCCGCTCCGGCACCCAGTCCGGAAACGCTCGCCTCTTCACCGGCTCGTGCGGACAGCATCAGAACCGGCACGCCGTGCGTCCGGCGATCGTGCTTGAGCTCCCGCAGCAACGCGAATCCATCCAAGCGTGGCATCATCACGTCAGTGACCACCAGATCCGGTGGATCGGCGCGCGCCATCTCGAGCGCGGCCCTGCCGTCAACTGCGGTCTCGATCTCCCATTCGCACAGAAGCTGACGCAGATAGTCGCGCATGTCGGCGTTGTCGTCGACCACGAGGATCCGTTCTCGTGCCGCGGCGACGCTCGTCTTCTCTGACGGTGCCGGCGCACCGGCCCGATGAACGGATGCTTGCGCGGCTTCCGCTTCGGCCCGCGACTGCGGCAGCCACCGCATCGCTTCATCGACGAACGGCCCGGCGCCGACCGCCGTCGACGCGAGCGCGTGAATCGCGTCGATGCGGTCCTCGGGCAGGTGCGCGCGTCCGGTCGGAATGCGCACGACAAACACCGAGCCTTCATCAACCCGGCTGGTCGCCGCAATCTCGCCGCCATGGAGCCGCACCAGCTCGGACGTCAATGCCAGGCCGATCCCCGAGCCTTCGTGGGTCCGGGATCGCGCACCTTCCACTCGATGGAACCGCTCGAACACACGGGGCAGCTCGGCCTCGGGGATCCCGACACCGGTATCCCGAACGCTGAGCTCCACAACGTGATCCTTTTGTCGAAGCTCGAGGTGAACGGATCCGTCGAGCGTGAACTTGAAGGCGTTGGAGAGGAGATTGAGCACAATCTTCTCCCACATGTCCCGATCGACGTAAACCGGGGCGCTGATCGCATCGCACTGAACGTCGAAGCCCAGACCGGCGTGCTCGAAGGCCGACCGAAAGGCGCCGGCAAGCTCCCGGGTCAGCACTGCGACGTCTGTCTTCGTGTAGGAGGCCTGGGTTCGGCCGGCTTC
>Ga0111538_10004951_pt1 | contig 18296 bp, 18 predicted proteins | sample SoiMethybrSBSTD1_FD_79669 | JGI IMG/M metagenome (GOLD analysis project Ga0111538, IMG submission 79669) | Bulk soil microbial communities from a Populus tree surrounding site in Tennessee, USA - Soil MetaG P. TD hybrid SBSTD1 (version 2)... | ecosystem: Environmental > Terrestrial > Soil >...
CCGGGCCGGACCTGGATGTTCACGGTGGCGGCGCCGACCGACTTGTCGCGGCGCTTCAGGTGGACTGTAACGCGATAGCCGTTGGGCCGGCCGGTCCGGAAGACGTGCTCCACAGTGAAACGGCGCTTGATCTCGGACTTGCCCGGCTCGTACGGCGCGCAGTCGGTCGACGACTCCGACTTGGTGCCGTCGCCCCACTCCCATTCCACAGCGGGGCAGTAGAAGTCCTCGAAGTCGTTGTCGCCGCCGACGAGCTCGGCCGTCAGCACGACGCGCGCCGGGGCCATCGAGATCAGCGGCTGCGCCTTGAGGGTGATCTTGGGGCGCTTCGGGTCGGGGGGTTCCTGGTCTTTGGCTCCTTTGTCGGCCTTTTGTGCCGCCGCCATGGCCAGCGTCGCAGAGACAAGCAGGGACAACACGCCGGTCAACGCAACGCGCCGCAGGTGCCTCATCATGGCGGATCCTCAGGGCTGGAGCTGCGCAAATTGTACCGCGCAGCCCAGGCGCGGGCAAGCGCCATTCAGCCATAATATTGCGATGCCTTTAGCCTACTCGTCGCCCCCGATTGTCTGCACCGGCGGCCCGCTCGCCGCAATTGACGCCGACCTCCTGGTGGTTCCCTGGTTCGAAGACGACGGCCCGGGCACGGCGGCGGGCATCGACGGCGCGACCGGCGGCGAGATTGCGCGGGCGCTCGCGACGCGGGAGTTTCAGGCCAAGACGTTCGAGCTCTTCCTGGCGCCGGTCAGCGACAGCAGCTGGCGCGCGCGGCGCATCGCGCTCATCGGCGGCGGCTCGGGCGAACGGGGGAGTGCGCTAATCCGCAAGCTGGCGACGACGGCCGGGCTCGCGGCGCGGCAGCGGCGCGTCGGGCGCATGGCGTTCGTCGTGCGCGGCGCCGGCGATCCGCTCGAGCTCGCGCAGGCCGCGGCCGAAGGGCTGACGCTGGCGGAGTTCCATCCCGGCAAGTACAAGACGACCGACCCCGCGCCGGCGCCGCCGCCGGTGTGGACCGTGGTGATGGTCGACGCCGAAGATCGGCTGCTCTCGGACAGCTGCGGTGCGGTCGCGCGCGGCCGCATCCTCGGCGAGTGCAGCAACATGGCGCGGGAGCTGGCCAACGAGCCGGGCAACGCCCTGACGCCGCGCGAGTTCGCGAACCGCACGGCGGCGCTGGCCGGCGAAGTCGGCGTCGAGGTCGAGATTCTCGACGAGCGGCAGATCGAGGCGCTGGGCATGGGCCTGCTGCTCGGCGTCGCGCGCGGCAGCGCCGAGCCGCCGCGGCTCATCGTCTTCCGCTACAACCCGCCCGGCGCGGCGGAGAAGCCGGTGCTGGGCCTGGTCGGCAAGGGAATCACCTTCGACACCGGCGGCATCTCGATCAAGCCGGCCGAGAAGATGGAGCAGATGAAAGACGACATGGCGGGCGGCGCCGCCGTGGCGTGCGCGATGCGCGCCATCGCCCTGCTCAAAGCGCCGATGCGCGTCCTCGGCGTGGTCCCGACCACCGAGAACATGCCGGGCGGCCGCGCCATCAAGCCGGGCGACGTGCTCAAGAGCGCGGCCGGCAAAACGGTTGAAGTGATCAATACCGACGCAGAAGGCCGGCTGATTCTCGGCGACGGCCTGTGGTACGCGCGCAAGCTGGGCGCGACGCATCTGGTGGACGTCGCGACGCTGACCGGCGCCGTCGTCGTCGCGCTGGGCAAGATCACCAGCGGCTTGTTCGGCGCGCCGGAGGCGTGGGTCGACCAGGTGCGCCGCGCGGCGGATCGCGCCGGCGATCGCGCGTGGCCGCTGCCGCTTTTCGACGAGTACCGCGATCAGATCAAGAGCGACATCGCCGACATGATGAACACCGGCGGGCGCGCCGCCGGCTCGATCACCGCGGCGATGTTCCTGAAGGAGTTCGCCGACGGCCTGCCGTGGGTGCACATGGACATCGCCGGCACCGCCTGGGCGGATGAGGCCAAGCCGTACCTGCCGAAGGGGCCAAGTGGGGTCGCGGTGCGGACGCTGGCCGCGCTGGCGTTTGAAAAGCTCGATGTCCAATGAGCTCGCGGCGTTTCTGCAGGCGCCGCCGCCCGCGCCGCCGATCATCGTCAAGATCGTTCAGCCCGAGCCCAAGAGCGATCTCGAAGGGCTGTCGGACATCCTCCTCGGATCGCTGGGTCTGACCGGCCTCATCACGCTCGGCGCGCTGCTGCTCGGTGTCGTGATGGCGGGCGTGATGTTCTGGGTGCGATCGCGTTCCGCGTCACGCGATGATGGCGGCGCTGAAGGGCCGCCCCTACGACTGTGACGGCCCTGAAGGGCCGCACTACGAACGCCGCAGCCCTGAAGGGCTGCGCTACGATCGAAGGTGTACGTAGGGCACCCCTTTAGGGTGCCGCCCCTCACTGCAACGCAACCGACGTGACATTCTTCAGCGACGCCTGGTACTTGCGGATCGCGTTGAAGAGCGCTTCAGCAATTCGCTGCCGGTAGGCATTTCCCTTCAGCAGCCGCGCTTCCTGCGGGTTGGTGACGAATGAAATCTCCGCGAGCACGCTCGGCATCGCGGCGCCGATGAGGACGACGAACGGCGCCTGCTTGACGCCCAGGTTTCGGATCGACTTGTTCGGTCCTTTCAGACGCGCCACCATCGCCTGCTGCACGAAGGTTGCGAAGTCGCGCGACTCGTCGAGCTTGTTGTTGAGCGCGATCGCCTTGACGAAGTCGGGCAGCGCGCCCATCAGCTGCGCCGAAGCCGCGTTCTCGCGCGCCGCCACCGCCGCGGCGCTGAGGTTGTTGGCGAAGTTCAGGAAATAGGTCTCGACGCCGCGCGCCTGCGCGTTGGCGCTGGCGTTGGCGTGGATCGACAGGAACAGGTCCGCGCCTTCGCGGTTCGCGATTGCCGTGCGCTCGGGCAGCGGGATGAACTCGTCGGTCCGGCGCGTCAGGATCACTTCCACGCCCGGCTGCTTGAGCAGCAGCTGCTCGAGCCGCAGCGCGACGTCGAGGACCAGCTCCGCCTCGGTGACGCTCTTGCCCGTCGCGCCGGGGTCGTGCCCGCCGTGTCCCGGGTCGATGACGATGCGCGAGATGCCGAGACCGAGCTGACGCGCGATCGAGAGGCCGCCGTTCAGGTTTCTCGCGGGTAGATCCGCCGGCGGCTTCGGTGCTGTGGTTGCGGCCGCTGTGCCCGGCGCGGCCTCGGTGCGCTCCGCACCCGCACGCGGCGCGCGCGGCAGCGCGGGAGCCGGGCCCGTCAGGCTGGCGGACGGCAAAGTCGGCGTCGAAGCCGTCGCGCGCGGGGATGCGCCGTCGGCCCCCTCCGGCGCCAGGCCGAGCACGTTGTCGAGGCTGTGGATCTCGGCGAGCGCCGCCGCGTGGCGCGAGGATCCGCGCGGCATCCTGCGCGCCGATGTCGTCGCGATGCGGCGCGCGGTGAGCGGCGGCAGCAGTTTCGGCGCCGCCGGCTTCACCGCCGGCGGCAGTGCCGCGGGCGACAGCGCAGCGGGCGGCGGCATCACCGGCGCGGGTGCAGGTGGCGGCCGCGTCGCGGCCAGCTCCGTCGCGGGACGCGCGGTCTTCGCGGCGGCCAGCGGCGCGGCCTTCAACTCGGGCGCCCGCACGCAGTCGATGACCAGCCTGAACGGGTTGTAGAGCGGATAGACGCTGTAGCCGGCGACGCCAGCGACGTCGAGCACCACCCGCGTCGTCGAATTGGGATGGCGACCGATGCGCACCTGCCGCACGACGTCGGCGTCGGACTCGAAGCGAATCGTCTGATCGAACAGCTTCTGCGCCGCCCGCGTGCCCGCCAGATCGACGAAGACGCGCGAGGGATCCGCGATCCATTCGTCGCGGAACGGCACCTCGCCGTCGAGCTCGATGGTGATGCGAACCGCATCGGGCAGAACAGTGCGGCGGATGTCCTTGATGACGGCAAGCGGCCGCGGCGCCTGCTCGGCGTCGAGCACGCAGAGCGAGCAGAGCGCGCAGAGACCGCAGAGCGCGCAGAGACCGCGGAGACCTGGGATCACCGCGCCCGAACGTCGTGATGTCCGCGTCACTGTGCTCGCCACAAATCACCTGAGCTGCGCGTCGATCTCTTCGAAGTACCCCTTGTCGACCAGCACCTCGCGCGGCTTGCCGCCCGCCGCCGGCGAGACCAGCCCTTCCATTTCCATCATGTCGACCAGCCGCGCCGCCCGGCTGAAGCCGACGCGCAGCCGCCGCTGCAGATACGAGATCGACGCCTGCCCGCTCTGCACGACGATGCGCGCGGCCTCGTCGTAGAGATCGTCTTTCTCCATCTCGGCGCCGTCGACCGCCGATTTTTCCTCCGCCGTGATCGACTCGTCGTAGACCGGCTTGCCCTGCTTGCGCAGGAAGCTCGCCAGGCGCGCCGTCTCCTGCTCGGAGATGTAGGGCGCATGAACCCGGATGAAGCGCGACGACGCCGGCGGCAGGAACAGCATGTCGCCCTTGCCGAGCAGCTGCTCGGCGCCGTTGCCGTCGAGAATCGTGCGCGAGTCGATCTTCGACGAGGCGCGGAAGGCGATGCGCGCCGGCAAGTTGGCCTTGATCAACCCGGTGATGACGTCGACCGACGGCCGCTGCGTCGCCAGGATCAGGTGGATGCCGACCGCGCGCGCCATCTGCGCCAGCCGGGCGATCGACTCCTCGACCTCGTTGCTCGCCACCATCATCAGGTCGGCGAGCTCGTCGATGACGACGACGATGAAGGGGAGCGGCCGCAGCTCCTGGCCGTCCTTCGGCGTGTGCTTCTCCTCGAGCGCGTGGCGGACGTTGCGGTTGAACTGCTCGATGTTCCGGACGCCTTCGGCGGCGAGCGTCTTGTAGCGCTCCTCCATCTCGCGCACCGCCCACCGCAGCGCGTTCGCCGCCTGTTTCGGATCGACGACGACCGGCGTCATCAGGTGCGGGATCTCCTCGTACATGCCGAGCTCGAGGCGCTTGGGGTCGATCAGGATCAGCCGCACGTCCTCGGGCGTGGCGCGGTAGAGGATGCTGGTGAGCATGCCATTCAGGCTCACCGACTTGCCGGCGCCGGTCGATCCCGCGATCAAGAGGTGCGGCATCGTCGCCAGGTCGGCCATGTATGGTTCGCCGTGAATCGTCTTGCCGAGCGCGATGGTGAGCTTCGAGGTCGATCGTTTGTAGGCGTCGGACTCGAGCATCTCGCGCAGCGAGATCTGCTCGCGCGTGTGGTTGGGAATCTGGATGCCGACCGTCGACTTGCCGGCGATGCGGTCGATCAACACCGAGTCGGCCTTCATCGCCAGGCAGAGGTCGTCGGCCAGGCCGGTGATCTTCGAGTACTTCACGCCGGCGTCGGGCTTGAACTCGTAGGTGGTGACCACCGGGCCGGGGTGGATCTGAACGACCGAGCCTTCGACCGCGAACTCGCGGCATTTCTCCTCGAGCAGCCGCGCCGCGTCCATCAGCTCGCGCTCGTCGATCTTGCGCTCGGTCCGCGCGGCGTCGAGCAGCGCCGCCGGCGGCAGCGTGTACTCGCCCTTGCGCCGCTCGGCCGGCGCCTTCACGAGCGGCTCGGGATCAGACAGCGGAAGCGGCGGGGCAACGACCTTGGGCGGCTTCGGCGGCGCAAACGAGCGCAGCCCGGCCGACGGCGCGGCGGGCCGGTCGGTGCGCTCCGGCTCGCGCTCGGCGCGTGCGGCGGGCGCGGTGACGATCGCGGGCTCGGCGGCGACCGGCTCTTCCTGTTTCACGCGTGCGCGTCGGAGCACGTCGCCGATCGCGTGCGACATCCTCGCGGCCAGGCCGGGCGCCGGCGCCGTACCCTCGGCCGCGCGCGCCCCGCGCGCGGTGGCCGGCTTCGCGGCGATGGCTTCGGCCGGCGGCCTGCCCAGCGCGGCATCGGCGATGACCGTGCCTTTCCTGGTGTGCTTCGCGATCACCTCCTGCCGCTGCTTCTCGCGCCGCCGCTCTTCACGCCGCTCGTGATAGGCGTCGATGCTCTGGCGCGCACCGTCGCGGATCGCGCCGACGACGGCGGCGAAAAACCGCCCGAAGGAGAACTGCGTCGAGATGATGATCGACAGGAAGATCAGCGTCAGGACGACAATCAGCGAGCCGGTGCGATTGAGGTATTCGGCGAGCTCGGTGGCGAAGAACTCGCCGGCGTAGCCGCCGGCGCGAAACGCCTTGCCCGACACCTCCAGCGTGCCCAGCGTCAGGCTGAGGAAGACGCTGATGCAGAGAAACAGCAGCGCCGCGCCAATCGCCTTGGTCGCGGCGGCGTCGAGCGAGCGGCACCAGAAGTAGTTCCAGCCGGTGATCACCATCGCCGCCGGCACGAAGTACGAGGCGTAGCCGAACAGCTGAAACGAGAGCTCGGCGAGGAAGGCGCCGACGCGGCCGGCGAAGTTGGCCGGCGCACCGTGAGCGCCGGCGCTGAAGAACCACACCGGGTCGGTCGGCTCGAAGCTGGCGAGCGCGATGATCCAGATCAGCGCGGCGGCAAACAGCGCCACCCCGACAAACTCGCTGGCGCGTCGCGAAACGGTGGATCGGCCCACAGACTAGATCTCCATGATGACGGGCAGCACGAACGGCCTCCGCCCGGAGCGTTTGCGGAAGAACCGGCGCAGCTCGATGCGGAGCCGCTCCTTGATCAAACCCTGGTCGGTGCGCTCCTCGATGCTGGCCTGCGCGAATACGTCGGTCAAGACCCGCGCGCCGTCGGCGAGCAGCGCCTGGCTGTCCTGCATGACGAAGCCGCGGGTGACGATGTCGGGAACGCCTTCGAGCTGTCCGGTCTGCTTGTTGATCGCGACCACCGGGATCACCAGGCCGTCCTCGGCGAGGTGGCGGCGGTCGCGCAGCACCTGGTCGCCCACTTCGCCGGTGCGGGTATCGTCGATCAGGATGCGGCCGACGGTGGCCTTGCCGCCGATGCGGCCGCCGGCGTCGTCGAACTGGACCAGGTCGCCGTTCTCGGCGAGCACGATCTCGGGCTGGGGATTGCGGCCGGCGAAGACACGGGCGGCGATGCGCGCGTGCTGTGCCAGCTGGCGGTACTCGCCGTGCACCGGGATGAAGAAGCGCGGCCGCACCAGCGACAGCATCAGCTTCAGCTCCTCTTCGCTGCCGTGCCCCGACACGTGCACGTGCTTGATCCCCTCGTAGACGACGTCGGCGCCGCGCCGCGCGAAGTGGTTCATCACCCGGCCGATCGCCTTCTCGTTGCCAGGAATCGCGCGCGCCGAGAACACCACCGTGTCGTCGGGGCCGGCCTTGACGTAGCGGTGATCGTCGATCGCGATCCGCGACAGGGCGGCCATCGGCTCGCCCTGCGACCCGGTGGCGAGGCACAGGATGTCCTGCGCCGGGTAGCCGCCGATCTCGAAATCGCGGACCTGCACGCCGGTCGGGATGTGCAGGTAGCCGAGCCGCTGCGCGATCTCGGAGTTGCGGATCATGCTGCGGCCGACGAAGGCCACCTTGCGGTTGAACTGCGCCGCCAGGTCCACCAGGATCTGCATCCGGTAGATGCTCGACGCGAAGGCGGCGACGATCAGCTTGCCGGTCGAGCTGGTGAAGATCTCCTCGAACGCCTCGATCACCTCGCGCTCGGAGCCGGTGAAGCCGCGCCGATCGATGTTGGTGCTGTCGGCGAGCAGCGCCAGCACGCCGGACGAGCCGAGCTCGGCGAAGCGGTGGACGTCGAAGTGCTCGCCGTCGAGCGGCGTCTGGTCGATCTTGAAATCGCCGGTGTGCACGACGACGCCGGCGGGGGTGTGGATGGCGAGCGCGACGCAGTCGGGCATGCTGTGCGTCACGCGGATGAATTCGATCGCGAACGGGCCGACGGTGACGCGCTCGCGCGGCCGCACCGGCACCAGGCGCGCGCCTTCGATGCCGTGCTCCTCGAGCTTCGGCTCCACCAGCGCGAGGGTCAGCGGCGTCCCGTAGATCGGGCCGTCGATCAGCGGCACGACGTGCGGCACCCCGCCGATGTGATCCTCGTGGCCGTGCGTCAGCACGAGCGCGGCGGCGCGGCCGCGCTGCTGAAGGTAGGTGAGGTCCGGGATGATGCGGTCGACACCAAGGAGCTCCGGGTCCGGGAACATCACCCCCGCGTCCACCACGATCGTCGTTTCGGCCCAGGAGAGCGCCAGCATGTTCATCCCGAACTCGCCGAGCCCGCCGAGCGCCACGATCTCGAGCATCACAAATTGCCTGTACGCACCACGCCCGGGGACACTCCGGGCGGAGTCATCCGGTCGAGGGGAGCCGCCTGCCGCGGCTCAATTCAGGCTGCTGGGCGCGCCTGAAATAAATAGGGCGGGCTGAACGACTTACAGCGAAAAACTATAGCACAGCTCGCGCGGCGGTACCAGCACTAATGTCAGGCGGAGCGTGCCAGGCAGTCGGCGAGGCGCGCGAACTCGGCGATGGCGAGCGTCTCCGGGCGTCGCGCGCCGTCGATGCCGGCGGCGGCGAGCAGGCGCGCGGGCGTGGCGGCCGCCGCGGGCGCGAAGGCGAGCAGCGCGTTGGCCAGCGTCTTCCGCCGGCGGGTGAACACGGCCTGGACGAGGCCTTCGAAGAGCGCGGGATCGTGCACCGGCGGGTCGGGCGGGTGAAAACGCAGGCGCACCAGCGCCGACAGCACCTTCGGCGGCGGCCGGAACGCGCCGGCCGGCAGCTTCAGCACGATCTCCACGCTCGCCCGGTGGCCGATCAGGATGCTGAGAACACCGTACTCGCGGCTGCCGGGGCCCGCGACCAGACGATCGGCGACCTCGCGCTGCAGCATCACCGTCGCGTCGGTGAGAGGCGCTCCACTGGAGTACAGATCGACGAGCTTGAAGAGTATCGGCGAGGCGACGTAATAGGGGAGGTTGCCGGCGACGCGGAGCGACGACCCGGAACCGGGAACCGACCCAGCATCCAGAACCCTGAACCCTGAACCCGCTTCCAAGAAATCGCCTTCGACCACCTCCAGGTTCGGGATCGCCGCGGCGCGCAGGTCGGCGGCCAGATCGCGGTCGATTTCGAACGCGAGCACGTGCTTTGCCCGCGCGGCCAGCGGCCGCGTCAAGGCGCCCGCGCCCGGACCGATTTCGATGAAGTTCTCGTCGGGCTGCGGCGCGATCGCGCGAATCACCTTCTCGACCCACGCCGGCTCGAGGAAATGCTGGCCGAACTGTTTACGCGCCCGGATCACTCCGCGTCGCCCCGCCAGTATTTCTCCTCGATTTCCTCGATCTCCTCCTCGCTGAGGCCGAAGTAGTGGCCGATCTCGTGGATCAGCGTCTCGCCGATAGCGACCACCAGGTCGTCTTCGTCCTCGGCCTCGCGCTCGTGCGGCCCCTGGAAGATGAGGACGCGATCGGGCAGGGTGTTGCCGTAGCTCGACGACCGCTCGGTGAGCGGCGTGCCCTGGTAGAGGCCGAGCAGCGTGTCGGGCGGCTCGATCTCCATCTCGTCGAGCAGATCCGGCGATGGCTCGTCCTCGACCACGATGGCGATGTTGTGCATCGCCCGCTTGAAGCGGCGGGGAATCGACGCGAGCGCCTCAGCGACGAGGCTTTCGAAGTGTTTTCGATCCACCAGGGTGCCGGGCGCGCGGTTTTTTCGGCGCCTTGCCGTCGCGCGCGCGCGAAACGACCAGGCGGAAGTAGTCGCAGTGCTCGCGCACCAGGCACTGGTCGCAGAGCGGACGGGGCCGGCAGATGCGCCGGCCGTGAAGAATCAGCGTATCCGACGCCCGCGTCCAGCGCTCGGGCGGCAGCACGCCGCACAGCTGCTGCTCGACGACGATCGGGTCGTCCGAGCCGGCGACGCCGATCCGGTTCGACACCCGCAGCACGTGGCGATCGACCGGCAGGCCGGGAACGCCGAGCGCATGGCCGAGGACGACGTTGGCGGTCTTGCGGCCAACCCCGGGCAGCTCGACGAGGGCGTCCATCGCCGCGGGTACGTTGCCGCCGTGGTTGGCGACGAGCGCCTGCGCCATGCCGATGAGCGACTTCGACTTGGCGCGAAAAAATCCGGTCGAGTGTATCTGCGGCTCGAGCTCCGCCGGCGCCGCCGCCGCCAGCGCGCGCGCATCCTTGTAACGCTTGAAGAGCGCCGGCGTCACCATGTTCACGCGCGCGTCGGTCGACTGCGCCGAGAGAATCGTCGCCACCAGCAGCTGAAACGGGGTCTTGTAGTGCAGCTCCGTGTCGGCATCCGGATGCTGGGTCTCGAGCAGGTCGAAAATCGCGCGTGTCTCGCGGGCCGTTTTCATCGATCGAGTGACCTGGGGCAGCCCTGAAGGGCTGCGCGACGCAGAACTGCGACTGCCGACTGACTCGAGGACTGGCGACTGACGACTGACGACTGACGCCAGTGCTTTCTAGTGCACTCCCGTCCCCGCGCTCTTGTTCCACCCGACGTTGCTGTACGACTCGGAGTAGACGCGCCAGTGTTCCTGCAGCGCCGCAATCAGGTTCGGCACGAACTGGACCGGCACGACGATGCGCGTCCGCACCGGCGCGCGGACGATGTGCTCGCTCTCGGCCTCCTTGATCTCCTTGTCGGAGAGCGGCATCACCTCGCAGAAGGTCAGGGTGAAATCGAACGGCGTGTGCGCGATCGAGCAGAAGTTGGAGTAGGTGCGCGACACGGACGTCGTTTCGTCCGGCACGATGGTGAAGTTGATTTGTTTCGGTTGCTGTTGGTCGGCCATCCGGAGAGTCTACACGTTCGCCAGCGTCAGCGGCACCGGCTGGCGGCCGTCGACGTCGGCGACGCCGTAGCGGAGCGCGGCATCGGCGGCGACGATCACCTCGCCGCTGCGGTCGAGGACCCGTGGCTCGGCGGCCAGCGCCGCGATCACCCGGCCGATGAACTCCGGGCTCTCGCTGTTCGACAGGTCGAGCCACCCGGCCTTCGCCGCTTCGAGCACGCTTTCGGTGCGCACCAGCCCCGGATACAGCGACAGCGCAGCGACGCCGTGCGGCCGCAGCTCGTGGGCGATGTCGTGCGTGAGCTTGTCGGTGGCTGCCTTCGAGATGCCGTAGAGGACGTTGCCGACGTGCTTCTGCGCCGCCCAGAAGCTGATGTTCACGATGAGGCCGCGCTTCTGCGGCACCATCATCCGCGCGGCGTGCGAGGCGCAGACGAACGCGGCGCGAACGCCGCCGTCAATCATGCTCGTCCAGCGGTGCATCGGCTGCTGCCAGAACGGCACCGACCAGGTGAAGGCGCCGTTCTCGACCATCCGCTCGTAGCCGCCCCAGGCGGAGTTCACGAGCACGTCCAGGCCGCCGGCATCCTCGGCCACGCGCGCAAACGCGGCGGCGGTGTCGGTGTCGTTCAGGTGGTCGCAGCGCAGCTGGACGATCGAGGCGGGCAACCCGGCGCGGTCGATGGTGCGGCCGGTGGCGAACACCGTGTAGCCGGCGTCGGCGAGCGCGACGGCCACGCCGCGTCCGACGCCGCGGCTGGCCCCGGTGACGAACGCCGTCGGCATGACCGGCGGCGCGTCAGTACTTCCGCATCACGCCGACGACCACGCCCTGGATCTGCACCTGGTCGGGGTCGGCGAAAATCGGCTGCATCGCGGCGTTGGCCGGCTGCAGCCGGATCTTGCCGCCGGGGTCGCGGTAGAACTTCTTCAGCGTGACGTCGGAGCCGCGCAGGAGCGCGATGACCATCTCGCCGTTGTCGGCCGACTTGCGGTCTTCGACGACGACGAAGTCGCCGTCGCGGATCTGCTCGTCGATCATCGAATCGCCGCGCACGCGCAGCACGTAGGTATCGCGCTTGCCGACGAAGTCTTCGGGGACGGCAATGGTCTCGTTCGAGGCGACGGCCTCGATCGGCAGGCCGGCGGCGACGTAGCCGAGCATCGGCAGCTCGACGGCGCGGCCGCCGGCGCGCGTGGGCACCATCTCGACCGAGCGGCTGCGATTCCACGCCCGTTTGATGAAGCCCTTTTCCTGGAGGTTCGTCAGGTGCTTGTGCACCGTAGCGAGCGAAGAGAGGCCGAAGCGGCGGCCAATTTCTTCGAGGCTCGGCGCGTAGCCGTGCTGGCTGATGAACTCGTTCAGGTAATCGAGGATCTCGCGCTGACGTTTTGTCAGAGGAAGCATGGGGCCCTCGCTCATTTGAAGCGGCGCGGGGGTGACGCGCTTCGAATAATGCCATCATACGCAAAAGAAAGGCGAAGGTCAATACCGCAGGGCTTGCACCGAAAATGTCTGCGTTCGTCACCGCGAGTAACCTTCGGGATCACGAACGGTCTAATGACGTGACACCCTTTCATGTCGGCCTCACTGACCTGGACACTATCGGCCGCAGCCGACGGGCTCGCGCTGCCAGCCTCGAGCCGGTTGCGGCGTCCGTCCGCCGCTGAGTCGCCGCGCCCGATGGCCGACGCCGACGTTCCGCTCGACGCGCTCGACGAGAAAGCGCTCATCGAGGCGTGCCGCGCGAACCAGCCCGGGGCATTCGACCTCGTCGTCGAGCGGCACCGGCGCCCGGTGTATCAACTGTGTTATCGGTTCGTCGGGAACCACGAAGATGCGAGCGACCTGTCGCAGGATGTTTTTCTGCGTGCTTATCGCGGCCTCGCCGGCTTCCGCGGCCAGTCGTCCATCGCCACCTGGCTGTATCGCATCGGCGTGAACGTCTGCCTCAACAAGCTGAGCGCCAAGGGCTCGACGCTTGGCAAGCTGACCGAGCCGATTGCCGACCGCCAGTTCGAGGACACGCACGCCGAGCCTGCTTCCGAGCGCGTGCTGCGCGACGAACGTGCCGCCCGTGTCCGCGCCGCGATCGCGCGGCTTCCGCGCACCCAGCGCGCGACGCTCATCCTGCGCACGTATCACGAGATGTCGCACCAGGAGATCGCGGGCGTGCTCGGGAGCACCGTCGGCGCCGTGAAGGCGAATTTCTTTCACGCCCTCGCCAACCTGAAGAAGCTGCTCGAGGAAAAAGGCTAGCCATGCACCTCAACGCGGCCGACCTCGTCGATCTCGCCGAAGGCGCACGGTCCGAGTCGTCTGTGCCGCATCTGGCGCAGTGCGCGCAGTGCCGGCGGCAGCTCCTGGAGCTGCGCGACATGATGGACGCCGCGGCTGGCGCCGCGCAAGTGCCCGAACCGTCGCCGGTGTTCTGGGATCACCTGTCGAGGCGCGTGCATCTGGCCGTCGCGGAGGAGGCCGGCGCCCGGCGCGGCTGGCGCGATCGACTGGCGTGGCGTCGCGGATTCATTCCGGCGTCGGCCGTGGCGCTGGCGGTTGCGCTCATCGTCGGCGTCGTGACGTGGCGCGCGCCGGCGCCGCAACCCGCCGCTGGCGGCAACCCGTCGACAGAGGCCGCGCTCAGCCCCGCCGCCGCGGGCGCGGATCTTCTCGACGACGGCGCGGACGACGACGATTCGTTGATCCTCGTGGCCGATCTCTCGGCGGCGGCGGATGCCGACGAGGTGAATATCGAGCCGGCGGTCAGCGCCGAGCACGCCGTGATTCACCTGAACGGCGACGAGCTTCGCGAGCTGCAGCGGCTCCTGCAACAGGAACTGACGCCATCGGGCGTGTAACCTTGAGGGTGGATTCCATGACGCGCGCGCTCAACACGCTCACGCTGGCCTTCGTGCTGGCGCTCCCGTTCGCCTCCGCCGCATGGGCCCAGCAGCCGCCGCCGGGGCCACCGGCGCAGCGCGGCGCCAGCGGCCAACGGCAAGGGCGTGGCGCACGCGGTGGGACGCCTGATGCTCCGGCTGGCGTCAGCCCAGGCGACGTGCAGCGGATGTTCGACGCCTACACGCTGATGCAGGCGCAAGAGCAGCTCAAGATCGGCGAGGAGCAGTTCGCCAAGTTCATGCCGCGCTTCAAGGCGCTTCAGGAAGCCCGTCGGAAAACCCAGGCCGATCGCGGCCAGATCATCGTCGAGCTGCGGCGGCTGTCGATGGCGACGCCGCTCGACGAGGCGCAGATCAAGGAGAAGCTTCGAGCGCTGCAGGAGATCGACAGCCGTTCGGTCACCGATCTCAAGAAGTCCTACGAGTCGATCGATCAGGTGCTCGATCTGAAGCAGCAGGCGCAGTTGCGGGTCTTCGAGGAAGTGATGGAGCGGCGCAAGCTCGACATGATTGCCCGCGCCCGCGCCAGCCGCGCTCGGCCGAAGACGCCGCCGCAATAGCCCGAGGGGCCCAGCCTTCGCTCTTCGCGCTACGGCGCGGCAGGCCCGTGGTAACATCTGGAAGTGTATGAGGCGTAGAGTCTTAACGGCCTCGCTGGCGGTGCTGCTGCTCGCGGCCGCCGCGCCGCGCGCCGACATCCGCACCTCGCGGAAGGACGCGGCGCTTTTGCGCGAAAAAGTCGCGACGATCACCGCCCACGGCGAGAAGGCGGTGAAGCAGCCGCGCAAGACGATCCTCACCGAGAACGAGGTGAACTCCTACCTCGTGTACGACGCGAAGGAGCAGCTCCCCGTCGGCGTCGTCGACCCGTGGCTCAGCGCTGTCGGCCCGGGCCGCGTCAGCGGCCGCGCTGTCGTCGATCTCGACGCGGTGCGGAAGGCCCGAAACGCAACCAGCCTGCTCGATCCGATGAATTACCTCTTCGGCCGGCTGCCGGTGACGGCGACCGGCACGTTGAAGACGGCGAACGGCGTCGGGCGCTTCGAGCTCGAGTCGGCGAGCGTCGGCAGCGTGCCGATCCCCAAGATGCTGCTGCAGGAAATCATCAGCTACTACTCGCGCACGAAAGAAAACCCGTCGGGCCTCAGCCTCGACGATCCGTTTGCACTCCCGGCGCGGATCCGGGAGATCCAGGTAGAGCGGGGTCAAGCCATAATCGTGCAATGAACCCGGCCGAGGTACTGACGACCCCTCTCCAGTACCTCAAGGGCGTCGGGCCGCGGCGCGCGGCGGATCTCGAAAACGCCGGCCTCCATACCGTCGAAGATCTCCTTTATCGTTTTCCCACCCGCTACGAGGATCGCAGCCGGCTGCAGCCGATTTCCACGCTCAAGCCGGGGCAGACGGTGGCGATTGCCGGACGCGTGCTGGTGTGCGGGCTGCGCTCGACGCGGCGTCCCGGCTTCAAGATCTTCGAGGCGGCGATCGACGACGGCAGCGGATCGCTGCGTGCGGTGTGGCTGAACCAGCCGTTTCTCCAGACCATCTTCGCGCGCGGCCAGCATGTCGTCCTCTACGGCCCGGTGGAGATGCGCGGCTCGGTCAGCCTGCAGATCACCAACCCGCAATACGAAATCATCGACGACGAGGACGGCGAGACGATCCATACCGGCCGCATCGTGCCAGTGTACGAACGAACCGGCACGATCACGCCGAAGATGCAGCGCCGGCTGGTGTACGACGCGCTGCAGCGTTTGCCGCCCGATCTGCCCGATCCGCTTCCCGAGTCGCTGCGTGTCCGCCTCGGCATGCCGTCACGGCACGCGGCGCTCCTGGCGGCGCATTTCCCGCCGGCCGATGCGCCGATCGGCGCGCTGAACCAGTTCGCGACGCCGGCGCAGCAGCGGCTGATCTTCGAAGAGGCCTTCCTCTTTCAGATGGGGGTGCTGGCGCGGCGGCAGACCGCGGCGGTCGAAATCAAGCCGGGCATGGTTCGCGTCGACGATCGGATCCGCGTCGCGGCGAGGGCGGTGCTGCCGTTCAAGCTGACCAACGGGCAGAAGCAGGCGCTGAAGGAGATCGTCGACGACCTGCAGCGGCCGCAGCCGATGAATCGCCTGCTGCAGGGGGACGTCGGCGCCGGCAAGACGATCGTCGCGCTGCTCGCCGCCCTGGTGGCGATGGAAAACGGCCTGCAGGCGGCGTTCATGGCGCCGACCGAGATTCTCGCGGAGCAGCATTTCATCAACATCGCGCGGCTGCTGCAGGCGTCGCGCTTCCGCGTCGCCCTGCTCACCGGGTCGACCGGCGGCGCTGCCCGGCGCACGCAGCGGGCCGAAATCGAATCCGGCGCCATCCACCTCATCGTCGGCACGCACGCGCTGGTGCAGGAGGACGTCCGCTTCAAGCAGCTCGGGCTGGTGGTGATCGACGAGCAGCATCGCTTCGGCGTGCTGCAGCGCGCGACGCTGCGCGCCAAGGGGCTGCATCCCGACGTCCTGGTGATGACGGCGACGCCGATTCCGCGCACGCTGGCGCTCACGGTGTACGGCGATCTCGATGTCTCGATGATCCGGGAGCTGCCGGCGGGCCGCCTCGCCGTGAAGACGCTGGCGAAACCGGAATCGAGGCGCGCGGACATCTACGAGCTGGTGCGCGAGGAGCTCGCGGCAGGGCGGCAGGCCTACGTCATCTACCCGCTGGTCGAGGAGTCGGAAAAGATCGACGTCAAGGCGGCGACGCAGATGGCCGACACCCTGGCGCAGGATGTCTTCCCCGAGTACAGCGTCGGCCTGCTGCACGGTCGCCTCAAGCCGGACGCGAAGGATCGCGTGATGAAAGCGTTCGCCGCCGGCGAGCTCCAGATCCTGGTGTCGACGACGGTCGTCGAGGTGGGCATCGACGTGCCGAACGCCGGCATCATGATCGTCGAGCATGCCGAGCGCTTCGGGCTGTCGCAGCTGCACCAGCTGCGCGGCCGCGTCGGCCGCGACCGGCACCAGTCGCACTGCTTCCTGCTGTATCAGTCGCCGCTGTCGGACGAGGCGCGCGAGCGGCTGAAGGCCATGACCGAGACGACCGACGGCTTCGAGATCGCCGAGCGCGATCTGCGGCTGCGGGGGCCGGGCGATTTTTTCGGCACGCGGCAGGCTGGCATCCCGACGTTTCGCCTGATCGATCTGGTGCGGGATCGCGAAGTGCTGGAGGCGGCGCGGCGCGAAGCGGCGCGGTGGTTCGAGAAGGCGCCGCCGACCTCGGCAGCGATCGGCGAGCTGCTCGCCGGGTGGGAGCAGCGGTTCAAGTTGATCGCGGTCGGATAGCGCGCTCGCGCGGGGCAGGTGGGGCGGGTGGGCCAGGATGGGTTGGGCAGGCAGGGCAAGAAGGGGTGAGAAGAGGCGGTGTGTTGCGGGTGATTGCGGGGGCGTTGAAGGGGCGGCGATTGAGGTCGCCGGCGTGGGACGGGCTGCGGCCGACGTCCGACAAGCTGCGCGAGACGCTGTTCAACATCCTCGCCCCGCGGATTGACGGCGCGCGGCTGCTCGACGGCTACGCCGGGACGGGCGCGATCGGGATCGAGGCGATCAGCCGGGGCGCGCGGTGGGTGAGCTTCGTCGACAGCGACCGGCGCGCGCAGGCGCTGATTGCGGAGAACCTCGCGCACTGCGGCGTGACGAACGGCTATGTTATTATCCGCGCGACTGTTGCGGTCGCTCTCGACGACCTGGGTATCGCGCCGTCCGGGGACCGCGGCCACTTCGACATCATCGTGCTGGACCCGCCGTACGACGAGCCGCAGATCGACGCGGTGGTGGCGGCGGCGGGCGACGTGCTGGCGGCCGATGGCGTGCTGGTGCTGGAGCACGCGCGGCGGCGGGATGCGCCAGGCGCAGCGGGGCGGCTCGCCCGCCTGCGCCAGGTGACCAGCGGCGATTCGGCGCTGTCGTTTTACTCATGTCCACCCTAGCCGTGTACCCGGGGTCGTTCGACCCGTTGACGAACGGCCATGTCGACATCATCTCGCGCGGCGCGCGGCTGTTCGACCGGATCGTCGTCGCCATCCTGGTGAACGCGGAGAAGGCGCCGCTGTTCTCGATGGCCGAGCGGGTCGAGATCGCGCGCGACGTGTTCAAGAACCACTCCAATGTGGAAGTGGACACCTTCGACGGGCTGCTGGTGGATTATGTTGAGCGCAAGCGGGCGCAGGCGATCGTGCGCGGGCTGCGCGCGGTGTCCGATTTCGAGTTCGAGTTTCAGATGGCGCTCATGAACCAGCGGCTGAACCCGCGGATCGAAACGGTGTTCATGATGCCGGCGGAGCAGTACACCTACATCAGCTCACGGTTGATCAAGGAGGTCTTCTCGCTCGGCGGCCGGGTGCACGGCCTGGTGCCGGAACTGGTGGAGCAGCGGCTGCGCGAGAAGGGCCTGGCGAGGAAAGCATGAGACTGGCGGATCGCACCACACGAATCGCGGGATCACCGACGATGAAGGTCACGGCGACGGTCGATCGGCTGCGGCGGTCGGGCGTCGAGGTGATCGATTTCGGCGCCGGCGAGCCGGACTTCCCGACGCCGGACGCGATCAAGGCGGCGGCGCACAAGGCGCTCGACGACAACTTCACCCGTTACACGCCGGCCGCCGGCATCGCCGATCTGAAGCGCGCGATCTGCGATCGATATCGCGC
>Ga0111538_10004953_pt1 | contig 18294 bp, 12 predicted proteins | sample SoiMethybrSBSTD1_FD_79669 | JGI IMG/M metagenome (GOLD analysis project Ga0111538, IMG submission 79669) | Bulk soil microbial communities from a Populus tree surrounding site in Tennessee, USA - Soil MetaG P. TD hybrid SBSTD1 (version 2)... | ecosystem: Environmental > Terrestrial > Soil >...
CGCGCGTGCTGGCCGAGGGCGGCGGACTGGCGGCCGGCCGGGTGATCGTCGCGGCCGTCGTGGACGAAGAGCACTCGAGCCTGGGCGCCGACGCCCTGGTGGCGACGCACCGCGCGGACGGCGCGGTCGTCACCGAGCCCACCGGTCTCGACGTGGCGGTGGCGCACAAAGGGTTTCAGTGGGTGAGCGTCGAGACGCGCGGGCGCGCCGCTCATGGCAGCCGCCCGGCTGAGGGGCGCGACGCGATTCTGCGCATGGGGCGGGTGCTGGCGAGCCTGGAGGTGCTCGATCGGCATCTCCAGAACGGATCGACGCATCCGCTGCTGGGCGCCGCATCGCTGCACGCGTCGATCGTCAGCGGTGGCACTGAGCTGAGTACGTATCCGGCCTCGTGTTCACTGCAGTTCGAGCGTCGCACATTGCCAGGTGAACCCGATGACGTCGCCCTTCGCGAGGCGGAGCGCGTCATTGCGCGGCTGCGTGAAGAGGATGCCGAGTTCGAGGCCGCTGCGGAAGGCAGGTTCGGACGTGGCGCGTACGAGCTGCCGGACAATCATCCGCTTGCGTCAACGCTGCGAGCCGCTGCGACGCATGTCCGTGTCGCTGCGCAGCAGACGGGTCTGTCGTTCTGGACCGATGCGGCGATCCTTGGCGCCGCGGGAATCCCTGCAGTGTTGTTCGGTCCGGGCGGTGCGGGTTTGCACAGCACCGAGGAGTACGTGCTGATTCCTGACGTGTGCGCGTGTCGAGACACGCTCGTGACACTGGGACGGAGATTTACCGGCGACGACGAGCGCGATGCGGGATAGCGCCACATACGGGACGGTCCGCGCCGCGCTCGCGAGGCGACGCTGCTCAGGCGACGCGGCGCTGGCGAACCAACGGAAGTCGAACGAGCCGATTTGATTCGACCTGCTCCCGACGGGCGGGAACATCCTTCACATCCCACCCGGGTGACTCGTAGCCGCACGATGTGCAGAGCAGTGAAATCCGGCCGTGATCGAAGTGCAGCAGGGCATCATGGCCGTGAAGCCCGCAGAAGAACTGCCGCACCTGGCCTGCCGCGCGGGTCAAGACGCCCGCTGACCGGGATGCCGGGTCCATCTGATGCTGCGCAGTGTCGGTAACCATTGCCGCGTTTCCCCTTTCAGTGCCTGTCGAGTAGGACGTTGATTGACGCCGCCTCGATTCCCGGGTCCCCCGGACGACAGACACCGCATTGATGCCGGACGCGGTGTCGCCGTGTCAGCCCGAGTATTTCAAGAGCAGTGCCACAGCGGGCAAATCAATGCTAAATAGCTGACTGACTAGCGCTTAGCCGATTTGCCCAACGCGCGGCGTGCGCGTGAATTCTGGTGACAGCTGTGGCGCAGTCATCAAACTGCAGCGATCCGCCACGCACGTGTCTGATGTGTGAACGAAATTGCCCACGCCCCCGAACAGGGCCTCGCTTCGCGAGGAAGGGAGAAGCGGGGTAGGGGCAGGCGGAACTACTTCTGCGAGCGTTCCTGAAGGATCCCGCGAAGCACGAATGCCACGTTGGCCGGTCGTTCGCCAAGGCGTCGCATGAAGTACGGAAACCATTGCCGGCCAAAGGGGACGTAGATGCGCATCCGGTAGCCGGCGGCGACCAGCGATGCCTGCAGGTCGCGACGGATTCCATACAGCATCTGGAACTCGTAACGGTCGCTGCTGATCCCGCGTTCGCGCGCGTACGCCCGGGTCTCCTCGATCAGCTGTTCATCGTGAGTGGCAATTGCCGGATACGTGCCCTCCTCGAGCAGAATCCGCATCAATCTGAGAAACGCCTCGTCGACCTCCGCCTTCTGCTGGTAGGCCACTGAAGGCGGTTCCTTGTAGGCGCCTTTCACGAGCCTCACGCGCGCACCGAGCGTGTTCATGCGCCGCACGTCTGCCTCGGTGCGATGCAGATAGGCCTGCAAGGCGACGCCGATGTTCCGATACTCCTGCTGCCAGAGCGTCTCGAACACTTCGAGCGTCACCTCTGTGTATGGCGTGTTCTCCATGTCGAGTCGCACGAAGAAGTCGTGACGCTGCGCCGGTTCGAGGATGCGACGCAGGTTGTCCACGCACGTGGCCCGATCGATGTTGACGCCCAGCTGCGTCAGCTTGATGGACAGGTTGCGCTCGATCCCGGCGCCGAGGATCACGTCGATGAGCCGCGCATATTCGCGCGTCGCCGCCTGCGCTTCCTCCATCGTCCGCACGCTCTCGCCGAGATAGTCGAGCGTGATCATCAGCCCGCGCGCCTGCAGCGCGCGCGCGGCGCCGATGGCCTCCTCGACCGTCTCGCCCGCAATGAAGCGCCGGGCAAAGCTGTCGGGCGTGGCCATGCCATAGCGCGAGGCGAGACGTTTGAGGGTGGCGCTGCGGGAGAGCGCGTAGAACAGCGCCTTGGCTCCGGCGTAGATCAATGCGTGTGAGGGGAGGGAGATTCGAGGAGGTGGTCCAGCGTGTGTGCGTAGTAGCGCAGCACGTTGCGGTCGCGCACACGGATGCGGCCGCGCTCGACAACGATGATGCCGCGCGACTCGAGCGGCTCGACGCCTGCGTCCACCGCCTGCGCGCCGCTGGCGACGCCGAGGTTGGCGCCGCAGGCACGCAGCGTGTCGACGATCGTTTCTGCGCGATCGATCAGCGCGCGACGCGTAATCGACGGTCGCATCGCACTGGCGACGACGGCCGTCGGAAGCACCTTGACCACGCGCCCGATCGCTTTCATCGTCGCGTGCGTCAAGTCGAGCACGTGCCGGCGCGAGTGCGGGTCGATGCCGTCGACGCTGATTGGTTTCCCGAACGTGACGAAGGCACGCGAGCGGTAACCGACAGCGTAGCGCACCATCTCGGCAAGCTCGCGGCTGAACGCTCGCTGCGTCCGCTTCACGCGCTGACGGGCCAGCACGTGATCCTCGAGCACGAGGTCGTAGGCGACGGCGGTGGGCACGATGACCAGGTGCGGATGCTCCGCCTGCAGCGCCGCGTGCATGAGCCCGGTCTTCGGGTTCTTCATCTCGCCGCTGTAGCTGCGACCGCCCTCCGGATAGAAGAAGAAGTCGTGCTTGCGCAGCAACTCGGCCACGTAGGCCTTGAGTGTGATGAGGTAGACCGGATCCTTCGTGTTGCGGCGAATCGGAATTGCGCCCGTCACGTGACGATGGATCAAACCGAGTGGTCCACCGAACAGATTGATCCCGGCGGCGATGATCGGCGGACGTATGCCATTGTCGTCGAGCACGAGCGGCTCGACGAGATAGTCGGTGTGACTCTTGTGATTCGAGGCGTAGACGACGCGGCCGGTGCGCGTTGCCGCTTTCGCGATGTCGACGTTCTCGCCGAGGCGCTCGATCTTGCGAAGGATGGGATAGAGCGGATGCTTGAGCGCGCGGTAGATCGAATATCGCTGCGTCGTGCACAGCTCTTCGAGGTAGCCTTCGATGCGCTCCCGCGCCGCCATGCCGCTTTCGCCGTGGGTTCCCTGTAGATAGCGGGCCACCTCTTCGCGCGACAGCACGGCTCGCGTGATCTCGTCGAGCATCGAGGCGACTATACCATCCCGGGCGCGAAATCGATTGTGAAGAAATCCTGTGATGATTCCCTCGCAGGCGACGCGCTTCAGGTCCGCGTCATGCGGGGAGTCGTTGGCAGATGGCGTTCGTGAACTCGATGGTGCTCGCGGTGCCGCCGAGATCTTTCGTACGGGTGCCCGACGCGAGCGTTTCTCCGAGTGCCTTCACGATCCGATCGGCGATCGTGCCCTCGTTGATGTGACGAAGCATGAGGACAGCGGACAGCAGCAGCGCCGTGGGATTGGCGAGACTCTTGCCGGCAATATCCGGCGCGCTGCCGTGCACGGCTTCGAACACGCCGATGTCGGTCCCGAGATTTGCCGCGGGAACGACGCCGAGTCCACCAACGAGGCCGGCACAAAGGTCCGAAACGATATCTCCGTACAGGTTCGGCAACAGCAGCATGTCGAACTGCGTGGGGTTGATCACGAGCTGCATGCACGCGTTGTCGACGATGCGATCATCGCTGACGATCTCGGGGTACGCCGCCGCGACTTTCCGGACGGTCTTCAGGAACAACCCGTCCCCGAGTTTCATGATGTTCGCCTTGTGCACCGTCGTCACGCGTTTGCGCCCGTGCTTGCGCGCGTACTCGAAGGAGAACGTGGCGGCGCGCGTCGTTGCCGCTTCGGTGATGATCTTCAGGCTCTCGACGACTCCAGGGATGATCTCGTGTTCGAGACCCGAGTAGAGGTCCTCGGTGTTCTCGCGCACGATGACCAGGTCCACGCCTTCATAGCGCGACGGCACGGACGGGATGTTCCACACCGGTCGAAGGTTGATGTAAAGGTCCAGTGCCTTGCGCAGGCCGACGTTCACGCTCGTGAATCCGCCGCCGACCGGCGTCGTCACGGGTCCTTTCAAGGCGACCTTGTTGCGGAGGATCGAATCGAGGAGATCCTTGGGCAGCGTCTCGCCTTTCCGCTCGAGCGCGAGCACGCCGGCGAGATGCGACTCCCACTCGACGTCGAGTCCTGCTGTTTCGAGAATCTTCACGACGGCGCCGGTGACCTCGGGTCCGATACCGTCGCCAGGAATGAGTGTGATGATGTGTTTCACAAACGATCCCGAGCGTCCCAATACAGAAGTATCAATGCGCCTGCGACGTTGACCATCATCAGCCGCGTGGAAAGCTGATGCAGCGTGTCGAATCTGATTCGGCGGATGTCTCCGATCGGCAGTCGTGAGATCGGCGTTCCCGCGCGACGCTGCAGATCGTCCATCTCGCCGACGATGGCGAATCCCGAATACAGCGCCACGAGGAGCATCGCGCCTGACAGGATCAGGCGAAAGGCGAACCCGCTCGGCCGCGGGCCAAGCAGCGCCATGGCCGTCAATGTCACGACGAGCGCGCCGCCACAGGCATACGCCACGTAGTGGAAACGGGCGATGGTTGTGCCGAAGACGTCTCCGGCCAGCGTGCGGCCAGTGTCGGGGACGTCGGTCTGCAGCACCTCGAACGTTGTCGGCGCGACCAGCGCGCCCAGCACGACCATGCCGCCGAGCCAGATGGCCAGGGCGAGTATATAAACGTAGCGCAGCGCGAGCATCAGTCCGGTATGCGGCCCAGAGAGCGAATCGTAGCGTGATTGTCTATCCGCATACGGGCCAAAGAGACTGGAGAGCCGACGCGCTGCGGATATCGAGGGCAGCGTTCCTGGCCAGGTCATTATAATGACCGCTGGCAGGTGAGTCGTCGCTCCGTCACGCAGCGGAGCCGACGCTCTGTCGTTCATTCTGAACATCCCGTCGGAGGATCCCTCGTGCCCGTTCAGTCGTCTTCGCGCACGCACGTGCTGATGAACGTTGCCACGCGTCTGCGTATCGATTCGGTGGTCTCGACCACCGAAGCCGGCAGCGGACATCCGAGCACCTGCTGTTCGGCCGCCGAGATCATGGCGGCGCTGTTCTTCTCGGAAATGCGCTACGACCTTCGCGACCCGCACAATCCCGACAACGATCGCTTCGTGCTGTCGAAGGGACACGCCGCGCCGGTGCTGTACTCGGCGTGGGCCGAAGCGGGCATCATCTCGCGCGACGATCTGCTGAAACTGCGACGCATCGACTCGGATCTCGAGGGGCATCCGACACCGCGGCTGCCGTGGGTCGATGTGGCGACGGGGTCGCTTGGACAGGGGATCTGCGCCGCCGTCGGGATCGCGCTCAACGCGCGTCGCATCGCGTCCGACTATCGGACGTACGTGTTGCTCGGCGACGGGGAGATCGCCGAGGGATCGGTGTGGGAAGCGGCCGACGTCGCCGCGTATTACACGCTCGATTCGCTGTGCGCATTCACCGACGTCAATGGACTGGGGCAGAGCGGACCGACGCAGTTCGCCCACCAGATGGACACGTTGGCGTCGCGCTGGCGTGCATTCGGCTGGCACACGCTCGTCGTCGACGGCCACGATCTGGCTGCGGTGCTCGATGCGCTCGACGAGGCGCGACGCACCAAGGGCAAGCCGACGATGATCCTGGCGCGGACGATCAAGGGCAAAGGCGTCTCGATCTTCGAGGGCAAGGACGGATGGCACGGCAAGCCGCTCAAGAAGGGCGAGGAACTGGAGAAGGCGCTTGCCGAGCTGAAGTCGCAGCTGCTTCCCGAGGACGAACCCGTGCCGCCGCCGCCGGCGCCGCGCAGCGTCTCGCGTCCGGCGTCGCGCGACGCACGTCTGGATCCGCCGTCATACAAGATCGGCGAGAGTGTCGCGACCCGTGAAGCGTACGGCGCCGCGATCGCGCGACTGGGCGCGGCCGATGATCGGGTCGTCGCGCTCGACGCCGACGTGAAGAACTCGACGTTCAGCGAAAAATTCCTGCACGAGTATCCCGATCGCTTCTACGAGGCGTTCATCGCCGAGCAGGCCATGATCGGCGCGGCGATGGGCTTGGCGGCACGCGGCGCGATTCCATTCCCCTCGACGTTTGCCGCGTTCCTCACGCGTGCGTACGACTTCATCCGCATGGCGGCGATCAGCAACGTGAACATCAAGATGGCCGGGTCGCATGCCGGCGTGTCGATCGGCGAAGACGGTCCGTCGCAGATGGCGCTCGAGGATCTCGCGATGATGCGGGCGCAGCCGAACATCGCCGTGCTCTACCCGTGCGATGGCGTGAGCACCGATCGACTGATCGAGCGCGCTGCGTATCATCCCGGTCCGGTCTACATGCGCACGTCTCGACCGAAAACGCCGGTCATCTACGGTCCGAACGAGACGTTCGAGATTGGCGGGCTCAAAGTCGTTCGCCAGAGTGCCGATGACGCAGCGACCGTGATTGGGGCCGGTGTGACGCTGTTCGAGGCCCTCAAGGCCTACGACGAGCTGCAGAAGCAGCGAATCACGATTCGCGTCATCGATCTCTATTCGCTCCAACCCGTCGACGCGGCCACGCTGCTGCGGTGCGCGAGAGAGACGAAGGGTCGCCTCATCACGGTCGAAGATCACTATGCCGGTGGCGGAGTCGGCGATGCGGTCGCTGCCGCGGTCGCGACGGAAGGCTTCACCGTGAAGCGGCTGGCGGTGCGCGAGATTCCACGCAGCGGGACGCCTGACGAACTGCTCGATCGCTACGGCATCTCGGCGCGGCACATCGTGGCCGCGGTGGTTGGTGGATAGCGGCTGGATGGTGGATGGTGGCTGGATGGTGGATGGTGGATGGTGGATAGTGGGTGCAGATTGGTTGGTGGTGAGTGGATCGTTTGCGGCATAGCCGCACCTTCGGCACCCCGCCTATGACCACGACCCACCATCCACCATCGACCGTCAGAATCGCGCTCGCCGCGGCTGTGCTAATCACGGCCGTGAGTCTCTCACTCATGGCCCAGAGCGCCGTGTCGGGCATGCGTGAGCCCACCTGGGCGCCTGACGGCAAGCATCTCGCCGTCGTCTTTCTCGATCGCATCTACACGGTCCTTCCCGACGGGCGTGAACCGCGCGAGCTGACACGCTCCACCGGCATCCAACGCGAGCCGGCATGGTCCACCGATGGCCGTCGCCTCGCCTTTGCTGCCGACTCGGGCGACGGGTTCGACCTCTTCATCATCTCGACTCGCGGCGGAACCCCACAGCGGATCACGTCGCTTCCCGGCGACGAGCGGTCGCCGTCGTGGGCCCCTGATGGTCGCGTCGTCTTTTCGCATCGTGCCGCCGGCGCGCGCCAGTGGGATCTCTACGTTGTCGATCCGGACGCCAGCGATAAACGCGATCCCGTCGCGCTGACGCAGTCTCAGGATGATGAGATGCATCCGCGTGTATCGCCGGACGGCACGCGCGTCGCATTCACGTCGAACCGCGATAACGAGGATGGCGATTTCGATCTCTGGATGATGCGATTGCTCGATCGCGGCGCGGCCGCGTCCGTCGATCGTGCAAGCCCTTCGACTCCGCTCAGGGCAAGCCGGGGTGGTCCTGCGACGAGGCTGACGCGGGCGCGCGGATACGAGGCGTATCCCGCCTGGTCGCCTGAAGGCGATCGCATCGCGTTCTATGCGATTCGTGATGGCGTCGGTTCGACCTGGGTCGAGGACGTGCGTACGTTCCTCGATGCCACCCAACCAGCGGCGCCGGCGCGACCAGTGGCGCCCGCCGTGCTCGTCTCGCGCCACAGTGGATCATTGTCGTGGTCGCCCGATGGTCACACGATTGCGATCGGAGAAATCCCCGACGCAGATCAGAGCTACAACGGCAACCCGCTGCGCGACACGACCGAGCCGCCAGCGCTGTTCGAGCTCGGACGGGCCTATCAGTTGTGGACCGTCCCGGCGCCGCGTGTCGTCGACGAAGGCGGCCGCGCGCTGGCGCCATCGCTGCTCGCGACGCCGGCCAGCATGGTGCAGGCGTTCGACAGCGTGTGGACGACGATGAAGCGGCTCTATTACCAGAATGGCGAGTCGGCGCGGGTGTGGGATTCACTTCGGGCGCGATTCAGGCCGGCGGCCGAACAGGCCCGCACGCCCTCCGCGCTCGAGGACGTTGTCGACGAGCTGATCGCCGCAGAACCGCTCGTGAAGCCTGCGGTCAGCTCGTCGCAGGCGGTCGTCGTCTCTGCGCATCCGCTGGCATCGGAAGCCGGGCGTCTCGTCCTCGAACGCGGCGGCAACATCGTCGACGCGGCCATCGCAGTGGCGTTCACGCTTGGCGTGGTCGAGCCCGATGCGTCAGGTCTGGGTGGCGACGGTCAGGCGGTGCTCTTCCTCAAGGGCATGTCGGAGCCGACGGTCATCGAATACAAGGACCAGACGCCGGCAGCCGCGACGCTCGACAACCCTCACATCTTGCTCAACGGCCGATTGGTGGGCGATGGTCCTGCGGCCGCCAACATTCCAGGACTGGTCGCCGGACTCGATTACCTGCACTCGCAGTACGGCAGCGGGCGGGTGACCTGGCCGGACCTGATCGAGCCTGCAATCAGGCATGCCGAAAACGGGTTCACTCTCGACTCCACGTTGCCGTCGACGATTGCCGAAGGCCGTCAAGTGCTCGAGAAGTACTCCGCCGCGTCGCGCCTTTTTCTGTCGAATCGACAGGTGCCGAAGGCCGGCGATCGATTCGTCAATCGCGATCTGGCCACGACGCTGCGCACGCTCGCCCGCGAGGGTGCCGAGTCGTTCTATCGCGGTTCCATTGCTCAGCGCATCGCGGCTGACATGGTTGCCAACGGCGGCCTGATCACGACCGACGATCTGGCGCAGTACCGCGCGATGGAACGCAAGCCGGTCTCGATGCGCTACCGCGATCGCGTCCTCTACACAGGCGGTCCACCGGTTGCGGCCGGTGTTTCGCTGCTCGAGGCGTTGTCGGTACTTGGAAACTACCGCGCGCAGCCGCATGCGAGCGCCACGGCTGATGCCGACTACTGGCACTATCAGATCGAAGCATGGAAGGCGCGCGACCGCATCACGCGCATTGCCGATCCCGCACGCTGGGCCGTCGAGTTCGAGCCGCATCTGGCGTCGGAACACGCCGCCGATCTGTTCCGTCGCATCAGCGGTCAGGCCGCCGCTCGCTATCCGGATGATTCAGACGAGCCGGCGATGTCAGGGGAGCGGATCGGCAGCGGGACGACCGCGATCGTCGTTGCTGACAGCGAAGGCAACATGATCGCGATGACGAACACGCTGAGCACGTGGGGCGGATCGTTCTACGTGTCGCGCGGACTCGGCTTCCTCTACAACAACCACCTGCGATCGAATCGAACGACCGCCGGCGCCTACGGGCAGCTGTTGCCGCTGACGCGATCGAACACGGCGAACATCCCGATGCTCGCGTTCAGGGATGACGATGGACGGCAGGTACCGTCGTTTGCGATGGGTGCGGCGGGAAACGCCTGGATTCCGGCGTCGACGTATTCAATCGTCACGGCGCTGATCGATGGCGGGTTGTCGATGCAGCGGGCGATCGAAGCGCCACGTTTCCTGGTGACGCGCGATCCCGCGGACGCCGCGGGCACGGCCGCGCGGATCGAAATCGAGGACCGGTTCCCGCGCGCGATCGTGACCGACCTGATGGCACGGGGTCACCGCTTTCACAAGGTCGGGCGCAAGGGTGAGATGCGTTACGGCTATGCGTCGGGCGCGCTCGTCGACATGGCCAATCACCGCGTCGAAGGCGGCGCCGATCCGCGGCGTTCACATGCCGCAGTCGCCGTCGATTCCGTGCGTCGTCTGACGCAATGAGCGGGGGGCGGGCGCAGCGTCAGGCGCGAATCGTCCATCCTGGCGAGCGCTCGCCGCAGCTCATACATTCCAACGACACACGTCCCGGCTCGTAATGCCGGATCATGTCGTGGCCGGTCAGGCCGCAGCTCGCGCGGCGGACCCACTCGGCGGCGGCAATCACCTGACTGGTGGCGCCGCGACACACCTTCGCAACGTCGATCGATGGCCTGACGGCCCAGGGAATTCGCGCAACTTGTGCTGCCAACATGGGATCGTTTCCTTCCGTTGACTCTTAACGCGTCAACGGCCGCTCTATCCCGCAATACGTCGAGAGGTGAGGGGCGGATTGGCGGCCGGAAGGAATCAGCACTCAGGAATCTGGAATCACGGCTGGGCCAGGATTCAGGTCGCCTGCTGTTACCGGGGGAACTGTGCGTGTTGTGTAACGTTGCGGGCCTGCCACAGGTGGCGTCGTTCGTGGGCAGCCATCAGATCGAAGCCCGAGCCGAGCGAGAACCGGATCCACGCACCAGCCGGCGAGCTGACGTAGGCACGTGCCAGGTCGAGGCCGTTGGCCTGGCGCAGGCGATCGATGTACTGCACCTGATAGGCGCGGAACGCTGCCATGATTTCAGAGCGTGATCGTGTGGGCCCGGGTTGAAAGGCCTTCGGCGCCCTCACCCTGATCTTCGCCGGCGGCTCCTGGATCCGCACGAACCATCGCCCAAGCCACGAGTAGCGGAACGGACCCTCGCCATAGCGCCCGCGGCTGATCGCGTCGGCGATTGCCTGATCGAGCTTCGGCAGATACATGCGCGCCGTGACGTTGAGATGCTCGACGCATTCCGCGACCGACCATGCCTCCGATGCAGGGCGCCAATTGAACTGATGATCGCTGAGCGGCGTGACCAGCGCGTCTGCGTCTGCGCTGATCTGCTCGAACTGGCGTCGCAGATCATCGACCTCCGGCGCGAGCGCGAGTGAACCGGAACGAGGCATGCGCCGCCATGTTAACGCGGTCAGTCGCGCTCTTCGCCTCACTACATCGAGTGAAGCCTCAGACCGTGTGCAAGAAATTCTGAGTTTCTCTTGCGAGGAGTCTTCGCACTGATGCCCCTTGCGACGGACGATGATCGTCGCCGCGTCGCTATGTCACTCGAGATATAGACACTTGAAGGCAACGGTCGAGATGGGTCCGGCCGTTGCTCCACCGACGGGACATGCTCAAGTCCCGGACACTGGTCATCGGCGCTGTCTTCGTGGTCGTTTCTGGAACACTCGCACTGGCTGCGCTGCTCGGTGTGACGCCGCTGTTGCCGACGACGACGTTTTCCAATCCGAGCCAGCTGTCGTACACGGCATCGACGGGCGCTTTTACCGTGGCGTCGACGCCGACCTCGACGAAATTCAATTGGTCGCCGAGCCCGGTCGTCAGGCTGTTCGACACGACGAAGCCGCGTTCGCTGTCCATCGCCATTACGGTCTTGAACGACGGCACGCTCAGCGGCGGGACTGCCGGCGATGACCTCGTCCTCCGTGGTTCTGTGACTGGCCCGGACGGCGTCGTCTATGACGGCACCGGCGCGACGCCGCTGCTGACCGGCGAAGTCGAGGAACTCGGGTATCAGGACAGTTTCAGCGATCTGTTCGACTTCAGGTTTCGCGTCACCGGAGGTCTGCTCGCCCCCTTCTACGCGGGCAGCGATCTCGGTGTGACCGTGCAATCCGACAACGGCAACACGTTCACCGGAACGTTTCTGTCGAACTTCGGCGGCAACGCCAAGGGCACGCTCGGACCAATCCACCCGCGCCAGATTCCGTGCACGGGATCGATCGGCGACTTCGTCTGGAACGACCTCAATCGCAACGGAATCCAGGACGTGAACGAACCGGGCATCAACGGAGTGCAAATGACGTTGACCCCGACCAATCCTGCCGGCGCCGTGCAGACCACGACGGCGAACAGCCCGACCGGCCAGGCGGGCTACTACCAGTACGCCCATCTGTGCGCCGGAGACTACACCGTCACCGCGAACACGCCCGACGGAATGTTTCCGACGACGAGCAATGTTGGTGCTTCCGGCACCGACAGCAACGGCAGCCCGGCGAACGTGACGCTGCCGTTGAACAACTCCACGGATCAGACCATCGACTTCGGCTTCCAGACTCCGTGCAGCGGCACCATCGGCGATTTCGTCTGGAGCGATACGAACGGCGACGGCGTCCAGGACGAGGGTGAAACCGGTGTGAACGGCGTCATCGTCCAGTTGCTCGACGGAGGCGGCACCCTCATCACGTCGACGGCGACGAGCAACCATCCGTCCACCGGGCAGCCCGGCTACTACTCGTTCGGCGGCCTCTGCGGTGGGTCATATCAGGTCCGCGTGCTGAAGCCGGCGAGCTTCGATCACTTGAGTCCTGCGGACCAGGGTGACGACGCGACGGACAGCGATGGCAACCCGGTCACGGGGATCGCGCTCGTCACTCTTGCGAATGATGCGACCGACCTGACGATCGACTTCGGGCTCGTTCCGCCGGCCCCGTGCACCGGCTCGATCGGCGACTTCGTCTGGAACGACGTCAACGGCAACGGCATTCAGGAACCGGGCGAACAGGGACTGAACGGAGTGCTGGTCGAACTGAAGGACGGCAGTGGTGTGCTTCAGTCGACGAATACGACCACCTACAACGGGCAGGCCGGGTACTACAAGTTCACCGGGCTCTCGTGCAGCGCCAGCTATCAGGTGTGGGTGACCCGTCCCGCGGCCTATTCGCAGTTCAGTCCCACGACGCAGGGCAGCGACGTCACGATCGACAGCAATGGGCAGCCGACGCAGCAGAACACCTACAGCGTCGCCGCCGTGACGCTCACGCCGCAGGTCAGCTCGGATCTGACGATCGACTTCGGGTTCTACGCGTGCAGCGGGTCGATCGGCGATTACGTGTGGAAGGACCTGAACGGCAACGGCATCCAGGACGGCGGCGAGCCGGGCATTCCGAACGTCACGCTGTTGCTCCAGGACGGGCAAGGCCAGTCACTGGGCATCACCGCACAGACCGACGCGAGCGGGTTCTATCAGTTCACCGGTCTCTGCGCCGGCGACTACAAGGTCGTGGTGCTGAGCGGCGTGCCCTCGAATCTGGAACCGACCACGTCCGGCGTCGGCAGCGACCGCGCGATCGACAGCAACGGCAGTCCCGCGTCTGTCACGCTGAACACCGACTTCGCCAGCGACAGCACGATCGACTTCGGCTACGAGCCGATTCCGCCGGCCACCCTCGGCGACTTCGTGTGGGAGGACCTGAATCACAACGGCGTCCAGGACAACGGTGAGCCCGGAATCGGCAACGTCACGGTGTCGCTCTATGCGTGCGGCAGCGGATCGCCGATCGCCACGACCACCACGAACGCGAGCGGTTTCTACCAGTTCGCGTCGCTCGCGCCTGGAAGCTACAGCGTGGGCTTTACGGCGCCCTCCGGTTACGTCTTCACGACACCCGATCAGGGAGCCGACGCGGCCGACAGCGATGCAAGCGCGAACGGGCAGACGCCCTGTGTGACGCTTGCCGCCGGCGAGACGAACGACACCGTCGACGGCGGTCTGTATCGACCGGCAGCGATCGGTGACTTTGTCTGGTCGGACCTCAACGCCAACGGCCAGCAGGGCTCGGGCGAACCGGGCATTGCCAGCGTCGTGGTCCAGCTGTTCTCGTGCGGTGCGGCGTCGTCGCTCGACAGCACGCAGACCGGCGGGGACGGCAGCTATCTGTTCACGGGGCTGACGCCAGGTTGCTACACGATCCGGTTCGGTTCCGTTTCCGGATATGTCCGCACGGTCGCCAACAGCGGCAACGATGCGACGGACAGTGATGCCGACAGCGCCGGCAACACTGGCAACTACATCCTCGTATCGGGTGAGACCAACCGCACCGTCGATGCGGGCTTCTATCGCACGGCGTCGCTCGGCGACTTCGTCTGGGAGGACCTGAATCACAACGGGATTCAGGACAACGGCGAGCCGGGCATGTCTGGTGTCACCGTCGCGCTGTATTCCTGCGGCGGAAACGCTCCCCTCGCGACCACGACGACCAATGCCAGCGGCCTCTATCAGTTCACCCAGCTGACCCCGGGCAGCTACTTCGTTCGCGTCAGCGCGCCGAGCGGCTATCTGATCACGACGCGCGATCAGGGTGCGAACGATGCGGTCGACAGCGACGTCGACGCAACCGGTCAGACGTCATGCGTCACGCTCGCGGCCGGCGAGACGAACACCACCGTCGATGCAGGGCTCTATCGTCCTGCCGCGATCGGCGACTTCGTCTGGTCGGACACCAATGCGAACGGGCGGCAGGATAGCGGCGAGCCCGGCCTCGTCAACGTGGTCGTGCAGCTGTTGACGTGCGGGAGCGCAACGCCGTTGACGTCGACGCTGTCATCGGCGACCGGCGGGTATCTCTTCACCGGTCTGGTCCCCGGCTGCTACGTCGTGCACTTCGGAACCGCGTCGGGTTACCTGCGCACGGCCAGTCATGTCGTCACCGACACGATCGACAGCGACGCGGACGCGAACGGAAACACACCGCAGTACACGCTGGCGTCAGGCGAGACCAACCGCACGGTCGATGCCGGGTTTATTCAGCCGGCGTCGATCTGCGGCTTCGTCTACGTCGACGTCAACAACGATGGCATCAAGGGCAGCAGTGAGGCAGGAATCTCGGGCGTCACGATCACGCTGACCGGCACCGACACGGCGGGCAACCCCGTCTCCCTCACGACGACCACCTCCTCGACGGGGCAGTACTGCTTCCTTGGCCTGCGTCCTGGCACCTACACGGTCAGGGAAACGCAGCCGACGGCATATCTCGACGGGCTGGATACGCAGGGCACGCCGGGAACGGGGATCACCGGCAACGACGTGTTCACGTCGATCGTGCTCGGCGCGGGCGTCAACGGGAACAACAACAACTTCGGCGAGCTGAAGAAGGCGGCGTACACGACGTTCACGATGGGCGGATGGGGCGCTCCGCCGAACGGCGGCAACCCCGGCACGCTGCTGATGCTCAACTTCTCGAAGCTGTATCCCAGCGGCGTGCTGATTGGCGGCAAGAAGACGCTGCTCTTCACCAATCAGCCGGCCATCACGGCGTTCCTGCCCTACGGAGGGACGCCGGGAGTGCTGACGTCGAGCCGCGTCAACCCGTTGATTACAGAGGCGGGCGTGTTCGCGGGACAGGTGCTCTCGCTCAAGCTGAATTACGACTTCTCGGTTGCCGGCCTCATCCCGAAGAACCTGGGTTCCCTGCGTGTCGCACCCGGCAATCCCCTCGCCGGCTACACCGTTGCGCAGGTGTTGTCGCTGGCGAACTCCGTGCTCGGTGGGGGATCGCTCCCGTCGGGAATCTCGATCTCCACGCTGAACTTCGTGGTGACGAGTATCAACGGCAACTACGACAACGGCACCCAGGACAACGGGTTCCTGGTGCCATAAGGGAGGAAAACCAGTGATCAAGTCGATGTTGAGGTCGATGGCGATCACCGCGGCGGTCCTGCTGATGATGGCAGCAACCGCCCGGGCATCGCCGGTAGTCAATCCGGACCTGACGATCACCGATCTCATGGTCTCGTACGACGGGACCAGCCTCGGTGCCGTCAGCGATCCGCTGAGCGTCCTGTCGTGGACGCTTCCCGACGGCAGTTTCGGCGGCGTCACGCTGGGCACCGCGGCGCTCACGTGGAACGGTGCGACGGGCACGTTCGACGTATTCGACCTGTTGGCGACGCTACTGCTGTCAGGCACGATCCAGGGCGTGACGGCCGATGTGTTCAACCCCGGTGCGGTGTTCGATATCGACGTGCTGTTGTCGGTCTCGTCCTTTGGTCTGGGGAATCGCGTGAACGTCGTTGTCAACAGCGGCGACTACTCCTCGCGGACCGGAGTCGGAACAGGCAATGCCGACGTCATGCCGGCACCGGAGCCAACGACGATGGCCATGATGCTCCTGGGCGGCGGGTACACCGTCGCACAGTGGCGACGTCGTCGTCAGCCAGCCGCGAAGGCCTGACCGTCCCTGTTACGACGCCAAGACGTCGTCGACAGGCGCGCGTGGATCCGGTCGCGGAGTCGGACCGCATCGCGCGGCGCATGACCTCCGACGTCGTTGTTGAAATACGCGAACACGTCGAGCTCGTCGACGATTCGCGCTGCAAGCCAGTCGGCCCATTCATCGAGCCGTTCGTCTTCGTAGCGGCCGGCGTACTTCGTCCAGCCGTGGAAGCGAACGTAGATGAATGGGCCGACGATCGTTTTGTCCGTGGCCGACCCCTGCATGTCGTGCAGGCAGAGCGCGACCTTGTAGCGACGCATCAGCGCATAGACGCGGTCGTCATACCAACTGGGCTCCCGGAATTCCACCGTATGCCGATTACCGGGAGGAAGCACGGACAGGAAGTGCTCGAAGCGCTCGAGGTTCAGCGGCCAGTGCGGCGGAAGCTGATACAGCACGGGGCCCAGTTGGGGACCGAGCACCCGGACGTTTTCGAAGAAGCGGCACAACGGATCCTCGGGATCCTTGAGCTTCTTCATGTGCGTCAGGAAGCGACTGGCTTTGACGGCGTAGAGAAAGCGTGGCGGCGCCTGCTCTCGCCATTTCGCGAAGGTGCTCGCTTCAGGCAGTCGGTAGAAGCTGTTGTTGATCTCGACAGTATCGAAGCTGAGGGTGTAATGGCCGAACCAGCGCGACGGCGGCAGGTCGGACGGATAGAAGTCGCCGCGCCAGTGCTTGTACTGCCATCCGGAACAGCCGACCCTCAGCTGCTGTTTATGGCTGAGCATGGTAAATCCTGTTTCGACATCTATTTACAGGCAAGTGCCGGTCCGATAGAATCAGTGGCACGCTCTCATCCTAGAAAAAACGGATCACTCGGCTCGGGGCAGGTATTGGTCCCCGTGCCCGGCGTTCCTTTCCGCGCGTAGGGGATTTTGTGTTCGGACGCAAGCTGCCACGCTCCCGGTGGTTCTGGTCAGGCGCCGGGGTTGTCCTCGTCATCCTCGCCATCATTGCTGTTCTCTCCTTGCGATCGGCCGGCGGGTCTGAACCGGTCAACGTCGCGTTCTCGCAGTTCCTGCTCGATGCCGACGCCAATCAGGTGAAGCAGGTCAATGTCGACGGTGATGCGCTGCTCTACTCGCACCCTGACGGCAAACTGTTCGCCACGGTCGCACCGCGCGGCTACGTTGCGGCGAATCCGACGTTCGTGACGAACCTGACCCAACGCGGAATCCTGTTCAGCGTCACGCGCGACGAACCGTCGCGTGCGGGCAGCTACGGGGCGCTCGCGATCGGTCTGCTGTTCTTCGGATTCGCCGGCCTCGCGCTCTTCCGCGTCGTCACCGGCCGCGTGCCGACGCTCGAGAAGGCGCGGACGATCGATCCGCAGCAGGTCACGGTGACGTTCGCCGACGTCGCGGGCGTCGACGAAGCCAAGGACGAAGTGAGCGAGATCGTCGACTTCCTGAAGGAGCCGACCAAGTTCGCGTCGATTGGCGGTCGCATGCCGCACGGAGTCCTGCTCGTCGGTCCTCCGGGAACGGGCAAGACGCTCCTGGCGCGATCGATGGCGGGCGAAGCGGGCGTGCCGTTCATCTCCGCGAGCGGATCGGACTTCGTCGAGATGTATGCGGGCGTCGGCGCCTCTCGTGTCCGCAAGTTGTTCAAGGAAGCGCGGCGTCATCCGGCGTGCATCATCTTCATCGACGAGCTCGACGCCGTCGGCCGCAGCCGCGGAGGCACGTCGCTCAGTCACGAGGAGCGCGAGCAGACGCTCAATCAGCTGCTCGTTGAAATGGACGGCTTCACGCAGTCCGAAACGATCATCGTCGTCGCCGCAACCAATCGCGCCGACATCCTCGACTCGGCGTTGCTGCGGCCCGGCCGCTTCGATCGACAGGTCACGGTTGGCAATCCGGATCTGAAAGGCCGCGAGCAGATCCTGCGCGTGCACTCGCGCAAGGTGGCCCTCGATCCGGACGTTGACCTGCGTTCCATCGC
>Ga0111538_10004956_pt1 | contig 18290 bp, 18 predicted proteins | sample SoiMethybrSBSTD1_FD_79669 | JGI IMG/M metagenome (GOLD analysis project Ga0111538, IMG submission 79669) | Bulk soil microbial communities from a Populus tree surrounding site in Tennessee, USA - Soil MetaG P. TD hybrid SBSTD1 (version 2)... | ecosystem: Environmental > Terrestrial > Soil >...
CGAGCTCGCGCCAGGTTCATCCTTCCTTCAGAAACCCTTTACGCCGGAAGTGTTCGCGCGCAAAGTGCGTCACGTGCTCGACTCGACGACTGTGCCCGGCTGAGCTGGCCGCGGTACCGTTCCTGCTTCCTGGCGAAGCAACCCATGGCCGACTCTGCCGCATCCGTGTCCCTCGAATCAGCGGTTCCCTCCGGATTCCGTCGCCGGCTGCCGATTGGTGTCGAACCGGCCGGGGATCGTCACGCGCACGCGCGCGTCTGGGCTCCATCGGCGAACCGCGTCGAGGTCGTAATCGACACCGGCGCCTGTCACGCTCTCGAACAGGAAGCTGGCGGGTACTTCGCCGGCTTCGTCGACGCGGCAGTCGGCGATCGCTACCGCTTCAGGCTCGATGGGCGCGAAAAGCTGTATCCCGATCCGGCGTCACGATTTCAGCCCGAAGGGCCGCACGGGCCGTCGGTGGTCATCGACCCGGCGGCGTTCGCCTGGACTGATGCCGGGTGGCGTGGCGCGACGCTCGCCGGGCAGATCATGTATGAGCTCCACGTCGGCACCTTCACGCGCGAGGGAACCTTCGCTGCGGCCGCGCGTGAGCTGCCGGAGCTGGCGCGGATTGGCATCACGATGATCGAGCTGATGCCGCTCGCCGAGTTCGAGGGACGCTTCGGATGGGGCTACGATGGCGTCGGCCTGTACGCGCCGACACACCTGTACGGCGAGCCCGATGATCTGCGCCGGTTCGTCGACGCCGCGCACAAATCCGGTCTCGCCGTGATTCTCGACGTCGTCTACAACCACCTCGGGCCGGTCGGCAACTACCTGCGCGAGTTCTCGCCGGCCTATTTCACCCACAAATACGAGAACGAGTGGGGCGATGCGTTGAACTTCGACGGCCCCGACTCGGCGCCGGTCCGGGAGTTCTTCGTCGCCAATGCCGGCTACTGGATCGACGAGTTCCACTTCGACGGCCTGCGCCTCGACGCGACGCAGCAGATCTTCGATGACTCGCCGGAGTACCTTGTCACCGCCGCCGGGCGCCGCGCCCGCGAGGCGGCGGGCAGCCGATCGATCGTCATCGTCGCCGAGAACGAGCCGCAGGAGACCAGGCTGGTGCGCCCGATCGACGAGGGCGGCTGCGGGCTCGACGCACTGTGGAACGACGACTTCCATCACAGCGCGATGGTCGCGGCGACGGGCCGGGCCGAAGCGTACTACTCGGACACCCACGGGGAGCCGCAGGAGTTCGTGTCGGCGGCGAAGTACGGGTATCTCTTCCAGGGTCAGTACTACCACTGGCAGCGCAACCGCCGCGGCACGGCGGCGTGGGGGTTGCCGCCGGCCTCGTTCGTGATCTTCCTGCAGAACCACGATCAGGTGGCGAATTCGGCGCGGGGCGTTCGCCTCGATCGCCTCACCAGCCCCGGGCGCTGGCGCGCGCTGACGACGCTGCTGCTGTTGTCGCCGGGCACGCCGCTGCTGTTTCAGGGTCAGGAGTTCGCGGCCTCCGCGGCGTTTCACTATTTCGCCGACTTCGAGCCGGAGCTCGCCCGCGCGGTGCGGCGCGGGCGCAGCGAGTTCCTCGATCAATTCCCGAGCATCGCCGGGTTGAAGGATCGCAGCGTGCTGGCCGACCCCGGCGATCCGGCGACCTTCGAGCGCTGCAAGCTCGATCTGGCCGAGCGCCGTACCCACGCCGAGGCCTACGCGCTCCACATCGACCTGTTGCGCCTCCGCCGCGAAGACGCGGCGTTCGCGCGTCAAGAGCGCGGCGCGGTCGACGGCGCGGTCATCGGACCAGCCGCCTTCGTGCTCCGGTTCTTCACGCCCGATCACCAGGACGACCGCGTCCTCGTCGTCAATCTTGGCGCCGATTTGTCGCGGCCGTCGTTCGCCGAGCCGCTGCTCGCGCCGATGCCGGGCACTGATTGGCAGTGCCGGTGGTCGAGCGAGAACCCGAGGTACGGCGGCATCGGCACCCGCGAATTGTGGCCGGATGGCGGCTGGGACATTCCGGGCGAGAGCGCGCTCGTGCTCAGCCCCGGTCCATGCCGCAAGCGGCAGCCGCTGCCGCTGCAGCGGCGCACCGCATAGCGAGAGAGCCTGTATGAAAGAACCGATTCGCCGGCTGCCCTGGCCCCCGCCCGACGCGCACGATCCGTCCGACCTCGTGACGCGCGAATGGCTCGTGACCAACGGCCTGGGAGGATATGCCTCCGGGACGGTGCCCGGCGTGATCACGCGCCGCTATCACGGCATCCTCATCGCCGCGCTCGCCGCGCCGCTCGGCCGCACGGTGATGCTGAGCCACGTCGCCGAGCAGCTCACGCTACCCGACGGCCGACTGATCGAGATCGGCGGCCGCGAGCGGTCGGGCGATGCGCCCGACGCGCACGGCACCGGCTACCTCGTCGAGTTCCGCCTCGAGGCGGGGCTTCCCGTGTGGCGCTACGACGTCGACGGGCTAGTGATCGAAAAGCGGATTCTCCTGCCGCACATGCAGAACACCGTGCACTTGATGTACACGCTGGCATCGGGTGCGGATCGCGTTGAACTGGCGCTGCGGCCGTCGGTGAACTTCCGGCCGCAGGAATCGCCCGTGAGCGAGCCGCTGGGCTGGCCGTACGAGGTGCGCGCGGTCGGCGACGAGTACGAGATCTCGCTGGCCGGCAGCCCGCTGCCGCCGCTGCGCGTCCGGCTCTGGGCAGGCGACCCGACCTTCACGTTGAAGAGCACGCGCATCGACAACGTGCTGTATCCGGTAGAGGAGAGCCGCGGCTACCAGGCGCGGGGCGACCTCTGGAGCCCCGGCTTCTTCCAGTTCACGCTGCACGCCGGCATCCCGGCGACGCTGGTCGCGTCCACCGAGCCTTTCGACACGATGAAAGTGATGGCGCCGGTGAGCGCGCTCGACGCCGAGCGCCGGCGCCGCCAGCGGCTGCTGGGACAGGCGCCGCCCGAGGCGCAGGGCGGCGTCGCCGCCGAACTGGTGCTCGCCGCCGATCAGTTCATCATCACGCCGGCCGGACGCACCGAGGAGGCGGCGCGCGCCCACGCCTACGGCGACGAGGTGCGCACGGTTATCGCCGGCTATCACTGGTTCACCGACTGGGGCCGCGACACGATGATCAGCCTCGAGGGCCTCACCCTCGTGACCGGGCGCCACGTCGAAGCCGGCTACATCCTGCGCACCTTCGCGCACTACGTGCGCGATGGCCTCATCCCGAACATGTTTCCCGAGCGCGAGAAAGAAGGGCTCTACCACACCGCCGACGCGACGATGTGGTTCTTTCACGCCGTGCAACGCTACGTCGACTACACCCACGATCGGCTGACCCTGTCGCTGCTCTATCCGACGCTCAAGGACATCATCGCCAACCACGTCCGCGGCACCCGCTTCGGCATTCGCATGGACGAGCGCGACGGCCTGCTCACGCAGGGCGCGGACGGCTATCAGCTCACATGGATGGACGCGAAGGTCGACGACTGGGTGGTGACGCCGCGCCGCGGCAAGGCGGTCGAGATCAACGCCCTCTGGTTCAACGCGCTGAAGCTGATGGAGCGGTGGGCCGAGGAGCACGGCGAGGTCGCCACCGAATACGCCGAGCGCGCCGAGCGCGCGCGCCGCTCGTTCAACGAGCGCTTCTGGAACGCCGACCTCGGCTGCCTCTACGACCTCGTCGACGTCGACGGTTTCGCGGGCCTCACCGATCCGAAGATCCGGCCGAATCAGGTGCTCGCCATCGCGCTGCCTCACGCCGTGCTGGCGCGCGAGCGTTGGACGGCGGTGATGCGCGTCGTGCGCGAACGTCTGCTGACGCCGGTCGGCCTGCGCTCGCTGGCGCCCGGCGACGCGGACTACAAGGCGCGCTACTTCGGCGACCTGCGCGCGCGCGACGCGGCCTATCACCAGGGCACGGTCTGGGGTTGGCTGGTGGGCCCATTTGTCGACGCCTGGCTGAAGGTCTACCCGGACGATCTCGACGGCGCGCGCCATACGCTCGCGGGGTTCATCCCGCACCTCGACGACGGCGCGATCGGATCGATCAGCGAGGTGTTCGATGCGGAAGAGCCGTACACTCAGCGCGGCTGTATCGCGCAGGCGTGGAGTGTCGCCGAAGTCCTTCGGGTGTGGGTGAAGCTTTCACAGCAGGCGCCGACGGTACTCAGCGCGCTGTCCGACAGCGTGCGCGCATAAGCGTTTGCAACGCACGGCGGCCACTCAGGCCGCCTCGTGGTCATCCGTTTCCGGTGGCATCGCGCTTGCGATTGTCTCTGGCCAGGAGGAGACCTTGGCTAAAGACAAAATACAGTCGGGCATTCTTGGCGATATCAACCCGAAGCCGGGTACTGAAGAGCGCGTCCAGTCGGGCAAGTCGTCGGGCCAGGACAACACCATCGAGTCGATGGTGGGCGGCTCGCGGCACGATCGCACCGAGCACTCCGGTTCGCGCGACGTCACCGAAGGCGTGACCGGCGGGCTCGGGACCGAAACCGGTGGCACGCGCAACTACCGCCAGGGCACCGGCCATACCGGCGGCGATATCGGCAACCGGCCGGAGTAGTCGCAGCTGATTGCGCGTTGTGGACCACCCCGGTCCGCAACTCGCAATCAGTCGTCTCGGCCTTTCATCTTCCGCAATTCCCGCCGCTGACGCTTGTCCGGTGATCGCAGCGGCCTCGCCGCGCGGAACATCCGCTCGATCCGCCGCGCCTCGAGTTCCTCCGCGCTGGGCGGCGGCGTCAGATCCTCGTAGAGCAGCCGCGCCTCCGCCTTGGCGATGTGGCGATCGGCGAGGCCGCGGACCTTGACCCGCTGTTTGCGCCCGAGCGGCCGGCCGATTTCGATTTCGTCGTTGACCCGCAGGTGGCGATTGGGCTTGGCCGGCTGGCCGTTCACCGCCACCTTGCCGCCGCGGCACGCCTTCTGGGCTTCCGATCGCGTCCGGAACAGGCAGGCGACATCCAGCCAGATGTCAAGTCGCACGCCGCCCGCGTCGCTCTCGTTGACCATTTGACGCCAACATTCTATTGTTCGCCCCCATGGCTGAACTATTCCACCAGGTGTACAACCCGGTTGCCGGCAGCGTGTTCCTCTCCGCTCTGACCGCCTCGATCCCGCCGCTGCTCCTCGCGGTGCTGCTCGCGGTGCTGCGCGTTGCGCCGTGGCGCTCGGCGCTGGCGGCAGCGGCGACGGCCTTCGTCCTGGCCTGGCTGGTCTGGGCATGCCGTTGTCGATGACGATTGCCGCGGCGACGCACGGGATGGCGTTCGGCTTGTGGCCGATCAGCTGGATCGTCGTCAGCGCCGTGTTCTTCTACAACCTGACGGTCGAGAGCGGCGACTTCGACGTCATCCGGCGCTCGCTCGCCAGGCTCACCGGCGACCGGCGCATCCAGCTGCTGCTGGTCGCCTTCTGCTTCGGCGCGCTGATCGAAGGCATCGCCGGGTTCGGCGCGCCGGTCGCGATCAGTGCCTCGATGCTTGCGGGCCTCGGGTTCGAGCCGATCATGGCGGCGGCGCTGGCGTTGATCGCCAATACCGCGCCGGTCGCGTTCGGCTCGCTCGGCATCCCGGTGACGACGCTCGGCGGGTTGCTTGCCCCCATGCTCGGGCATGACGCGCAGACGACCACGCGGGCGCTGCCGGCGATGGTCGGGCGCCAGCTGCCGATCTTCTCGCTGATCATTCCCGCCTATCTCGTCGTCCTCTACGCCGGATGGAAGCGGATGATCGAGGTGTGGCCGGCGGTTCTGGTTGCCGGCGGCACGTTCGCCATCGGGCAGTTCACGGTCTCGAATTTCGTCGGCCCGGAGTTGACCGACGCGTTGTCGGCGCTGGTTTCGCTCACCGCCGTCGCCTGGCTGCTGCGCGTGTGGCAGCCGGCCGAGGAATACACGGAAGGCGCGAGGGTCGCGGTGCCGCCGACGGTGATGGCGCCCGACGGCCACCGGCTCGTGGTGGCCACCGCGGTGACGGCACCCGACACGCCAAAGCGTGTGTTTCGCGCCTATGCCTCCTATGGAATCCTGATCCTCACCGTGCTCATCGGTCAGATCGGCAACTTCGCCGGCCTGTCGACCCTCCAGCCGCCGGCGAACGTCACCGCATTGTTGAAATGCGGTCAGATCGGCAACCGGCTGTGCCCGGAGCCGTGGGTCGGCGCCAACGCGTCGGTCGATCCACAAGGGTTCCGGTTCCCGGTGTGGGAATTCAACTGGCCGGGCGCTTATCAGATGTCCGGCGGCAGACCCGCCGCGCTGGTGCAGCGCGAGGCGCCGGTCGTGGCGTCATCGAGCCCCTATCCGCTGACCTATCGCCTCGACTTCCTGGCTGCGGCCGGGACGCTGGTGCTGCTCGCATCGCTGCTCGCGTTCATCCCGATGGCCGCCGCGGGCGTGCCGGCGAGCGCGCTGGGCACGACCCTGAAAAAGACTGCGCGGCAGCTGCGGCTGCCGGTGGTCACGATCGCGTTCATCCTCTCGATCGCAACGGTGATGAACTACTCGGGGATGACCTCGTCGATGGCGCTCGCGCTGGCCAAGACCGGCGTGGCGTTCCCGTTCTTCGCCGCGTGGCTGGGAATGATCGGGGTCTTCCTGACTGGCAGCGACACCTCGTCCAACACGCTCTTCGGTCCGCTGCAGGCGACGACGGCCAAGCTGTCGGGGCTCGACCCGGTGCTGATGGCGGCGACCAACAGTTCGGCGGGCGTGATGGGGAAGATGATCAGCCCGCAGAACCTCTCGGTCGGCGCCGCCGGCGTCGGCGCGGTGGGACGCGAGGGCGAGATTCTCGCCAAGGTGATCGTGCACAGCCTGATCCTGACGACGGCGATGGGCTTGCTGGCGCTGCTGCAGGCGTACGTCGTGCCGTGGATGGTGCCGGCGCTCTGAATGTCCGGACGCTGGCGATGGCAATGGGTGCTCTTCGGTGCGGCGGTCGGGACGCTGTATGTCGTCGAGCGTCTGCGACCGCTGCGCTCGCGTAAGGAGCCGGGCCCGGCGCGCGTCGGGCGGAACCTGGCGATCGGCCTGCTTGCCGGCGCGACGACGGCGGCGAGCGAGTGGCCGATCGTCGCGCCGGTGCAGCGCCTCGCGGAGCGCAGGCGGCTCGGGCTGCTGCGATGGCTGCCGCTGCCGCGCCCGTTGCGGATGATCGTCGGGTTTCTGCTGCTGGATTACACGCTCTACCTCTGGCACCGCCTCAATCACCACGCGCCGTGTCTCTGGAAGTTTCACGCCGTCCATCACCTCGACCTCGACCTCGACAGCACCACAGGGCTGCGATTCCATTTCGGTGAGCTGACTCTGGCGGCCTGGTTTCGCGCGGCACAGATTCTGCTCCTTGGTGTCGATCGTGAGACCTTGCGCGCCTGGCAGCAGCTGCTCGTGCTCTCGGTGGTCTTTCACCACAGCAACCTGCAGCTGCCGATCGCGATCGAGCGGCGGCTCGTGAACGTGATCGTCACGCCGCGGATGCACGGCATTCACCACTCGATCCGCGGCGAGGAAGTGGACGCGAACTATTCGAGCCTGCTGTCGGTGTGGGATCGGCTCCACCGCAGCCTGAAGCTGAACGTACCGCAGGCGTCGATCACGATCGGCGTGGCGGGATTTCTTGGTCCCGACGACGTGACCCTCGCGGAATCGCTCACGCTGCCGTTCCGCGACGACGCGAGACTGCGGCCGCCGGGCGAGACGGCGCCGGCGATCGAGAGCGGGATATGAGCAGACCGGTTGTCGCCATCTTCAACAGCAACGACGACGTCGTCGAGATGTTGCGCCTGGCCCTCGAGCAGGCAGGCATGGTGGTGGTGTCGGGACACATCGACGCCATCCGCCGCGGCGAACAGCGCCTGTCCGATTTCGTGGAAGAGCACGACCCCGCGGCCATCCTGTACGACCTGGTGCCGCCGTACGACCGGAGTTGGCGATTCCTGGAGCACCTGCGCGATACGCCGAGCATGCGCGGCCGCCGGTTCGTCATCACCAGCACCAACGAGCAGCGCGCGAAGGACGTCATCGGCGGCGCGGAGCACGTATACGAGGTTGTCGGAAAACCGTACGACATCGACGCGATCGTCAAGGCGGTCGACGCTGCGGCCCGCGGCAAGGAGGAACTGCCGCCCGGCGCACGGAGGGTTTGAAGCGTTTTTGGGCCGAGATCCCCGAAAGACGCAGTTCGGAAGGCGTAAGTCTGACGGATCGCCGTCACCCGGTGACGGCCGTTGGATACGGTGTATACGGATTGTTACAGTGGTGGAACGTTCGTATACACACCGCTGTTACCCCGTCAATACTGATCTCGACACTAAACATCCATGGATGTCGTTCGTGTTCCATGGGGCCGGTAGGCATCTCGTGGTTTTCCTAGGAATTGGCGACATTACGAGAGAGGCTCAGCAATTGCATAAACGTCGGGCATGGTAAATGAGGTCCGGGTCGTTTCCTCTCCTGATGGCGGTTGGATGGTGGCCCTCGATGAGCAGTCGCTGGCCGGGTTCTACGGGCCCGACGCCCGGCAGCTCGCCGAATCGCACCGCGAGGTGCTGGTCGAGCTCCTGAGCGCGTCCCCGAACCTGCCGATGGCCGCGACCGAAGCTCCCACCGAACTCTGGGTGCACTAAGACACGACAAGCCTGGAATCATCGCGGCTGAGCCGCGATGATTCCCGTTTCCTGTCCCATTGGCTGGCGCCTGCCAGCCGGTACCCCTTCGCGGGCGTTGGACAGCGCGTCGTGATTTGGGTACAACACGCGGCATGCGCGTGGCGTTCCGGCCGGCCTTCTCCTTCACACTTCTTCTCAGCTTCGTCGCGTCGGCCCTGACCGGCGCGTCGGCGCAGCGGCCCGCCCAGGATCATCCGGGTCAATACAGCGCGATCGACATCGAGACCGGATCGCGCCTCTACGCGGGGCAGTGCGCGCTCTGTCACGGCGCGACCGGCGACGCCGTGGCCGGCGCCGACCTGCGGCGTGGCGTCTTCCGCCGCTCGGTGTCGGACGAGGACATCGCCAAGGTGATCACGATGGGGCTGCCCGACGCGGGCATGCCCGGCTTCAAGCTGCAGCCGTCTGAAATCGACGGCCTGGTCGCCTTCATCCGCGCCGGCTTCGATGTCGGCGGCACCGCCGTGCGCGTCGGCCATGTCGGCCGCGGCCAGGCGCTCTTCGAGGGCAAGGGCGGGTGCACCACCTGCCATCGCGTGAACGGCAGCGGCCCGCGCGTGGCCCCCGATCTCAGCGACATCGGCGCGATTCGCACGCCGTCGGCGCTGCAGCGCTCGCTCGTCGATCCGACCAGCGCGATGCAACCGATCAACCGCCCGGTGCGCGCTGTCACCAAGGACGGAAGGACGATCCGCGGCCGCCGGCTGAACGAGGACACCTTCACGGTGCAGCTGATCGACGAGCAGGAGCGGCTGGTGTCGCTGTTGAAAGCCGACCTGAAGGAATACGAGCTCGCGAAGACCTCGCCGATGCCGTCGGTCGCGGGCAAGCTCACGGCCGACGAGCAGGCAGATCTCGTGGCATATCTGCTTTCACTCAAGGGGACGCGATGACCAAGCTGACGCGATGCGCGCTGCCGCTCGCCCTCGTGCTCGCCTCGTTCGAATTGCACGCGCAGGTGACCTCCGACCGCATTCGCCGCGCCTCGTCGGAGCCGCGCAACTGGCTGACGTACGGCGGCAGCTACACCAGCCAGCGCTACAGCCTGCTGAACCAGATCACCCCGGCCAACGTCGGTCGGCTCGAGTCGAAGTGGGTGCTGCAGAACCAGGTGTTCGGCGCGTGGCAGGCGACGCCGCTGGTGGTCGATGGCGTGATGTACGTGACGCAGCGGCCGAATGACGTGCTCGCGCTCGACGCGAAGACGGGCCGCGTCTTCTGGGTGTATCGCTACACGCCGTCGCCCGACGCGCGCGTCTGCTGCGGCTCGAACAACCGCGGCGTGGCGATTCTCGGCGACACGCTCTTCATGGGCACGCTCGACGCGCACCTGGTGGCGATCGACGCCAGGAACGGCCGCCAGCTGTGGAACACGACGCTGGCCGACGTGAAGCTCGCCTACTCGATCACGCTCGCGCCGCTGGTCGTGAAGGACAAGGTGATGGTCGGCGTCGGCGGCGGCGAGTTCGGCATCCGCGGCTTCATCGCCGCCTTCGATGCGAAGACCGGCACGGAAGCGTGGCGTTTCTACACCATCCCTGGCCCAGGCGAGAAGAATCACGACACCTGGAAGGGCGATGCGTGGAAGAACGGCGGCGGCTCGGTGTGGGTGACCGGTTCGTACGATCCCGATCTCAACCTGACCTACTGGGGCGTCGGCAACCCGGGGCCCGATTGGAATCCCGATCAGCGGCCCGGCGACAACCTCTACACCGACTCGGTCGTCGCGCTCGACGCCGACACCGGCGCCCTGAAGTGGCACTTCCAGTTCACGCCCAACGACGCCTACGACTACGACTCGGTGCAGGTGCCGGTGCTCGTCGACATGAACTGGCGCGGGCCGGCGGCGAAGCTGATGCTGTGGGCGAACCGCAACGGCTTCTTCTACGTGCTCGATCGCGTCACCGGCCGGTTTCTCTCCGGCACGCCGTTCGTCAAGGTGAACTGGGCGAGCCATCTCGACGAGCGCGGGCGTCCGGTGCAGACGCCGCAGCCGCCCGGCAGCCCGACGTGGCCGGGCAACCAGGGCGGCACCAACTGGTATCCGCCGGCCTACAGCCCGCGCACCGAGCTGTTCTACTTCTCGGTGTGGGAGAACTACGCGTCGATCTATCGCAAGGAGACCGTGGAGTATCAGCCGGGACGCAACTTCAGCGGCGGCGGCTTCACCGTGCTGACGCCGGTGCCCGGCGCGCCCAGCGTCGGCATCGGCCGGCGCAGCCCGATCAACAACTGGACGAACGAGGTCGGCAGCGGCGCCGTGGTTGCCGTCGATCCGCGGACCGGCGAGCGGAAGTGGAAGTTCGATCAGTTCGACGTCACCGACAGCGGGCTGCTGACGACGGCATCCGATCTCTTGTTTACGGGCGGCCGCGAGGGGTATTTCTACGCGCTCGACGCGAAGAGCGGCGCGATGTTGTGGAAGGCGAGTCTCGGCGGCCAGGTCGTCGCCGCGCCCATCACGTTCGAGGTTGATGGGCGGCAGTACGTGTCGGTGATTTCCGGCCACACGCTGGTGACCTTCGGTCTGCGCGACGGCGGCGACTGATCGCCGCCCACGCGGCGAGGTTTTGAAACCGCGGCGTCGCGGCTCAACTCAACTCGCGCGCGGCGGATACGATCTCGAGCCAGCGCTCTGCGTCTTCCGGCTGCCTGAAGACCCGGATGACGCGCACGCCGAGCTGCCCACAGCGCGTCTCGTACTCCAGAAACCAGCGGTACAACCCGTCGTCGTCGGCGACCAGCGCGACATGAGCGCGCCGCTGGTGCTGGTCGTGCACGAGGGAGCTGACCAGTTCAACCGCGCGATCGACGTCGGCCACCGTGATCGAACTGCGGCACGACCGCGCATCGAAGAGCAGCGGCCACATCCGCATCTGGATGGGCCCGCGCACGGTTCGGATGAAGTCCAGGACGTCGTCGATCGACAGCGTCCCGTTCGCGCGGGCGCGTATCCAGCCGCGGGCCAGGTCGCGCTCGACCGCAATGGGCACGCAAGCATCTTGGCGGGATCGCCGCCGGCGCGCAAGCTGATCGGACGCTGTCATCCGCCGTAGTAGCCGCTGCGCGCCTTGACCTTCGCCGTCTTCCGCTTGACCCGGATGTCGAGCTTCCGCCATTCGTTGGCGGGAGCCGCTTCAATCGCGAGCACGTACTGCTGCCGCAGCTCCTTGACCAGCGTGGTCGCGGTCGCGACGGTTTCGACCACCGTGCTGGCGAAGACGAACTTGCCGCCCGTCCAGTCGGACAGGTCGCGCAGGTCCGCCTCGGCGTTCGAGCGCTCGGAGCTTTCGAGCATCTGACGTTCGTCGACCGACGGGACGGTGGCGACGGTGAACACCGGCACGTCAATCGAGCTGGAGAATGCGGAAACCTCGCTCGGCGTCAACTTGCTGCTGGTGTCGAGGCCGTCGGTCACGAGCAGGATCGCCTTGTGGGTGCCGGTCCGCTGCGACAGCTCGCGCGCGGTGGCGGCGGTGGCGTCGTACAGGGAGGTCATGCCGAAGGCGTCGAAGTCGTCGAGCGCGGTCCTGAGCGCGCCCAGGTCGCTCGTGAACTCCTGCCGCAGGCGCAGCTCGGAGTCGAAGATGTAGACCGCGGCCTCGTCCTGTCCTTGACGCAGCTGCGACACGATTGCCGCGTAGGCCAGGCGCGCGAGGGCGATCTTCGCCTCCGAGCGCATGCTGCCGCTCATGTCGACCAGCACCGCAAGGCTCAACGGCGAATCCTTGTCGGCGCGGAGCGAAACGATCTGGCGCAGCTCGCCGTTGTCGCGGATCTCGAAGTCTGCGGGTTTCAGGCCGCTGACGACCCGGCCGCGGCGATCCTTGACCGACGCCTGGATCGTGACGACGTCAGCCGAGGCGCGGAAGACCTGCACCGGCTGGGAGGCGTCGAGCTCCTGGGCGGCGACCGGCGCGGCAGAGGCTGCCACGAGCAGCGCGGACACGAGTTTTGTAAGCGGAGACAGCACCAGCGACACTCCTGATCAAAAGAGGGGGATTGCTTCTCTTATCGGCGGGAAGAGGGGTGGGCGTTAGACGCCGGCGAAGGGAAGGGCGAAGGCCGTACCCCCGTGCGAACCGAATCGCGAAGAAGGGGTACGGCGCGATGTTCCAGCCGCTTACTGCGGCTCGCAGCGCTCGGCGACCACCTGCACCGTTTCGACGGTCAGGCGGCGGGCGGAGGAGTCGCCGGCAACCGCCGTGCTGTTCGCCCTCACATCGTCTCGGGGGCTGGTCGCGCCGGTCGTGCCCGGAACGGCAGCGCCGCTGTCGCGCTGTAGCGGCGTTCCCGACGCCGCTCCCGTGGTCGCGACGGGGCGGGCGTCGACCTTCCCGGTGATGCGGACGCGCTTGTTGACGTTTGCCTGAGCATCGGCCGGAAGGCCGTCGAGCTCGAATGATGAACCGTCGGTCACCAGCGGTCCGCCCGATGCGCCGGCGCCGTTCGCGCCGGCGCCGCCCGACTCGACTTCGGCGTTCGACAGGATGAACCGTGCCCCGGCAGCGGTGCCGTGCCGCTGCGCGTCGTCGACGGCGCCGCCGGCCGCGCGCGAGCGCGCGCGATCCGCAGCCGGCGATCCGGCGGTGCCGACCGCGCCTGGCGCAGCCGGTCCCTGAAGACAGCCGATGAGCGTCACGGTGCGACTGGCGTTGTCTGACGCGCTGGAGCCTGATGCGTTCGTCGCACCGCCGGCCGCCGGCGCGGTGCGATCGGCACGAGAGCCGTTGCAGGCAACCGAGAACGCGGCGAGAGTGATCAGCAGAACCGTTTTCACTGGGCTTCCCCCTTTGCTGCGATCCGGGTGCAAGGGGTATTCCTTCCAGTGCGTCGCGCATTCGATGGAACTGCAGCTCCGACCGGATTGGCGCGGCTGAGCGCAGAGGTCTCGGTTCAGTTCCCCTCCAACGTGATCGCCGGCACCGCGCGTTGGATTCAGGGCAGGATCGCTATGCGATCACCGCCGTGTCGCCGACGTCACGCAGTGCGAGGCGATCAGGTTCTTCGATCAGCGCCGCTTCGGCCCGCTCGATAGGCTCGTTGAAGCCTTCCTCACTGAGCCGAAATGTTTTGTGGTGGATGGGAACGAACAGCCGGGCCCCTGCAGCATCGGCCATGGCCACCGACTGCTCCGGGGTGCAGTGATTGTAGACATACGGATCGTAGGCGCCGATCGGCATGATGGCGGCCTCGTAGGGACCATGCCGGCGATGTTCCGCGAAGACCGGCGTGTGCGCGGTGTCGCCTCCAAACAACAACGCGCGCCCCTCGCGCCGAATCGCGTAGCCGTTGTACCCCCGATAGCCGTCGTGGTTGAGCCGAGCGCCCCAGTGATTTACCTCGAGAGCGCGAACGTCCAGATCCCCTCGGCGGGTGGTCAGGCGCGCCGTCTGATTCCATCTGATCTCATGCACGCCCACGACGCGACCACGGGGTACCAGATCCGCGGTCTTCGCGGCCGCGACGACGACAGGACGACCGGGAAGCGCTGCTAACGATGCGGTGTCCAGGTGGTCGAAATGCGCATGCGAGAGCAGCACCACGTCGATGTCCGGGAGCTGCGTGGCTGGTAATGCGCAGGCGGTCAGTCGCAGCGGGCCCACCGTCGCGACTCGGACATCAACGCCGATTCGAGGGAACAACGCCGGGTCGGTCAGTACGCGCACGCCATAGAAGTTGATGAGCACGGTCGCGTGTCCGAGCCAGGCTAACGTGATGTTGTCGTCCGACCAGGTTTCGGGGGCCGGCGTGTGCGCCGGGGGCAGCATGTCTCCGGTCAGCCTGGCCAGCATCTGGGACGGCAGAGAGATAGCTGTTGCGCCAAGACCAGCGCCGGCGGCGAGGAGGAATCCGCGTCGGTTCATGTGACTCCCTGGCGGCCGGCCGTCAAAGTGAGCTGACTCCTGCCACACGCAGCGCCGCCCTCAGTCAATGATCGGCTTCGGAGATTGGGTCGTCGACCACGCCAAAATGGTTGCCCGGTTCATGGCCGCCCCGTCTCGTGCGCTGACGCGCCCGCCTTCCCGAGTAGTCGATTGGCGATAAAAATGATTTGCCCGCCGTGCCAGGCGCAACTCGTGACCACCCCACCCCAGACCTGACGGACCGTGATCGAACCAAAGTGTTCATCCGCAATCACCAGATCGAATTCTTCCTCAGGCGTCTGTTCGAGCCTGTCTTTCGTCGATGCCCGCACCTCGCGAAAGTACGAGAGTAGCGCATTCTTGCTGGGCCACTCGCACCCTGAGTGAGCCTTCACTGAAGCGCCAAACGGGTACCGTTTCGGAAGCTTGAGCAGCTTATCTCGAACCCAATTGTCCTCGACCTCCGGAATGTGCCACAGCAACCAGGCGATCGAGTTCCCCGCGTTGGGCGGCTGCCAGCGCAGGTCCGCCTCCGAGAGGTTTTCGCTCGCCAGAAGTATTGCCGGCGTTCGGAATTCCAGGCTGTCCCAGATCGTTCGTGCTTGAGGACCCATGATGCTCTCCAGTAGGCCTACCGCCCGAGGCCGAACCAGACGCGCGGCTGAAAGTCCTCGGCAAGCACATCCACGGGACGGATCTGCCACCCCGCCGCGTCATGGACCCACTCGTACCGCCCGGGCCGGCGGACGCTCCACTCGCGGGATCCGAACGCCCGCACCTCGAAGGTCGCTCGCTGCTCTCCGACTTCCGCCGCGGTCATTCCGTCGCCGCGAACCTCCAACGTCTCTCCTGCGAGTACTCTGGGGCACTGGCTGCAACGAACGCGGTATCTGACGACTCAAGACACGAACCACGCCGTCAAGAAAATACCGACCATCGCAAAGGCGAGGCCGATTTTTACGACCGTGCCGATGAGAAAGCCGATCCAGGCTGCAATCCCAGCGCGGCCGGCGCGACTGAGGTCGCGCTGGGCAGTCAGCTCGCCGAGGACGGCGCCGGCGAACGGTCCAATGAGCAGCCCCGGCAGCCCGAAGAACAAGCCGGCGAGGGTGCCGATGGCGGCGCCTGCCATGGCGCGTCTAGTCGTGCCCAGGCGTTTCATGCCGAGCGCCATTGTGGCCACGTCGACGAAGTAGGTGGCGACGGTCAGTATTCCGAGTCCGATGATCGTGCCTGCGCCGACCCGCCCGAATCCATCCGCCCAAGCCGCCAGAAAGAGTCCAGCGAATATCAGAACGGTTCCAGGGAGGGCCGGGAGTACGACCCCCACCAGGCCGACGATAACGAGGATGACAGCGAGCGCCCAGATCACAAGAACATGATGAGGGTGGGCTTGGCCGTTGCCAAGGCCTTACGGCACGCTCTCGAGGGGTCATGCGGCAGGCGCGCGACGCGCGCAGCGACTCAGGGCTGCGAGCCGCTACCGATTGTCCGTCATTTGTCAGTCGACGCGCGCCGCTCTGCTCGGTCCACCTTCGCGCTACGCGCTTCGGTGGACATGCTTCGCGTGGAGCAGAATCGGTGGGCTTGCCGTCCGAAGCTCGCGTCCGTCTTCAGACAGGCGAGCGAAGGATGGTGGCGAGGGACAGAATCGAACTGTCGACACTACGATTTTCAGTCGTATGCTCTACCAACTGAGCTACCTCGCCCCGGGGCGGACAACCTCGCGATCATAGCTGCTCATCCGCCCGCAGGGCAAGGCGCGATCACCGCCAGAGGCCGCTGCTCTTCAGCCGCACCACATCGTCGACGCTCTCCGGTTTGTGGCCGCGCGCCTTGGCGTGATTGACGAAGCCGGGCGTGATGCCGTGGTCGCGCAGCCGCACGATCTGCTGCAGCGTCAGGTCCTTGAACCCCAGCTCCTTCATGTCGGCGATGTAGTCGGCCGAGACGCCGTGATCCTTCGCGCGGACGACGTCCTCGAGCGGCAGGTTCTTGAACCCCTGCGCGGCGAGGTCGCGGATGTAGGCGCCCGACAGGCCGTGATCCTTCAGCCGCACGATCTCCTCGGTGGCGAGCTTGTCGTAGCCGGCCGCCTTCAGCTCCTGCACGAACGACGCGCGCACGCCGTGGTCGCGCAGCCGGACGACTGCCTCGAGGTTCGGCGCGGTCATCCCCAGGTCGCGGATGTCCTTCACGTACTCCGGCGTCACGCCATGGTCGCGCGCGCGCACCAGATCCTCGAGCGTCGCGCTGGCGAAGCCCGCGCGCTTCATGTCCTGCACGAACCGCTGGGTCACTCCGTGATCGCGCAGCCGCACGAACTCGTCGAGCGTCGCGCCGGTAAAGCCCTCGGCCTTCATCGCCCGGATGAACTCGCCGGTGACGCCGTGGTCGCGCGTCCGCACCAGGTTCTCGAGCGTGGCGCTGCGGAAGCCCTGCGCCTTGAGATCGCGGATGTAGTCGATGGTGACGCCGTGCGTCTTGGCGCGCTGGATTTGATCGAGCGGCAGCTTGTCGTAGCCCTCGGCCTTGAGCGCGCGCACGTAGGCCGGCCCGACGTCGTGTATCGCGAGCTGGAAGCGGCGCCACAGCGGCAGGTCGTCGTTGAAGCCGAGCCCCTTCATCTCCGCCGCGTACTGCGGCCGCGGCGTGAAGGTGAAGAGCCCCGCGCCCCGGCCGTCACGGAAGGCGCCGTCCAGGTTGAACGTCCCCGCCTCGCGCCGCAGCTCGAACTTGAGGGCGCTGGCGGTGAACTGATCGTCGTTGGCCGGGATGCCGGACAGCTCGTCGATCGGGAACGATTGGCCCATGTTCCAGTCGCCATTCCACCGGTCGCCGTTCCACTCCGCCGGCGGTGTCGTGCGAATCTGCAGGAAGGCCTTGCCATTGCGTAGCTCGGCCGTCCAGGTGCCTTTGATGTCGGTCTGCGCCGAAAGGGGAGCCCCCAGCGCGACGAAAGCCAATACGGCCAGCAGCTTGAAGAAAGGAGACATCGGCCCTCCGTTAGAGGGCTTGGATGCGCGCGGGTCGAGGAAGGTTGACCGCGCGCCTGGGCGCCGGTGCGGTTCGGGGTTCAGGGTTCTAGGTTCTGGGTGGGTTCTGGGTTCAGGGTTCTGGGTTCCGGTTCTGGGTTCCGGTTCTGGGTTCCGGTTCTGGGTTCCAGGTTCTGGGTCGGTTCGGAGTTCAAGGTTCGAGGCCAGCCGCGCCGGGCAGCCAGCCCCAAGTCCCTAGCCCCCAGTCCCTATACGGTCGCAGGCTCCTCGCGTATCAGCCCGAGCTCGCGGCGGACGCGCTCGTCGATCGCCTTGTAGATCTCCGGGTTCTCCTTGAGGAACTGCTTCGCGTTCTCGCGCCCCTGGCCGAGGCGCTCGCCGCCGTAGGCGAACCAGGCGCCGCTCTTCTCGACGATGCGCTTCTCGACCGCGAGGTCGAGCAGGTCGCCGCTCTTGGAAATGCCTTCGCCGTACATGACGTCGAACTCGGCCTCGCGGAAGGGCGGCGCGACCTTGTTCTTCACCACCTTCACGCGCGTCCGGCCGCCGACCACCATGTCGCCGTCCTTGATGCTGGCGATGCGGCGGATGTCCATGCGCACCGAGGCATAGAACTTGAGCGCGCGGCCGCCGGTCGTTGTTTCGGGATTGCCGAACATGACGCCGATTTTTTCGCGCAGCTGGTTGATGAAGATGAGGCACGTCTTCGATTTCGACACCGCGCCGGTGAGCTTGCGCAGCGCCTGCGACATCAGCCGC
>Ga0111538_10004957_pt1 | contig 18288 bp, 14 predicted proteins | sample SoiMethybrSBSTD1_FD_79669 | JGI IMG/M metagenome (GOLD analysis project Ga0111538, IMG submission 79669) | Bulk soil microbial communities from a Populus tree surrounding site in Tennessee, USA - Soil MetaG P. TD hybrid SBSTD1 (version 2)... | ecosystem: Environmental > Terrestrial > Soil >...
CCACTCCGCGTTCAGCGGCGCATAGAGACCGAACGCGCAGATCCGCGCCGATGGGTTCGCCTGCCGCGCCGCGGCCAGAATCGGCGCCGCCAGGCGGGTGGCCGTGTGCATCGGCAGGTGGAATCCGACCAGATCGGCGGACGCGACGCGCTCGCGCGTCAGCTTCTCTTTCGCCACGTCGACGCAGTCGACCTCCCAGCCCGCCGCGCGGAGCCATGCCGCCGCCGACGCGACGCCGAACGGCTGGCGTCCCATTTCGTACGTGCTGATGAGGAGACTACGCATCACGCCTGTCAATCATTGTATTCTTCGAGCAGCATGGCTGTTGCCGCCACGGATGCGCGCCTCCACGATCGCTCGTTCTTCGGCCATCCGCGCGGCCTCTCGACGCTGTTCTTCACCGAGATGTGGGAGCGCTTCAGCTACTACGGCATGCGGGTGCTGCTCATCCTCTTCATGACCGCGCCGGTTGCCGCGGGCGGGCTCGGATTCGAGACCAGCGTCGCGGGCGCGGTCTACGGGCTGTACACGTCAATGGTCTACATGACCAGCCTGCCGGGCGGCTGGATCGCCGATCGCCTGATCGGCCCGCGCCGCGCGGTGCTGTACGGCGGCATCCTGATCGCCAGCGGCCACTTCAGCATGGCCTTCCCGTCGGTGGCGACCTTCTATCTCGGTCTGACGTTGATCGTCTTCGGCACGGGTCTTTTGAAAGGCAACGTCGCCGTCATCGTCGGCCAGCTGTACTCCTCAGACGATCCGCGCCGCGACGCCGGCTTCTCGATCTTCTACATGGGGATCAACCTCGGAGCCTTTATCGCCCCGCTGGTCACGAGCTACCTGGGACAGCGGATCGACTGGCATCTCGGCTTCACGGTGGCCGGCATCGGCATGGTGCTGGGCCTGTTGCAGTACGTCCTCGGCGGCAAGTATCTCGGCGACGCAGGCCTGCATCCGTCGCCGGCGAAATCGCCGGCCGCGGATCGGCAGCTGCGGCAGCGGACCAAACTGTGGGGCGGCATCGCCGCCGCACTGCTGGTCTTGTTTGCCGCCGGGATGTACACCGGCGCGATTCCAATCACCGCCAAGCAAATCGCCGACGCTGCCGGCGTGTCGCTGGTGGGACTGACCATCGCCTTTTTCGCGTGGCTGTTCCTGTCCGGCGAGTGGACGACGGCCGAGCGGAAGCGCCTGTACGCGATCCTGGCGCTGTTTCTCGCCGCGACCTTGTTCTGGTCGGAGTTCGAGCAGGCGGGCTCGACGCTGAACCTGTTCGCCGATCGCGACACCCGCACCTCGATATTCGGTTGGGAATTTCCCAGCGGCTACTTCCAGTCGCTGCAGCCGATGTTCATCATCACGCTCGCGCCGGTGTTTGCGTGGATCTGGATCCGCCTCGGGAAGCGTCAACCCTCGAGTCCCGCGAAGTTTGCGCTCGGCCTGGTGTTCGTGGCCGCCGGCTTCGGCATCCTGGTCGTCGCGGCCCAGCTCGCTGACAACGGCGTGAAAGTGTCGCCATGGTGGCTGGTGGGAACCTACCTGCTGCACACGCTCGGCGAGCTGTCGCTCAGCCCGGTCGGCATGAGCGCGTTCACGAAGCTGGCTCCTGGACGCGTCGCCGGCCTGATGATGGGTGTGTTTTACCTGGCGATTTCCGGCGGCAACTTCATCGGCGGCCGGCTGGCGTCGCTATACGGATCGATGCCGCTCTATCAGCTGTTCGGCTTGATTGCGGCCGTCGGCATCGGCGGCGCGCTGGTGATGTTCGCGCTGACACCGCCGATCAAGCGGCTGATGGGTGACGTGAATTAGGCATGGCCCTCGAAGAATACAAACGCAAACGCAACTTCAACAAGACGCCGGAGCCCGAAGGAACAGTCGCGCCTGCCCATGAGGAGCGCTTCTTCTGCGTGCAGAAGCACCTCGCGAGCCATCTCCACTACGACTTCCGGCTCGAGCACAACGGCGTGCTGCTGTCGTGGGCGGTGCCCAAAGGACCCGCGCTCGATACCAAAACGAAGCGGCTGGCGATGAAGGTCGAGGATCACCCGGTCGCGTACGGCGAATTCGAGGGCGTGATCCCTGAAGGCTACGGCGCCGGCATCGTCATGCTCTGGGATCGCGGCACCTGGACGCCGCAGGTGGACGACGTCGATGCGGCGTTGAAGAAAGGCGACCTGAAGTTCACGCTCAACGGCTACAAGCTGAAAGGCTCGTGGGTCCTCGTGCGCACCGGCGGCCGCTATGCCGGCGCGCGCGGCGGCGGCGACCGCAGCTGGCTGCTGATCAAGCACAAGGACGACTGGTCGGGCGAGGTCGACATCACCGAGTTCGCGCCGCTCAGCGTCAAGAGCGGCGGCGATTTCGAGGACATCCTGGCCGAAGACACGCCGGCGATCTGGCAATCGCACCGGCCGGCGAAGGGCGGCGACGCCGGCGCGATGCTCGCCACCATCATCGAGCGCGCGGCTGCACTGAAAGCCGGTCGGGCGTCGGCGGGCAAGACCACGCGCGCGGCATCCAAACCGGCTCGCTCCACGAAGTCGATGTCCGCGTCGCCAACACGCAAGAAAACAAGCGTTAGCAAACCTGCCAGGAAAAGATAGTTCCGCGTGTTCTGCGGGTTCCGCGTCGCTTGTCGTCTCTCGTGCGCGGCGGCAGTCGCGGGCGGCGCGGTCGCGGCGCAGCCGCTGACAACGCGCGAGATCACCCTCACCATCACCGAAGGCACGTCGATGTCGGCGGCGGTGTCGCCCGACCGCCGGTCGATCGCGATCGACCTGCTCGGCAGCCTCTGGATCCTGCCGATCCGCGGCGGCGCGGCCACTCGCATCACCCCCGAGCTCCTCGAAGCGCGGCTCCCGAGCTGGTCGGCCGACAGCCAGTCGATTGCCTTCCAGGGCTACGACGACGGCGCATGGCACATTTATGCCGTCCACCGCGACGGCGGCAGGCTCGAGGTGCTGACCTCGGGCGAGTTCGACGACCGCGAGCCCGCCTGGTCGCACGACGGATCGCGAATCGCCTTCTCCTCCGATCGATACGGCGGCATCTCGACCATCTGGGAGCTGACGCTCGCAACCGGCGCGCTGCGCCGCGTCAGCGACCGCGACGGCGCCATGCCGGCCTGGTCTCCGAACGACGACGAGATCGCGTTCGTCTCGCAGGACCGGGGACAGGGCGGCCCCGCGGCCGGCCGCGAACGCATGCCGGGGTTGTGGGCGGTGGGCGCGGGCCCTTCGACTCCGCTCAGGGCGGGCCCTTCGGCTGCGCTCAGGGCAGGCGAGCGCCTTGTCGTCGACGCCAGCAGGAACGGCATGCCCGCCGGCGCGGCGTGGAATCTCGAAGGGACGCACCTCGCCTACACGCTCGCCGGCAGCAGCCTCGCGATCAACGGCCAGCAGGTCAGCGGCGACGACGAGGACGTCTTCCCGTTCAGGCCAGGCTGGATTGGCGACCACGAGTTCCTCTACACCGCCGACGGCCGGATCAAGCGCCAGGCGCTCGGCGGCTCGACCTCCATTGTTCCGTTCACCGCGAGCATCACCCTCCAGCGCAGCACGTTCCAGATCGCACACCGGACGCTCGAACCGGCCGGACCGCAGCGCGTCGGCGGCATCGTCAAGCCGGTGGTCGCGCCCGACGGCCGGGCGATCGCGTTCACGGCGCTCGGCGATCTCTGGATGCTGCCGCTCGGCGGCACGCCAGTGCAGCTCACCCGCGACGCGGCCTACGACGTCGATCCGGCGTGGTCGCCCGACGGCCGCGCGATCGCCTTTGCCAGCGACCGCAGCGGCCGCATGGAACTGTGGGTGCACGATCTCGCCTCCGGCAAGGCGGCGCAGCTGACGCACGAGCGCGCCGCCGTCTCCGGGCCGGCCTGGTCGCGCGACGGATCGCTCATCGCCTATCTCGGCGACCGCCATGAAGTCCGGACGGTTCGAATCAAGCCGAGCGACTGCCGCGGCGGCGGCACCGCAGGAACCGGCGGCGAAATCGGGCGCCCGACATGGTCGCCGAACTGCCGGTCGGTGGCGGTTGGCGCCCTGTTCCCGTACTCGGATCGATTCCGCGAGGGGCTGAACGGCCTCCTGCTCTACGGCTTCGAGTCGGGTTCGTGGTCGCAGTCGGTTCTCTTCCCGCAGCACTCGGCAGGCAATCGCGAGAGCGGCGGGCCGGTGTGGTCGCCCAACGGCACGCACATGGCCTTCGTGTCGGAGGGACGTTTGTGGAGCGTGGCGGTCGATGGCGAAGGCGCGCCGCTCGGGCCGCCCGACGAAATCGCCGACGGCCAGCCGGAGTCGCCCGGCTGGGAAGGCGATTCGCGGCACATCGTCTACCAGACGCCGAAGGGGCTGCGCCGCATCGTCGCCGACGGCAGCCCGCCCGATCCGATTGCGCTGGATCTCACCTGGCAGCCCGCGCCGGTGCCCGAGCGTACCGTCATCCATGCCGGGCACGTGCTCGACGGCGTGCTCGAAGCGCTGCACGGCGAGTCGGACATCGTCGTCGAACGCGGGATCATCCGCAGCATTCAGGGGCATCGCCCCGATCTCCACAGCGGCACCGTCGTCGACGCGGGGACGGAAACGGTGATGCCGGGCCTGGTCGAGATGCACGCGCATCTCGACGACGGCTACGGCGGCGACTTCGGCAGAATCTGGCTGGCGTACGGGATCACGAGCGTGCGGCTGCCGTCGATCAACCCCTACGTCGCGCTCGAGCAGCGCGAGGCCTTCGACGCGGGTCGCCGTCCAGGCCCGCGCGTGTTCTTCGCCGGCGATCCGTTCGACGGCCGCCGCATCTACTACCCCGGCGGCGTGGCGATCGGCTCCGAGCCGCAGCTCGATCAGGAACTGGATCGTGCGACGGCGCTGGGCGTCGACTTCTTCAAGACCTACGTGCGGTTGCCCGACAAATTTCAGAAGCGGGTCATCGACTACGCGCACGAACAAGGCCGGCCGGTCACCTCGCACGAGATCTACCCGGCGCTGGCCGCCGGCGCCGATGGCGTCGAGCACCTCCGGGGCACCAGCCGTCGCGGCTATTCGCCCAAGGCGAGCGGCCTGGGCCGCGCGTACAAGGATGTCGTCGATCTGCTGGCGAAATCGGGCGCGACGCTGACGCCCACCATCGGCCTGCAGGGCGCGTTTCAGGCGCGCGCGACCGGCGACAAGACCCTTCTCTACGATCCGCGGCTGGCGCTCTTTCCCATGCCGCTGGTGGCGATGCTCGCCGATCTCGCGCGGGCGCCGCTGAACCCTGCGCTCGATGCCGCGATCAAACCCTATGAGGCCACGCTGAAAGCGGTGGCCGCCGGCGGCGGCCGGATCGTCGCCGGGACCGATGCGCCGATCGTCCCGTACGGGCTCGGCCTGCACGTCGAGCTGGAGTCGTACGTCCACGCCGGGATGACGCCATTCCAGGCGCTGCAAACCGCGACGATGAACGCGGCGCAGGCGTTGGGGCTCGGCGAGGAGCTCGGGACCATCCAGCCGGGCAAGGTGGCGGATCTCGCGTTCGTCGCCGGCGATCCGCTGGTCGACATCCGGGCCACGCGCGACGTGAAGCGGGTGATGAAAGGCGGGCGCGTCTACACAGTCGCCGAATTGATCAAAAAGTAGTGTCGTTCTACGTCAGGCGATTGTGACCGGCTCGCCGAGCAGGCGGCGCGAGAGCACCGTCCACACCGCGTAGGCCAGCCGCCGGCGATCGTGGCGGGCGATGTCGCCGGTCCAGAACTCGCCGGCGACGACCTCGCAATGTTCCGGCAGCATCCCGTTGGCAAGCGGCTCCTTGTGCTCCTGCGCGTAGCGATCGAGCACCTCGGGCGAGGGGCACTTCAAGTTGGTGATGACGACGTCGACGCGCCGGCCGGAGGCTTCCTCGATGCGCCCGACGGCGTCGGCCGCGGTGAAGCCGGTCATGCCGCGCCCTTCCGTGAGCAGGTTGGCGATCAGAATCACCGGCCCGTTCATGCGCGCCAGCGCGTCGGCGACGCCCCGCACGAGAAAGATGGGCATCAGGCTGGTATAGAAGCTGCCGGGACCGATGATCACGGCGTCGAACTCGCTGATCGCCTTGGCGACTGTCGGATGGATCGACACCGGCGGTTCCAGCCAGATCCGCTTCACCAGCTGCCCGGAGGTCTGCCCGGCATCGACCTCGACCTCGCCGCGCGTCGCCGAGCCGTCGTTGTATTCCGCGCAGACCGACGCCGACTGGACGCTGACCGGCCAGACGCGGCCGCGGCAGCCGAGCAGGGCGCGCAGGCCGTCGATGGCGTCGAGAAAGTCGCCGCTGTAGCGCTGCATCATCGACAACAGCAGATTGCCGCCGGTATGGCCGCCAAGCTTGGCGTGCTCCAGCGTCGGCAGCCGCGCCAGCAGCACGCGCCGCGCCTCGCGCGCGTTGCGCGACAGGGCCAGCGCGCATTTGAGGATGTCGCCCGGCGGCAGCACGCCGAGCTCGTCGCGCAGCTGGCCCGAGCTGCCGCCGCTGTCGAACATCGTGACCACGGCATGCAGGTGCAGCCACGGGTTGTGCTTCAGTCCGCCGAGCAGGCTCGGCAGTCCGGTGCCGCCGCCAAAGCAGCCGATGTTCAGCTGGCGCATGCGCATCGGTTCCATTGTAGTGGCTACTCGATCGTAGTGTCCGGCTTCAGCCGGGCCAGTCACGGTCCGCCTGAAGGCGGACACTCCGTACGAGCATGCGTACAATGAACCAATGGCGACGTCGAATGCGGTGCAGATGCTCGAGCGCGATCTCCGTGGAATTTTTGGCACCAGGCTGCAGTCGCTCGTGATCTACGGCGAGCGCGCCCGCGCCGGCCATCATCACGACCCGCACGGCCACGGCCACGACCATCCGCCGACGACGACGCTCGCGATCGTCGAATCGATGACACACGACGATCTGCGCACGGCTGCGGCGCGTGTGGGCGCCTGGCACGACGCCGGCCTGGCAACGCCGCTGATGATTGCGACGCGCGAGTTCGAGCGATCGCTCGACGCCTTCCCGCTGGAATTCGGCGCGATCCTCGCCGATCACGCGGTCGTGTCGGGCGCAAACCCGTTCGCCTCGCTCAGGGTCGAGGCCACCGATCTGCGACGCGCCTGCGAGGTTCAGGCGCGCAGCCACCTGCTCCACCTCCGCGAGAGCTATCTCGAGACCCGGGGCCGCAGCGACGCGCTCGCCGACCTGATCGTCGAGTCGGCGCCGGCGTTCGCCGCGCTGATCACGAGCATCGCGCGCCTCGAAGCCTTCAGCGGTGACGACAGCGCCGCGGCGGCGCGGCACGTGGAACGGATCGTCGGGCTGCCGGGCGCGGTGACGGACATCACCAAACTGGTCGGGGGGAAGGAGATCAGCTCGAGCGAGGCCGAACGCCTGTTTCCGCCGTACTTCGCCGCCGTCGAGCGGATCGTCAGCCACGTCGATGGCTGGAGCTCTCGATGAGGGGAGAACATGGCTCAGGCCATTTCATCGGCGCGGTCATCGCGGCGGCGCTATGCGCGTCCGCTGCCGCCGCCGCACAAACAGCGGCGAACACGCTTCCGGAGCTGACCGAACCGGTCAACGATTTCGCGCGCGTCATCGATCCGGATAGCAAGGCGGCGATGGACTCGCTGATCCGCGAGCTCCAGGAAAAAAGCGGCGACGTGGTCGTGGTCGCGACCGTCGACACGGTTGAACCGTTCGGCACACCGAAGGAGTACGCGGTCAAGCTGTTCGAGAACCACGGCCGCGGCATCGGACAGAAGGGCAAAGACAACGGCGTCCTGATCCTGGCGGCGATGAAAGAGCGCCGCGTCGAGGTCGAGGTCGGCTACGACCTCGAGCAGTGGATCACCGACGGCTTCGCCGGTGAAACGAGCCGCGATGACATCGCGCCGCGGTTTGCCGAGGGGCGGCCCGGGGAAGGGCTGCTCGCCGGCACCACGCGCATCGCCGGCCGCGTCGCGCAGGCGCGCGGCGTCACGTTGACCGGCGTGCGGCCGCAGCTGCGCGAGCGCACGCGCGAGGTGACGCCGATCGGCATGTCGACGCTGTTCTGGCTCTTCATCGCGTTCCTGATCATCAGCCGCATCGGCGGCGGGCGGCGCCGCCGGCGATTCTGGGGAAGCCGCGGCGGCTGGTCGAGCGGCGTCGGCCCGTTCGGCGGCGGCTTCGGCGGCGGCTTCGGTGGCGGCGGCTTTGGCGGTGGAGGCGGCGGGTTCGGGGGCGGCTTCGGCGGATTCGGCGGCGGCCGCAGCGGCGGCGGTGGCGGCGGCGCCAGTTGGTAGAATGCCTATATGACCATCACGCGACGACGTCTCGTTCAGCTGGCGGTGATCGCGGTCTGCGCGCTGCCGCTCAGCGGGTGTTCGTACAACACGTTCGTCAAACAGGAAGAGTCGGTCAAGGCGCAGTGGGCGCAGGTCGAAAACCAGCTCCAGCGGCGCAACGACCTGATTCCCAACCTCGTCGAGACGACGAAGGGCTTCGCGCAGCACGAAGAAAGCATCTACAAGGACATCGCTGACGCGCGATCGCGCCTGCTCGCGGCCAAATCACCCGAAGAGTCGATTGCCGCCGCGAACCAGCAGAGCTCGGCGCTCGGCCGGCTGCTGGCGGTGGTCGAGAACTACCCGCAGCTCAAGTCGAACGAGCAGTTCAACCGCCTGATGGACGAGCTCGCGGGGACGGAGAACCGCCTGGCGACCGAGCGCATGCGCTACAACGAGCGCGTCCAGGAGTACAACACCTCCCGCCGCCAGTTCCCCGCCAACGTGACGGCGAAGATGTTCGGCTTCAAGGAATATCCCTTCTACGAAGTGCCGCCCGAAGCCAAGCAGGTTCCGAAGGTCGACTTCAGGAAGTCATGAACGCCCCGCTGCCGTGGGAGCGGCTGCTCTGGAGCAGCCGTCCATGGCGGCTGGCGCCGTGGATCGCCGGCGAGCGCTATCTGCTCACCGACTTCCGGCTGCTGCGCGTCACGCGCACCACCACCCAGGAGATCGCGCTCGACGACGTCGCGGACATCCGCCGCGTCGAGTCGCGCGCCGATCGCATCCTCGGCACCTCGACCATCATCGTCCATGCCCGTCAACGTGCCGCCGCGCCGATCGTCCTCGCCGCGGTGCGCCGCGGCGCGCCGCTCGCGGCGCTGCTCGAGCTGCTGGCCGGCGACCCGCGCGCCCCTCGCGATCCGGAGGCGGTGCGCGCCGCCCTCGCCTGGGAGCCGCGCCGGCCGTCGTTCGCGCTGCGCGAGGCGCTCGCCGGCTTCGTCGCCATCCTCACCGTCATCTTCGCGGTGGTCATCGGCCTCCACGGCAAGACCGCGGCGATCGCCTATCCGGTTGACGACGCGATCCGGCCGCGCGGCGAGAAGCGGAGCAACGCCGAGATCGTGCGCTTCATGGAATCGGAAGTGATGCCGTGGGCGCGCGTCGCCATCGGGCGCCTCAAGGGCGGGCCGGACCGCGTCAGCTGCGAGACGTGCCACGGGCTTCAGGCGCGCGCCCGCGCGTGGCAGATGCCGGCGGTCGCCGCGCTGCCGCGGCCGGTGGTGCGCGACAGCGGGTTCGAGACCTACACCACGCGCATGGACGCGCAGATGCGCAACGCGATCTACGGCTACGGCGCCCAATCCGATAATGAGGCGAAAGCCGCGTATATGCGCGAAGTGGTGATGCCCGGGATGGCGCGGCTGCTGCACCGTCCCGCCTACGATTTCACACGACCGTACGAATACAACCGGACGCAGCACGCGCTGGGCTGTTATCATTGTCACCAGGTTCAGTGACGCGGGAGCATCCACGGTCGTCGGTCGAATCAGGCATCCACGCTCCGGTGCCGGCCTCCGGGCTCCTGAGCGCATGGAGCACGCGCGACTGGAGCGACGGCATTCACGTCGCCGATCTCGCGCCGCTCGAGCGCCTCGTCATCCGCACCGCCAACAGCACCTACGAGATCGTCGTCCTCTCCCCGGCCACCGGCAGCGTGCTGGTGCGCGGCGGCGCCTTCTTCCCGGTGTTCATGCCGGCGCGCCTCGCCGGCAGCTCGCTCGGCGGCAGCTTCCTCAAGCTGCGAAGCATCCACGTCGGCTTCCGGCTGGAGCTGAATACCGAGCGCGGCTTCATCATCACCAGCTCGGTTCGCAGCGCCACCGTCGCTCCGCCTGCCGATCGCGACAACGTGATGTAAATCCGATCAGCTGGGCAGGGGCTAGAGGCTGGGGGCTGGGGGCTGGGGGCTGGCTGTCCTCGCTCGTGGCCCACCCGCTTCAGCGCACCTTTGTTTCCTCGTCGTAGGACAACCCCTTTAGGCTGCCTCTGCTTCCTCGTTCGTAGCGCAGCCCTTTAGGGCTGCCTCTTGTCAGCTGGTCGAGGCAGAGGCGTGAGCGTAAGCGTCGACGCCGCGTTTGCCTGAACCGCGGCCTCCGAAAACGAAAACAGAACGCGGTCGCCTGCGGCCCATCGCTGCGCCAGGTTGGAAAAGTACGGACTGATGGGCGATCCCGACTGGCCGGGCGCGTTCATCGCCGTCGATCGATCCCAGTCCGACACGTCGAACGACAGCGCGACCGCCGCCGGCGCGGCATCCGGCGGGGCCAACGGGCCGATGTTGAAGCGGCGGCGGCTGGCGGCGCTGATCGCCAGCGGATGTTCGAACACGACCGCGCGCGGCGCGGCCGCATCGCGCATCGCCTCGGCCAGCGCGTCGACGACGAGCGCGCGCTGAACGGTCAGCGAGCCTGCCGCCTCGATCTTTCCGAGCAGCGCGTCGGCGCGATCCGGATGATTCCGCGCCAGCCTGCCGAGCGCGTCGGCAACCGGCTCGCTGCCGCGCGGCGCGGCAGCCGCGGGCGCGTCGAAGGCGTGCGGAAGATTGTCCGGCGTCTGCCAGCCGGTCCACTGGTTGGCGCCGGACCAGGCCGGCGCCGGCAGCGCTCCATCCCAGCCCCGCCTCACCGGCACCTGCGCGGCCACCTGAAACCCGTGATGGCCGTTGACATCCGCATACGTCAGCCTGCGAGCCGGCATCTTCCATCGGGCAGCGGCCGCGCGAAAATCGGTCCAGGAGGCGGCGCGAGCGATCGCCAGCGCCGCGAGCTCGCCGGCGGCGCCCGGCTCGGCGCCGCTCCACCGCAGCACGAACCCGAGGCCGCGGGCTCGATCGGACGCCACCAGCATGCCGCGCGGCGTGTACTCGGCCTCGAACATGAACGGCTTGGCGTTGCCGCGAATCGCGATCGGCTCGGTGACGATGCGCGTGTCGGCCCACCCTCCGCGGTCGGCGACCTGGTGCGCGTTCGCCGGGTTGAGGCGCTCCACGAAAACGTCCTGCACGTCGGCGTCGAACGGCTCGACGTCCCAGGCGATGCGCTCGTTGTGGCCGGCGACGACGCCCGGTAGCCACGGCGCGGCAAGGCCTGCGACATTCCAGCCGGGGGCGATGAGGTGAACCAGGTAGCGGCGCGAAGGGTGATCGAGCCGGGTGATCGAAGCGAGGCCTGGCTGTCCGCCTTCGCGCGGGTCGCTCCCTTCCGCGCTTCGGCGCGACGCGTCGCCGGATGGAGGGGATGAGGCGACGCGGCCGGCCAGCCCCATGAAGAACGGCGCCGTGCCGGCGCGGCGGACGACCTCGCCGACAATCGGGCTGATCGTCGCCGGGTCGAGGCCCGCGGGCACCGCGAGCGGCGCGCCCAGAATCGCGCCGGCGCGCCGCGCGCCGACCGCTGCGACGAGGCGGGCGCGAAAGATCTCCTCGAGCGCGCCGCTGCTGGCGACGAAGGCGTCGGTGCGATTGAGCAGATCGTCGGGCGCCCAGGCTTCCGGCTTCCAGCCGGCGAGCACGAACTCCTCGGGCGGCCGCTCGCGCGCGAGCGCCACCCACGCGTTGACGCCGCGCACGAAGGCAGCCGCGATCGCCCTGGCGTCGGGTCCGTAGCTCGCCCACTCGGCATCGGGATCGCCGCGGTACTGGATCCGGCGCGTCATCGCGTCGCGCTCGACGAAGTTGCCGCCGAGCACCTCGGAGAGCCGCCCCTGCACCGACCGCCGCCACAGATCCATCTGGAACAGCCGGTCCTGCGCCTGCACGAACCCCTGCGCGAAAAACAAATCCTCCTGGCTCGCGGCATGGATATGCGGGACGCCGGCCCGATCGCGAACGACGCGCACTGGCGCGTTCAGGCCCGCGAGCTCGACGCTGCCCGCCACCTGCGCGACCAGAGCGGGCGCTGCCGGTTCCTTGCCGCAACCAGCCACACCCCCGGCCGACACGAGAATCAGGATCGGGAGGACGAATCGCACCAGGCGCTAGTGTTCTACACTCTGCGGATGGCGATCAAAGATGGACTGCTGGCCGACTTCGATCACGAGATGAGCACGACGCGCAAGCTGCTGGAGCGCGTCCCCGAAGACAAGCTGGCCTGGAAGCCGCACGCGAAGTCGATGTCGCTCGGCGGCCTGGCGACGCACCTGGGCAACATCGCCAGCTGGGGCGGGACGATCCTGAACGAGCCGTTCTTCGACCTCGCGACGGCGCCGCCGAACCTCGCCGAGAAGACCTCGCGCGCCGAGATCCTAGCCGCCTTCGACGAGACGCGCAGGAAGACCCGCGACTCGATGGACAAGAGCGACGCCGAGTACGCGTCACTCTGGTCGCTGCGCCGCGGCGGGCAGGAGATGTTCTCGGTGCCGCGCGTCGCCGCGTTCCGCAGCTTCGTGCTGCATCACATCATCCATCACCGGGGGCAGTTGAGCGTCTACCTGCGGCTGAATGACGTGGCGGTGCCGGCGATTTATGGCCCATCAGCCGATGAAGGCTTTTGAGCCGCGCAGCCTTCGCTGACGCGGCATGGGCGCCTTGGGCGTAGCGGCGTGTCAGGCCGGGTAGGGCAGGTAGGGCAGGTGGGGAAAACGCTTGTCTTCGAACTGCCCTACCGGCCCCGTGAACCCACCTGCCTACCCACCAGCCCTACCTGCCTCACCTGCCCTACCTGCTAGTGCCGCGCCGCTTGCGGCGCGGTACTTGCTGGCCGCGGCGCGAAAGTTTGCCGCGACTCGGCGACCGCTTCGATCTTCGACCGGGTGTAGAAGATCGGGAAGTATTTGCCGCGCGCCCAGATCTCGAAGAGGTCGCGATAGTGCGGGCTCGAGGGATCGCCCGACTGCCCGGGGTTGTTCAGGCCGAGCGAGTTGTCCCAGTTCTCGGTGTCGGCGATGATCTTCAGCGAGCCGCCCGACGTCTGGTTGTCGGCGTTGCCGGTCGCGCTCACCGTGTAGCTGTCGCCGCCGCGCGGGAACGGGCCGACGTTCAGCGTCGCGCGCACGTCGGGCGCCGCGATCTCGGCGAGCGGGTGGCGAATCAGCGCGTGGTGGTACTTGTTCTGGCCCCATTGCCAGCCGTTCATCTCGGGGCCGAGCTTCTTCGTCAGCTCCGCGACCGCCTCGTCGAGGCTCTTCGCCAGCAGCTCGTCGCGCCCCTTCGCCGGATCGGCGCCGAAGCGCCCGTCGGGCGCGTTCAGCCAGTCGATCACCCGCTTCATGCTCGGCTGGCCGACGAAGGCCTGCGCGTCCTTCGGCACCATGAGATTGCGGATGTTGGCGCTGACCCGCCGCTGCCACATCTCGTAGATGCCGGCCGTCACCGAGTCGGCGTCGACGCTGAAGTTCCACGACAGGAGCATCGCCCGCGCCTTGTCGGCCGGTGTCGCCGATGCCGGCGGCGCCCCCGCCGCAGGCAGCAGCTGAATCAGGCTGCGCGCCGGCAGCGAGACGTTGTCGTTCTGCAGCCGCATCATGTCGGCGACCGTGTGGAGGCGGCCCGACCCGAGCACTTCGCTGATCCGCGACACGCGGAACGGATCGGCGCCGGTGTAGTGCAGCGCTTCCTTGTACTGGTAGCCCGGCGGGAAGAGATAGTTGTTGGCGGTGGCGAAGTAGCCCTTCTCCGGGTTCTTCACGTGCGGCAGGGCGTTGATCGGCAGGAAGCCGTTCCACTCGTAGCGGCCGTCGCCCGGCACCGGCACCAGCCCCGACCAGTTCGGCCGCAGCGGCGTGATCGCCACCGCCTGGTAGCCGATGTTGCCGTTGCGATCGGCCCAGACCATGTTCTCCGACGGGATGCGGCTGTACTTGCACGCCTCGACGAACTCTTCCCACGTCTGCGCCTGGTCCATGCGCAGGCTCGCCAGGTACGGCGCCGACCCCGGCTCCATCCACGCCGCGCGCAGCGCATACGCCTTGTGATGCGCCGTGTCCTCGGAGAGGACCGGGCCGTGGCGCGTGAACTTGAGATCGACGTTCACCGGCGATGCCTCGCCCTTCACCTTGATCGTGTCCTTGACGATGCGCATGTCTTCCCACGCGCCGCGGTACTTGTACTGGTTCGGGTTCGCCGGGTTGGTCTCGTAGACGTAGAGATCCTCGGAATCGGAGCCGAAGATGGTGAGCCCCCACGCGCCGTGCTCGTTGTGGCCGATCGACACGCCAGGCAGCGTCGGCTCGCCGCCGCCAATCACGTTCCAGCCGGGGGCGACCAGGTGCACCCAGTAGCGCAGCGACGGCGCCCCCTGGTTTCTGTGCGGGTCGTTCATCATCAGCGGATAACCGCTCTGCGTCAGCCGGCCGCTGACCACCCAGTTGTTGCTGCCGATGTCTTCGACGCGCTGGCTCAATTCGAGCGCGCTCGGCTCGGCCGCGTTGTCGGCGGCGCCGAACGCAACCGGCCGGCGGAACGCGTTATAGAGCTCCAGGATTGAAGCATTGAGGAGCGACAGATCGATGGCCGGGTCCGGCGTGATGTCGGGATCGCCGCCCTGGAAGTACTGCAGGTCCTTCACCTTCTCGGCGCCGAGCACGCGCACGGCCTGCGCCATGTTCAGCTCCTGGCCGATGTTGGCGAGCAGCCCGTTGTGGCGCGAGATCACGACCTCCGGCGTCCACGGCGCCGGGGTGATGCCGAGCATCTTGAATTCGACCGGCAGCGCCGCGGGGTTCTTCAGCGCTTCGGCGATGTAGGCGTTCACGCCGCGCACGTAGGCGTTGATGATCGCGTCGCCGCGCGGATGGTACCAGTTGAACTCCGACTTCAGGTCGCCGCGGAACATGTGCAGCCGCGTGCCGATGTCGCGCTTGAGCTCCTTCCGCCCGAGGATTTCCGCGACCGTGCCGGTCGCCTGCCGCCGCCACAGCTCGAACTGGAACAGCCGATCGCGTGCGGCCGTATACCCCTGTACGAAAAACAGGTCGGCCTCGCTCCTGGCGAAGATATGGTTGATTCCCCACCGATCGCGGAGGACTTCGACCGGCTCGCCGAGGCCGGCGACTTCCGCCGGGCGCATCGTCGAGCCGCTTTGCACGGCATTCACCGGGCCGGTGGCCGCCGCGATGGAGAGTGCCAGCAGCAGTGCTTTTCGCATGGCGGGATGCTAGCACAGCGCTATAATCTCGGCCCCCCTTCCTGACGGAGAAACACGGCATGCGCGTCCGCCTCGGCTATACGATCGCCGCCGCTTTCGTCGCCGCCGCCACCGGGACGCTGCTCGCGCAGCCGGCCGCGCCGCCGCCGAAGAAGAGTCCGTTCCTCAAGCTCACCGAGGAATGGCCGGCCGACGACGTGCTGCAGGCGCGGCGCGCGGAAGCGGACACGCGCCGTCTGTTCCGCGACGCCGAGCCGCTCGCCTTCACGCTGACCGCAGACTTCAAGGCGATCAACAAGGATCGCAACCCCGAGAGCACGCGGCGCTACCCGGCGGTGATGAGTGCCGTGAAGGGCGGGGGCACCACCAGCGAGCTGGCGGTGCAGCTCGGCACCCGCGGCCACTTCCGCCTGATGTCGCGCAACTGCGACTTCGTGCCGCTGCGCGTCGAGTTTCCGCGCGACCTCACCGCCGGCACCGCGTTCGAGGGGCAGACGTCGCTCAAGCTCGGCACCCACTGCCGCGGCGATCGCAGCTACGACAACTACACGCTGCGCGAGTACCTCACCTATCGGCTGTTCAACATGGTGACGCCGCTGTCGTTCCGCGCCCGGCTCGGCCGCGCCACCTACGTCGATTCGACCTCGAAGAAGGCGATCGGCACCCGCTACTCGATCTTCATCGAGCACGAGAACGAAGTCGCCCGCCGCTTCGGCGGCCGCATCGTCGAGCTGCCGCGCATCGTCTTCACCGATCTCGACGCGCCGACGCTCACGCGGATGATGCTGTTCGAGTACATGATCGGCAACACCGACTTCTCGATCTGGGCGCTGCACAACGTGCGCCTCGTCCAGGATCCGGCACGGCGGCTCTACCCGGTGCCCTACGACTTCGATCTGTCGGGCCTGGTGCACGCGCCGTACGCGGCGCCCGACCCGCGGATCGGCATCCGCAGCGTGCTCGATCGGCTCTATCGCGGCCCGTGCCGCACCGCCGACGAGTTCGAGGCGGCGGCGGCGGCGTTCCGCGCGAAGCGCGCCGATATGCTGGCGCTCGTCGAATCGATGACCGACCTCGATGCGGGCGCGCGGAGCGAGGCGAAGGAATACCTGGAGAGCTTTTTCAGATCGATCGAGAAGCCGGGATCGGTGAAGAAGCAGTTCGTCGACAGCTGCAAACCGACGCCGACGATGTGAGACGGGGGCCGAGCAAGCTCGGCCCCCACACGTGCTCTATTGCTGCGGTGGCGCGGTGGTCGGCGCCGGCGAGTCGGCGATCGTCGAGAAGAAGCCAATCATCATCTCCTCCCACGTCTGATCGCCCCAGCGCACATCCTTGGTTGGATCGGGGTTGAACTTGTTCTGCGGCGAGTTGTCGAAGTGCGCGATGACCTCGAGCTGGGTGCCCTTCGGCAGCACCTTCGGCGTCTTCAGCTGGTAGCTGAGCTGCCAGTTGAAGTCGTACTTCGGCACCGACAGCAGCGTCTCCGACGTCCCATCCGGGTAGTGCGCGATGTAGATCATGTCCTTGCCGCGCACGTGCATGTGCGGCGTCATCGCGGTCAGGGTGATGTCGCGCGACAAGGTCGTGGTCGCCTTCACCTCGGCGTTCCCGTCGCCCGCGGGGATGACGAAGCGCGGGTTGATCGCCATGCCGCCGCCCGCCACCTTGGTCGGCGGCTGCTTGGCGTAGATGATGCCGACCTGCGTCCGGTCCTTCGTCTCGGTGCCGTTGGTCGTGTAGTGGATCTGCAGCACGACATCGGAGTTGCCGCGCATCAGCCGTGCGATTCCCGGCTCGAAGGTGAGCCCCGGCTTGTTCGGCGTGACGCCGCCGATGTTGGTCGGCCCGAGCTCGCCGCCCGGCTTGAGCGGCGTGCCGGCCGGCTGCGTGAAGGCGATCACGTGGTGCACCTGCGCGCGCGCCCCCGGCTTGATCTCGATCGCCTGGATCCACTTGTCCTCGGTGAGGCCGGTCGGCACGCGGAAGTACTTGTACTCCACCGCACCGGTCGCCGGGATGGTGAACTCCTCTTCCATCGCGAAGACCGCGTCGGGCTTGCCGATCGTCCAGCCGTCGACGAATTGCGGCACCGCCGGCAGATCCTTGTCGTCACCCTTCGGCGCGCCGGCGTCGACCCACTTCGCGATCGTCTCGACGTCGGCATCGGACAGCCGCGGATCGTTCTTGAACACGCCGTGCGCCGGATCGGCGCCCCACGGCGGCATCGTGCGCGCGACGACGCGCGACTTGATGGCGCGGGCCCAGGGTCGCGCCTCGTCGTAGGAGACCAGCGACATCGGCGCGAACATCGTCGGCCGGTGGCACTCGACGCAGCTCTTGTAGAAGATCGGCGCCACGTCCTTGGCAAACGTGGGAGCGCCGTCGGCCGCAAGGGCTGCAGAAGACACGGCCAGGAGCGCCGCGAGCAGTAAAGGTTTCATGTCACAGATTGTAGCTGACAGCTCAGCTCGCGGCGCGGCAAAAGGCGGAAAGGCGGGAAGGCGGCAAGGCGGAAAGGCGAAGGTCTTAAGGCGCGAATTTCAAGGAGTTAAGGCGGGGAGAGCAGCCGGGCGTGTGGGTTAAGAACCCACCCGCCCCACCTGCCCTCCCTGACCTACCAGCCCTCTACTGCGCTGACGGCTTCGTCGTCCGCACCGTCGGGTAGGTGATCCCGAGCTGCTCCAGGTACGACTTGTACTTGCTCGGGTCGTAGTAGTACTTCTTCATCTCCGTGCGGTACTTCGCCATGATCTGCTCGTTCAGCCAGATCGCCGGCTTGTCGTCGGGGCGGATGAACGGCGTGTACTTCGTGTTCTTGGTCTGCACGTTCCTGAAGTAGTCCCACGCCTGCGTCACCAGCTCGGGGCGGGTCA
>Ga0111538_10004958_pt1 | contig 18288 bp, 19 predicted proteins | sample SoiMethybrSBSTD1_FD_79669 | JGI IMG/M metagenome (GOLD analysis project Ga0111538, IMG submission 79669) | Bulk soil microbial communities from a Populus tree surrounding site in Tennessee, USA - Soil MetaG P. TD hybrid SBSTD1 (version 2)... | ecosystem: Environmental > Terrestrial > Soil >...
ACCAAAAATAGCGTCGGGCGGTGAGCCTCGGGCGTCGGGGGTTGCTCTCGGAACATCAGGTCATTGCTGCCGAAACGCCCAACGCCCAACGCCCAACGCCCAATCCCATCGCCCAACGCAAAACGCCATACCGCCCAACGCCGAAGTCGCCTGACGAGACAGTGCGCTAGGCCGCTACCCCTCTCCGGCGCGTGGCCGAGATCGCGCCCACGATCACGAGCGTGGCGCCGCAAGCACACACGATGGCTGCGCCGGTGGGGAGGTCCAGTCGATATGACGCGTACAGCCCGACGAGGCTGGCCACTGATGCGAGAGAAGCCCCGATTACCAGTCGGCTCGACCACCGCTCAGCGAGCATGACCGCGCAGACCGCGGGCACGATCAGGTACGCGAACGTGAGCAGCACGCCTGCGATGCGCACGAAGCTCACCACGATGAGCGCGAAGGCGGCGTAGAACAGGAAGTCCCACAGGCGAACACGGAGGCCCGTCATGAAGGCGGCCTCCGGGTCGGTCGAGATCATCGCGAACTTGCCGTGGAACGTCGCGTAAAACGCTCCGAGCCCGGCGAAGATGAGCGCGCGCTGGCCGACGTCTCCCTTCGTGACGTTGAGGATGTCACCGGTCAGCAGGTGCTCGAGCTCCTCCTTGCCTCCGGCGATCCGGCTGAGCATCAGGATCACGCCGGCAGCCGCGACGACGAACGTGATCCCGATGATGGCTTCCTGCGGCACATGACCCCGTCGGCGCGTGCGCGTCCAGCTGAAGAGCCCAGCGCCAAGGAAGGTGACGAGCAGCGAGATCCAGAACGTCGACTGGTCCTCGAAGTGATAGCCGAGGAGCAGCGCGACACACGTGCCTAACGTCGCGACCTGCGCCAGGGCGAGGTCGACGAAGATGACTTCCCGCTTGACGACGTGGAGCCCGAGGTAGACCAGCAGCGGCGGCAGCACGAGACAGGCGGCGAGAGGCCACTTCATGACCTCCCAGGCGACTGCGAAGTCAGCGTTCATTTGTTCTCCTGCAGTCCGTTCACGATCGTCTGGATGAGGTGGTCCATCATCTGCAGGTACGTGTCCGTTCCGGGCACTGCGCCTGGTTGCTGCGGCGTGTCGAGCACCACCCCGCTCGTCTGGCGGGCCACGGTCTCAGCCGTCTTCCGGTTCTGGTACGGCTGCACGAGGATCACGCGCGCCTTTCCATTGCGCATGGCGGTGATCACTTCCGCCAGATGCGCGGGCGAGGGCGCAATGCCCGGCTTCGGTTCGAGCGTCTCGACGACCGACAGGTTGAAACGATCCGCGAGGTAAACGAAGTCTTTATGGTAGGTGACGATCTTCGAGCTCTTGAACGGTTCGAGCGCCTTTTGCCACTGCGCGTACTTTGCGTCGAGCGCAGCGTCAAAACTCTTGAGATTGCCGTTGAAAACGTCCGCTGATGCTGGCTGCACCTTTCCGAGCTGCTCGGCGATGTGCGCGGCGACCTGCTTCGCGCGCACGGGATCGATCAGGAAATGCGGGTTGCCCAGCGAGTGGATGTCGCCCTTCGAGCGATCGAACGTCGCCGGGATTTCGAGCATCTCGATGCCTTGCGACGCCACGATGCGACCGGGCGCGCCTGGCTGGATCTTGCTGTTGCGCGCGCTCTCCATCAGCGGGGGCAACCAGCCGAGTTCGAGCTCCGCGCCGCCCTCGATCAGCACGTCCGCCCGGTTGAGCGTGACGATGTGGCTCGGCTTTGGATCGACGAAGTGCGGGTCTTCGGTCGGCTTGGCCAGGACCTTCACCTCGATCTGGTCGCCGCCGATCGCGCGCGCCAGCGCGCCGAGGTCCGGAGTCGTTGCCACAACGTTGAGTTTCGCCGGAGGCGGCGGCGACGAGTTCGTGTTCAGCGTGCCGGTGAAGGCGGCCGTCAGGATCGTGAAAAGCGATAGAGTGCGCATGGCGGATACGTCCAATGGTTAGAAGCGATGGGCGGCGTGCGCGCCGAGGATGAACTCGAACTGCAACCACAGGGAGTGGTCGCGCCCGATGCCCTTGCGATCGTCGTAGTTGTACTGCAGGCGTACCTTCGAAAACTCGGACGGGTACATCGTGAAGTTCGGTGACAGGCGGAAACGATCGGCGCGAAGCGGGGACGTGAACGACGTCACGTCACCATTCACGCCTTCCGCGCGCAGCCCGGCCACGATTCGCGGCCGCACACCCCACAGCAGCTGCGCGTACCAGCCGTTGTCCTTGATGCTTTCCTGTGGCAGCGTGACGGTCGGGTTGCTCGCGGCCTCCCGAGGCGCCGCGTCGTAGTTGCGGGAAATCACTTCGCTCTGAAAGGACCAGAAAGGAAATCCCTGTCCGGCAGTGGCCGATTTCCATCTCCAATAGACGTCGGCTCCGTAGACGCTCGTCCGCTCCGACGGCCCGGAGTTATTCGGTCCGAACGCACCGGAAACGCCCAGCACCAGTGTTTGCGTCGAGGTCAGGTCGAACGACGTCGCGATGCGAGGGGCGATCAGGAGGTCACCCCCACTCTGCACTTCGGGTTCGACCGGAACGCCGCCATGAATGTCCGAAGATGCCTCCGACTGGAAGCTGTGCATCGTTTCACCGAAGCTGTTCTGCAGCGTGACCATGGCTTCGGTGTACCACGAGGTCGGCGCCAGCCAGCTCAATCGCGCACCCTGGCCGCGCATGCCGTCGCCCCCGAACATCTGGTTGAGCACGAGGGGCTGGTCGACGAACGCCCATGCGTGCGGGTGCTGCGCGTTCTGCCGGCCGAATTCGGTGAAGAACTGTCCGGCCTTGATCTGCAGGTTGGCGGGCAGCGAGTTCGTCAGGATGTACGCTTCCTCGAGCTCGAAGGCGGATTCACCTGCGGCGTCGATCTTGTAGACGACGTTCACGAATCCCTTGAAGTAGGGATCGACCGCGCCGTCGAGCGTGAGCTCCTCGTTAGGGATGGTGAAGCCCCGCACGATGGGATCGTGATCCCCTCGCTGGAGCGATGGCACATCTGCCTCGGACGACCAGCCGAAGTCCATCAATCCGCTGAAGCCGATGTTCATGTACATCGAGGGTGCGCGCGGCGGCGTGCCCTGCGGAGAAGCCGCCGTCGTCTTGCTTCCGGAGGCAGTCGTGGTGTCCGGCTCGGCGCCCTGGGGCTGCCGGGCCAGTGAACCCGTGCGCGCAACGTTTCGTGGTGCCTGCGCCGGCAGCGGCGCAGTCACCAGCAGGACGAGTGCGCCCAGCGTGAATGTCAGTGCGTATGAGTTCGTTGTTGGCACGTGTGGTGGGTGTCAGGTGAAGCCACGGTTTACCGGCCTGGTCCCAACGGAAGCGCAAGGCACGCCTCGTCACCGGACTGCCGCCCGACACCTTCTGCACCACACCCGCGCGAACGCGCGGGGAACCTCGTTAGGCGATCGGGCCGCGGTCCGCGGTGCCCGAGGGTGGCCCGCGCGACCCGAGCGTCCCGCAGAACGTCCGATCGACGGGCGCCTCAACCTGAGAGACCGGCGTTTCAGCGACGCCGGCAGCCGTCGGGACGAATGACGGCGCGGAACCGCCAGTCCCACCGCCGCTCATCGTCCTGCAAATCAGGCAGTCGAGATGACTATGGATCGGCGGGCACGCCGTCGTGCCCTGGTCCTCGACGTGCGTGTATCGCGTGAGGGACTCCGCCGCGGCCTTCGCCTCAACAATCGATCCGCCGCCCCACAGCAGGGCCTGGAAACCGAGCAGCATCGTCGCCAGCACGCGCGTGACACGTGTTGACGAAAAGCTCGGGAAATGGCGGATTGGCATGCGACTAGTCTACCCCCTTCCGAGGCCAGCGGTCCAGTCCGGAATTGGCCGCGTCAGGCATCATTATGCCTGCGCAAACTTGCGCAAAAGGTTGAGCATGCGCCGGTCCGTCCTTGTGGCATCGTCCAGTTTGGGGGTCTCGATCACTTTGGGTATGTGAACAAAACGCGGATCGGTCATCAGACGCTGGAATGTCTTCGTACCGATGCGTCCCTTGCCAATGAGCTCGTGCCGGTCTCGCCGCGAGCCCATCGGCATCATGGAGTCGTTCAGGTGCATCATGCCGAGGAGCCGGAAGCCCAGGTGCTCCTCGAACCTGGCCCAGACCCCCTCATAGTCGTTCACGATGTCGTATCCGGCCGCGAAGACGTGGCAGGTATCGATGCAGACGCCAACCCGGTGGCGCTCCGAGTCTGGAATCAGCCTGAGTAGCGTGGCCAGCTCCTCGAACGAGCTTCCAAGCGCCGTTCCCGTACCCGCGGTGAGCTCCATCAGGAGCCGGGTTCGACCTGGCACGGTGGCCAGCGCGAGTCCAATCGCGGCAGCGTTTCGCGCGAGTCCTTCGGCGCGATCGTCCATGAAATTGCCCGGGTGCGAAACCAGCGCGTCGAGTCCGAGGGCTTCGCAGCGCTTCAACTCGCACGTAAATGAGATGAGTGACCTGCTCCAGAGCACCGGATCCGGAGAGGCGAGATTGATCAGGTAGCTGTCGTGCGCATTGGCGTGCACGATTCGCGATGCGGCGCGTTCGGTGCGAAATCGTGAGCGCTCTTCCTCATCTATGGCGGGCTCACGCCACTGACTGGCCACTTTGGTGAAGATCTGGATCGCCGTGGCGCCGATCGCATTGGCGCGCGCGATCGCGGAGGCTACTCCACCGGATGTCGAGACGTGGGCGCCGAGGAGAAGCACTTGAATGCAGAATGCCGAATGCAGAGTTCAGATTGCAGAACGAAAGGCGGGATGCAGGTAAAAGTATGGTCAGCTCTGCATTCCGCATTCCGCATGCTGCATTCTGCATTCACTTCAGGGTTTCCTCTGCAACCAGTTCATCGGATCGGTCGCCTTTCCCTTGGGCCTGATCTCGAAGTGCAGGTGCGGTCTGAGGTCGGGGTCCGACTGCCCGACGGTGCCGATCGGCTGCCCCTTCTTCACCTTTGCCCCTTTCGTCACGAACGTGCGCTGCAACGAACCATACACGGAGTAGTCGCCGCCGCCGTGCTGCACGATCACCGTGAGTCCGTACGTGCCGATCGGCTCAGCGATCATGATGTCGCCGTCGGCGATGGCGGTGACGCCCGTGCCTAACGGGGCCTCGATGCCGATCCCGTTCCAGCGGATCGATGTGTTGTTCGGGTTCACCGCCCGGCCGAAGCTGTACACGACCCTGCCATCGACCGGCCAGTCGAGCGTGCCGTAGTCGCTCGTCTTGAGCGAGCTGACGCTGGGAGCTGCGGCGGCGCCGCCGGGGCCGGCCGCGCCGCTCCGGGCCGCTGCCTCCGCGGCCGCGATCACGTTGGCTACACGTGCTTCGTCGCGCCGGATCTGGTCGAGTCGGCTCTCGACCTGCTGCGAGGTCTGCTTCGCCTGGGCCAGCGCCCGTTTCTGCTGGGCCTCGAGGTCCTTGAGGCGCACCTGTTCGCGGGCCTTTTCCTCGCGGCTCCGCTCGAACTCGTCCTGCAGCCTGACGAGTAGTTGCCGCTGCCCGTCGATCTGCCGAACCAGGCCCTCGACGCGCTTCACGGTGGACTTGTCATAATCGGCCAGCTCGTGGAGGTACTTGTAGCGCGCGATGAGCTCACCAAAGGAACGCGCCGCCAGGATCGCCTCCGTCGCGAAGAGCGGGCCGCGCTTGTAGATGTCGCGGATGCGGCTCCGCATCTTCGTACGCCGGTTGGCGACTTCGACCTGCGCCAAAGCCACGCGGGCGTTCGCCGTGTCGACTTCCACGTTGATGTTCGAGAGCTGCTGGTCGAGCGTGCGGATCAGGCGAGTGGTCGCTTCGCGCTGGCGCGCCACGAGGATCACCTCATCCGAGAGCGAACGAACGCGGCCCTGCAACTGCCGCGATTCCTCCAGGAGCGAGTCGCGCTCCTGCCGGATGCGATCGAGTTCGTCACGCTGCTGCCGCAACCGGGCATCCGCGCTCTGGCCCGCCTGGGCCCCCTGGGCCCACGCGTTACCCGCGGTAGCGCACGCGAGAAGCACGACCAGCCCGAACCGCCTCACTAGTGCAGCCGCTTGAGATGGCGGCGGACCGAAAACGCGCTCACGGCAGTGCCGAGGAAAGCGCCGGCCGCGACGCCGACCGCGGCGAGGCTCGCGGGGAAGAAGTCGGTCTGCAGGAAGTTCTTCGAGACGATCGTGTGCGCCGCCCACGTGAACACCAGGGCGAGCATGCCGCCAAGGACCCCTTTCGCGAATCCGTCGAGCAGGAAGGGTCGCCGCACGAACGCGTCGGTAGCGCCAACGAGCCGCATGATGCCGATCTCCCGCGACCGTGCGAGCACAGTCATCCGGATCGATGCGCTGATGATGATGATGGCAACGGCCGCGAAGGCTATTCCGAGCACCACGCCGGTCGCCGCGGCGATGTTGCGGATGCGATAGAGCTTCTCGATCCAGTCGGCGCCGTACCGCACGTCCTCGACGTACGACATGGTGCGCACGTAGTCAGCGACGACGAGCACGGCCTTCGGATCGCGAAAACCATCGCGAAGCCGGATATCGAGTGAAGCGGGCAGGAAACCGGCCTCGAAGACGTCCTTGAATTCGCCCATTTCGGCGCGCGCGCGCTCGAGGGCCTGTTGCGCGTCGATGTACTCCACGCGCTGCACATCCTTACGCTGGCCGAGTTCCTCCATCAGCTTCGCTACGCTGTCGCCCGGGGCGTTGTCGGCCAGGAACGCCCTCACCTCGACCTTCTCCTCGACGTTCCTGAGGGCGGTGCGGATGTTGAGGGCGACGAGCGAGAAGAGGCCGAACGCGAACAGCGAGAACGCGATTGTCGTTACCCCGAGCACGCTGAGCAGCGGAGCGCGCCGGAACGCCAGGACGGTCTCACGAAGGGCGAGCCTCATAGCGCCTGTCCCGGTACGTTGGCCTCGGGCGTCCGCGCATCCGGATGCCGCAGGCCCTCGCTCGAGTCGAACACGAGCTGGCCGCGGTTTACCTCGAGCACGCGGAATTCATTCCGCCTGACGAGTTCCAGGTTGTGCGTCGCCATGATGACCGCCGTGCCTGACGTGTTGATGTCCTTGAGCAACTGGAAGACGCCGCGCGTGGCGCGGTCGTCGAGGTTGCCGGTGGGTTCGTCGGCGATGAGCACGAACGGGTCGTTGACCAGCGCGCGGGCGATGGCGACGCGCTGCTGCTCACCGCCGCTCAGCTCGCGCGGGTAGTTCGTCGCCTTCGAGGCGAGCCCCACGCGGGTGAGCAACCGGCTGACTTTCGAGCCGATCTTCTCGCGCGGCGTGTCGACGACTTCGAGCGCGAAGGCGACGTTCTGCTCGACCGTGCGATCGTCGAGCAGGCGGAAGTCCTGGAAGACGACGCCAAGCTTGCGGCGGAGTTGCGGAATGGCGGAGCGTCGCGCGCCGGGCGCCTTGGTGCCGCCGACCCAGACGGCGCCGCGCGTCGGCATCTCGTCCATGTAGACCAGCTTGAGGATCGTGCTCTTGCCGGATCCGCTGGGCCCCGTGAGGAAGGCGAACTCACCGCGCGCCACCTGGAACGACACGTCGTTGAGCGCCATGCCGGTCCGCGGATATTCCTTATAAACGTTGGCGAATCGAATCATTGGTCGCTCGTGGGCGTGGCTTCGTATTAAGACGAGGCAACAGGCATCAGGCATCAGAGGCGGGGTCCAGGGAGAACTCCTGAACCCCGCTTCTGATGCCTGCCTCCTGCCTCTTAGGACAGTGCTCCTTCCAGGTCCGCGATCAGGTCCGTTGCGGCCTCCACACCCACGCTCATGCGCACGAATCCGTCCGGGATTCCCGCGGCCGCGCGCTCCTCAGCGCTCATGTGCGCGTGCGACGTGTATCGCGGCTCGGACACGATCGTGTCCACACCCCCGAGGCTCGGCGCGTTGCGGATCAGGCTCAGTCGCTTGAGCAGCCGTTCGGCGGCCTGGCCACCGCCCGCGAGTTCAAACGCGAGCATTCCGCCAAACCCCGACATCTGCGATTTCGCGGCCTGGTGATCCGGGCTGCCAGGCAAGCCGGCATAATGCACCTTGGCGATGGCCTTTTGATCGTCGAGCCACGACGCCACCGTGAGCGCGTTTTCGTTCTGGCGTCGCACGCGGACGTCGAGGGTCTTGAGCCCGCGCTCGAGCAGCCAGCACGCGAAGGGATCGGGCGCCGATCCCCACACCATCATCTTCTGCCGCACTTCCTCGACATACGGCGCCGTGCCCAGGACCACGCCGCCCAGGACGTCGTTATGCCCGTTCAGGTATTTCGTGGCACTGTGGATCACGACGTCGGCACCGTGTTCCAGTGGCCGGAAGTTCACCGGGCTCGCGAAGGTCGAATCCACGACGAGCGCGATACCTTCGCCGCCGGCCAGTCGCTTGAGTGGCGCCAGGTCGATGACGCGACACGCCGGGTTCGACGGCGACTCGAGGAACATCGCCCTCGTTTCCCGGCGCATCTCCCGGCGCCATTCCCTCGAACCGGTGGGGTTCACGAGCGTGACGCTGATACCGAGCCGGGGGAACTCCTCGGAGAAGAGTCGCCGCGCCCCGCCGTAGATCCACTCGCTGGCCAGCAGGTGATCACCCGGTCGCAGCAGCGCGAGCATCCCGCACGCCAGCGCTCCCATCCCGCTGCCGAGGACGAGCGAGGCCTCCGCGCCCTCGAGCGAGGCGAGGCGGCGCTGCACGTGGTCGGCGTTAGGCACGTTCCCATAGCGCGGATAGCGGAGCCCCTCCGACGACCCGACTTCCTCCACGTAGTTGACGCTCTGCACCAGCGGCGTGACGACGGGTTCACCGGCGGCGGGCGCGTGACCACCATGGACGACGCGGGTGGCCAGGCTGTGGGTGGGTCGATTCACGTGATCGGGGGATGGCTCGAGGTCGCGGCGCCATGCCGCGCTGCACACAAAATCGACACTAAGGGCGGCGATTGAAAGCCCGGACCGGTTCACGACATCGTCAGCGCCAGGCGGAACCCATCTGGATATAGAACGCGAACTCACCACCGGGTCCCCACGCGAAGTCCAGGCCGGAGCTGAGTCCGAGTTGTCGCGCCATCAGGTACCGGAAGCCCGTTCCGCCGGCAAACACGCTGGATGCCTCGTCGAGGTCATGCCAGCTGGCGGCGACGCGACCGCCGCCTCCAAACGCGAGCACGGTCCAGCGCGTGTCTATTGAGTACCTGAGTTCAGCTTCACCCAACACCGTCGCGTTGTTCAGGTACTTGACCGCGGGCAGGCCGCGCATGGAGAGGGACGGCTTCTCGAAGAACGGCGGGTCGCCTGACGAGAGTCCTGTTTCGACTCGCAGCCCGTACCCCCATCTGGGCGTCGGCTGCCCGTACAGGAGTCCCTGGATGTCGAACAGGGTGAAGGACTCATCCCCGCCGAGCGTGGGCCCAAACCACATTCCCGTGGCGGTGAAATCCACGCCGCGCCTGGCGTCCAGCAGGTTGTCGCGCGTGTCGAATTCCAGCCCTCCGCCGAAACCGCCTACCACTTCGTCCAGTTCGAACGCTTCGATTTCCGGCGGCACGGTGCCTTCGAACCGGCTCTTCGTTCGCAGGTAGCTGTACTGCAGTCCGACGAACAGCGGCGTCGTACTGACGCGACCCTGGAACCGCGTGAACGCGAACAGGGGTTCGATGGTGTAGGCGATCGGGTTGTCGGCGAGGGGTCCTTCCGGATCGAAGCCGAAAAAGTCGAGGTTCAGCGACGCGCCACCTAACGCCGCGAGGAGGCGGAACCGGTCCTGCCGGAACGGATGAAAGACAAAGGCGGTCCCTCCGTAGCTTCCGTTGGAGGTGTAGAAACCGCCGCCGCCTGTGACCGTCGGTGGCGCGAACCGGCCGGTGGTACGCGCGCGTTCCGCCATCGACTGACTGAAGAACGTGATGAACAGGCCGCCGCCATAGCCGAGCGCCGGCTCGGTGATGATGATCGGAATGGGTAAAACGCCCTTCCGGTTCAGCAGGTAGTCACTGACGTCCAGCCGGCCGTCCTCCGGGTCGCGGAACGCATCGGGAATTCGCTGCGCGTGCGCCGGCGCGTGGTGGAGCATCAAGGCGAGCAGTCCGGCCACGATGGCCCCGCCGCGACTCCACGACATCCGTCAGGCGTGCCGGACGCCCACCGCCGGTATCGGGTGCTGTCTCCGGTGCCACGCCACGTAAACCCCGCCAACGACCGCGTTGACCAGCAGCGCCAGGACGATCGTGGCTCCGACCCTCGGATCCGATCGGTTCGCCATCGCGATCGAGACGGCGATCATCGGGTGACGCGATGCGGTGGACAGTCCAAGCACCACCGCCTGGTCCGGATCCGGTCCGCCCATGAGGTGGCCCACGGTCAGTCCGATGACATTGAACAGCACGATAGCCAGCAGCGTGCCACCCGAAGCCAGTTGCAGCACCGTAGGGAGCACGGCAATCAGGAGTGGCACGGCGCCTAACAACAACAGGACACCGGCCAGTTTTGACACCGGACCCGCGAGCCGGTCTGCCAGCGCCGGCGCGAAGCCGCGGACCGCGAGACCGAGCAGCAACGGTGCGATGATGCTCTTGAGGATGACTCCCGCGACGCCCGCCGGCGGCATCTGCAGCGGTGTCCCGAACAGGCGCCCCAGCAGTTCGAGCGACGCCGGAATCGTCACGATCGAGAGCAGCCCGAGGACCGCCATCAGGCCGATTGCGAACGCGCTGCTACCGCCGGCCTTCGTCTCCTTCCCGGGCAGGAGCGGGGGAATCGGCGCGAGTGACAACGCGATGAGCGCGACCTCGACGTTAGGGTCGAAGTCGAACACTCGCGCAAGGATGATCGCGACAACCGGCATCACGACCAGCATCGCCACGATGGCGCGCGCCAGGAGGTTCGTGTTCCGCGCCAGGTACGCGGTAACGCCGCGTTGCGCCTTCAACCCGAACGAAAGGACCGTGACCCAGATGCTGATCTGCAGTGCGAGGATGATGATCTGTTTCGATTCCATGCTGTTACCCTCCGTGTCCGGCGACCAGGCGCCTCAAGGCACGGTGATGGTGAACGTGAGCGATTTCGCGGGCGGCGCCGTCGTCTCCCACGGCCTCCGGTACTCGAAGCGCAGCTCCTGCCGGCCGGCTTGCGTGGCGCGATACGCAAACGATTCCGTGCCGGGAGACCCCGCCTTTGCCCCCGGGCGCGGGGCCGTGTACATCACGTCCCCGACGACGGCGAGCACCCCGGAAGGCGTGGGGATGAGCGACCAGCGATATCCCGTGGAGCGATTGCTCTCGAGTTGGATGACGAACGTCTGTCCATGCGGCACATCGACGTTCCGGCCTGCGTCACCTTCTCCGAGTATCACGGCGTTCGCCAGCAAGTCGTCAGGCACGCGGTGAAGCGAATGCGGAGTCAGCGAAGGAATGTCGCGCTGGTCGCGGTCCAGCAGGCGCAACTCGACCTCGCCCACGTTCAGGAAATTGCGAAGCGCTTCCGGCTGGTCGAAGTCGAGCTGGTAGATCACGGCGTCGGGGTTGTCCGCCGAGCCCCTCATGATCGTCCACTTTCCCTCGCGCTCGAACGTCCGGTCGCCGTCCCTGGTGGCCACATAGGTCTCGCTGGCTTCATAACGAGTCGGCCGGCCAGAACCGCGCTCGACGAAAACGCGCAGGTCGGTGCGGATTCCGGCGCAATCTGCGCACGGGAGCAGGCCGGCGAAGCGGCCAACCAGCGAATCAGTGGCAGTGGAGTCCTGGACGGCGTCGCGAGCGGGCGCTGGTGAGCACCCCACTACGCAAACCAGCGCCAACGACGCGAGTCGCTCTCTCCGGCACGGTAGTCCCCATGGGCACACCATCTCATGGTCGCGACGCCACGAGTCGGCCACCAATTGGACCATCGTGGCACCCAACGCGCCTGGAAGCGATTCGACGTGCTGTACTGTGGCGCGATTCGGGATCGACGGTTCTGCCGGGCTCCGGTAGTGAACGGGCCGAAGCCCCGCCGGCATCAACGGCCAGCGCTCAGCACTCCGCGGTGGTTGATCAAACCAGATCTTTGCGGGGCGGCGTATCGAGATCCGGCTTCTGCAGCCTGACGATTTCACTCACTGCCAGTCCGCTGATGTCGCGCACGACCACGCCGCCTTTCGGGACGGCGTTGTCGATGATGACCGTCGCCAGCTCCTGACGACGCGGACCCTGCACCCACGCCATCTCGCCGTCCGATAACATCCGGAGCGCCGCCTCGTCCCCACGCAGCCTCACCTGGGGTCCGCGGTCCGGATCGCCGCGTCTCGTGCCCATGAACCCGACCACCTGCAAGGGCGGGTTGAACAGCGGGGTCACATCACGCTCTGCAACGAGACGTAGGCGTCGTCGTCCCGCATAACGAGTCTGCGTGCCAGGAGGCCGTCCAGCGAGGCGGCCACCGACGACGCCGGCTGCTCCACCTGCATCGCGAGGTCGGAAGGCACCACGCGCCCGCAGCGATGCACGGCGTCGAGCACCCGCCGCATCGACTCCTCGAGCGGGCCCACCACGTGCCACTCGCCGTTCTCCGCCTCGACGATCACGGCCTGGTCGTACCGCTGCATGACCGCGTCGATCGCCTCGAGATGATCGTCGCGCGCGCCGCGCACCAGCACGTACGCATCGGTGACGATCACCTGGCGCCTGACGCCATCGAGGAGCTTGCCGACCACTTCATCCGCGCACGAGAAGTCGAGCAGGCCGACCTGGGAGAAATCGATCACCGTCAGGCTCGGCGCCTCGAGCCCGCACAGCACGATTTCGATTTCCTTTCGAACCGCCGCGCCCGTGGGACGGGTCACGAGGTTGGAGTACAGGTCGCAGACGGTCCGCCTGAGCAGGACCCCGACGTCGATGTGATGTGTCACCCGGTATGGACTCGCTCGGGAATGGTGATCTGAACCTGAGCACCCGGAAAGTGTGGCAATCCTTCCTTCAATGGAACTGCATCGTCCCAGGCCGGCACTACAGTAATGCGGGCTGTGCCACTTCGTATTGAAAGTTTCCCATCCCACTTTCCCACAAACCGCCTGACGCCGGCTAACCCCTGTCCGCGTCCGGGATCACGATAACGACTTACACTGCGAACAAGGGCATCTTCGAGCGCGGCCGCATCGTCCCAGCGCTCGCGCGGCTTCCATCCCGGCGAACTCTCGAGCGAGCGCCGGAACCCGAGTCCAGCGTCGCACACCGCGATCACCACGGCGCGCCGGCCGAGTCGCTTGCGATACTGGTACGTCTGGACCGCAACCCATCCACCCTGGCCGGCATGTTCCACGATGTTCTGGCAGACCTCCGAAAGCGTCATCGCGAATCGCATCGTCGCCTGCGGATCGAGGTTGAGCTCGTGGACCAATATGGCTTGCGCGCGTGCCTGGATGCGCTCGACGACCGTGTGGACATCATCGCTGCGTGAAACATCTGTGATCTCGAGCAGCACATTCGACTCGGCAGGCGACTCACGCGTCCGCGGCACTTTGCCGTGCATCTCGAAGATCTCACTGGCGTGACGATAGAAACCGGCGCGCGCCCAGTAACTCGCCGTGTCCTCGGCTTCCGGTCCGGCGAACGCGGCCTGCTCGGCGCGCGATTGCCCAACGGCGAGCAGCGCGGTGAGCCCGTACGGCGACGACCAGCGCGTGTGGCGCGCGTCGATGAGCACCTTCTGCTCGGCGGAGACGGCGGCCACCTGTTCGAAGACCTGTTCGAAGGTCTCGTCGTCGAGCGAAGGTGGCACGGTGATGACCGTCGTCACGTCCGGAGCAGTTCTCCTCGAAGGAAAGCGGCGAGGCCACCGGCCCCACGAAACACGACGTTGCGTGAGGCCGCGCGAATCGCGCCGCGCAACGACTCGGCAAAGGTATCACCCGTCAACAGCCGCGAGAAATAGGTGGCGCCGAAAACGTCGCCGCACCCTGTTGGATCACCCGGCGTGTCCACTTGCTCGGCGGGCATCAACGCAGTACGCACGGCTCCCGTTCGCGGGTCGTTTCCGCGACGCAGGTCATCGAGACGGTCGAAGCCCGGGGCGACCACGTACACCGCGCCTCGCTTGCCCAGCGTGACGATCAGCGACTGCACGCCCGCTCGCATGGCGGTCGCGGCGAGCGCCATCGGATCCGGCGCCATCAGCGACATCTCCTGTTCGTTCACCTGCAGCAGGTCCGCGCACGCGAACCACGCGAAGGGATCAGCAATCTGACGGGGGACGCGAGTTCCGTCGGGCTGGATTCCGAGCAGCAACGAATGCAGGTCGAGGTAGATGGGCCCGTGAAAATGCCGCCGGATGAGCTGGAGCGTCTCGAGGTCGAGCTCGAACCCGCTGATCAGGTTGATGTAGAGCGCATCGAGATCGCGCAGCAGCGGTCGTAATCCCGCCCATGTCCAGGGTGGCACGCCACCCTGCAGGATCTCGGACCGGAGTTCATCGGTCGAGTATTCTATGCGCACGCGATTGTTTGGCGCCGCGACTTCGATCGGCATCGCGTCAGGCGCGACGCGTCGCAATCCGCTCACGAATCGACGCGCTTCGGGCCACAGGTCCGCGCCAACCCTCGCCAGTGGAACGATGTGCCACGATTCGGGCAACGCGGCATCGAACGCGCTCAACGCGTACGTGATGCCTCCCCATTCCTCGACCGGCGCGCGCTTCGGGTCGCGACCGTAGATGATGTCCCAGACGAAGGTGCCGATGACGCCTAGGCGCATGCTCTTCGAGGTTCAAGTCCTAGTTCAAGTTCAAGTTCGAGAACTTCCTCTTCTAGAACTCGCACTCGGACTCGAACTTGAACTCAGTCTTGTTGTTTATACGCCGCCACCGCACCCACCACGCCAGCCGCGGTGAGGATGCCCGGCACGATCTGACAGGCGTCGACCGCAGGCTTGAAGGCTCGCTTCTTCACCTCACGTCGCAGCGGCGCGAAAAGCGTATCGCCAGCCTGCGTGACGCCGCCCGCGATCACCACGACGTCCGGGTTGAAGATGTTGAGCAGGTTCGCGATGCCGGCGCCAAGGAAGCGTGACGTCTCGCGAACCACGTCCAGGGCCGTGTCGTCTCCGCGCTTGGCGGCTTCGTACACCGTGGCGGCGGTGATGCGATTGGGATCGCCGCCGGCCATCTTGACCATCATCGCGCTGTCGTCGCCGCCGAGTGCCTCACGAGCGCGATCGGCGATCGACGGGCCCGAGGCGTACGCCTCGAGGCACCCGTAATTGCCGCACTTGCAGCGGCGGCCGGTGATGTCGATCGTCGCGTGGCCGATCTCGCCGGCGACGTCCGACGAGCCGTGATACAGGCGTCCGCCGAGGATGATGCCCCCGCCGATGCCGGTCCCGATCGTCATGCCGATCACGTTGTTCGCGCCCCGGGCCGCGCCCAGCCACCACTCGCCTAACGTGGCGCAATTCGCGTCGTTGTCGATGCGCACCGGCAGGCGCGCCTTTTCGGCAATGACGTCGCGGAGGGGAAAGTTCGTCCAGCCCAGGTTCGGCGTGGTCACCACGATCCCGCGCTCGCGGTCGAGCGGACCGGGCGCGCCAACGCCGATCCCGATCATGTCGTCGCGCTTCGCGCCCGTGTGGGCGATCGTTTCCGCGATGACGGTGTCGATCATGCGCACGATGCGATCGACGACCGCGTCCGCGCCCTGGTCGGCGCGCGTCGGTTCCGAGCGCAACGAGATCACGTCGCTGCCATCTTCAGCGAGCGCACCGGCGACGATGTTCGTGCCGCCAAGGTCTACGCCAACGAGGTATTTGGTGCGCGGAGGCATGAAGGCGGGGAATCGGGAATGAAAACCAGTGACTACGCCAGCAGGGTACTCAGGACCTTGATCGCCAGGAGGACAAGAATCAATAAAGCAAACCCCTGCTTGATCCGCACCTGCGGAACGTACCGGTTCAAGCGCGTTCCCAGCACCGCACCCACGGCGGCGACGCTCGTGAAAACCCCGACCAGCGGCCAGTCGATCGCCACCTGGCCAATGGAGCCTGCCAACCCGCTGAGCGAATTCATTGTGATGATGAGCAATGAGCTGCCAACGGCTTGTTTTACCGGGACCTCGGCGAGGTACACCAGCGCCGGGACGATGAGGAACCCGCCGCCGGCGCCGACCAACGCGGTCAGCGCGCCCACGCCGACAGCCTCGATCGCGAGAATGGGCGTGAAGTGCGGCTCGCCGCCCGGCACCGCGTCAGGCTTCACCGCGCGCAGGGAGTCGAACAGCATGATGAGGGCCGCGGCGAACGCGAACAACGCAAAGAGCGACAGCCGGATCGTGGCAGGCACGTGTGGCGCCAGGTGCGCGGTGACGAAGGTGGCCACCATCGCCACGCCGCCGAACCGCAACCCGACGCGCAGGTTGACGGATCCCTGGCGCCAGTGACCGAGGAAGCCGATGAACGCGCTCATGCCGACCACGGCCAGGCTCATCGGGAACGCGGACTCGGGAGCGATGCGAAAGACGTAAACGAAAATCGGCACCGCGAGGATCGACCCGCCGCCGCCAAGCAACCCGAGCACGATCCCGACGACGAACCCGAGGGCGACGCCAGGAATTTCGTTAGGCACCGTCATGCCGCGATGGCGATGAGGGCGCGGGCGAGCACGGTCGATTCGGCCAGGTCGCGCATGCAGAGATGATGCAGCAGGGGACAGGCCGGCGGGCCATGCGGGTGGCAGGGCCGGCACGTCAGGCCCTCATGCCCAACGGTGGTGGATCCCGGAGCGAGCGGCCCGAACCCGAAGGCGGGGACCGTGGGCCCGAACACCGTGACCGTGCGCGTCCCCATCGCCGACGCAAGGTGCTGGGGCAGGGAGTCGTTCGTGACGAGCAGCGCCGCCCGCCCGATCAGGTCCGCCGAGGCGAGGAGCCCGAGCTGTCCGGTCGTGTCGATCGCGTTAGGCTCGGCGGCGAGGATCCGGGCCGCCAGGTCGCGGTCATCCGGGCCGCCGACGATGACGATGCGCGCGTGCGCGGCGAGGGATCGCGCCAGCGCGGGGAATCCGGGCCAGCGCTTGGTGGCCCAGATGCTGCCGGGCGCGAGCGCGATGAGGCGTTCCCCGGTTGCCCCGTTCGCGGACAAGAGCGCGTCGATCGCGTCGCGATCAGCGGGCGACGGATACAGGGAAGGGCGCAGCTCCGCCGGCGCGATCACCGCATCGTTGCCGACCGCCAGGCGCAGCAGCCGTTCCGCGTGATGCTGCTTCATGTGGTAGTCGATGCGGCGGTTATAGATCGCATATCCGTCGGACGTGTTGAAGCCGACGCGCTGGCGATAACCGGCGAGCAGCGCGAGCAGCGCGGTGCGCGTGGACCCCTGGGCGCAGTAGGCGATGTCATCGCGCTGCGCCGGTATCCGCGTGGCCACGCGCCAGAGTCCCCTGACGCCGCGATCCGCTCCGCGCTTGTCGTAGGCGATGACCCTTCTCACCGCTGGATTACCAGCGAGGAGAGGAGCGGCGGCCGGTGTAGTGACGATGTCGACGGGTCCGGTGCGCGCGAGCCTGCCGATCAGCGGCGTCGTAAGCACAACGTCGCCGAGAAAGGAAGTCTGAATGACGAGGGACGAAGCCAGAATCTCAGTCCAAATCCAAGGTCAAGTTCGAGTAACTGCGGGAAACTGACACGTCGTGCGTTGGAGTGATGCGGCCAAGATCAGGAGCGCAGCAATATTTCTTGAGTGACGCGACCCGGCTGGCAACCCGCACACCGAAAACTGATAGTCTGGCAGCGAAGCATTGAGTTGGCAGGCGAATGCTATCGCCTTGCGAAACGCCTGCCGCCAAGCGAGCGATCGGGACTGATACCGCAGTTGAGGACATCGAGCGCGAGCGTCCACGCAAACATTGCCGAGGGCGCCGGGCGGAGGACACCCGTCGATTTCGCGCGATTCCTCGCCATTGCTCGGGGCTCCGCAATGGAAGTTGATTCGCACACGGAGTTCGCCGTGCACGTCGAGTTGTTAACGCGTGAAGATGTCAGGCACGCTCAGAAGCTCGCAGCGGAAGTAACTCTCATGCTGAGCGCGATGCTGCAGCGCTTCAGGCCCCTCTGAAGTGCGAGTTCAAGTTCGAGTCCAAGTTCAAGTCCGTTCGTACGCTTGAACTCGAACTTGAACTTGAAGCTCTACTCCACCTGCAACACCGCCAGGAACGCCTCCTGCGGGATCTCCACCGCCCCCACCTGCTTCATCCTCTTCTTCCCCTCTTTCTGCTTCTCGAGAAGCTTCCGCTTCCGCGTAATATCGCCGCCATAACACTTGGCCAGCACGTCCTTCCGGAGC
>Ga0111538_10004960_pt1 | contig 18286 bp, 23 predicted proteins | sample SoiMethybrSBSTD1_FD_79669 | JGI IMG/M metagenome (GOLD analysis project Ga0111538, IMG submission 79669) | Bulk soil microbial communities from a Populus tree surrounding site in Tennessee, USA - Soil MetaG P. TD hybrid SBSTD1 (version 2)... | ecosystem: Environmental > Terrestrial > Soil >...
CGCTTACACCAACCCCCCGCCTTATGAAGACGTTTCCGGCAGAGTTCCTGAATGTCGATTTCGACATCAAGTCAAAAACCAATCTCGCCATTCTGCTGGAGGCGTGGAATACGCGAGTCATCGGTGACGTTGACAGACTTGGTCGCCGCTACTGGCTACGGCTCTCCCTGTTCCCGCAGCCCAAAAGCCCGAACGACGCGATTCGGCGGTTTGCGAAGTTGGTCCGAGGTCTGCCACCACAAGCTCGCACTGTGTGGGCGCAGGCTTCAAAAGAGATCGACATCGGCATCCAAGCGGGAATCGAGCGACGTTCAGGCGAATGGGTATTGGACCCGAAAGTTGTCCAAGCGGCAGCCGACTTGGGAGCGCACGTACGCATCACCGTGTACTCACCACTGTTGATCATTGACGATACTCGTGATCGGAACACGTCGCTCAAAAGAAGGCGCGCGAGCCGCCGCACGTCGTGAGACGCGGACGCCATCTCGATTCAACACATCGCTCCGTCTTTCGCGGTCAATAGACCCGACGGAGAGCGATGCGGTTCAATCCGACAATTTTCAGGCACGGAGAAATTTTCTGGAGAGCCGGCGTGCCGCGTTTCACTGCCCGGTCACATCTCTCCTGAGATCAGCGCTTGAGCCAGCGCATAAAGGACGCACGCGACCGCGAAACCAGAAGCCAGAAACAGGACGACTCGCGGTCGAGGCTCCAACCTGCGCCCCACTCGCAGGGTTCCAAAAATCACAAGCGCCACTACGAAGAGAATGAGGATCATGTTGGTCGAAGCAACACCAGCCAGCGCTTCAGCGCCATCAGATCGCGCGCATGCCGTGCCTCAGCAAGCTAGTCCAATGCACAGTGATTACACGCGGCGACCATGATGCCGAACATGATCCGGGTATCGCCACGGAGCGGCGATCCAAACGGAAGCCGACGCTGCACTTCAAGAAACGGAGAAGGCGCGGCATCGGATCGTGTCAGGCGCGAGTCCGATAGCAGCGCCATCATGACCTTCGCACTTCCATATCCGCCGAAGCCAGCCTTGCCGTTCCGATACCCAACACCCGGTTCCGCGTAGATTCTCACGTAGTTCCGGCCTTCGTTCGTCTGTGGTCCGGGGAAACGCGTGATCGGCAACATCAGGGACAGTTCTGCCGAGAACCCACGGCGTGACTGCATACGATCGTAGGCAAGATCCAGTGTGCACGTTCGCAGTGTTTGGTGCGGATACTCTCCACGTACGGCGACCGGCATCCCGAGTTTCACGGCGGCCATCGCACCCGACTGGTGCGCCGCCGTAGAGTCCAATCCGACGCCGGCTTCAGGCGCGAGCACGAACGTGAGCCAATCCGATCGCTCCTTCGGCGTCTCGCTCTGAGAAGAACCACGATCGACCTGTGCCAGACAGACGGACGGGACCGTCGTCAACACGAGCAAGAATGTGGCCGCTCGCAAACCCAAATCGTGTCTCGTCCCGCCGCGGTCCGTTGCACCTGGCATTCTGGCCCCCACCGAGAGAGTAGCCCTCCCTGTGGACGCAAGTACTCAGGGAACCGTGAAGAAAATCTGAACAATGCGTTCACCTGCCGCCCCGGTCACAACCCGATCGCGCTGCTCCGTTCGGCGGTGAGTGGGACCCCGTAAGACGCGTGTGGGTGTGGCCTTGTTCAGGATGCTACCCGCGGGGTGGGTCCCGAATCAGAGCAGGGACACTGCCGAACGAACATTTTGCCTGCCGTCGTGAGTAATGTATCGCCGGTAGGCGCAAGCACTCCGCCGTCGGCATCTGCTACTCATCGCCTTCCACCGAGCAAGATCGTCTCGAATCTTGCGATTTCTTCTCGGTCGAATCGTGCTGGATCGTCGCCGAGTTCATGGCGCCACACGGCGAGCCACTTTGCGCCTTCGTCCAGATCGTGGAGTTCTTCGAGGTAGAGGCCCGCAAGGGAATGAGCGACCAACAATCGATTCTTGCCGTCCTTGATGCGGTCAGCCTCTGAAAACGCCATTAGCAGCAACCGCTCGCGCTCGCCCGGCGATTCGATGTAATCCGCCCGTGTGGCAAGAAGGCTTGGGCGTCGGCCGTATTTCTGTTCGAGCTGATCCAACAGAGCCATCAGCGCCGCACGGGCACGAGCCTCCGCCATATGCTCCTCGCCGGCCGAGTGATTCACAATTTCGACGGCGAGTTCATGGATCTGATCCCAGTCGTCGGTGGAAATACCGTCGGACGTCACTGATGGTCTCCATCAAGGAAGCTCGCGCCCAACTCGATCATTGGGGCTGGCCGAACTCTTTCAAGAGGAAGATCGATGTCTCGCGGCTGATCGGGCGCTAACGTACAGTTTGGATGCGTGTACGAACGAAAACCATCAGCATGGACTGAGAGTTGCCACGTCGTTTCGACCGGCGACCAGGCAGTGATCGCGTAGCGCCCCAATTCATCCGCCGTGCACGGACTGGTCTCGCGGCTCTTCTTAGATCCAACGTCTTGCAAACGCACGAGTGCCGACGGAATCGGCTCGCCGCTCTCGGCTTTCACTACGCCATACACCGAAAATCGGCGATACCGAACGGTCGGGTCACCGTGAGGCGGCGTCAACTCTTGTTTCAGGAGTAAGTCCGGAAGAAGCCGAACGTTCAACTGCGTGGGTTCGCCATTCTCCGGAAGCCGCAGACTCTGCTCCAGCGTGTCGAAGCCAAGCATCTCGAATGCGATCGCCCACTGACCCGGCGCGAGGGCGCTGAATGAATAGTGACCCCTCTCATCCGTGAAGACTCTTGCAGTCGAACCGAGGCCGTTGGCAGCCGACACTGACGTTCCGGGTAGCACCGGTCCGCACACGTCCCTCACAGTTCCGGCCAGCTCGTTTGTGGGGACTGCCCCAACAGCACCGACGAATAGGACACTCGCGAGCGCAGCCAACTTCAGGGTTCGCATCATTGCGACATTATCGGACGTAGGTGCTCGGTCGGAGCGCGATTCTGGCGGGTTCAAGCGGAGTTCGTCGTGACGCCTGCCTTCAGTCAGAGAACCAGGTGTAAAGCCCATCCCTCGGCCGATGACGCGTTACTCTCGTCCGTCGCGCGTTTGTCCTCGGCCGTTCCTGAGATAGCTGAACGCCTCAAGGAGGATGGCCATCACGGGTACTTTTATCGCGAACCCGATGGCTACAACGAGTACGAGGCGAATCAGGGTAATCGTGTACACGACGGCGATCATCGCATCGGAACGGCCCGTTGAGAGTGCCAAATGCAGATCACAACAGTTGATTGTCCGTATCGTCAGCGCGTCACATGAGTTTGATTCCTTACCCGCGGGCCGTGCCGGAATGGCCGCGCCAGGGTGCCCGGAGAAACAAAAGCGGCGTAGGCTAGAATGCGAGCCCCAAAGGCGAGACGGCAAACAACGCAATGCAATGGTTGCCCAGATTACCAGTCGTCGTTGTCGCCATGAGTCTGCCGCTCCTTTTCAGCAACCAGTTGAAGCGGCCTCCGACATTCCTGAACGGACTACCGTTCGCCGCCAGATGGACATGGGGCGTTGTCGCCGCAGTCCTGCTCCATGCTCTTGATTGGCGAGGGCGCCACATGCGTCTGGCTCCTCGGTCGACGCTCGAGGGAACGTTCGACGCTATCGCGCCACGTCGGTGCGGTGTTACTCGCTATTGCGGCGGAGATCGTTTTCATCCTGACGTTCTTTGGGTAAGGCGTGCGTCTACCGCCGCGATTTCGTCCCACTCTCACACTCTGCCGGATCGGTCACCTCGAGCGTGAGGCGATGGTCAACACAACCAACAGGCCAATCCACGCGACCATCGTCAGCATGAACAAGGCTCGGTGCCACATGTGTAAAGAGCGTGAGACGGAATCCGTTCGTGCCCATGGAGGCCGAGACCAAGTCCAACGCCACCGGGGAGCGCTGTAGTACCAATTCGGCGCCCGCATGTCGTGTGGCCTCCACGTCCACCATGTCGGTTGTCCTTCCCGTTTCCAATCCTCTGGCGCCACTCGGTAGCCCCGTTTCAACAATTGCCCGAAGCAGTAATCGGCACCGACAAGACCAGCAAAAAACAGAGCAGAAAACAGAAGTGCGAAGCCTTTCATAAAGAGTGTTGTGCGACACGACGGTAACGCTTTGAGCCGCTCGGTGCGCTGGCCTTGATCACGCCGAGTTTCCTTTCGTTTCTCCAACCGTCCGAAAGCCGACGACGGTACACCGAGACGCACGTTCCGCAGCGATCGACGAATCCAGTTCAAAGTTGATCGGGCCATCCGCGCGACAGATCCGCACCGAGTAAGGCGCGCAGCAGATCGGGAAAGGACGTCGCAACGTCTTTAACAAGGGTTATTCGCTTGTTGCACAGAATCTCCTCGTGATCGAGTTGGACGATTCGATGTTCGACTGTTCGACTGTTGCAGTCAAAGCAGATGGGATCGTACTGGCCGATGAACGGGTTGCCAATCTGGAGGAAGCCGGCCCGCAGTAAGTCAGGCGACATGTTCGGGTCGAGGAAGAGTTTGTTCTCAAGTTCCCAATAGATGGGCGCCCCCGTATTCGCGAAGAACATGATGGACCCGCAGTCAAGCGCCGGGAAGCAATAGTTCGTGAGGAAGTACTGAAACGAGGGCGGAAAGGCCCGTTGCGTTCGCTGCTGGAGTACCGCAATACGCCCGGAATTGTCACGCTTCGCGATCCGCCAGTCGGTATACGCATCCGGAATGTCCTGCGGATCGACCGTGGCCTCTTGGGCGAGAAATGCCGGGACGTCTTCACACGGTAGAGGCTCGCGCAGACGCCAGTCCGTGTTTATCTTCTCGACGAAGCCATCAACGACGGAAGCAAAGTTGCTATCCAGGCTTGACTCCAGTGCCGGCGAGGTCGGCTTGCGCTCAGCATCGCAACTCATCCCGACTGACGTCAGGGTTGCTTCATAGAGTACAGCCACCGCCGTATCCTCCATTGCCAGCCGTATCTGAGTTGCCAGCGCCACCTGAGGTACCACGCTGGCAGCTCGCGCCGGCCTGCTTCGCGAAGCACATGTCGCAGTCTTTCCTGCTGTTCACGCGACAGCCCCGACCAATGGAGAACGTTCAGCAATGGAGAGTGACCCCCTCCGGCATCGACAGGCGCCCCGGCGGCCGTTAAGAGCCGAACAGCCTTGATGTGGTTGCCGAATGCGGCCGCCTGCACAGCGTAGGATGTTGGCTTGGCGCCAGCTTCGAGCAGCAATCGAATGATTGGCGTATGGCCGAGAGTCGCGGCCACAGAGAGGATCGTGTCGATTCCGCCCCATGCCTCGTTCGGATCGGCGCCCTCGGACAGCAATCGACGCACCTGTATGGTGTCGCCATGCCTGACCGCCTTGTATAACGGGGTGTGTTCCACACCGCGTGTCAGCGGACCGAGTCGGCCCGTTTAGAATACCCACTGCCACAAATCGCGCAGCTCGAAAAACGAGTACAGTCCCAACAGCGCAAAAACAACGACCAAAAGCACGGCTTTCTCGGCTGGAGTTCGTCGCTTGACCCACGGCTCTATTCGCTGACCTAATGACTGCGCCACGGTTCGGCCTTTTGTTGCCGGTCTTCCCGCACCATCACGACTCGCCATTACCGATAGCCCCACTTGTTCAGCCACGGTTGAATGTCTTGAAGTGTCAATTCGTCGATCCGCAAGAGCGTCGGATCGTTACCGGCGTACAGTACGTTGACGCGATTCATGGGAAAACCTGTAACGGGAACCCGCTCGAACGTGATCGTGATGCTCTCGTTGAATGTTCCGTCCGGCGTCTCGTAGGTCGCTGGTCCCTTCAGGATCTCCTGCTCGCCGATCCACTCATAACCTTGCGCCGTACGTTTGAACGCCACCGTTCGCGAGGTCTTGCCGTCGATATGAAGCATGACGTCATATTCCTTGTCGAACATCGGATGCCATTCGATTCGCACTTGAGCATCGATTTGAATCGCGTGAATCCCAACCGCGTGCGGTCCACACGGCCGATGGCCTCGAACATGGGCTTGAGTCGGGGATCGTCCGCTGAAACTCGCTCGGGAATCAGACCGCACGACGCGAACAGGGGGAGCACAACCAGAAAGCTGAATCGCCAACTGCTCCTGCTGGAGCGTGCGAAGCGCCTTTCGGACTGGCTCACCGGGCCACATACGTGAAAAGGTCGCTCGGACAGCACGGTGCACGAAAGCGTTCGATGTCAGGAAGAGGGGTGCCGCTCTGCCGCAGTTTGAAAACCACCGGCTCCTCGACACCCCCCGACACTTGCTGAGTGGCTGTGACGAAACCGCCGGCGGACGCGGTCAGAAGCCAGTGGTCATCGACCGGAAGTCGCACCCGAAATCGCCCCTCGCCGTCCGTATACGCCCATCCGGTGCTGGCCGGACTCACGATTTCAAGCCGCGCCAGCGGGAGCGGCCGGCCGGATTCATCGGTGACGAGGCCGGGACGTTCGCGTAGTGTCGCGGGCGGGCGCACATTTACGCATTCGCAGACTCCACTGACATACAAGGTCACTTCTTGAACGACGACGGCGGCGTCGGAGCGAACCCGAAGATGGTTGCGTCGCATCAGGTCGAAACCGGTGAGTTGAAAGTCAATCCGGTAGGTGCCATCTGCCATCGCGGCGAACTGATACGTTCCGTCGCGGCCGGTGGTCGCGCGGATTGGAGCACCTCCGCTTTCGTCAATGGCCGTCACGAGGGCACCGGGAATCGGCCAGCCGGCGGCATCGACAACACGGCCGGAGATGCTCGGCGATTGAGCGATACCAGCAGCCGAAAGAGTGGCTATCGCGAAGCTAATCGTCACACTCATAGAGTCAAATCGTGGCTGTGAGGGACCCCACGACACGAGTGAGGTAAGCGCGAGAACGACCGTCATCACCCGCATCGATCCTCCCCGGCTCATGACCAGACCATTCTGTCGCCGTATTACGATTCTGCATCCGCGCCAGTGTGAGGTGCGCGGTATCCGTTGACGAATGGCTGGACAGCGGAAGACTGCAATCGTTTGTGCAAATCGTCGGCCTGACTATAGAACGACGTCGGCGGTCGTTCCACGTTCGCCTCTATCGCGGGAGTTGGGCATTTCTCTCAGAGAATACTCATCCTTTGCTGAGGACTTGTAACAAGCAGCGAAGTCATCATTCCTCAGGTGATCATGAGAACAGCGCTAGCGGCTCTTGTCGTCGCGACGTGCGCGATGCTGGCCGGCGGCGGCTGCGCGCATGCCAACCGTCCCGTCGTTCTGGAACGTTCCGCCGGCGCTTCCGTGACACGGCTTTCGGATCTTCCCCCGCTGGCCGGCGCGCACCTTGTGGTGCTGTTGCGGAGCGGCGAGAGCGCGGTGGGCATGCTCGAGACGATCGACGGGAATGTGCTCATCCTACGTGTGACCGAAGATGGCCTTAACACACGGCGCGTGCCCGAAGAGGAGATCGTGTGCCTCGCTGAACGCGTCGGGAAATCGACGACGGCTCGTGGGTGGCTAGGCGCGCTGGTCGGCGTCGCGACAAGCCTGCCGTTTGGCATCAGCATGGCTGGTGACATGGTGGTACCCGCGGCGATCGCAGGCGCGCTCATCGCCGGCAACACCGGCCAGCCGAGGGCACGCGTCCTGCTCAATCGAAGCCACCTTGCTGCAACGGAGCGGATGTGTCCCGCCTCGCTTCGAGTCCGTTCTTCTAGCGCGAGAGGGACGCCAACTGGCTGACGTGGGCCGGGTTGTGGTGAGATCCGACAATCGCGACTCGCGCGAGGCGAGTCCCGCTTGATCCGTTGGCCGGACACAGGGTCCGCGATATGCGATTTCAACTTTTGTTCATCACGTTGTTGCTGAGCGGTGCCGCAGGGCAATCCGTTCAGGGACCGAAGGAGCCGATATGGGTTCCTCAGAATCCACCATTCGGAGCCGTTGCGGCCCTGATGGGTCTTCCAGACTTGCGGTCAATCATGCCGGTCGCAGGACCGGCTCTCACCGATGTGCGTGTTGCCGATACCCCTAACCCGTTTATCTACCGGCCTGGCAACTATCTCCGATTGACGCGGCTCGGGGACCGTGTCGACGCGCGATTGTTCATGTGGTGGTTCGACAATGTAGGTCCGTATGAACCACCACCAGATCCGAGTCGTCGATGCACCGCGCCGCCGACCGAAGCGGTTCGGGTGTGTGTACAGGAGGTGCCGTTGGCCTCGCGAGATTGGGGGCCTCTTATGCGGACCTTGTTAGAGGCTGAGCCTTGTAGCACCTCAAGAGCTACCGATCAGTACGAGTTGCGCGTTCAGGTGTTCGACAAGCGATTTCTGGAGTCGGAGGTTTGCGATCCGATCGCTCAGGAAGTCGGCAAGCTGTTCCAGACCTTGTCACCTCATTAGCCGAGGCTCGGACTGGCGACCCGTCCGTCTTTCGTACGCGGCAGCCACGAAGGTGGTCGCATCGGCTGATTCGTTGTAATCGCGAATGGTATTCCACAGATCCAACAGCGCCTCGGCTTCATCGCCGCCCTGAGCAACAGCGATCGGGTGCGGCGGGACGCAGCCCAATCAGCTCGTCACCGCGGACCAAACCTTGCCGCGGTCGTCAGTGCCTCGTCTAATGAATGAATCGCGAACTCGTGTGCCTCTTGAGATCGAATGATAGTTTTCACCATGCCATCATCAATCCGAAGGAGGCCCGCAATTTCGTGGACAGGGGTATACCTTTCCTCGGACGCCGTGTCACTTGGAGAACGCCGCAAGAAGGCGAGCACGTGCAGGCCTGGCGTAATCTCAATTCGGTTGTAATCTGCCATCGTGACGCGCACGCTTTTGATGTCAATCTCTCCGCCAAAAAGCGTCATGATTAGGCGATGCGACTGCCCAGGATTTCGTTGCGGGGCAGCCATGGTCGCGCGACGTGCTAGGACATGGATCGGTTCCATCACGTAATCCGTATAAATGTCCTTCTCCGTGCTCGACAAATAACTGCGAAACTTTGTTAGCGTCGCCTCAGCGATCAGATCAGACGATTCGGCAAGCTCGCGAATCGATCTCGGCTCAATGTCGCGAACTCTTCCGAGTCGGAGTTCTTTCTTCCCGGCAACGGCAGCAAGTTCTGGTAGTGTCGGCGCTTGCGCTGAGATTGCGAGGGTAACCGCCGCCGCTACGGCGAATGCAGCTAAATACATCTTACGGTCCGTTCTCGTTTTGCCTTCGCGCTCGCCACGTGCAGCGTTTTCCAGAGTCAGTAGTTCTTATATGTATCCGCCGCGATGCATTGTCACCGCGGGTTGCCCTTGCAATGATGCCTCAAGAGCTTGTGGCCGCAAAATCGTCAAGGTTCAAATTCTCGTCCACACCACTCTCAAATCGCCGAGGGCAAGCGCTTGCAAGACAGCGTTCGCTGACGTAGCGAAGACGCACCGAACGGCGGGTGATCTCCCGCACACCGACGACTCAGTGCTCATCCGTTTGGGATTGAGTGCATACGCCGCCCACGGCCGCCGGGAATCGTAGTCGCCATTTCATTTTCGTACGGACTTCCCTCTCAGGAGGACCGAATTATTGCGGTCCGACGCTGGCATGGCCGTGGCACGTGACGGATGCCGCCGGTCACATCACCTCACCCTGGAGAACCCATGCCAACGTCCTCGTCGAACAGACGTCGTCCTGTCACTACGCCGCCGCGGACGATTGCGGTCGTAATTGTCTGCATTCTATGGGTGGGCATGGTTGTAACCCGCGGTAGCGAGCGCGCGACCATCCGGGTACCCGAGGACTACGCGAGCATTCAGCAGGCGATCAATGCGGCGGCGAGCGGGGATACGGTGATCGTGGCCCCCGGACTTTATTACGAGACGATCGATTTCCGCGGGAAAGACATCACCGTTGCGAGCGCCCAGGGACCGCAGGTGACGATCATCGATGGTCATGGTGCCGATTCGGTCGTCAGTTTCAAACTGGGGGAAACACGCGACGCGCTCCTGACCGGGTTTACGCTGCGCGCCGGGTACACCAACTCGTTCGGAGGCGGCGGTGTTGCGATCCTCAACTCATCTCCGACGATTCGGGACAACATCATCACCGATAACCAGGTATGCAACAGCGGCGGGGGTATCAGCAGTTTCCGGGGATCTCCACTGATCGAACACAACACGATCACGCACAACGGCGTGCGCGGCTGCAGCGGGACCTGGGGATTGGGGATCTACATCTTTGGCGATTCCGCGGCCGAAATCGTCGGCAATCTGATCACCGAGAACAACGATAGCGGCATACGCAGCGTGTCCGGAGGAGGGGTGGCGTTATTCTCGGCTGGGAATCCGACCGTGCGCGGCAACGTCATCAGCAGCAACGTCATTGTCGCGCCGACGGGCGGTTGTAGCGCACAAGGCGGCGCTATCGCGATCGCCAATGACATGCACGGAACGATCGTGGACAACCTGATTGTCGGCAATAAAGCGTGCGTCGCTGCTGCTGTGTACTGGATTGGTTATGCCTCAACCGGAGGTGCCGTCTTCGCGAACAACACTGTGACCGGCAACGAAGGGCGCTTCGGTGCGCCGGCCATATACACCGCCGGCGTCGACGCCCGCACGTGGATCGCAAACAACGTCATCACCACGCCATCCGGGCCGGCACTGCGCTGCGACAACGTCGCGACTCTGTCGATGCCAAACCTGACGTCGAATGACATGTTCCGCGCAGATCTCGGGTCACCGTACGCAGGGACGTGCACGGATCAGACAGGTCTCAACGGCAATATCTCAGCCGACCCGCTATTTCTCGATCCGACGAGCGGAGACTATCGTGTCCGCATGTCCTCCCGACTGATCGATGCTGGCAACGACTCGGTCCCGCAAATTCCGCCAATGGATCTCGCGGGCGGCTTGAGAATCGTCGATGGAAATGGTGACGGAATCGAGCACGTCGACATGGGGGCTCTGGAGTACCGCAATCACGCGCCGATCGCCAACGCCGGCGACGATCAGATCGTCGTCGCGGGATCGGCTTGCCTGGCCGCGGTCCGTGCCAATGGCAGCGGCTCCGACGCAGATGGGGACGCGCTGACGTACGCGTGGACAGGTCCATCTGGTACGACCGCCGGAGCGGCGCTGTCGCTGTCGCTGCCGGTTGGGACTTACGTATTCACCCTCAACGTCGACGATCATAACGGCGGGGTTGCGTCCGACAGCGTAGCGATCACCGTCGTCGATGCCACTGCGCCGGAGATCACCGCTGTTACCGCCACGCCGTCGGTGCTCTTGCAGACGAATCACACAATGGTGCCGGTCGCGGTAAGCGCGTCCATCACCGACTGCGACCCATTCGCGTCATGCAAGATCGTGTCAGTCACGAGCAACGAGCCCGATGATGGGTTGGGCGACGGGGACACCGCAAGCGATTGGCGGATTACCGGAGAGCGGACGGTTGAACTTCGTGCCGAACGCGCGGGAGGCGGCACAGGCCGGATCTACACAATTACAATCGCGTGCACCGATGCGGCAGGCAATACTTCGACATCCAGGGTAACGGTCACGGTGCCGCACGATTCCTGAACCAGCAGTGAATTAACAGTCTCAAGATCAATGCGGAACCGGGGAAGTCGAACCGCCGCGCTCGGAGAGCACAAACGCAGGTACGCTGCAGGTGGCCATTCCGACGTGTACCTCTATCGCTTGCCGCCATCATCGGCGGCGAAGTCGTGCTCGCGTCCCCAATCGGATTGACACTATCTTGTCCCGTTCGCGACAAGCGCGGTGTGGGCGCGCATCATGCTCCTCAGGCTCGACCTGGCGGGCAGAACCCGTTCCGCCGCTGCGACGGTTTCACCGACTGTCGTGGATGACTGCCTTGCGATTTGAGGGATTCGTCCCGGGTGGTTAGAGTGCAGTCCTGGGGGCCGTTGACCGAAGTGAGTGGACTCGCCGCCTGAGTTACGGCGTCCGACAATAGGATGAAATGAACACGCGTTACAATGGTGCGTTCCCCCGCGGAGTTGGCGTTCTGTGCTTGCCTTCCTGATCGTCTATTTAATCCCCGTGTTTCTGCTTCGCAAGAGTGGTGTGGCGGTGGTCCTTCTGGCAGTCGCGGTAACCCTGGGAACCGGATTTGTGTGCTTTAACGTCCTTGTCGCTGCCGGTTGGAGTATGTTGCATGGCGCGTTGTCAGAGGGCGCTTTCTATGTCCTGTATGCTGTCGCGGCGGTGGCGCCCCCGGCGCTCGGTTTCCTCGCTGGTGTCGCGACCCGCCATCGGCTCGGTAGAAAAGTGCCGCCGGACGCCTTGGCGAACAGTTATCCGGATTGTCCCCACTGCAGTTGCTCTTTGGAACGGCTCGCCGATGACTCCGGTACTCCCACGTATACGATCGTCGAGTGCCCCATCCACGGGCCGTTTTACTTCAACGCCAGTACGGCGCTCACGCTTGGGCGACCGCCGCATGGTTAGCAGTCACGCGACTAACCTCGTCTCGTAACGGGACCGGAGTGTGGTTCGTCCCCAAGGGGATGTGCAGTATCGCTGTCCATGGTGGAAGGTGTGGCGGCGTGAGCGCACCACTTCAGCAAACCCGCAACGCAGATCAGATAGATGTCAATGCATTACCCGTCCGCACATTACAAAGCCGTATGCTAGGTAAGCGCAGAACGCGATAACACCAACGACCCCCATCACATTCCATATCAAGTTGTGGCGAAGGCAGCGGTCACAGAGCAGGACGTCGTCTTCCAGAAGCGTCGAACAGCGTGCGCACGTCTTCATGCACCGCACTGTAGCAGGTCACGCGGCCTTCGAGATCGCTCGGGTCGGGCGCTGCATGGAAAGATCGAAAAGGGGATTCGTCCCCCAAGAGGTTCGATCGCGTCCGACTTGGAGATCCGGTTCGTGATTCTGGCCGCCTGAGCTATCGCGGTTCCGCCTCCAGACGCGACCGGACGCGGGGAGGCAGTGGGTCCGTTTGAGAAGCGCGACGCCTGACGCGCGGCCTGTTCGTGCCAATATGGGGCTGTGCCTTCCACGATGAATGTGCTGTCTGCGCTGGAGAAGTGGTATCTCGATCATTGTGATGGTGATTGGGAGCATCAGTCGGGCGTCACAATCGAGACGCTCGACAACCCTGGCTGGAGCTTGCGAATTAACCTGATGGGGACGAGCAAACAGGGGGCCGCGCTTGAAAAAACCATGGTCGAACGGACCGAGCACGACTGGATCTGCTACTGGATTGCCGACAATCAGTTTCACGCTGCTTGCGGACCGGAAAATCTAGGGGAGTCGATCGGCGTATTCCTCGACTGGTTTAGTTCAAACTGAGCCACTACCTCGGATTAGAGGCGGTTTTTGGGGGAGAAGTGGTAACGAATCTGGCGTCCCCAAGGGGATGTGCAGCAGGTGTGTCAGTGGAGGGCGTGGCGGCGTGAGGCGCCTTTAGTTCGTCCCCAACAGGGGTTGTCCCGGAGTGGACTCGACCCGTGCCGGGCGAAGTGGCGGCGGGCTCGGGCAGCGGGAAAGCGGCGTAGGAGGGCTCGCTACCGTCGTCGGCAACTGGAGACCTGGCTCAATAGTAGGATGGCGCGGGAGTCTGCTTGTCTTGTCGGGATAGTTGTGGTTGGGCTGTAAACAAATGAGCACCTCACGCAAGTGGACCAGTCTCGAAGAGCTGCTGCTCGCAATCTCGGACGTCCTCGTTTTGGAGGAGCGTCCGATCCGTGTGGACGAAGTCGGCTACGACAATGATCGGCCTCTTCACGTAGCCGCTATTTGGGGTGATGTGCAAGCCATAGAAATGCTGATAGCAGCGGGAGCCGAGGTGGATGTGCGCGGGGAGGACAACTTCACCCCCCTTTACAACGCTGTTAACCAAGGGCATGTGGCGGCGGCTCGACGTCTCCTGGAACTCGGAGCGTCGCCGCACATTGAGGGCGACTGGGGAGGCACACCTGCGGACTTGGCGCGCCGAGGCGACGTCGCCGAAATGATCGCGTTGTTTGACGAGTATGGAGCCTAGCGTGACGGTCGACCCGCCGCCTCGAAGCTGGCATTCTGCGTAAAACAGTTCACCGCCTAGCCTGACGGCAGATCACTGAACACCGGAACCCTACCGGTCGTCGGCAACTCCGCCTCCCACTGTTCATGCACCGCTGGGTGTATGAACAGCATTTCCCGCCGCGTGAAGAATCCGCGAAGTCCCTCACTTGCACAGTGCTCGGCCTAAAGACACACTAACGAGCATGCGCGTTGAATGTCATTTCGCCTCGGTCCTTCGAATCGACGGTTTCACACTGCCCACCAGCACGTCGCAACTGACCCTATTCGAAAGGCCACACTTGCGCGCAATTCTCGGCATACAAATCGACGAGTTGTGCGCCGACCTTGATGTAAGTCGTGCACTGGCAGTGCTCTTACTTCATGGCGTCATGGCGGCCGAACGCTCAGAGTTTGACGTGGCAGTCGCCGCTGAGGTGAAGCGCATTGTCGAACGCCGGCACAAAGAAGGAAAAAATCGCGTCCTACTCTTTATCGAGTCCACAGTGCCGATGGATGTCGATCCAAATAGTCCGCATCGTGAGGAACACGGCATTGTCGTTGGATTCGACCTTGTGGATCGCGACGCCGCTGCGCGCGTGCATCGCGAAGCGACTCGCGGGATTGTCGCGGCGCTATCGCTCGCGAGTGAGCAAGACATCACCACGCACAAGCTATCCGAGGGGCTGTATTGTCGGGACGCCGGGGGAAAGCTGTATTTGTCCTACACCGCCACTATGGGCCAAGCAACGCTCGTCGTTTCGAGCGCACAGGAGACGCTTGCGACTATCCCCGACTACTTCGACAAACTGAAGGCTCGAAAGGATCTGTCGCGTATCTTGCGACTCGCTGCTGATGCAGCAGCAACATCCGACCGCTTCCGGATGTGGCTATCTGCTTGGACGGCACTTGAAAGTCTAATCACAAGTCGATTCAAACGGTATGAGCCGATCTTCCTTGATCAGCTTCGAGGCGATCGAAAGGACGCACCGACGCTCCACTATTTCGGCCGACTTGCTGCCGTGATGCCGGAGCGATATCGACTGTTGGACAAATTTGCAATTGTCGCTGCGTGCCTGTTTCCCGATCGGGCGGAAGCAGATCTTGAAGAGTTTAAGGAACTTAAGGAGCAGCGAGACAACGTAATGCACGGCGGAGAAACCACAGATGCGGAGCTTCGTGCTGAAGCCGTCAGGAAATTGCTTCGTCGCTATCTAGAAGGCGATCTCAAGGCGAGCTGAAGGGCCGCGCTCAAGGCGTGTTCGGGTTCGCCCCATCGCCCACGTTCGCTCGTCGCGTCTCGCCGATTCGGCGTGGCGAGGGATTCTTGCACAGCCGGTTCGGTTCGCTCTCGCGCCGCACCGTCCGACACGGTGAGGATGGATCAACGCACACCCACACCGGACGTGACAAACACTCGGATTGGGGCAGACGCGAGTTCGACAACCAGCGCCGAGCGCAGGGTATTCCCGGTAGCGCCCGGCGCAGCTACGTACCCGACCAGCAGGTTCGAGCCGCACGAATGAACCGTGAAAGCGCCGTCGCTCGAGGCGATGCGGAGTCCCCGCACGAGGTAGGGCGATTCCCACCGCGGTTTGTCGGGTGGCTGCCCCGCAATCCTACTTGCTTCATCCGGATCGATGGCAACGGCCGCGTTGTCCTGAAGATGATGCTCGATGTCCTTGAGCCGGCGCGCACGCACCTGCTTAAAGGACGGTGCCGTACCGTTGTCGCGACAGAGTTGCGTGATTGTGTCACTTTCACGATCCGGAACGTCGGCCCACCAGCTGTCGCGGAGTTGTGCGGTGGCACAGGCGGCCGTGATCGAGACTGAAACCAGCATTTCAACCCAAGTCGACATTTTCGCGAGTCTCGACAGTGTTGCCTCCAGAGTCCCTTTGAAGTGCGTGCACCTGCAGATCGGTGTCGGGGCACGCATCAGGGTTGTGCCACATAGAAGGCGCGGCAATCGTCGCGCGGGTGTTCTGGCGAACTGGCACCCTGCACCCTACGGAATCGCGAAGCCCTGGCCGCTCCCGTTGAAAAACCAGAATGTCAGCATGAAGCGTCGTCCCGAGTAAAACCGGCGATCCTCCACCGAGTTCTGTCGCCATTCCCAGCACAGCTCGCCGTGAGCGCGGACCAGGTGATTGAGTCCATCGAGAACGGTGCCGTGCGGGAGATCGAGGGATATCCGGCGCGTGTCGGGGAAATAGTTCTTGACGTGCTCCTCGTCGCCGAGCCCCGCCATCAACACCCCGATCGCTCGGTCGACCGTGACGTTGTCGGCACGGAGATCGCTGACGATCCGGAACAGCGGACTCGAGTCATCATTCCACGCGTCGACGGGCCGGAAGACAATGACGCCGTCCATTTCGCGCCATGCATAGCCCGGATCAGCCGTCGTCAGCACTTGCAGCGCGTCGCGAAGTGTGAGGCCCGTCACGCGAACGGCATCACGTTGAACGAGTGCCGTGGGTGCGGACAACGTTTCGATTCCCATCGGCACTCGAACGGCCGCGGCGAGTTCCTTCAATTGAAACACACTGCGCAGGAGCAGAGGTGTTCCATCCCTTTTGGTACCGACGACCCTGTCGAGCAGCGATCCGTGCTGCTCGACGGTCGTCGTCTGCGGTCCACGAGGAGTGGTCACGATTTCAGCACCGCGCGGGATCCCCGCCCCAATGCCAGTACGACCGACGAAGACCGAAATCGCCATCACAGACGGGTCGCTCGGGGCAGACATCGGCGCGACGCTCCACGTCATCGTGCCGTGGGCCCGCACGATGGCGTTCAGGGCGCCGAGTAGCGTACCTCCGTCCGGAAGGTCGACGGTGAACGTGATCGTATCGCCGGGCCCGCTCGACACGTCGCTCCGCACGCCAAAGAGTTGTGCCATGAGCGACGCCGCGTCGGATGCCTGCATCTGCCGTTGGCGAATAGGCCCAACCGCGGTGTTGAACACACTGAGCGGATCGCGCCACGCCGCCGCCGGCCTGACGACAATCACACCGTCGTCTTCACGCCATTCGTAGCGATCATCGGCCCGGATCAGATCGTCGAGCACCTCGCTCAGCTTCCGGCCCGTGGCGGTCGCCGGGTGAGACAACCGCGTCTGCTGGCCGGCCGCTTCGAATCCCATCGGCACACCAGCCGCGACGGCGAGCTTTGCTAGCTCGGGCCCGGTCAACGCGGTGAGCTGGAGCGAGCCGCCGTACTGCTCCTCGCCGACGGTCCGGTCAACTGACTGCGCGCGCGCGAACGGCAGGCCAACACACATCATCAGCGCGACAAGAGCCGTGACCGTTCGCTGAATGGCATTCATAGAGCAGTTCCTCGTCGGGTCGATGCGAGGAATGTTCCAGGGCGCAACAGGCTTCACACCCCGAGATTCTTGTCGGCATTGCGCCGCGCCGTACAAAGTCGATGACCTCCTGACGTATGTCAACCACATAACTGTTAGTGCGCCACGAATCCGTTGCGAGCGACGTGGCTGCGTTCCGCGTAACTCCGCATCCCTACACGACTCGAGACACGGCACGACACTTGTTCAGTCTCGCTCGCTCAGACCCAAGTTCCCATAGCCGCCCGTGGCCCTCAACCCAGGATACCCATCATGAACAAGCTCGCGGTCGTGACGTGTGTCGGAATCGGCATGTACCTATCCGCACACGCCGTGCTCCGTGCGGACAGCGTCTCGCAGATTCAGTCGTCCAGTTACTTCGGCAACTACGCGTACGACGACGCAACTGATACGGCGGTCGATGCGAGCGGGTTCGTTTATGTCGTCGGATTCAGTGAGCTGTTCGGCGGTAATGCCGATGCCTTCGTGCTCAAGCTGACGCCGGACGGATCGCAAGTGGTGTATTCCACCTATTTCCGTGGCACCGGCTTCGACACCGCCAACGCGGTCGCCGTCGACGCTGCGGGGGCAGTCTACGTGGCGGGTCACACCACGTCAGCCGACTTTCCTCTCGTTCATCCGCTGCAGTCGAATCTCCGCGGCTCGTCGGACATGTGGGTCGCGAAGCTCGATCCGTCGGGATCGATCGTGTACTCCACCTACTACGGTGGATCGTCATTCGAGAACGGTGACGCCCTCGCGCTCGGCCCCGGTGGCGAGGTGTATATCTCAGGCGGCACCGGATCGACCGATCTGCCGGGCGTGAACGGCGTGCAGCGCGTCAACGCGGGCGGATTCAGCGATGGCTTCGTTGCGAAGATCGCGCCGGAGGGCGCGTCGGTGCAGTACGCCACGTATCTTGGCGGAA
>Ga0111538_10004962_pt1 | contig 18284 bp, 14 predicted proteins | sample SoiMethybrSBSTD1_FD_79669 | JGI IMG/M metagenome (GOLD analysis project Ga0111538, IMG submission 79669) | Bulk soil microbial communities from a Populus tree surrounding site in Tennessee, USA - Soil MetaG P. TD hybrid SBSTD1 (version 2)... | ecosystem: Environmental > Terrestrial > Soil >...
AGCTTTGCCGAGGCACGCGAAACCGTCGGGCGGCGAAGCTGGGGGCTCGGTTCCCGCAATTCGCTCGAGGCCGCGGCGACGCGCGAAGGCGTGGAGATCGCGCTCGCGGACGCCTGCGGCGTGCGGCCGCATGTCTGGAACGGCTGGACGCTCGAGGAGCACTCCGCCGGCGGCGTCGTGTTTCGTCGCGCGTCGCGTTCTCCGGCGGCGGTGATCGCGTGGGAGAAAAGCGCTCTGGACGATCGAGGGCTCGATCCCGCGGAGCGCGCGCGCCGATTCGTGAGCATCCTGTTGCACACGCAGCTTCCCGTGTCCGTCGAGATCGCCGCAGTTCTCCTCGGCAGGATCCCGCGCGACGGGCGGCCGCGCCCCGGCGAACGGATCCGCGGAGAAGTCATCTGTCGCTGGCCCCCACAGGCCGTGGAAGGGGGGGCGTGATGGACGTGGTCGTTGCGGGAGAGTCGGACATCGGAGTCGTCCGCGAGGAGAACGAGGATTCGCTCGCGATTCACGAGCCCTCGGACCCTGAGGTTCGCCGCACCAAAGGCACTCTCGTGTTGCTCGCCGACGGCATGGGGGGGCTGGAGGACGGCAGCGCAGCCAGCCGTCTGGCCGTCGAATCGGTCGTCCGAGCCTACTACGAGCGAAAAGAGCCGCCGCGCGCAGCGCTCGAGCTCGCCGTGAAAGAGGCGAACCGCGCCATCTTCGACCATTCCCAGAGCACCGGCAGCGGGAAACTCATGGGCTCGACGATCACGGCGCTCGCTCTCCTGGACGGCACGGCCTGCGTCGCCCAGGTGGGGGACAGCCGCGCCTACTGCTATCGCGACGGCACGCTCCGTCAGGTCACGCGCGACCACTCTCTCGTGCGCGAGCTCGTCGACATGGGTCGGATCGAGGAAGCCTCGCCGCACTACACGTTCCATCGCAACGTGCTGACGCGCGGTCTGGGGCTGCGCGAGGACGTCGCCGTCGACCTCTACGAGTTGAGGGATCTCGACCCGGGCGATCAAATTCTCCTTTCGACCGATGGGCTTCACGAGCTGGTCCGGCCGGAGGAGATCACCGCGTGCCTCGTACGGTTCGGGCCGCAGGTGAAAGCAGCGTGCAAGGAGCTCGTGCAACTGGCGCGGTCCCGCGGCGGTCCGGACAACATCACCGTGGCCATCGCCTGCGTCCAAGGCGGTCCGCGTCCTGCGACGGCGCCTCCCGAGGCCCCCGCCACGGCGTCGCGGCGGGCGTCGTCGCCCCTGTGGATCCTTCCGCTCCTGATTTTCGGCAGCTTCACCGGAGGTGTCCTACTCACTCTCGGCGTCCAGGCGCCGGGGATCGATCCCGAGTCGGCCCTGCGCATACGGGCCGAGGTGCGCGCGGCGCTCGAGCACGACGAGCACGCAGTGCCGGCCGCGCAGCGCCGTGCCGAGCTGCGCGAATCGCTGCAGCGCATCGAGTCGATACTCGACGCCAACAAGTGAGCACGGAGCGGAGGCGCCGCGCTGCCTTGGCCGGCGCCCGAGGCGCTTTTCAGCCGCTCTCTTCGATCCTGTGAAGCTTCAGGAAGTTCGTGTTGCCGGCCTGGTGGAAGGGCGTTCCCGCGAGGATGACGACGGGGTCGCTGGGCTCGACGATTTTCTCCGCAAGGAGCGCTTTCTCGCAGGAGTGGATCAGCTCTTCGATGCTCGACGGCGGGCGGACGAGGCGCCGCGTCTCGACGCCCCAGAAGATAGCGAGGCGCCGCAGAACGTTCTCGTTCGATCCGAACGTGTAGACGGGGACCGCGGGCCGATACCCCGACAGAAGCGTCGCGGAGTACCCGCTGTGGGTGTAGACGATGATGCACCGAGCCCGCACGCTTTCGGCCGCGACGGAGGCCGCCGCGCCCACGGCCGTTGCGAACGTGACTTTTTTCATCGAGAGCGTGCGCGCTTTGCGCTGGCGCAGCATCTCGGTTTCGGCCTCGGCAACGATGCGGCACATCATCCTGACGGTCTCGACGGGATATTTGCCCACCGAGGTCTCGCCAGAAAGCATGACCGCGTCCGTCCCATCGAACACGGCATTCGCGACGTCGGACGCTTCCGCTCTCGTCGGGATGGGCCGGTCGATCATGCTCTCGAGCATCTGGGTCGCCGTGATCACCGGCTTCATGAGCCGGCGCGCCTCGGCGATGATCTTTTTCTGCATGACCGGCACTTTCTCTGGCGGCGCCTCGACCCCCAGGTCGCCCCGCGCGATCATGACCCCGAACGACTCTTGGAGAATGGCCTCCAAATCGTTGAGCACTTCGGGCTTCTCGAGCTTCGCAATGACGGGCGTGTCCGATCCCAGCCCGGCAATGACCCGCTTGGCGAGCGCGACGTCGTTCGCTGAGCGGACGAACGAGAGCGCGAAGAGGTCGGCGCCCTGTTCGACGCCCCATTCGATGTCCGCCCGGTCCTTGTCCGTGAGCGCCGGCAGCTCGCGCGTGGGAGTGTCCGGCAGGTTGATGCCCTTCCTGTCTTTGACCACCCCGCCCGTCTCGACGCGGCAGCGCCAGCCCTCGGAGTTCTTCTTGTCGGCACGGAGGCAGATCTTGCCGTCGTCGATGAGGATGCGATCGCCGGGACGGAGGTTCTGGATGGCCGCGGCGGGCGCAATGTAGATGAGGGTCTTGTCGGAGGACTTCTCACCGCCGGCGATTTCCACGTACGATCCCGCGACGACCTCGAAAGGCCCGTTCTTGCAGACCGTCGTCCGGAATTTCACCCCCTGCAGGTCGAGGAGGACTGCGGCGTTGTAGTTCAGCTCGCGCGCCGCCTTCCGCACGATGGAGATGCTCTCCGCGTGCGCGGCGTAGTCGCCGTGCGAAAGGTTGATGCGGAAGACGTCGGCCCCCGCCTCGATCATGCTCCGAACAATTTCCGGCGTCGAGCTAGCAGGGCCCAGAGTGCAAACGACGCGAGTTCGGTGTGCTTTGGGAGTAGTCGCCCGCAAGGGCTTTCTCCGCGCGAGAGGGGCTGACTTCACAGAATCGGCGGCCATGTTACAGATTGCGCCATCCCGTCGACAGGTTTATTTTGCGCGTTCCCCTCGCAGGCGCTCGACCGAGGAGCGCTCGTGAGGACCGGCTCGAACCGGAGGTGGAATCGCACATGAGCTTCGAGAGTTATCGGCAACGCTACGCCGATCAATTGAAGGAGATTCAGGAAGCCGGGCTCTGGAAACGGGAGCGCGAGATTATCACGCCCCAGCGCCCTCGCGTCGAGATCCTCGAAGCCGGCGGAGCGGGCAAGCGAGCTGCACTCAACCTTTGCGCGAACAATTACCTGGGCCTTGCTGACAACGACGAGATCATCGAGTCAGCCTGCCGCGCCGCGCGCGACCGCGGGTTCGGCATGGCGTCCGTCCGTTTCATTTGCGGGACACAGGATCTTCACCGGCAGCTCGAGGCGGCCATCGCGCGCTTCCTCGGCATGGATGACACGATCCTTTACAGTTCTTGTTTCGATGCCAACGGCGGCCTTTTCGAGACGCTTCTCGGCGCCGAGGACGCTGTCATCACCGACGAGCTGAACCACGCGAGCATCATCGACGGCGTGCGCCTTTCGAAAGCCGCGCGGCGGATTTTCAAGCACTCCGACATGACGGATCTCCGGGCAGCGCTCCGCGAGACGGCTTCGGCCAGAGTCCGTATGATCGTCACGGACGGAGTCTTCAGCATGCACGGCGACCTGGCGCGGCTTCCGGACATCTGCGAGCTTGCGGATGCCCACTCGGCGCTCGTCGTCGTCGATGATTCCCACGCGACAGGCTTCGTCGGGGCGCGCGGACGCGGCACGCACGAGCATTTCGGCGTCGAAGGCCGCGTGGACATCATCACGAGCACGCTCGGAAAGGCTCTGGGGGGCGGGAGCGGAGGGTTCACTTCCGGCCGGTCGGAGCTCGTCGGCGTGCTGCGACAGCGCTCGAGGCCTTACCTCTTCTCGAACAGCGTCCCTCCCCCCGTCGCCGCGGCCGCCTTGAAAGCTCTCGAGATCGTGGAGCGGGAGCCGGAACGTCTGGAGCGCCTGCGCAGCAACACGCGATTCTTCCGCCAGGCGATGGCCGCGCGCGGTTTCACGATCTCGCCGGGCGAGCATCCGATCGTGCCGATCCTCCTCGGAGACGAGCGGAAGACCGTCGCGCTGGCCGATGACCTCCTCCGTCGCGGTCTCTACGTCGTGGGGTTCACGTACCCGGTCGTCCCGAAGGGACAGGCCCGCATCCGCGTCCAGGTCTCCGCGGCACACTCGCGAGAGGACCTGGAGGAGGCCGTCCGCCTGTTCGCCGAGGGCGCTGCCGCGTGCGGCATCCTCGGCCGGTCGGCCTGATGGAGCGCCTCTTCCGCGTCTGGGACGCCGCGCGCGCCGTGGGGAGGCTCCGGGGCAGCATGGGCCGCGTCGAGCGCGCGTCGCGCACCGAGCTCCTCGAGATCCAGCGGCGCTTGCTCCGCCGGATGCTGGAGCATGCCGCCGGACATTCTCCGTTCTACGCGAAGCTCTGGAGCGGCCTGCGAGCCTCGCCGGAGGATTTCCGATCGCTGCCGACCGTCGCGAAAGCGGATCTGCTCGATCGCGGCTTCGACGAGGCGCTGACGGACCGCTCCCTCTCGAGGCGCACGCTGCAGCCCCTGCTCGGCTCGCCGCGGCGGGGCCGCCACGTCGTGCTGGCGACTTCCGGTACGACCGGCGAGCCCGTCATCGTGCCGTACTCGCGCAGAGAATGGATCGACGGCCTCGCAGCGTGCCTCCGCGGGCAGGCGCGTCAAGTCGGCGGGACTTTCCGCCTGGCGCGCCTCGGGCGGCGCGTCGCTGCCGTGGCGACGCGCAACCCGATCCATGCGAGCGCGCAGATCGCGGCGAGCTTCGACCTTCGCGAGGGCTCGCGCCTCTCCCTGGCGGCCAGCGCGCCGATCGCGGAGCAGGTCGTGGCGCTGAACGGATTCCAGCCGACGCTGCTCGCCGGCTACCCCTCGGCCCTGGCGGCGCTCGCCGCGGAAGCGCTCGAAGGACGGCTGCGCATCGCTCCGAAAGCCGCTTTCACAGGGGGCGAAGTCGTGACGCGGGCCGCGCGGGCGCGTCTCGCGGAAGCTTGGGGAATCGAGATTTTCGACTGCTACGGCCTGACGGAGACACTCCTCATCGCGTGGGAATGCCGACTCCACCACGGCCTCCACCTCGACGAGGACCGCGTCATCGTCGAGCCGGTGGATGCGCAGGGCAACCCGGTTGCACCGGGAGAGCTCAGCGATCACGTCCTCCTGACGAGCCTCTGCCAATTCACGCTGCCCATTCTGCGGTACCGAGTGACGGACCGAATGGCCATCCGCGATGACCCCTGCCCGTGCGGGTCTCCGATGGCGAGGATCGTGGCCATCGAAGGCCGAAGGGACGAGACCCTGAGCGTGCGCGGCCTGCGAGGGGAGGCCATCGAGCTGCACGCGACTGCGATCGAGACGATCCTGGAGGAAGTCCCCGGCGTTCGCCGGTTTCAGATCGTGAAAGACCAGGATCCCGTGGTCATCCGCGTCGTGCCTCGCGAAGGCGCAGCAGGCGTCGCGGACGAGCTCCGCGCCCGGCTGGGAAAGAGCCTCGCCGCGCACCAGGCCGCAGCGGACGCGATCCGCCTGGAGATGGTCGATCGTATCGACGAGGCTTACGGCAAAACCGACAAGGCCCGCAAAGTCATCGGCGGGCACTGACGAGGCGGTAGCAGGCCGCTTCGTGGTTGTTGCGTACGAGGAGATACGGAGGGCGGTAGACGGGGTGATTCCACGTTTTGTCGTCGAGCGCGGGCCATCGCGAGAGCACCTCGGGTCCGGCCGTCGAAAGCTTCGCGAGCACGACTTCGCCCGACTCGCACTGGATCAGCACCTGGTCGCGCACGCGGAGGAGCTGGCCGTGCCCGTAGCGCCCTTCTTTCCAGAGGCGTTTGCCATCGGAGAGCTGGATCGCGGTCAGGATCCCATCGTCCAGCCCGTACGCAACGCCGCCTTCGACGAGGACGTTCGCGAACTTGCTCTTCAGGTGGGTGTTTTTCCAAATCGAGCGGACGCCAAGCTCGCCGGAGTCGCCGGAGTGCAGTTCGATGAGCTCGCAACCCATGCCATAGCCGGCCGTGACGAGGAGCCGGTCGGGCGGCACGGGAACGGGCTGCGTCACCGTGGGGTTGCTGGTCTCCCAGGGATAGCGCCAGAGGAGCTTCCCGCTCGCGGGGTCGTGGGCAGCGAGGCTCTTCTTATTGAAGAGGATGATTTGGTCCACGCCGGCCAGGCTCGTCACGAACGGAGAGGCGTAGCCCTGCGAGTCGGACCCGCCCGACGCGACGAGCTCTCCGCTCCGAGCGTCGTAAGCGACGAGAGAAGCGCCATTTTTTCCGCCGGCGCACACGAAGACCTTGCCCCCGTGGACGAGCGGCGAGCAGCTCGAGCCCCATTCGCGAACGCTTCCGCCGTTCTCCTCCACGAATTTGTGCGACCAGACGCGCTGGCCCGTCGAACCCTCGAGGCAGTTCAGGATCCCCGTGGCGCCGACCGCGTAGACCCGACCGCCGTCCACAGTGGGTGTGGCGCGCGGGCCCTCGCCGCCGATCGTCGCCTGGAAGTGCGCCGAGTCGGAGTGCGCCCATCGCTCCGCGCCCGAGTCGAGCTCATAGCAGACGACGCATTCGTCCTCTCCGCGCTGCTCCTGCGTGACAGCGTAGCCGTTGGCGACCGCGAACGACGACCACGCCGCACCCACCGGCCGCCGCCACACGAGCTGTGGGGGAGTATCACCCCAGGGCGCTATCGGGTCCTCCGCCGACGAGGCGCCATCGCACCGCGCGCCGAGGAAGCGCGGGTAATCCTCGGGGCCGATCGGCTCGAGTGACACGGGCCGGACGGCGGCGCTCGAGGAGGTGGCAGCATCCTGCCCGCGATCGCCGGAGCGCTCCCTGTGGGCGCCCAGGCGCGTGGCCTCCTGCCGGGCCGCCGCGGTCCAGCGCCACTCGAGAATCGGCACGAGGTCGCCCGTCACGCCTCCGATCCTCAGGGTGGCTGTCGCGAGCGCCACGGTGGCGAGGATGGCGCCGGCCGCAGCCAGCCTCGTGCGCCACCGGAAAGGGGCGGCAAAGATGAGCCAGAGGAGGAGGAGGACGGACGCGGCCTCCAGGACGGCTCCGGCCGCGAGGATCCGGTACTGGCGGACCTCGACGGGCCAGAATGCCACGGCCGCGAGCGCCCCTGCGACGAGCGCCACGATCGCGATCAGGATCCCGATCCTCACTTTCACAGCGGAAACTCCTGGCCCGGAGCCGGCACCTCAACGCGCGGGAAGCCTTTCTGCCGCAGCAGCTCCGCTAGCTTCGTCGACTGCGACTCTTCGCCGTGGACCAGAAAGACCTGGGCGGGCGGGTGCACGAAGTGGCTGAGGAACTCGGTCAGCTCGTCGCGGTCGGCGTGGCCGCTCAGGCCAGAGATCTCGTCCACCTCTGCGCGCAGCGGATAGACGTCTCCAAAGATCTGGATGGACTCGACGCGCTCGACGACGCGCCGTCCGAGAGTGTTCTCGGCCATGTAGCCCACGGCGAGGATGGTGTTCCTCGAATCCGGAGCGAGGTTCTTCAGGTGGTGGAGCACGCGGCCCGACTCCATCATCCCGGACGCGGCGATGATGATGCACGGCGACTTGATCTCCGCCAAAGCTTTCGACGCCTCCACGTCGCGGACATAAGTCAGCCGGTCGAATCCGAAAGGGTTCTTGTGCTTCTCGAAGAAGCGGAACGTCTCGGCGTCATAGCACTCGGGGTGCCGCCGGAAGACTTCGGTGACGTTCGTCGAGAGGGGGCTGTCGACGAAAATCGGTAACGGCGGAATCGCTCGCTCGAGCACGAGCTGGTGGATCATGTAGACCACGTTCTGCGTGCGCCCCACGCTGAACGCCGGGATCAGCAATTTGCCACCCCGGGCGTGTGTCCGGCGGATGACTTCGCGCAGGCGAGCTTTCACATCCTCGTTCTGATCGTGCAGGCGGTCTCCGTAGGTCGACTCCGAGATGACGACATCCGCTTCGCGCGGCGGCACGGGGTCCCTCAGCACAGGTTGTCCCTTCCGGCCCACGTCGCCCGTGAAAACGAGCATTTTCCTCGCGCCGTTCTCTTCGAGCTCCAGGTGGGAGACGGCGGAGCCGAGCATGTGGCCGGCGTCCCGAAATGTGACGCGCACGCCGGGAGCGACAGGGACCTCATGGTCGTAGGGAATGCCTTCGAAGAGCTCGAGGCAGGCTTCCGCGTCGGCGATCGTGTAGAGCGGCTCGAAAGGGCGCTCGCCTCGCTTTGCGCGCTTTCGGTTGACGTGCTCGACGTCGCGCTCTTGAATAAAAGCGGAGTCGCGCAGCATCCACTCGCAAAGATCGCGTGTCGCGTTCGTGCAGACGATGCGACCGCGGAAGCCAGTCTTCCAGAGCTGCGGCAGGTTGCCCGAGTGGTCGATGTGCGCGTGGGAAAGGACGACGCTGTGGATTCCCGATCCCGGGATCGGCAGCTGGCGATTTTTCTCGAACGCCTCTTTGCGCTTGCCCTGGAAGAGGCCGCAGTCGAGGAGCACTTTCGACCCGGCGACCTCGAGGATGTGCTGGGACCCCGTGACCGTGCGCGCGGCGCCGTGAAATCGAAGCTTCATGGCGGGGATCTTACTCGACTTTGGCACTTTTCCGGCGGCCGCGCCGGCGGGCGCACGACGCGCTACGGCGCGCTGCGAGTCACTCCAGACCGCGGGACTCCTGCGCTCGCGCCCGAGCGGGCGGTCTGCGGGGATTCCGAGCGCGCGACGCAAGCTCGGCCCCTACAATGCCTCCTCGCCCGCGGGCGCTGTCCCCGCGAGCTGCGTTTTCCGAGCATTGCGCCCGAGCTGCGGCCCTCGAACGGCACTCCTTCTCCAGCGAGACATCCATGTCCAAGGTCGAGCCGCGGATCCTGAAAGGCTTCCGCGATTACCTGCCTTCCAAAATGATCCCGCGGCAAAAGATGATCGCGGCGATCGAACAGACTTTCCAGCGCTTCGGATTTCTTCCGCTCATGACGCCGGCGCTCGAATACCTCGAAGTGCTGACCGGAAAGTACGGCCAGGAGGGGGATCAGCTACTCTACCGCTTCCAGGATCATGGCGGCCGGGACGTCGGCCTGCGGTACGACTTGACCGTTCCGCTCGCGCGCGTCGTCGCCCAGTACCCTCAGGAGGTCCTCCTGCCTTTCCGGAGGTACCAGATTGCGCCGGTCTGGCGCGCTGAGAACCCCGCCCGCGGCCGCTTCCGCGAGTTCGTGCAGTGCGATGCCGACGTCGTCGGCTCCGCCGACATGGCCGCCGATGCCGAGCTGGTTCAGCTCGGCTGCGAGCTGCTCGAGGGCTTGGGCGTGCAGAGCTTCCGCGTCCGCATCAACAATCGGAAAGTGCTCAGCGGGATCCTGTTCTCCATCGGGCAGCCCTCCCGCGAGGAGGAAGTGGGCATCCTGCGCACGATCGACAAGCTGCCCAAAGTCGGCAAAGACGAAGCTCTACGCCTCCTCGAGACGGAGAACGGCCTTTCCCCGGACCGAGCCGCGCGGCTCCTCGAGCTCGTGGCGTCGAACGGCCCGCCCCGCGAGATCCTGCGAGGCCTCGACGCAGCCTTCAAGGACGACCCCGTCGGCAAGAAAGGCGTGGCCGAGCTCCTCGAGGTAGTCGAGATCCTGGAAGGCGCGGGTATCGCCGACCGTGTCGAGCTCGACCTGTCGATCGCCCGGGGGCTCGCGTACTACACCGGGACCATCTACGAGACGTTCCTCCTCGACTTGCCGGGCTACGGCTCCGTCATGAGCGGCGGCCGCTACGACGAGCTCGTGGGCGTTTTTCGCGGCCAGCCCGTCCCCGCCGTCGGCATCTCCCTCGGGATCGATCGCCTGCTCGAGGGCCTGGTGGAGCTTGGCGTACTGAAGACACAGGGCGCTGTCGCCCCCGTGCTCGTCACGCTGTTCGCGAAAGAGACCGCCGCCTACTCGGCGCGCGTGGCCCGGCTGCTCCGCGCCGCGGGCATCGGGTGTGAGCTCTACCCTGCCGCGGCGAAAATCGGGAAGCAGCTCGCGCGAGCGAGCGAGAATGGCCAGCGGTGGGTGGTCGTTGCAGGGCCGGACGAGGCGGCTCGCGGCGAAGTGGCGGTGAAAGACCTCGAGACGCGCACGCAGGAGACGATGCGCCTCGATGCTCTGGCCGCGCACCTCGGCGCGCGGATGGCCGGCAGCTGACCGTGCGGCTGCGCGGTGCGGGTCAAGCCCCGCCGGAGCTCGCCGCTTCGCCGTGGCCGTGCGTGGGATCGTCCACGAATGCCTCGCGCAGGATCCTCGCGGTCAGCCCCCAGATCTCGAGGCCTTCGAGCTGGAACGTGTAGATCGTCCGCTCGGCGCCGCCGGGAGACCGCCAGATACCGCGGATGGCGAAAAGCTCGCTCGTCACGCTCTGGACGGGAAGGTAGAGGACGCGTTCCACCTCGCGAGGGTCGGGGCGAATCTCTACCGGCCCCCGGATCCTGCCGACGAACGGCTTCACGCGGTGGAGGAGCGCTGTCTCGTGCCACCCGAGCTCACGCTCGATCGTGACGCGATCGGGGGGGATGCCGACTTCCTCCCAGGCCTCCCGGAGCGCAGTCGCGCGTAGGTCTCTGTCCCCGGGATCCCGCTCGCCGCCCGGCAGACAGACTTGCCCCGAGTAGCGGGCGATCGTGTCGGGACGTTTCGTCAGGACGACTTGCTCCGTCCCGTCGCGCTCGAGAATCGGCACGAGGACGGAAAACTCCCGCGGTCGAGCGCTCGCAGCGGGCTCCACGCTCTTTTCGTCCCCGGCATTACGCCGAGAACGAGCTGCCGCAGCCGCAGGTTCCGGACGCGTTCGGATTGTGGAAAACGAACCCCCGGCCCATCAGGCCCTCCTGGAAATCGACCTCCGTGCCGCTCAGGTAGAGGTAGCTCTTGGGGTCAACGGCCACTTTGACGCCGTCCACTTCCTCCACGCGGTCCTCCGGCGTAATGTTCTCGTCGAAGCCCATGCGGTAAGAGAAGCCCGAGCAGCCACCGCCGACGACCATGAGCCGCAGCACCGCCTTCGGGCTCATATGATTCTCGGCGACTTCTTTCGTCATAAGGGTCTTGAGCTCGCTGCAGGCTTTTTCGGTCAGTTTGATGGCCACGGGAAGGCTCCTCGATAAGGGTCTGCTTGCTTCATTCGACGGTGTCCGGCTCGACCGGTCGATGTCATGATCGGCGTGCGGACAGGGGAATTATAACGCGGTTCGTCCAGTCATCTCTCAACGCATTACGCCGTCCAGGCTTCCGTACGGCGCGCAAAACGCCTGCGGGCGGCGATTGTGCAGCTCTCCTGTGTGCTCAACTCGCTCCGCTCACTGCCGCCAGGCGGCTCCGTAGCTTGAGCACGGCGTCGGCCACGCGAGCGGACGCCTGGTCGACTTCGGCCTCCGTCGTGAACCGGCCGAGGGAAAAGCGCACCGTGGACATGGCCAGGCGGTCCGACACGCCGATCGCTTTCAAAACGTACGAGGGCTCAGCGCTCCCCGTGGTGCAGGCGGAGCCCGAGCTGAGGGCGATGTCGGGAAGGCTCAGGAAGAGCGCGGTGCCGTCGATGCCTTCGAAGCTCAAGTTCAGGGTTCCCGGCAAGCCGGCCGTTGGGGAGCCGTTCCGGCGAGTGCCTTGGACGCGGGACGTGATGTTTTGGTAGAGCCGGTCGCGCAGCGAGGTGAGCCGCGCCGCCTCGGCGCCGAGCTCTTCCTGGGCGATGCGGCAAGCCGCCCCCAGGCCGACGATCCCCGGCACGTTCAACGTGCCGGGCCGCAGCCCTCGCTCCTGCCCGCCGCCGTGCTGTAGCGGAGTCAGTTTGACTCGCGTCGGCCGCGACCGGACGTAGAGAGCGCCCACGCCTTTCGGCGCGTAGAACTTGTGACCGGAAAGTGACAGCAGGTCGATCTGCATCGCTTCGACGTCGAGCGGGATCTTTCCGACCGCCTGGGCGGCGTCCGTGTGGAAAAGGACTCCCGCGCGCCGGCAGACGGCGCCAATCTCCTCGAGCGGGTTCAGAGTGCCGATCTCGTTGTTGGCCGCCATGAGGCTGACGAGGAGCGTCCGGTCGGTGATCGCATTCCGTACCTGCTCCGCGCTCACCCCGCCGCTCGCGTCGGGACGGAGCACCGTGCTCTCGAAACCGCGCCGGCGCAGCTCATCGACCGTGTCGAGGACCGCGTGGTGCTCCACGGCGGACGTGATGACGTGCGTCTTTCCTCCCGCGGAGCGCAGCGGGAAGGAGCCGAGGATGGCGAGGTTGTTCGCTTCCGTGGCGCCGGCCGTGAATAGGACGTCCTTGGCGGCGGCGCCGAGGATGGAGCCGACGCTCTCACGAGCCGCCTCGACGGCCTCGTTGGCCGCCCATCCCCACGCGTGGCTTTTGCTCGAAGCGTTGCCGAATTTGTCGCGCAGGTAGGGGAGCATGGCCTCGAGGACGCGAGGGTCCATGGGCGTCGTGGCGTTGTGGTCGAGGTAGATGCTCGTCGTTTCCATGGGAACGAGCCATTATCGCGCAGCGCGAGGCCTTTCACCAGGGCTCGCGCGTCACGGTCACCTTGAGGACCGCGCGATGATGCTCTCCCTCGACCTGGAGCTCGTACTCGCCCGGGCCCGGCGTGGGCACGATCACTTCGGAGTCGATGTCGGCGCGGGACCGGTAGAGCTCCACACCATCCTTGCGCAGTGTGAGGTCCGCCGCTTCGCGGAAAGGTTCTCCCGTGCTGGTGACGAGGTTCACCCGCACGTCGTGCGGCTCATCCATGGCCAATCGCGTCCGGGTCGTGCCGGCGACGTCGAGCTCGCGGTCGAGGAGCAGCAGTCCTTTCGAGCGCAGGCGGAGCCGGTAGCGCCCGCCCGGAAGGTCGTGCGCCTCGAAACCTGCCTTCCGCGCTGCGCCTTCCCAGGATGCAGTTCCATCGGAGCTCGTGAGATCGACGTCGACCGCTGCAGAGAGCGGCTTGCCCGTCACGGCGTCGACGAGCTCTACGCGCAGGTCCGCAGAGGCCGGGGGCTCCCCACGAGCCTCTTCATCGGCCCGCAGGTCCTCCGCCGGCTCCTCGAAACCCGTCACCACGGGCTCGGCGAGGTCCGCTGCCGTAACGGCCGGTTCGGGGCGGGAATTGGAGGCGTCGGGCGGGGGATCGGTCTCTGGAGCGGGCGATGGCGCCGTCGTCGGAGCGGAGGACGCAGCGGTCTCGGTTGGCGGGATCGGCGCCGAACGGGATACTGTGGCCTCTTCCACCTGTCGGCTTTCCGCGGACCAGCGCCGGAGGTCGTAGACGAGGTCTTTTCCTTCTTCGAGCGTGAGGGAGCGAGATTCGCCCCGCGCTTCCGGAGCCGAGCCCGATTCGCTGCCCACGACGAGCCGGTAGCGATCGCTGGGGCCAAGGCCGGAGAACGAGTAGCGCCCGTCGCCGTCCGTCCGCTCGACGCGGCTCCAGTCCTCTCCGCGGATGAGGACAACTGGCGTTCCCGGCTCGGGCCGGCCGCGTTCGTCGCGCAGCGTTCCGCTGAGCATCGCCGCGCGGCGCAGCAGGATCGGGAAATCACCTTCCCAGGGCAGAGCGAACGGCGCCGACAAGTACTCCGCCCACCCGGCCGCGGCGTCGTCGCCCCCTCGCCGGCGCGAAGGATCGACGCGGAGGCGATAAGTTCCGTGCGAGAGCGTCTGGAAGATGAATTTTCCCTGCTCGTCGCTCCAGGCCTCTGCGACCGGACGGAACGGAGCCGGCACGAGCACACCGGAGACCGAAAGGAAACGCTGGGGGCCGTCGTCGAGGTCGTCGAGCAGCGCCTCCGGGGGCGCGTCCGCGAGGAGCTCGACCGAGATGCCGGCTTTCGAGACGCTGCCGCCGGCGGCCGGCCCGGCTCCGCTCGACGGCAGCTCGATCGATCCGCGCAGCACGAGGCGTTCCTCCGCGCGCAGGATGGCGTCGGGGGGAGAGCTGAGGCCGTCGAACTCGATCGCGAGCGATTCCGCCTCGAGCTCCATGGGCGCGTCGGTTGCGTCCGCGCTTGCGCGGACGCGCAGGCGATAGGTTCCCGGGTTGGGGGGCAGGCCCACGACGAACTTGCCGGGCTCGAGCGACTGGTGAAGGACGCCCCGGTGCGAAGCCTCCACGTACTCCCCGCGCTCGAGAATCTCGAGCGAGAGCGCGCGGATCCGAACGGGCAGCCCGCTCGGACCGTCGATGGCCTGGCCCCTCAAGGCGGGCGCCGGCCGGAGGCGCACCAACGTCTCGCTGCCGCCTTCGGCGACGGCGACGGCCTCGTCGCGGTGCCCCGGCAGCCGCACGCGAAGCGTCGCCGCGCCCGGCGGCTTCCGCGTTGAAAGTCGGCCGAGGTCATCCGTCCGGCCCAGGAATCGCCATTCGGACGGCGCGGCCGCATCTTTGGAGGGCACAGCGTCGAGGGGCGCCGCGCCATCGAGCCATACTTCGGCGTCTGCCCGCGACGCTTCATCCAAGCCGTGGACGACCACGCGGAGCGGCTCGCCGGGGACGAGCCGGACGTCCCACCGCGAGGGCGGACCCGAGAGCTGCGGGTGAAGCACGCGGCTCTGCGGCTGGAAGCTGACGTGGCTGGCGAGCACGCAGACGGGCGAGGGAGTAAGGAGTGGGCTTTCGTAGTCACCTCGCGCGCCCGAGAAAGTCTCCGGAGGCAGCTCGCTCGTGCCGAACTGCAGCCGCGCTTGAGCTACGGGAGCGCCGTCCGGGCCCACGACCGTGCCGCGGATGCGCACGCCCGGCACGAGGACGAGGCTCACGGCTCCCACTCCCGTCGCCTCGATCTCCCGCGGGAAGAAGTCGGCGTGCGTCACGCGCAGGGTCCCCGAGCCGCGCGGCATCGAGAACCAGCCCGCATCGTCCGTCGTCTCGAGGCTCTTTCCGAGCGAGACCGTGGCGCCGGCGATCGGCGATCCGTCGGGCCGAACCACCCTGCCCCGCATGACCTCTCTGCGAACTTCGGCAGAGCGCTCGGCCGCAGGCTCCACGGCCGATGGCGCAGCCGCACCCAGGCCGCCCGGCGCCCCTTCGGAAGTCCGCCGGCCAAAGAGGCTGCGGGGCTTCGCCAGCTGGCCCCGCAGAGCTGCCGCCGGCAAGTTCCTCGACCAGGAGGTTTCACCGGGAGGGGAGGGGCTCTTTGGCGACCAAGTCACCCAGAGCGTCGCGGCGACCGCCACGGCCGCCAGCGCCGCCAGCCGTCCCCAACCGGGCTGTCGAGGCGACGAGAACAATGCTCTCTCTCACTTCTCCCCACGAGCTGCCGCAGATTCTCGACCTCCGGAGCCGCCGCACGCGCCGCCTCCGTAGAGCCGGCATCTTAATCGCGGGTGCCCCGGGGGTAAAGCGCGTCGAACTCCTGGTCGGTCTCGTCGGTGAGCGCACGCAGTCCACGCTCAGCCTCCGCGCGCAGGCGCTCGATGCCGTCTCGGTCCAGGTCCGGCGGGGCCTGGATGGGTCCGGAAATCCGCACGATGGCCCGGCTGCCGGGCCAGGGCAGCAAGAAGCCGTCCCAGGTAGGGAGCTTCCAGTGCCAGCGGGCGGACACGGCCACGAGGTAAATCGGGAGGCCGGTGCGTGAGGCGATGTAGATCGCCCCCTCCTGGAGCACGTGCCTCGGTCCGCGAGGCCCGTCCGGGGTGATGGCCAGCCGGATGGTGTCTTCCGGGCCGCTGGGCAGCGCTCGGAGCATCTCGAGACAGGCCCGTGCGCCGCCGCGAGTGCTCGATCCACGGATGGTCGACATGCCCAACCCGTGGATGATGCGGGCAATCATCTCACCGTCGCCGTGCTGGCTGATGAGCACGCGAAAGCCGGAGTGCCGGTAAGCACCTGCGAGGACCAGCATGCGCTGGTGCCAGAATAGAAAGACGCCGCGCCTCGGAATTCGCGGCTCGTCCGTGATGGGAAACTCGCGCACGATCCGTACCCGCAGGCTGCCGATCCAGAACCGGACGATCCACGGGCCCGCGACGCCCGCGACCCAGTTGCGGGCAGCACGCCCCCAACGCCGTTTTTTCTTCCTCTGCCTTGCCGGGCGGGACGAGGTGGGCGGGGCGTCTCCGCGGGCGTCGGATGCGAGCGATTTCCCGGGGCCCGGGTCGGCTTCGCTCAAGCCGAAGCCCTCCCGCGCGCGAGCGCGCGCTCGGCCGCGGCAAGGACGGCCTGCGGCGCCAATGTGGCCATGCAGATCCGGTGCTCGCACTCGCGCAGGAGGCAAGGGCTGCACGGCGCGTTCGACGTGACCACTTCGCCTCGTACCGGGAAAGGCGCATAGACCACAGGGTCTTTCGGGCCGTAGAGCCCAACCGTCGGGGTCCCCAGGATGGCGGCGATCGGCAGCGCGCCCGTGTCAGCGGCGACGACGAGGTCGGCCCCCTCCAGGACTGCGGCGAACCGCTGGAGCGACACTTCGGCGGGAAGCAGCGTCGGGCGCCCGACGGCCTCGGCCACCCGCCGCTCGCCGGGGCCCCAGGTGATCAGGATGCGGGCGTCGTGACGGGACCGCAGCGCATCGATCAGCGCGCGGAAGCTCTCCGCCGGCCACCGCTTGATCTCACCGAACCGGCTCACGGCAGGGTGCAGCGCCACGGCCGGGCCGCTGCCCGGAAGACCGTCGAGCAGGCTCCGCGCCCACGCGCGATCCGAGGGCGACAGCTGGATCCTGCCGCGAGGGCACGGCCCGTCGAAACCGAGCTCGCGCACGAGGGCCAGGTCTTTCTCCACTTTGTTTTGCCGGAGGGGCTGGCGGGGGGCCCGGTGGGTCGTGAAGAGGCTCCCTCCCGCTTCCGCGACGTCGTGCCGGTGGAAGCCCAGGCGATGGCGGCCGCCCGCGAGGAGGCGTAAACCGAGTGTCCGCAAGTTGCCGTGGAAATCGATCACGACGTCGTAGCGCTCTCGCCGGAGCGTCTGGCCGAAGCGCGCGATTTCCGCCGCGAGGGAAAGCCATCGCAGCGGCGAGCGAAGCAGTTTCTTCCACTTTTGACGCTCGAGCAGGATCACCCGGTCGAGAGCCGGGTGAGATTCCAGCAGGCGCGCGCTGAGCGGCTCGACGAGCCAGTGGATTTGCGCCTTCGGGAACTGGGTCCGAAGGGCTTCGAGGCTGGGGAGCGCATGCACCACGTCTCCGAGGGCGCTGGTCCGCACGATCAGGACCTTGCGCACCTCGCCTTGCGTATCGAGCATGGCGCAATTCTCGGAAGCGGAGCGCTTCTTGTCAAACCACCCGCGCTCTTCGATAATCGGCGCTCGCGATTCATGCCCGAGAGACTCCTCGCATCGGAACCTGCAGCGGCCGGAAGGAGCATCCCGGCGGGAGCGTCTGGGGCGCGCGTCCCCCTGGGATACGAGATTCTGGCATTGCCTCTCGGCGCGCCGAGGGAAGGAGCTCCCGTCTCGAGCGCGCGCGGCACGCTGATTCTGAAGTCTGCGCTCCGCGACTCGCTGTTGGCGGCCGGCATCGCCGAGCCAGAGAGCATGGCCGCCGGCCCGCACGTCGTGGGGTGGCTGGAAGGCGGCAGGGCGCGGCATGCGCTGATCCGCTGGCAAGAAGAGGAGTGGGTGCTGAAATCCTATCGCCGCGGCGGCATCGTGGGCCGGTGGAATTCGCAGAGGTATTGGGGCTCGGAGCGTTTCCTCAAGGAGCTGCACGTTGCGGCGCGCGCTCAGGAGGCCGGCGTCCCTACGGCCGAAGTGCTCGCGCTTGTCCTCGAGGCCGCGGGGCTCCGGTCGACTCGCGCCTGGCTCCTCACGCGTTTTTTGGCCGGCGCGAAGCCCCTCGCGGACTGCGGGGGGCTTCCGGACGAGCTCCAGATCTTTCGCGCGGCCGGCGAGACCGTGCGGCGCATGCACCTCGCCGGGATCGATCACCACGATCTCCACCTCGGCAACATCGTGATCACGCGCGAGCCGCGCGGGCCGCGCGTGCACATCATGGACTGGGACCTGGCGCGCGTGCGATCCGAAGGCTCCTGGAGCCCCTTCGCCAACCTCGTTCGCCTGTGGAGGTCGCTCGAGAAGGGTGGCAAGCTCGGGGAGATCCGCTTGCGGCCTTGGTCGGTCCCCGCCTTCGCCCGCGGTTACTTCGCCGGCCGGCCGGCTGCGCTGCGCAAGGCGCGCGCCTACTTCCGCCGGCGAGCTCTTCTCCTGCGTGTGAGGAGCTGGTTCTGGAGGAGCAGCCGATGA
>Ga0111538_10004964_pt1 | contig 18279 bp, 14 predicted proteins | sample SoiMethybrSBSTD1_FD_79669 | JGI IMG/M metagenome (GOLD analysis project Ga0111538, IMG submission 79669) | Bulk soil microbial communities from a Populus tree surrounding site in Tennessee, USA - Soil MetaG P. TD hybrid SBSTD1 (version 2)... | ecosystem: Environmental > Terrestrial > Soil >...
CTTACCCAGCGGGTCGCGGTCGCGCGCGACGCCGAGGGGGCGATCGACGCCGCCGCCGCGCGCGTGCGCGAGGCGATCGAGGGCGCGCAGGCCGACGAGGTAGCCCTCGGCGCCGAGCTGACGGCGTGCCGGGTCGATCTCGCGTCCGCGACCGAGCGAGTCGACGCGCTCGGTCGTGAGCTGTCACGGTTCGACGAGATGGAGCGCGATCTGTCGTCGCGCCTGGCGCAGGCGGGCCAGCGGCAGACCCAGCTCGCGGAGCGGCGCACCTGGCTCGCCGACGAGCGGGAGCGCACGGATGTGGCGGCGCGCGAGGTCGCAGTCGAGCGCGATCGTACCGACGCCGCGGCCCGGCAGGCGACCGACGAGCACGAGGGCCTGGCCTCCGAGCTTCGCGCGGTCGAGCACGACTCGCGGAGCGCCGAGAGCGAGCTCTCGCGCCTGGTCGCTTCCATCCATGAGATCGAGCTGCGCTCGACCGAGTGCCGGGTGCGGCGCGAGGAGCTGGGGCAGGAGGCGTGGCGCGTGTACGGCGTCGACGCCACGGCGCTCCTCGCCGCCCACGATCCCGAGCGCGATCTCGTGTCCGCGCGCGCCCGTGTGATGGAGCTCGACGAGAAGCTGACCGCGATCGGCCCGGTCAACCTGGTCGCCGATGACGAGTACCGCGAGCTCGACGAGCGGCTCACGTTCCTGCGCGCGCAGCACGACGACCTCTCGGCGTCGATCAAGGACCTCGACAAGGCGCTGCGCGGCATGACGCGGACGGCGCAGGACCGCTTCGTTCAGGCGTTCGAGGAGATCAACGGCCACTTCAGCCGGCTCTTCGAGCGGCTCTTCGAGGGCGGCCGCGCCGAGCTCCGGCTGGTCGAGGCCGAGCCGGGTGGCGATCCGCTCGACACCGGGGTCGAATTGATGGCGCAGCCGCGCGGCAAGCGGCTCCAGGCGGTCACGCTGTTGTCGGGTGGCGAGCGCGCGCTCACGGGCCTAGCGCTGCTCTTCGCCATCTTCTACTTCCGCCCGAGCCCCTTCTGCGTGCTCGACGAGGTCGACGCCCCGCTCGACGATGCCAACATTCACCGCTTCCTCCGAGTGCTCCGGGAGCTCACCGGGCAGACACAATTCCTGGTGATCACTCACAACCGGAAGACTATGGAAGCCGCAGATGTCCTCTACGGCGTCACGATGGAGGAGCCCGGTCTCTCGACCCTGGTTTCGGTCAATCTGAACGCTCAGTAAGAAGATGAATAACCCCTCGGCATAGGCTACGCTCGTGGTATGCCCGCCGTCGGCGCGTACCTCCGCGAGATACGCGAGCGACAAGGGATCTCGATCGATGAGATCGCCCGGTCGACTCGCGTCCTGCACCACTATCTGGAGGTGCTGGAAAGCGACGATCTGGCCTCGCTTCCCGCTCCCGTCTTCACCAAGGGATTCATTCGCGCGTATTGCCAGGCGCTGGGCATACCGGCCGATGAGCCGATCAGGCTCTATGAGCAGCGGGCCAGTCAGATTCGCCCGAAGGCGGCGGAGCGGGTCGTTGAACGCGCTCCTCAACGCGCTCCCGAACGACCGGCCGAACGGATCACGGAACGGGTGATCGTTGCGCCGGCGCCGGCCCCGCCGCCTCCGCCGCCACGGCCGTCGCTCCTTCCTGCTCCGACGCCCGCTCAACAGGCGCAAGTCGCGGCCGTCGAGCGACGAGACAGCAAGAGCCGCGGAGCAGTGCTCATCAGCTTCGCGCTCCTGGTAGTCATGGGCGCTGCCCTCTACGCGCTCACGGTGGCGCTGCAGTCCGGGCGAGACGACGCGAACGCCACCGCGACCCCGGTGGCCGTGACGGCGCCCGGGCCGGCGCAGGCCCCGACGCCCGAGCCGGCGCCGACTGGGCCCGCCGAGGCTCCTCATCAGCCGGTTGCCGCTCAGCGGCCGGTCGCTGCTCAGCAACCGGCGGCCGCTCAGGCCCCGAAGCCGCAGCCCCAGCCGGCGCCTCCCGCGGTCGCGCCGACCGTGAGCGCGGCGGCCGTCGCGCCGCCGAGCTCGTCGTCGGGCGCGCAGCCGCCGACTTCGGCATCGGCTGCGGTCGCGTCGCCGTATCGGCTCGTTGCACGAACGACCGAGACGACCTGGATCCGCGTCCGTACCGAGGACGGGCGAACCACCGAGGAGACGATCCCCCCCAACGAGGTTCGTGAGTGGGTGTCCAACGGCCCCTTCGTCCTCACGATCGGCAACGCCGGAGGCGTCAGCCTCGAGCTCAACGGCCGTCCCGTCCCGCGGCTCGGCGCGAGCGGAGCGGTCATCAGCCGGTTGGTGCTGCCTCCGGACGTCCAGTGAAGTTCTTCGCCGGGCTGGGCGAGCGCCTGCGCGAGGGACTCAGGCGCTCGCAGGAGTTCCTGGCCGGTGGCCTCGGCTCCGTGCTCGAAAGCGATCGGCCCGTCGACGACGCCCTGCTCGAAGAGCTGGAAGAGCTCCTGATCGCCGCCGACCTCGGGGCGCCGCTCGCCGCCGACTTCGTCAATCGCGCGCGCGAAGAGGTGATGTTCGGGACGGTGACCCGCGCCGCCCAGCTCCGGCCGCTTTTCCGCCGCTTCCTGGTCGACACGCTGGCGACGGCCGCCCAACCGCTGAACCTCGATCACAAGCCGGCCGTCGTACTGCTGCTCGGCGTGAATGGAGCCGGCAAGACCACGACCGCCGCGAAGCTCGCGTCGTCCCTGAAGGGGTCGGGCAAGAGCGTGCTGCTCGCGGCCGCGGACACGTTCCGCGCCGCGGCCATCGAGCAGCTCGAGCGCTGGGGCGAGCGCATCGGCGTCGAGGTCATCCGCCAGGCGGCCGGCTCGGATCCAGCCGCGGTCGTCTTCGACGCGGTCAAGGCCGCCACGGCGCGCTCGCTCGACGTGCTGATCGTCGACACCGCGGGCCGTCTGCACACCAAGACCAACCTGATGGACGAGCTGGCGAAGCTCCGGCGCGTCGTGGAGCGCCAGCTTCCCGGCGCTCCGCACGAGACCCTGATGGTCCTCGACGCGCCGACCGGTCAGAACGGGTTCGCGCAGGCCCGGATGTTCCACGAGGCGATCGGTCTCACCGGCGTGTGCCTGACCAAGCTCGACGGCACCGCCAAGGGCGGGATCGTCGTCCGCATCGTCCGCGAGCTCAAGGTGCCGGTGAAGCTGATCGGCCTCGGCGAGCGCGTCGAGGATCTCCAGCCGTTCGACTCGCAGGCCTTCGTGGACGCGCTGGTCGCCGAATCTTGACGGCGGACGAGTCGGGCGACCGCTTCATGCGGCGGGCGATCGAGCTCGCCGAGCGCGGTCGCGGGCTCACGTCGCCGAATCCGATGGTCGGAGCCGTCATCGTCGCGCCCGGCGGCGAGGTCGTCGGCGAGGGATTTCACGAGCGGGCCGGGGCGGCGCACGCCGAGGCCGAGGCCCTGCGCGCGGCAGGCGCGCGCGCCCGCGGCGGCACGATGTACGTCACGCTCGAGCCCTGCTCCCATCACGGCCGCACCCCTCCGTGCGCGTCCGCCGTCGTTGCCGCGGGTATCGTGCGCGTGGTCGCGGCGATCGGCGACCCCAACCCGCTCGTGTCGGGCCAGGGCTTCGCCGAGCTACGCCGAGCGGGTATCGAGGTGGTCACCGGCGTTGGAGCCTCGGAGGCCGAGCGCCAGAACCGGGTTTTCCTGACCGCGATGCGCGAGCGGCGGCCCCACGTCGTCCTGAAGGCCGGCATGACGCTCGACGGCAAGATCGCCGACCTCCATGGCGCCTCACGCTGGATCACCGGAGGGCCGTCCCGGGAGCGCGCACACCTCCTGCGGAGCGAGTCCGACGCGATCGTCGTGGGCATCGGGACCGTGCTGCGCGACGATCCCGAGCTCACCGTGCGGCTCGGACGGCCCTGGCCCCGCGAGCCGTTCCGTGTCGTGCTCGACACGAAGGCCCGCACGCCGCGCACGGCGCGGATGATCCGGGCGGGATCTCCGAGCCGGGCGCTCATCGTCGTGGGATCGGACGCCCCGGAGGATCGTGCGCGAGAACTCGCGGGTACCGGGGCAACCGTCGTACGATGCCGGACGCGGGACGCACGACTCGATCTGGGTGCGGTCCTGGACGATCTGTTCGCGCGGGAGGTTCGTGGCGTGCTGGTCGAAGGCGGGGGCGAGATTCACGCCGCGTTTCTCGACACGAATCTGGTCGACCGCGTCGCGATCTACGTGGCGCCGCTCCTGGTCGGCGGGCGCGGCGCGACGCCGGCGGTCGGCGGCGTGGGCCGTGAGCTCAAGAACGCGGTCCGGCTCGGCCCGCTGTCCGTCACCGCGCTCGGCGACGACCTTCTGATCGAGGCGGACGTTCTCAGAGCCGCCGCGGGCGCCTGATGTTCACCGGGATCGTCGAGGAAGTCGGCGCGGTCCGGGCGATCAAGATCGGCCCACGGGTCGCGACGCTCGAGATCGACGCGTCGGTCACGGTGGACGGCACCGACATCGGCGGGAGCATCGCGGTCAACGGGGTGTGCCTCACGGTCGTCCAGCGGCGCCCCGACGGATTCGTGTTCGAGGTCGGTCCAGAGACCCTCAGCAGGACGGCCCTGGCCCGCCTGGGCGCGGGCGATCGTGTCAACCTGGAGCGACCCCTGCGGTTCGGCGGCGCGCTCGGCGGCCACCTCGTCCTGGGCCACGTCGATGGTGTGGGAACCGTGGACGCTGTAACTCGGGTAGAATCAACGGCACGGGTGCGGATCACGCTACCGGGCCGCGAGCTCGAGCCGCTGCTGATCCCCCAGGGGTCGGTGGCGGTCGACGGCGTCAGCCTCACCGTGGCCGCGCTGGGTGGTCTGAGCTTCGAGGTCATGCTGATCCCGCATACGCTGGCGGTGACGACGCTCGGCCGGCTCGAGCCGGGCCAGGCGACGAACATCGAGGTGGACGTGATCGGCAAGTATCTCGTACGATCGCTCGCCCTGAGGGGGATGACATGACCGCGTTTTCGGCCATCGAGGAGGGGATCGAGGAGATCCGGCAGGGACGCCTGCTCCTCGTCGTGGACGACGAGGACCGGGAGAACGAAGGCGACCTCGTGATGGCGGCCGAGAAGGTGACGCCGGAAGCGGTCAACTTCATGGCCAAGCACGGCCGCGGCCTGATCTGCGTTCCACTGCTCGGCGAGCGCCTGGACGACCTCAAGATCTCGATGATGGTCTCGGACAACACCGCCCCGATGGGTACGGCCTTCACGGTCACGGTCGACGCGCGGCGGGGCGTGACGACCGGCACCTCCGCCTACGATCGCGCGGTCACGATCAAGACGCTCGTCGACCCGTTGATGCGCGCCGACGACCTGACCCGGCCCGGGCACATCCTGCCGCTGCGGGCGATGCCGGGCGGAGTGCTGCGCCGGGCGGGCCACACGGAGGCCGCCATCGACCTCGCCCGCCTGGCCGGCTGCTACCCGGCCGGCGTCATCTGCGAGGTGCTCGACGAGGACGGCAACATGGCGCGGGTGCCGCAGCTCAACGAGCTCGCCCGCGCCCACGGCCTCAAGATGATCACGATCCGCGACCTGATCGAGTACCGGATTCACAAGGAAAAGCTGGTCCGGCGGATCGCGACGACCAAGCTCCCCACTGAGTTCGGCGAGTTCACCGCATTTGCCTACGACACGACGGTCGACAGCCGCGTGCCGCTCGCCCTGGTGATGGGCTCGGTGTCGGGCGACGATCCCGTGCTCGTGCGCGTGCACTCCGAGTGCCTCACCGGCGACGTCTTCCACTCGCGCCGGTGCGACTGCGGGCTTCAGCTCGACAAGGCGCTGGCCCGCATCCAGGCCGAAGGCCGGGGCGTCTTCGTGTACATGCGGCAGGAGGGGCGGGGGATCGGGCTCCTCAACAAGATGCGCGCCTACGAATTACAAGATATGGGCAAGGACACGGTCGAGGCCAACGCCGCGCTCGGCTTTCACGCCGACCTGCGCGACTACGGCATCGGCGCCCAGATCCTCGTCGACCTCGGGGTCAAGAACCTGAAGCTCTTGACCAACAACCCGAAGAAGATCGTCGGGCTCGAGGGTTACGGTCTGCATATCGCCGAGCGCGTGCCGATCGAGATTCCCGCGACCGAGACCAACCGGAAATACCTCAGCACTAAGCGCGACAAGCTCGGGCACTTGCTGTCGTCACTGCCTGACTGAGATGGCCTCTCGCGCTCCGAAGCTCCGCCGGGCCGCCCGGAGCGCCGGGCCCATGAGGTTTGCCATCGTCGCGGCCCGCTTCAACGAGCGCATCACGCAGCGGCTCGTGGCCGGCGCGCTCGGCGCCCTGCGCGCCGCGCGGCTCGGTCCGGACGCCATCGAGGTGCACTGGGTCCCCGGATCGTTCGAGCTGCCACAGGCCGCGGGCCATCTGGCGGCGACCGGGCGGTTCGCCGGGATCGTGTGTGTGGGCGTCGTCATCCGGGGCCAGACTCCGCACTTCGAGCACATCGCGCGCGAGGCCGCGGCCGGCATCCGGCAGGTCGCGATCGAGTACGGCGTACCGGCGACCTTCGGCGTGATCACCTCGCTCACCGAGGAGCAGGCGTGGGCCCGCGCCGGCGGCGAGGTCGGCAATCGCGGCGAGGAAGCCGCCGAGGCAGCGCTGCAGATGGCCGAATGGGTCCGCAGCATCCAGGATGGAGGCGGAACGGGCGCAAATCCCAGGCGTCAATCTGCCGCGGGTGAACGGACGAGTCGGGGCCACGTGCACCTGGATCAGGCCACCCGCGGTCCAAGGCGGCCTCAAGGCCCCCGCTACAAATAATGGGCCGCCGCCGGAAGACGCGCGAGGTCGCGCTCCAGTTCCTGTACCAGCTTGACCTGCACAGCGAGGACGACCCCGGTCGACACGAGGCCGAGTTCTGGTCGCGCCATCCGGTCGACGAGGAGACTCACCTGTTCGGCGACGCCCTCGTGCGCGGCACCAAGGCGAACCAGGCGAAGATCGACCAGATCATCTCGCAGTTTGCCGAGCACTGGGATCTCGACCGGATGGCCGTGGTCGATCGCAACATTCTCCGGCTGGCGGTCTACGAGCTCCTGTGGACCGATGACGTGCCGCCGAAGGTCGCCATCAACGAAGCGATCGAGATCGCCAAGAAGTTCGGGACGAAAGAGTCGAGCCGCTTCATCAACGGCGTGCTCGACCGCATCCACAAAGAACTCCGCCCGACTGTCTGAGCCCTGCGCGGTGCGGTACGCGGTGCTCTCGGACATTCACGGAAATCTCGAAGCCCTCGAGGCCGTGCTGGCGGACGCGGCGACGCGGACCGATACGCTGCTCTGCCTCGGCGATCTCGTCGGCTACGGCGCCGACCCGGTCGCCTGTGTGGAGATGATCGCCGGGCGCGCCCAGACGATCACCTACGGTAACCACGAGCAGGCGGTGGCCGGTGGCCTCGATCTCGACTGGTTCAATCCGCACGCGCGCGCCGCGGCAGAGTGGACGCGTGAGCGGCTGGACGACGATCACCTGCGATACCTGACGGACCTCCCGCTGGTCGCCGAGGTGGGCGACGCCACGCTCGTGCACGCGTCGCCCGACCGCCCGGACGAGTGGGACTATCTGATCAGCGCCGAGGACGGCTTCAGCGCGTTCTCGGCGTTCGCCACGCGCCTGTGCTTCGTGGGACACTCCCATCTGCCCGGAGCCTGGTCGCTCGGGTCCAGCGGACCGGAGCACCTGCCCGGATCGATCGAGCTGTCGCTCGAGCGCGGCCGGCGCTACATTGTGAACGTCGGCAGCGTCGGTCAGCCCCGCGATCGCGATCCGCGCGCGGCTTACACGATCTGGGACGTCGAGCGCGGCACCGTCTCGACCCGGCGTGTGGTCTACGACGTGAGGACCGCGGCGTCGAAGATTCTCGGCGGAGGACTGCCCCGCTTTCTCGCCGATCGGCTCGGGTGGGGCTCCTGAGCCTCCCCTCGTGGGCTCCCCGGGCGGCGCTCCTCGCCCTCGCTGCCCTGGGCGTCGCGCTGGCGTTCCCGGGCACCGACTGGGAAGCGATCGTCTGGGTCGCGCTGGTGCCGCTCTTCGTGACAGCCGTGAGCTGTCCGCCGCGCGCCGCCTTCGGGTGGGGCTGGCTCTACGGAACGATCTCCTTCCTCGTGCTGCTCCGCTGGCTTGATTTCACGTTTCGCACCTACAGCGACATCCCGTGGCCCGTGACCTGGGGTCCGACGCTCGCCCTCGCGGGCTACTGCGGGCTTTACGTTGGCGCGGTGGCCGGCGCGATGTCGTGGCTGGCGCGGCCCTCGATCGGCTGGGCGCTGGCCGTATCGCCGTTTCTGTGGGTGGGCGGGGAGTGGATCCGCGGCCACCTCTTCGGCGGCTTTCCCTGGGGCCTCATCGGCTACTCGCAATACCTGAGCCTGCCCGTGATCCAGATCGCCGAGCTCGCGGGTGTCTACGCGGTCTCGCTGGTGATCGTGGCCGTCAACGCCGCTCTCGCGGGCTGTTTCGTCCTGTCGCGCCGCTCGTCCGTCCAGGGCGTCGCGCTGGCGGCCGCGCTGCTCGTCGGCACCCTCGGCTTCGGAGCCTGGCGCCTCAGTGCCCCGGCGCCGGCGAGCGAGACCCGGGTCGCGATCATGCAGCCGTCGATCGAGCAGCCGCTGAAGTTCGTGCCGGGCCACGCCGCGGAGACCGTGGCGATCTATCTGGACCTCACCCGAAAGGCCGGCGCCGAGCGCCCACAATTGATCGTGTGGCCGGAGACGGCGCTTCCGGCTCCGTTGCGGCGAGATCCGCGGACGGCCAGCACGCTCGAAGCTCTATCGGCGTCGATTGGTTCGCCGCTTCTGGTGGGCTCCATCGACGTTGAGGGAAAGGCTCCGCCGAAGCTCCGCAACACCGCGTTTCTCCTCACGGAACGCGGTATCGTCGGCAGGTATGATAAGATCCGTCTCGTTCCGTTCGGGGAGTTCGTGCCGCTGTCGGGATTGATCGGATTCGTGAGGAGTTGGGCCCAGTTCATCGCCGAGCTCGAGTCGGGCTCAAGCGCGAGTGTCTTCTCGGGCCCGCCAGCCCCGTTCGCCGTGGTGATCTGCTACGAAGGGATCTTCCCCGAGCTTGTCCGTGAACTCGTGAGGGGTGGCGCGCGCCTGGTCGTGAACATGACGAACGACGCATGGTTTGGTCGTACGGCCGGGCCGTGGCAGCATCTGGCCATGTACCCGTTCCGGGCGGTCGAGCACCGCGTGGCGGTCGTGCGCGTGGCGAACACCGGCGTGTCCGCGTTCATCGCGCCGTCGGGCCACATCGGGCGCCACACGGCCCTCTTCGAGCGCACGGTCATCACGGAGCCCGTGCCCCTGCGTTCCGGCGAAACCATCTACTCCCGCTTCGGCGACTGGCTCGCCTACCTGGCGCTCGGCGTGTCGGGCGCGTCGCTGGCCCTCCGCGCCTGGCGCCGAGCCGCGTGATGCTGAGCGACGTCAAGCGCGAGGTTACCGAGCTCACCACCCGGCTGGGCGGGCTCCGGGGGCATCTTTGACCTCGCCGTGAAAGAACAGCGACTGGCGCAGCTCGACACGGAGATGGCGCAGCCCGCGTTCTGGGAGGACAACCGCCGCGCGCAGGACGTCATCCGTGAACGCACCGAGCTCTCGCGTCTCGTCACGCGGATGAAGGAGCTCGCCGGCAAGGCCGAGGATCTCACCGTGATGCTCGAGCTGGCCGAGGAAGCCACTGACGGCAGCCTCGACGCCGAGATCGCCGACAGCATGGCCGGCCTGCGGAAGGACCTCGACGAGTTCGAGCTGAAGATCATGCTCTCGGGGGCTCACGACAACAAGGCGGCGGTCCTATCGATCCATCCCGGAGCCGGCGGCACCGAGTCGCAGGACTGGGCGCAGATGCTCCTGCGCATGTACCTGCGCTGGTGTGAGCGTGTCGGCATGAAGGCCGAGGTCGTCGACCTGCTGCCCGGCGACGAGGCCGGCATCAAGTCCGCGACGGTCGAGGTGTCCGGTGAGTATGCGTTCGGCTATCTGCGGGGCGAGACGGGCGTGCACCGGCTGGTGCGGATCTCGCCGTTCGACGCTTCGCGCCGCCGGCAGACGAGCTTCGCCTCAGTGGCCGTCGTGCCCGAGGTCGACGACGTCGAGGTGAGCGTGAAGGAGGACGAGCTCCGGGTGGACGTGTTCCGCGCGTCCGGGCCGGGCGGGCAGGGGGTCAATACCGCCGACTCGGCGGTGCGCATCACGCATCTGCCGACCGGTATCGTCGTCTCGTGCCAGAACGAGCGCTCGCAGCTGCGCAATCGCGACACGGCCATGCGCATTCTCAAGGCGCGGCTGTACGAGATCGCCGAGAAGAAGCAGCGTGAGGAGCTGGCCGAGCTGACCGGTCAGAAGAAGGAAATCGCCTTCGGCAGCCAGATCCGCTCGTACACGTTCCACCCCTACCAGCTGATCAAGGATCACCGGACCGGCCACGAGGTGGGCAACGTCGACGCGGTCATGGACGGCGATCTGGACGACCTGATCAAGGCGTACCTGCTCTGGGCAAGGGGCCGCGAGGCATGAGCCAGGGCATGAACCAAGGAATGAGCCAGGACGAGAACGAGCTCATGCGACAGCGGCGCGAGAAGCTCGAGGCGCTGCGCCGCGACGGCGTCGATCCGTTCGGCGGCCGCTACCCGGTGACGCACTGGGCCCGCGACCTCGCCGAGCGGCTGGGGAGCGCCGGAGAGTCGGAGCTGAAGGGCTTCGGTCCGGTGAGCCTCGCGGGCCGGGTCGTGTCAATGCGCCACCACGGCAAGACGTGCTTCGCCCATCTCATGGATCAGACCGGGCGCATCCAGCTCTACGCGCGCGCCGACGGGCTCGGCGACGAGTACCGGCGCTTCGTCGAGCTCGACGCCGGCGATTTCATCGGGATCACCGGCGAGATGTTCCGGACGCGAACGGGCGAGCTGACGGTCGCGGTGAAGACGTTCAGCTTCCTCGCCAAGGCGCTCAGGTCGCTCCCCGAGAAGTGGCACGGCCTGAAGGACGTGGAGACGCGCTACCGCCAGCGGTACGTCGACCTCGTCGTCAACGCCGAGTCGCGCGAGATCTTCCTCATGCGGGCGCGCCTCATCCGGTCCATCCGGGCGTTCCTCGACGCGCGCGGATTTCTCGAGGTCGAGACGCCGATGATGCAGCCGATCCCCGGCGGGGCGATCGCGCGGCCGTTCAAGACCTTCCACAACGCGCTCGGCATGGATCTCTACCTGCGCATCGCCCCCGAGCTCTACCTGAAGCGGCTCGTGGTGGGCGGCTTCGAGCGCGTGTACGAGATCAACCGGAACTTCCGGAACGAAGGCACCTCGACGCTGCACAACCCCGAGTTCACGACGCTCGAGTTCTACCAGGCGTACGCCGACTACACCGATCTCATGGAGCTCACCGAGGCCATGTTCGTCGAGCTGGCCCAGGCTCTGCGGGGCTCCACGACGCTTCCCTGGGGCGAGCACACCCTCGAATTCAAGCCGCCGTGGCGCCGGCTGCCGTTCTTCGAGGGGCTGTCCCAGGTCCTCGAGGCTCGCGTGACGCCCCAGACCGAGGTCGGTAGTCTCCGGCGGGCGGCGGCGGCGCGCGGCATCGACCACGGCGAGGGACCGGCCTGGAAGCTCTGGAAGGACGTGTTCGAGACCCTGGTCGAGCCGACGCTGGTGCAGCCAACCTTCGTCGTCGACTTCCCCACCGAGCTCTCGCCGCTCGCCAAGCGCAAGCGCGACAACCCGCAGCTGGTGGACCGGTTCGAACTGTTCGTCGCCTGCCACGAGATGGCGAACGCCTACAGCGAGCTGAACGATCCGGTGGACCAGCTCGCGCGCTTCCGCGAGCAGGCGGCTCTCCTGGCCCGCGGCGACGAGGAGGCGCACTGGCTCGACGAGGACTACGTGCGGGCGCTCGAGTACGGCATGCCGCCCGCGGCGGGCGAGGGGATCGGGATCGACCGCCTGCTCATGATGTTCGCGAACCAGCCCTCGATTCGCGAGGTCATCCTGTTCCCGTTGATGCGGCCCGAAGGCGGCCGCGCGACCGGCGAGGACGAGGCAAGCGCGTGAGGCACGGGCTGCCCTTCGAGCTGCTCCTCGGCTTCCGGTACCTCAGATCGCGCGGTCAGCGGACGAACCTCTCGCTCTTCGTCTGGATCGGTCTCGGTGGCGTCTTTCTCGGCGTGGCCGCCCTCATCGTGGTGCTGGCCGTGATGACCGGCTTCCAGGACGGCATCCGAGACCGGATCATCGCCGGAAGCCCGCACCTCTTGGTCTTCCAGAGCGGCGGCCAGGGGCTCGAGGAGGCCGAGCGCATCGCCGCACGAGTGGAAACGGTGCGGGGTGTCCTCTCGGCCACGCCCTTCGTGCACCAGCAGGCGCTCTTCACGACGGCCGGCGGCGGCGCGCGCGGCGGCCTCATCCGCGGCGTCGACCTCACGAACCCGGCGGTCAGGAAAGATATCCAGTCGCAGCTGCGTCAGGGGAGCCTCGAGCCGCTCACCGACGGCCAGCCCGCGATCCTGCTCGGCCGCGAGATGGCGCGCACGCTCGGCCTGTTCACGGGCGACTCGGTCACCGTGATCTCGCCGGAAGGCGCGGTGACCGCAGTCGGCATGGTTCCGAAGATGCGCCGGTATACCCTCACCGGTACGATCGAGATCGGCATGCACGAGTACGACAGCTCGATCGCGTACCTGAGCCTGCCGGCGGCCAAGGAGTTCGCGGGGCTCGTCGGCGTTTCGGGAATCGAGGTCAAGCTCACCGATCCGTTCGACGCCCGGCGCGCCGGCCGGACGGTCGCCGAGACGCTCGGCCCGCGCTTCTGGATCCGCGACTGGATGGAGATGAACCGGAGCCTCTTCGCGGCGCTCCAGCTCGAGAAGCTCGCGCTCTTCGTGGTCGTGACCATCATCGTGCTCGTCGCGGCGTTCGCGATCATCGGCCACCTGGTCCTGCTCGTCGCCGAGAAGCGCAAGGAGATCGGGATTCTCAAGGCGGTCGGCGCCTCAGGCCGGTCGATCACGGTGGTGTTCTTCGCGGTCGGCATGACAATCGGCGTCGTCGGCACAGCCGCGGGCGCCGCCGTGGGGCTCGGCGTGATCTGGGCGCAGAACACGTTCAAGATCATCAAGCTGGCGGGCGACGTGTACCAGATCGACTACCTGCCGATGAAGCTCACGCTCAGCGACGGGCTCATGATCATCGGTGCAACCCTGCTCCTGTCGTTCCTGGCCACGATCATTCCGGCCCGGCGCGCCGGGTCGCTCATCCCGGTGGACGTGCTGCGCTATGAGTGACTTCGCGCCGCCCGCGCTCCTGGCCGCTGAGGAGCTCGAGAAGGAGTACCGGACCGGGCCGGAGGTCGTTCGCGTCCTGCGCGGCGCGAGCGTGACGCTCGCCCCCGGCGAGTTCGTCACGCTGATCGGCGCCTCGGGCGTGGGCAAATCGACGCTGCTGCACCTCCTGGGCGGACTCGATCGGCCCACGGCCGGGCGCGTCCTGTTCCAGGGCGAGGACCTGGCCGGCCGCGGCGAGGTCGGGCTCGCGCGCTATCGGCGCCGCGACGTGGGATTCATCTTCCAGTTCTACAACCTGCTCGGCGACATGAGCGCGCTCGAGAACACGATGATCCCGGCGCTGATCGAGCGCAGGCCCCCACGCGAGGTGCGCGATCTCGCGGCGGCGGCCCTCGCCGAGGTCGGCCTCGGCGATCGCATGAAGCATCGGCCCGGTGAGCTGTCCGGGGGCGAGCAGCAGCGCGTGGCGATCGCGCGCGCCCTGATCAACCGGCCCAAGGTCATCCTCGCGGACGAGCCGACGGGCAACCTGGACCCGAAGACCAGCGAGGTCATCTACGATCTCTTCCTCCGGCTCCAGGCCGAGCGGGGGCTGGCGTTCCTCGTCGCGACCCACAATCCCGACCTCGCGCGAAAAGCCGAGCGGGGATACCGACTGGTCGAGGGCCGGGCGCGCGAGATCGGCGGCGAGTCGGCCGCGAACGGATAACGGTTTCAAAGAGTTAGTCAGATCGGGAGAAAAAGGCTAGCAGGCCCTCCGACGGTGGGCTATACTGAGGTCGCAGTCCGGTAACTAGGCGTCGCCGCAAGAAAAATTCGCATCCCGCGACCTGGGGAAGGGGTGGGGAACGCCAGTGTTTGAACGATTCACGGAACGTGCCCGACGGGTCATCATCTTGGCGAGAGAGGAAGCCGGCCGTTTTCGTCACGATTTCGTGGGGACGGAGCACGTCCTCCTCGGCCTGATCCGCGACGGTGAAGGCATCGCGACGGCGGTCCTGCAGCGCCTCGGGCTTCGGCTCGAGACGGTCAAGGCGGAAGTCGAGCGCGCGCTCGCCGGATTCCCGAAGACGCTCACGTTCGGTGAAGTGCCGTTCACGCCCCAGGCCAAGCGCGTTCTCGAGCTCTCCATCGAGGAGGCGCGGCAGCTCGGCCACAACTACATCGGCACCGAGCACCTCCTGCTCGGCCTGATGAAAGAGGGCCAGTCGATTGCCGCGAAGATCCTCGAATCGCTCGGTGCCCGCCTCGACGAGGTGCGGCAGGAGACGCTGGCCCTTCTCGGCGACCAGTACTATCCGCGGCCCAAGAAGCGCTCGCAGACGCCCGTGCTCGACGAGTTCGCGCGCGACCTGACGCAGCTGGCTCGCGAGAGCAAGCTCGATCCGGTCATCGGCCGCGAGCAGGAGATCGAGCGCGTCATCCAGATCTTGGCCCGCCGCACCAAGAACAACCCGGTGCTGATCGGCGAGCCCGGCGTCGGCAAGACCGCCATCGTCGAGGGCCTCGCCCAGAAGATCGTCAGCCACGACGTGCCGGACGTGCTGGTGAACAAGCGGCTGCTCCAGCTCGATCTGGGCGCGCTGGTCGCCGGTACCAAGTACCGCGGGCAATTCGAGGAGCGGCTGAAGGCGGTCATGAAGGAAATCCGCCAGTCGGAGAACGTCGTCCTCTTCCTGGACGAGCTCCACACGCTCATCGGCGCCGGCGCGGCCGAGGGCGCCATCGACGCCTCGAACATGCTGAAGCCCGCCCTCTCGCGCGGTGAGATCCAGACGATCGGCGCGACGACCCTCGACGAATACCGGAAGTACATCGAGAAGGACGGCGCCCTCGAGCGCCGCTTCCAGCCGGTCATCGTCAAGGCGCCGTCGGTCCCGGAGGCGATCGAGATCATCAAGGGGCTGCGCCACAAGTACGAGGCGCACCACCGGGTCAAGATCAGCGAGCAGGCCATCTCGGCGGCGGTGCACCTGGCCGACCGCTACATCACCGACCGCCAGCTCCCTGACAAGGCCATCGACGTGATCGACGAGGCCTCGTCGCGGACGCGGCTGATGGCGCTGACGCCGCCGCCCGAGATGAAGGAGATCGAGAAGGAGCTCGAGCGGGTCATCCGCGAGAAGGACATGTACCTGGAGGCCCAGGAGTTCGAGAAGGCCGCCTCGCTCCGCGAGAAGGAAAAGGTGCTCCGCCACCGCGACGAGGAGCTCAAGCGCGAGTGGGAGAAGAACAAGGGCAAGGGCACCCAGTCGGTCGAGGAGGAAGACGTCGAGTTCATCGTCTCCCGCTGGACCGGCATCCCGCTGCGGAAGCTCGAGGAGAAGGAATCCGAGAAGCTCGCGCGTATGGAAGAGGCGCTGCACGGCCGGATCATCGGGCAGAACGACGCGGTGGCGGCGGTGGCGCGCGCCATCCGGCGCTCCCGTGCCGGACTGAAGGACGCCAAGCGGCCGGTCGGCTCATTCGTGTTCCTCGGCCCCACCGGCGTCGGCAAAACCGAGCTGGCCCGGGCGCTGGCCGAGTACCTCTTCGGCGACGAGAACGCCCTGATCCGCGTGGACATGTCGGAGTACATGGAGAAGTTCTCCGTCTCGCGGCTCCTCGGCGCGCCTCCCGGCTACGTCGGCTACGAAGAGGGCGGCTTCCTGACCGAGAAGGTGCGGCGGCGCCCGTACTCGGTCGTGCTGTTCGACGAGATCGAGAAGGCGCACCCGGACGTGTTCAACATGATGCTCCAGGTCCTCGACGACGGGCGGCTCACCGACTCGCTCGGCCACGTCGTGGACTTCAAGAACACGATCCTCATCATGACCTCGAACCTCGGCACGAGCCTGATCGGCAAGCGCGTCTCGCCGGGATTCCTCCAGGAGACCGACGAGTCCTCCTACGACAAGATGAAGGAGCGGGTCCTCGAGGAGATGAAGCGGGCGTTCCGGCCCGAGTTCCTCAACCGGATCGACGACATCATCGTCTTCCACGCGCTGTCGCTCGAGCACATCAAAGAGATCATTCGCCTCATGATCGGCCGGATCAACAAGCAGCTCGCCGAGAAGGGCATCCAGCTCTTGCTGACCCCGGCGGCCGAGGCGGCGCTCGTGGAGAAGGGGTACGACCAGACGTACGGGGCGCGGCAGTTGCGGCGCACGATCCAGAAGCACATCGAGGATCCCCTGGCCGAAGCAATTGTGCGGGGCCAGGTCGCGGAGAGCGCTCGCATCGAGGTGGACGTCGATGGGGCGGCCTTCAAGTTCCGCGAAGCGCCGGCCGTCGACGCGCCTCTCGAGCTTGCTGAACACTAGCACGCCGTCCCGACGCGCCTGAGAGGCCGGTGACCACAGCGGGACGAGTGTGTCTCACCGTTGCCGTTCTGTTCGTTGCGGCCCTTCTCATCGTCGCCGACGCCCGGGCGCAGCCGCCCCCGAGCCAGCCCATCCTCATCCGCGACATCCGCGTCGAGGGTAACCGGCGGGTGCAGGAAGCCGTCATCCTCGGCCGCGTCAAGAGCACCGTCGGCTCGACCTTCAATCCCTCGCGCCTCTCGGAGGACATCAAGGCCATCTTCGCCCTGGGCTTCTTCGACGACGTCCAGATGCGGGTCGAGGACTTTGAGGGCGGGGTGAAGGTGGTGTTCGTGGTGACCGAGCGCCCCTTCGTGCGGGACGTCGACTTCGTCGGTCACAAGAAGGCCGACCGCGAGACCCTGCAGGAGAAGATCGACATCAAGCTCGGGAGCGTCTACAACCCCGTCGACGTGCAGCGCGCCGTCGACCGGCTCCGCGACTACTACGAGGACGAGGGGTACTTCGAGGTCCAGATCACCCCGACCGTCGACAAGTTTAGCGACGGCGACGTGCGCCTGATCTTCAACATCGTCGAGGGCCGCCAGGTCACCATCGACAAGATCGTCTTCCGCGGCAACAAGGGGCTGACCGATTCCCAGCTCAAGGACGCGATGGAGACGAAGGAGCGCCAGTACTACATCCTGCGCGGCAAGGTGCAGCGGCAGCGGCTGGACACCGACGTCGACCGCCTCTTGGCACTCTACAACGACTGGGGCTTCATCCAGGCCCGCATCGAATCGACCGACATCGCCATCGATCGCGAGCGCGCGCGGGTGACGATCACGATCACGGTGGTGGAGGGGCCCCAGTTCAAGGTCGGCGACGTGAACGTCACCGGGGTCACCCTCGTGCCGGAGCGCGAGGTCTACCGGCAGATCCGGTTCAAGTCCGGCGACGTCTTCTCCCTGACCAAGGTGCGCGACAGCGTCCAGGGGATCCTGAATCTCTACAGCACGATCGGCCGCGCCTCGGCCGACATCAATCCCCGGCGCGATCAGAGCCCGACCGACAACATCATCCACATGACCTTCGAGGTCACCGAGGGGCCGGAGGTCTACGTCGAGCGCATCAACATCAACGGCAACGTCCGCAGCGAGGACAAGATCCTGCGCCGGGAATTGCCGCTGCACGAGGGCGAGCTCTACACGCTCCAGAAGCGGGATCGCGCCCGCCAGCGGCTGGTCAACCTGGGCTACTTCGAGAGCGTGAACGTCACGACCCAGCCGGGGGCCGACAAGACCAAGATCATCGTGAACGTCGACGTGGTCGAGCGGGCGACCGGGCTGTTCAGCATCGGCGGCGGCTACTCCTCGGTCGACTCGCTGGTCGGCACCATCGACCTCGCCCAGCGCAACTTCCTCGGCCGCGGCTGGGAGGTCTCGGTCCGGATCCGCGCCGGCGCCCAGACGCAGCAGGGGACCCTGAGCTTCACCGAGCCCTGGCTGTTCGACCGGCCGCTCTCCGCCGGATTCGACATCTACAAGAACATCCGGAACTACTCGGACTACAAGTACGACACCACGGGCCTGGGTCTGCGCCTGAGCCACCCGTTCGAGGAGTACTGGCGCTGGCTGATCGGCTACCGGCTGTCCCGCGACAACATCACGGATATCCCGGA
>Ga0111538_10004965_pt1 | contig 18277 bp, 15 predicted proteins | sample SoiMethybrSBSTD1_FD_79669 | JGI IMG/M metagenome (GOLD analysis project Ga0111538, IMG submission 79669) | Bulk soil microbial communities from a Populus tree surrounding site in Tennessee, USA - Soil MetaG P. TD hybrid SBSTD1 (version 2)... | ecosystem: Environmental > Terrestrial > Soil >...
ATCGCCCCGGTACGGACGTCGATGGCAATCGTCGACGAGATGTAGAGGTTGTCGCCAGGCCGCTTGTCGCCCATCCACGGCCCGCCGTTGCCGGTGCCCCAGTACGCCAGGTTCGATTCAGGATCGTAGTTCGCGGTCACCCAGATCGACCCGCCGCCGGTCTTCCACTGCTCGCCGCCCGCCGGCCACGTTTCGCTGCCGGGCTCGCCCGGCGCGGGAATCGTGTACCTCTTCCACAGCGGCTTGCCGGTCTCGACGTCGAACGCGGCCACGAATCCGCGGACGCCCAATTCACCGCCTGAGGCACCGACCATCACCTTGCCGTCGGCCACGAGTGGCGCGAGCGACATGTAATAGCCCTTCCGGTTGTCTTCGACCGTCACCGACCACACTTCCTTGCCGGTCTTGGCGTCGAGCGCGACCAGAACGGATTCCGCCCGGGCGAAGAAGACCTTGTCGCCGGACAAAGCGACGCCGCGGCTGGTCGGATGCAGCAGGATCACGTCGGGCGGCGTTGGATTCCGGTAGCGCCACAACTGCAGTCCGGTGCGCACGTCGATAGCGATCACCTGGTTCTGCGGCGTCGCGACGAACATCACGCCGTTGTTCACGAGCGGCGGCGCTTCGTGTCCCTGGGGCACGCCCGTCGTGAACGACCAGACCGGTTGGAGCCTGGCGACGTTGGCTGGCGTCAGCTGCGTGAGCGGGCTGAACGCCCACCCGTCGTAGGTCCGCCGGTTCATCAGCCAGTTCTCCGGTTCGGGCTGCTTCAGCCGTTCCGCTGTGACCGGCTTGTAGGCCTGAAGAATCGCTGGAATGGGCGGTGGGGGCAGCGGCGCTTGCTGAGCCGCAAGCGCGCCGCCTGAAAGTGTGCCCGCCACGACGAGACCCGACAGGATCATTCGATTCATGGTGACTCTCCGAGAAGCGGGCAGAAAGGCGGCAGCTGCAGTCTTAAGGCCTATGTCTCAGGTCTTAGGGGACGACCATACCTGCAACTCAAGGCGCGTAAGACTTAAGACTTAAGACCTAAGACCTAAAAGAAACTACTTCACCGTCACCACAAGATCCGCCGGCGTGACGAGCACCGTGTCGTCCGCGTATGCGCGCAGGGTGTAGACCCCGGGCCTCGCGAACGTCACCTGACTCTCGGCCTTGCCGTTCGCGACGACGATTCGCTGCGGCTTGAACTCGACGCCCGCGCTCGTCCCGCGATACACGACCCACGTCACGCCGAGCGTGGCACCAGGCTCGACGCGCACGAGCGCTTGCGTGAGCGGATTCTCGCGACGCGGGCCGCTGCCGCCGGGGCCGGGCGTGCCGGTCGGCGTAATCACCGCACCATCGGAATCGCGTCGCACGGGCGCGGGGCCGCTCCGCTTGCGCGGCGTCGGCCGCCCGTCGTCGCCGACGGTCGCAACCAGGGCGAGCGGCTGGCCGACAGCAACCGTCGCCGGAGCCGGCGACGCCAGCGAGATCGTCGGTGCGTGGTTTTCTTCAGGCACCTCGCCGATCTCGGAGATGCCGCCACGATTCTCCTGGTAGACCAGCGGCCCGAGCTCCCAGAACGGCAGCAGCGAGGCGTACGCCTTCTCGGTTTTGCCGCCAACGGTGAGCGTCCAGACGAGATCCTTCTTGCCCCAGTCCTTCGGCACCTTGACGGTGAACACGAACTGCTGACGGCGGGTGTAGAAGTGCGTCGGCTGGCCCTGATCCGGACCGCCCGAACCTGCGGGCTCGATGTTGTTGTTCGGGCCAACCGGGACGTCGAGCTCTTCGTCGTAGTTGCGGTTCATGTACCCGAAGACCATGGTGAACGACCCGTCCGGGTTGCGTTCCCAGCCTTCGAATACGGGCACGACGTTCTGTCCGCTCGCGTAGCGCGTTTGCGCGATCGCCACCGGAGACACGAGACCAGCGGCCGAAAGGCACGCGATCGCCAAGCCGATCGCGATTCGCCTAGTTCTGCTGTTGGGCCGTCGCATTGACCTTCTTCAGGTTGTTTCGCTCCGCGAGCTCCGCTTTGAACTCGTCGTCGCTCATGTAATAGAAGGTCAGCCAGTTGCGCGCCATGTCGTCGGTCGTGCGATTGCCGAAGCCCACCCAGTTGCGCGCGTCGGGATTGTTGCGATTCGCTGCCGAGTTGTCGTGCCAGCTGATGGTGTGGATGATCGTCCCGGCCGGCAGCAGCGGCGCGACGTCGTCGGCGTAGTTGTAGACGATCTGCCACTGGAAGTCGTAGTCGACGCAGTTGAACTGCTGGACGACCATGGTCGGATAGATCGCCTCAATGCACTGCCGCTTGCCGCGGTTGTGCATGTGCGGCATGAAGCCGATGAGACGGGCCGGCTTCTCCATCTTGAAGTAGGCGTCGCTGCGAACGTTGTCGGCCCCGGCCGGAATGTCGAGATCGTCCTGGTTGGGCGCGAGCACGGTGTTGATCACGTGCTTCGGCAGGTAGCCCTTCGGATAGAACACGAAGCCGACCTGCGACCGATCAGTGATCTCCTCGCCCACCGAGTGGTAGTGCATGTTGAAGCGGACCTTGGATCCGGCCTTCATCAACTTTCCGGCGCCCTCGGGGAAGATGTCGCCGTTTTTGCCCACTGCGTACTCGACCAGCGTACCGCCGGCCATCGGCTGATCGTCGGGGCCGACGAGGCTCGCGACTTCGTGGTGCACCACACGCGCCGCCGCGCCCGGTCCCGGTTTGGCCTCGACGGCCTTGATGTATCGGTCCTCGGTCAGGCCGGACTCGGCCAGGTAGTTCGCCCACCAGTCAGGCCCGACCGCGGCGACCTTCACGTCGGACGGCATCGAGACAATCAAATCGGGCTTCCCGATGTGCCATCGCTCGAGATCGTCGAACACCTTGGGTGCCGGCATGTCGGCCACAGTGCCTCGTGGTGTCCCGCCGTCGACCCACGCGGTAATCGTCGCAATCTCCGCATCGCTCAGCGACGGATCGTCTTTGAAGCTGTGAAGCGTTCCGGCGTTCCGATCGATGTGCCAGGGCGGCATCGACCGCCGGGTCACCCGGTTCTTGATCGACCGCGCCCACGGCCGGGCGTCCTCGTAGGTCAGGAGGGACATCGGCCCGATCGATCCGGGCCGGTGGCAGTTCTGACATGACCGCTGCAGAATGGGCGCAACGTCTTTGGTGAACGTTGGCGCAGCCGAGGCGGCCGCCTGGCCGGCCAACGCGGGTGCCGCGGTCCCCAGAGTCAGGGCGACAGCCGTCGCTGTGAAGGCGTTCCGCACGATCCGCTGGTCCTGTCGCGTCATCGAAAACCCTCCTGGAACTCTCTCAGCCGGGCTTCTATTCTAGCGCCGAAGCCCCTATCTGGCGTCATACGCCAAGCTCGTGAAGCCGGGGGCCGTATCCGGTCGAAGCACGATGGCCGTCTGCAGCATCTGCAGCGTCAGGCGGCCTGTGGCGTCGCGTCCGACCGCGATCGGTTGCTGCCAGCGTATGTGCCAGTCGTAGGCGGCAAACCACACGTCGGCACCGGCATCGATATAATCCGGGAGCTTGCCGTTCTGGCGGAGGAACGTCTTCTGCGCCTCACGGATCGCGGCGATTTCCCCAAACGTCCGCTGGACCCGCAGCTCTTCGCGTAGACGGTCGACCGCGTCGGCGACGTGTGGCTCCTCGTCGCGCGCGCGTTGTTGGCTGGCGCCGTTCGAGGCCGCTGCGGCCTCACTCACACCTACCATTCCAAGCAGCGCGCTCAGGCCGCCCCCGCCCATCAGTTGCCGCCGCGAGAACATAGGCGCCTCCCTCCCTGACTAGGCCGTGATGTTCTTCCAGTCCTTCGCGAGGTGTTCAGCCGTTCGCCACGCGAGCGCCTGAACCGTCAACGTCGGATTCCGCGCTCCGCTCGTTCCCATCACGCTGGCCCCGAGCACACCGAGGTTTGGCGCTTCGTGCGAGAAGCCGTAGCGGTCGACCACGCTGGTTTCGGGGTTGTCGCCCATGCGCGTGCCGCCGTACGAGTGCGTGGTCGGCATCATCGTTCCGCCGACCGGCGTTCGCAGGACCTCAATCGCTCCGGCGGCGCGGTACCACTGCTCCATCTTGTCCTGGGTGAAGGCGGCGACGCGCTGCTCGTTCTCTTTGTATTCGCCGGTGATCCGAATCACCGGGAAGCCCAGGGGATCCTTGAACTGCGGATCGAGGTCCAGATAATTCGTGTCGTACGGAAGCGTCGTCTTCTGGATGTACGACGTGTTGGAGCGGTCGGCGTTCTCTTTGATGAAGGCCTTCCAGGCCGACCCCCAGGCTGGCGCGCGCCCGAACGTATTCATGTTGGCAGCGCCGAGCGGCCGCCGATCCGAATACACCCACAGGTTGCCGCCGCCGATGAAGTCGAGATCCCCATGATTGAAGTTGTCGTCGGCGAAGTTGTCAACGGCCACGCCCTGGGCGGGCAAGCCGTACCACGCCTTCAGATCGAACGGAAAGAGCGCCGACACGCCAGCCCCCTGGTGGTGGCTGATGTAGTGCCGTCCAACCTGGCCGTGATTGTTAGATAACCCGTTGGGAAACGGCTTCGACTTCGACAACAACAGCATCCGCGTGTTCTCGTAGGTATAGCTCGCCAGCAGCACCGCTTTGGCCGGCTGGAAGAACTCCTGGCCATCCGTGACGTACGTGACACCCGACACGCGGCCACGCATGTCGACGTCGATGGACGTCACGTGCGCGCGGCTCACGACCTTCAGGCGACCCGTCGCCTCTGCCCTGGGGATCGTCGTGACGGCCGTCGAGTTCTTCGCGTCCACGTGACAGCCGCCGCGATTGCAGAAGCCGTGGTACATGCAGCCGGAGCGGTTCTGGTAGCTGCGGGAGTTGATCGCCGCTGGACCGGGAAACGCATGCCACCCGAGCGACTTCGCGGCCTCGGCCATGCGCTCGATGAACCCCGTCCACCGCAGCGGTGGCATCGGGTAGTCACGTTTCCGCGGACCCTCGAAGATGTTGCCGCGCGGATCGGTCTTGCCGCTGACGTTGCCCGCTTGCCCGGACACGCCGATCTCCCACTCGACTTTGTCGTAGAACGGCTCGAGCTCCTCGTAACCAAAGGGCCAGTCTTCGACGGTCGAGCCGGCTGGAAGCCGCGAAGCGCCGTAGCGCCGCTTCGTCTCGCTCACGACCTTGAAGTCCCAGGGGTTCAGCCGCCAGCTCTGCGCCCAGTAATGCAACGTAGTGCCGCCGACTCCGTTCATCATCGGATGGCTCGCCAGTCTCGTCGTCGGCGACTGCGCGTTCGGACGAGCCGTCGGCACCTCGTGGTTGGCCTTCTGGATGGCCATCGGCCAGTCACGCACGTTGTTGCGGATCTCGTCGGGCGCGAAATCGCGTTTCGTCAGCACGTTCCCCGCTTCCAGGCCCACGACGTCGAGACCGGCCTGCGCCAGCGGATAGACCGCGATGCCGCCGGCCGCTCCCAACCCGACGACCACGACGTCGGTTCCCGGCAGGTTAGTCGCCATGCTGATCTCCATGGGACGCGGCGCGCGCCGTGGCCTTGTTGAATCCGTCGAAGTCGTACGCCGACCGGTGATTCGGCGTCAGCTCGTTCTTCTCGAGCCGCTGCTGGTCGGCCGCCGTCACCATCGTCCGCACGCCGGGATAGCCAATGAGATCCCAGCCGACGAAGTTGGCGTTGCCGCCGTAGTAGGGATCGCCGAACGTCCCTTGCCACGTGTGCGCTTTCACCATGTTGAAAAACGCCACCGACGATCCGGTGAAGCCGGCGCCCGATCCCGTCGCAGAACCGCTCTCGACGTCGATGAGCACCGAATCCTGATCCGTTGCCGACAGGTCGACAAACGGCTTGCCGCGCGACAGCCGGCAATACCGATCGAAGGCCGCGAACCCCGCACGATAGGCCTCGAGCTGATCGGCGAGCGCGCCGGCCAGCGCACGGTCGATGTAATGGGCGGCACGCGCTTCGATCGCGCCTGGACCGTTGGCGTCGGTCGGAATCAGACGCGCCACAATCGCTTCGAGCATGTCGGACTCGGTGGCCGTGAGGCGCTCGTATGCCTCGCGCGGGGCCGCTGCGGCTCCAGACGGCGGTGTGGTCTGCGACGTCGACGGCGCGGCAACCGGAAACGCGTCGGTTGCCATTGCCGCGGCCCCGACCGCACCTGCGGTGCGCAGCAGCTCACGTCTCGAAATCACCTTCATAGCTGATCCTCGTCGGTCGCGCCTAAGGCGCCGTCTTGCCGGGGCGCCGTTCGTAGGTCGGTACCAATTCCCCCCGGCCGATGATGTGTCCGTCAATCGCCTCGAGCAGCTCGGCCCGTGTCAGGTTCGGTTTGAGATCCACATCGGCGTCGAGCGCGTACACGGTGAAGTAGTACACGTGCGTGGTCCCCACCGGCGGAGCGGGACCTCGATAGATCGGCCGCCGCCAGCCGTTGAGCCCTTGCGTGGCGCCCTTGATCGCTGGCGGCATCGACGCCGCCGGATCGATCGGCAGCTCCGCGGGCAAGCCGGTTGCGGTCGCCGGGATGTTGTAGACGACCCAGTGCACCCACGGCGGCGGCGCACCGGCGCCGAAATCAGCACAAACGACGGCGAGTTCCTTCGTCCCGGCAGGCACGCTGCTCCACGAGAGCGGCGGCGAGATATTGCGCCCGTCGGGCGTGTAGTCGCGCGCCATCGGTTCGCCTGACTTCAGCGTCGGGCTGGTGACGACAATCGTAGCCGGCCGCTGCTGCGCTGCGGCCAATCCGATCATCGGACCTGCGAGTAGAGCCGCGATCGTCAGTAATGGCCATACGCGCCTTCTCATGGGCGACAGTGTAAGGGAAGACGCTGGCGGCAGACAGCAGGAAGTCATCAGTGCCGGACGACCCGTATTACGATCCGATCGGAGGCTCCGGACATGGATACGGCCGTCACGACTCGAGAGCTCGACAGGCTGCGCGATCGACGACTCTTGCGTGAGGCGTGTTACATCGGCGGCGAATGGATTCCGGTGTCGGGACCGGCCATCGACGTCGACAATCCGGCGACCGGCGACATGCTCGGCCGCGTGCCGAAGCTGGGGCGGTCGGCGGCGGCCTCGGCCATCGCCGCCGCGCAGGCCGCGCTGCCGGCCTGGCGGGCGCGAACGGCCAAAGATCGCGCGGTCCGGCTGCGCAGCTGGTTCGATCGCATCATCGCCAACCAGGAAGATCTGGCCCGCCTGATGACGCTCGAGCAAGGCAAGCCGCTGGCCGAATCGCGGGGCGAGGTGGCGTACGGCGCGTCGTTCATCGAGTGGTTCGCCGAGGAAGGCAAGCGGGCGTACGGCGACACCATCCCGGGTCACGCTCCCGACAAGCGGATCATCGTCATCAAACAGCCCGTCGGCGTCGTCGCGTGTATCACGCCGTGGAACTTCCCGATCGCGATGATCACGCGCAAGGTGGGGCCGGCGTTGGCCGCGGGTTGTACGGTTGTGGTGAAACCGGCCGAGCAGACACCGTTCAGCGCGCTGGCCCTCGCCGCACTTGCCGAGGAGGCCGGTCTGCCTCCCGGCGTTCTGAACGTCATTACCGGAGAGCCACAGGAAATCGGCGCCGAGCTGACCTCGAATCCGGTGGTTCGCAAGCTCTCGTTCACCGGCTCGACCGAAGTCGGCAAGATTCTGATGGCTCAGTGCGCGAACACGGTGAAGAAGCTCTCGCTCGAGCTCGGCGGCAACGCGCCGTTCATCGTGTTCGACGATGCCGATGTCGGGGCGGCGGTCGACGGGGCGATCATCTCCAAATACCGCAACACCGGTCAGACGTGCGTGTGCGCCAATCGATTGCTCGTGCAGTCGTCGGTCTACGACCGCTTCGCCACGCAGCTGGCCGCTGCGGTCGACAAGTTGAAAGTCGGATCCGGGCTGGAAGATGGGGTGACGCAGGGTCCGCTCATCGACGCGGCAGCGGTCGAGAAAGTCGAGCGCCACGTCCGGGACGCTGTCGCCAAGGGGGCGAAGGTGATGAGAGGCGGCGCACGGCAAGGCGACGCCGGACGATTCTTTGCGCCGACCGTCCTGACCGACGTGACCCCCGACATGGCGGTGGCGCGCGAGGAAACGTTCGGGCCGGTCGCTCCGCTCTTCAGATTCGACACCGAGGAAGACGCGATTGCCATCGCCAACGCCACCGAGTACGGGCTGGCCGCGTACTTCTACGGTCGCGACGTGGGCCGCATCTGGCGAGTGGCCGAGGCGCTCGAATACGGCATGGTCGGGATCAACACCGGTCTCATCTCGACCGAAGTCGCGCCATTCGGCGGCGTCAAGGAGTCGGGCATCGGACGCGAGGGATCGCGCTACGGCCTGGAGGAGTTCCTCGAGGTGAAGTACCTCTGCTTGTCGATCTGACTCGCCGTTCGCCCCTGCCGGCCTCGTTCTGCTAGAGTGCTCTCCGCGCGGGTGACTTGCCGCGCGGGGAGACGACAGTTATGAGATCGGTACGTCTCGTCAGCGTTTCGGCCATCGCCGCCATCGCCGCGCTCGGTGCGCATGTGCAGGGCCAGCAGGGTGAAGGCGCCTCGGGGGGCACCGTCGCCTGCACGGTCGCCGCAATCCAGCAGAAGGCGCCTAAGGGCACCACGATTACCGACGCCAAGATCGTCGAAGCCAAGGACGATCAGCCGCGCCACTGCCAGGTCGACGGCCACGTCACCTCGGTCGGCAACGAGGTGAACATGCGCGTCGGCCTCCCCGAGAAATGGAACGGCAAGTTCCTGTTCATCGGCGTCGGCGGCCTCGGCGGCCAGATCGGTCAGCTCGGCTCAGGCCTGGCCCGCGGCTACGCGACCGCCTCGACGGACACGGGACACGTGGCGAGCGATCAAACGTGGGGCGCGAACCGCGCGAAGGAAATCGACTACGGCCATCGCGGTACGCACGTCACCACGGTCGCCAGCAAAGAGCTGACGACGGCGTTCTACGGCCGGCAGCCGCAGCATGCCTACTTCAACGGCTGCTCTAACGGCGGCCGCCAGGCGATGATGGAAGTGCAGCGCTACCCCACCGATTTCGACGGCATCATCGCCGGCGACCCGGCAACCGGGACGCCGATGCAGGCCGGCCGGGCGCTGGTTTTCCAGAAGCTGCTCGCCTCGAACGAGAGCTATGTCCCCTTCGAAAAGGTGGAACTGCTGTCCAAAGCGACGCTCGACGCCTGCGATGCGGCTGACGGGTTGAAAGACGGCCTGGTCAGCGAGCCCAACAAGTGCCAGTTCAAACCGGAAACCCTGCTGTGCAAGTCGGGCGACGGTCCGACCTGTCTCACCGCGAAGCAGCTCGACGTCGTGCAGCAGATCTACAAAGGCGCCAAGCTCGCCAACGGCGAGAACTACGCGTATGGCTTCCCCTTCGGTCACGAGGGCGGGACGACCGGCTGGCGCGCCTGGACGATTGGACGCACGCCGCCAGATCGCAACAGCGACGGCAGCCTGGCGTTCAACAAGGATCTGCCGAGCGGCTACAACCTGTCGGAATCGAACTTCCGGTTCCTCGCCCTCGAAGACGACGATCCGACGTTCAGCTGGCGAACGTTCAACCTGAATCGCGACCTGCCGCGGATGAAGGTCATGACCGAGATCCTGAGCCCGCTGGATCCGAACCTGAAGCCGTACAAGGCGCACGGCGGCAAGTTGCTCGTGTATCACGGCTGGGCCGATCCCGCGATCAGCGCGCTCGGGACCATCGATTACTGGGAGAAGGTCGGCAAAGTCGTAGGCGCGAAGGAGCGCGACCAGTTCGTGAAACTGTTCCTCGTGCCTGGCATGCACCATTGCTCGGGCGGTCCGGGACCGAACGACTTCGACGAGCTGACGGCACTGGAAAACTGGATCGAGAAGAGCCAGCCGCCGGCCACGATCCTGGCCACGCATCGCACGGACGGCAAAGTCGACCGCACGCGCCCGCTCTGTGCATACCCGCAGGTGCCGAAGTACACCGGCACCGGCAGCGTGGACGAGGCGGCGAACTTCAGGTGTGAGGCACCGCGATAAGACGGGGACTGGGAGCTAGGGTCTGGGGGCTGGGGGTTAAGAGGGGCTTGGTTCTTGCTCCAAGCACCAAGCACGTTCCCCGAGCCCCGAGTCCCGAGCCCCGACGTCTTATGTGAGCGGCAGCTCGTAGCGGGCCACGTAATACGGCCCCACTAGACGGCTGCTGTGATACCGAAATCCAAACGTTTCGTAGAGTCGCCGGAGCGAGTGCCGCTCGGCGTCGCAGTCGAGCCGCAGGTAGCGCCGTCCCAGCTGGCGGGCGTGCATCGCGCTCCACTCGAGCAGCGCCCTCGAAACACCGCGGCCCGCGTACGCCCGCCGGACGGCCAGACGATGGACGAACGCGCTTTGATGATCGTCGGACAAATCTGGCCAGAACTCACGATCGTCGAGCTGAAACCTGATGGTGCCGATGATCGCATCATCCAGCTGCGCCACAAAGACAGCGCCGCTCTCGACGTCACGCTCGATCTGATCGGCGGCTAATTCGTTGCCGACCCACATCGGCGTGCCGGCAGCCTCGAGCCACGCCGAGACTTCGTGAAGGATGGCGGCGACCGCACCTGCCTCGCCCGGCGCCGCCTGCCGCACCTCGATCACGCTCAACTCATTCCATATGCCTGGCGGAAGCGGTCGCGCAGCGCGGATTTCAAAAACTTGCCTGCAGATGTTCGCGGAATCGTGTCGACGAATTCGACGGCATCGGGCAGCCACCACTTCTGAAATTGCGCCGCCAGGAATGTCCGCAGTTCGTCAGCCGTTGCGGTCTGTCCCGCTTTCAGAACCACCACCGCAAGCGGACGCTCGTCCCACCTCGGGTGCGGCACCGCGATGACGGCTGCTTCGGCAACAGCTGGATGGCCCATCAGCGCGTTCTCGAGGGCGACCGAGCTAATCCACTCGCCGCCCGACTTCACCAGGTCTTTCGCCCGGTCGGCGAGGGTCACGCAGCCCGACGCCGCGATGGTGACGACGTCGCCGGTGCGAAACCAACCGTCTTCGGTGAACCGGCTATCGCCGGCCTCGCCGTGGTAGTACTTCGCCGCCACCCACGGTCCGCGGACTTCGAGCTCGCCGAGCGTCTGCCCATCCCAATCCACGAATCCGTCGTCTCCCCTCGCCCGGATCTCGACCATCGGCAGCGGCGGGCCTTGTGCCGCGCGATAGCGATACTGCTCCTCGGCCGGGGCATTGCACAGCGAACCTGGCAGGTGGCACACCGTGCCGACGGGGCTCATCTCGGTCATGCCCCAGGCGTGAACGACGGTGATGTTGTGCCGTTCCTGGTAGCCGCGGATCATGCTCGGCGGCGCCGCGGCGCCGCCGACGACAAGCGCGCGTAAGGCGGTCAGGTCGTACTTCCCTGGATTCGCATCGAGCTCCTGCAGGAGCCCCAGCCAGACGGTCGGGACGCCCGCCGTGAGCGTGACGCGCTCGCCGGCCAGGAGCTCCGCGACGCTCTTGGCGTCGAGGTACGGGCCGGGCAGCACCTGGTTACAGCCGAATAGCGTGCAGCTGTATGGCAGGCCCCACGCGTTGACATGGAACATCGGGACGATCGGGAGGACCGTGTCGTCTTCCGCCAGCCCGAGACAACCGCGCAATCCTTGACTGAGCGCGTGGAGCACCATCGACCGGTGCGAGTACAACACGCCTTTCGGCCGTCCGGTCGTGCCCGACGTGTAGCACATGGCCGCCGCGTCCGCTTCATCCAGCGTCGGCTCGGGGGCCCGATCCGGATTGGCCGACGCGATCACCGATTCGTAATCAAGAAACTCGCTCGAGCGTTCGCTGGCGGCGGTGACGATCACATGCGCCGGAGATATCTGCGGGCGGACTTTCTCGAAGAGCGACAGCAGGCACTCGTCGACGAGCACGACGCGATCGTCGGCGTCGTTGATGATGTAGGCCAGTTCGTCTGGGTGCAGGCGCAAGTTGAGCGTGTGCAGGACCGCGCCCATCGATGGCACGCCGAGATATATCTCGAGGTGCTGGTGGCCGGCCCACATCAGCGTGGCTACGCGGTCGCCGCGGCCGACGCCGAGGTCGCGGAGCGCCACGGTGAGCTGGCGCGAACGCTCGAGGACGCTGGTATACGTGCGCCGATCGAGCGTCCGATCCTGGCGCCGCGACACGATCCGCCGGGTGGGAAAGAGCGTCGCCGCCCGCCGCACGATCACCGGGACCGTGAGCGGGAACTCCATCATGAGGCCGCGCATAGCGCGGAAACCTACTCAGAGAGCGACGGCAAGTCAAAACCTTTTCCGTCGCGCGTCGGTTCCGGGTTCTGCGGTTCCGGGCGCTGGGTTCCCAGTTCCAAGGTTCTGGGTTCCGTGCTGGGTTCGCCTGAGCCCTGAGCCTTGAGCCTTGAGCCTACGCGAGTCTTGACCCTTGAGCCTGCGACGGCGCGATGAGCCTGAAGTCCCTGAAGCCTGGAGCCTGAGGCCTGAAGCCCGAAGCCTTCACGGACTCTGGGGCCGAAGGGCCCAGAGTCCGTGTAGTAGGATACGCACTCCAGTGACTCCCGAGCTCGCGGAAGCGATAGATTTTCACAAGGCGATCATCGCCGAGGGCAGCAAGGCGCTCGTTGGCTACGACACGGCGAAGGCGCTCGCCAACGTCGTCCTGCTCTCGGAAATCCCCACGACCTACGACAAGAGCGAACAGCGTCAGGTCAACGCGGGCAACCTGTTGCTCCGCGGCGTGCCCGGCGTCGGCAAGACGTTCTTCGGGGTCATTCTCGCGGCCATCAGCGACGCGAAGTTCGCGCGCCTGCAGGGCCGGGCCGATCTGCAGCCGACCGAAGTCGTCGGCTTTCAGATGATCAATCCGTCGACCGGCGAAATGGTGACCGAGTTCGGTCCGATGGCATCGGCCGAGGTCATCCTGCTCGACGAGATCAACCGCATCCCTCTCAAGTCGCAGAGCGCGTTTCTCGAAGGCCTGCAGGACCGCACCATCACGGTCGGCAAAGAGACCTACAAGCTTCCGGCGTTCAGCTTCGCCATCGCGACCATGAACCCGATCGAGCTCGGCCAGGGCACGTTTCCTCTGTCGGAGGCCGCGACCGATCGCTTCGCGATCATGATCAACATCGGCTATCTGCCGCCGGGCGAAGAAGAGAAGCTGGTCAATTTCGATTTCAAGCGCGTCCGTCTCAACCCGCTGATGACCAAGGAGCGCATCATCCAGCTCCGTGGCGCCATCAACGAGCAAGTCTTCCTGCATGACATGCTCGGCCGCTACATTCAGCGCCTCGTGTCGGCGACGCGACCGTACAGTCCCGACACGGACTGGCACACGCACTCTCCCTCGGAGCTCGTAGAGAAAGGCGTCGATCTGGGTGCGTCGCCCCGCGCGATCATCTGCTGGGGACGACTCGCGAAGGTGTGGGCTCTCCTGGAGCGCGGCCGCACCGAGGTGTATCCCGAAGATATCCAGGAGCTGGCCCCGTACGTACTGCCCCATCGCGTCTGGCTCGGCCCGCACGCCGCCAGCCACGGTCTCACGACCGAAGCCGTCATCCAGGACGTCATCGATCGGGTTCCGATCCCATGAGAGTCCGCGACGATGATGCCGAGGCGCTCGTCAGCCTGGCCGACATCACGGAGATCGAGCTGGTGATTCTCAAGCGGATGCGGGATGTCACGATCGGCGATCACCGCAGCCGCCAGCACGGCACGGGGTTCGATTTCGTCGGCCTGCGCGACTGGCAGCCCGGCGACCGCTTCTCGTCCATCGACTGGGGACAGTCGAGCCTGACGAACTTCGCGCCGCTCATGATCCGCGACTTCGAGCAGCCGAGCACGGCGACGGTCGTGGCGGTCGCCGATGTGTCGCCGTCGACGCGCTGCGGCTTGAACGGCGTCGCGATTGCCGCCCCGATCGCCCGCGCCGTCGCGACCATCGGGTTGTCGGCGGTGTTCTTTCAGGATCCCTTCGGCCTCATCACTTTCGACAGCGGTTTCCAGCACTTCGGCGGCATCCGGCCGCGAACGGGCAAGGGCCACGTCGTCCATTGCCTCGATGCCTACGAGCGGCAGCGTGGGCTGCAGGAGGTGCGACGCACCGGCAGCATCAGCGCTACCCTGTCGGGCTACGTCCGCAATTCGGCGCTCATGGCTGTCATCTCGGATTTTCTCATCGAAGAGCCCGAGCAAGTGCTCAAAGAGCTGGCCCTGGTGAAAGCCACTCACGATATCTTTCTGGTAATGGTCGACAGCGCGTTCGCGTTCGAGGCGCCGGCCATTGGGTCGGGCTGGATCGACACCGTAGACGTCGAGACGGGCGAATCACGGACCATCTCGCGCTATGCTCTCACCCAGCTCGCCGAACGGGCCCGCACCTGGCAAGACAACGTGCGGCAGATGGCCAAGAATCTCGACGTGGATCTCGTCACCATCAGCGTGGACGTGGCGAAGACCGACATCGAGTTGAGCGAGTTCGTAGGCGAACGGCGCTTGCGCAAAACGTATAACTGAATCAGCTATGGCGTGAGGATCCTGTGAGACGATCGTTGTTCCCCGGCACCCCTGAAACCCGGCGCGCGCTCTGGCTGGTGCTGCCCGTCCTGCTGGCGGGTCTGCTGCACCCCACGCCGATCGCCGCGCAGGCGACGTCCGCCGCATCCACACCGGCGTCGGGCGGCAATGGCGGCAACGTCGAAATCGATCCCATCCGCTGCTGGACGCGCTCGACCACGGGGGCAGTCCGGATCGGTGAGATGTTCACCGTGACGCTGACTTGCGCCGTCCTCGAAACCGAGCTCGTTCAGGTGGTGCCCGACGAATCGAAGCTGGGCGTGACGGTGATGCAGATGAACCCCTTCGAGGTCGCGGGGGGCAACCATCCGGCCGATCTGCGCACGAACAGCCGGCGGTTTTTTCAGTACGACTACAACATCCGGATGATCAGCCCGGATGCTATCGGCCAGGATGTCGCCATCCCGCTGATTCAGGTCACCTATCGCATCAACAGCCGCATCGCCGGCAACCAGGAGATGCAGGGGCGCGAGCTCTCGTACGTGCTGCCGGTGCTCTGGGTGAAGGTGCTGTCGATGGTGCCGGCCGATGCGACCGATATTCGCGACACGCGAGACGCGTCGTTCAACCGCATCGAGCAGATTGGCTTCCGCGCCGGCGTGCTCGAGATTATCGCCATTACCTTCGTGGTGCTGGGGTCGATCATGACGCTGCTCGGCCTCATCAGCCTCGCGCGTCGGGCGCGCCGCGCCGCGAAGAGCCCTCAGGATCGACTTTTGAGCCGGCCGGCCGCCATGCGCCTGGCCGTGCGCGAGCTGGTCGCCGCGCAACGCGACGCCGCGTCGGGGTGGACCGAGCCGCTGATGAACCGCGCCGCCAGCGCGTTGCGCATCTCGGCCGCAGGGGCCCTCGACAAACCCGTCATGCAGCGCATCGTCGACCGCACGGCGGAACCTGGTGAGGGCCGGTTCGTCGTGTCGTCGCTCGGCCGCGGCAAAAGCACCGCAATCTCGTCCTCGGTGACGTCCGAGGACGTGGCGCGCGCCATCAGCCGGCTGCCCGACCACGCGCCGGCGCAGCGTCGCCAGCTGCTCGAGGACCTGCAGAGCACGCTGTCGACGCTGTCGGCGGCGCAGTACGGCCGGCCCGGGGCCGACCGTGGCGGCCTCGACGCAGCGCTCAACAAGGCCCTCGAGATCGCCCGGCAGGTCCGCTCGGAGCGCTCGTGGCCGCGCGAGTGGCTGCGCCGCCTGACGGCCCGGTTCCCCATGACGCAGACGCAGCCTTGATTGGACTCAACCGCATCCGCACGCTAATCGATCGGGCCATCATCGAGTGGCAGACGCTGCAACTCGGCGAGCTCCAGTTCTGGCATCGCACTGAGGCACGACTTGCGATTCTTGCGCTGGTGAGCCTGACGGTCGTGCTGCTCGTGGTGCGCGGCATGACCCGTGACTGGCGCGGCCGGCACGGTCTCGTCCTGCCAGCCCTCCTGCGCACGATGCCGGCGTCCAGGCTGGCGGGACTTCGCCACCTGCCGCTGGGACTCTTCGCCGCAGGCGTGGCGTTTTTCATTCTGGCGCTCGCCGACCCGTACACGGCGCTCATCAGCCGCCAGGAAACGTTTCCGGGTCGGCGCATCGGCCTGCTGATCGACGCGTCGATCAGCATGCGCACGCCGTTCACGGCCGCGACGCTCAACAAGCGGGCGGCCACCGACGCCGCATTCTTCACGACCGTCGCCGCGGCCGAGCGATTCGTCCGCATGCGCATGCAGGGTCATCAGCGCGACCTGCTCGGCCTCGTGGAGTTCGGCAACCAGGCCTATGTCGTCACGCCGTTCACGAGCGACTACGACAACATCCTCTTGAGCATCTCGCTCATCGGCGATCCGGTCGAGTTCTCGATGTTTCCCGATCAGGGCACGATCATCGCGAAGGCCATCGATCAGATCATCGGCCTCTACAAAGCGTTCAATTTCCTCGACGCCTCGGGCAACATCATGGTGATCTTCAGCGACGGCGAGGACACCCACAATCAGCTCGAGGACAAGAACCTCAACGAAGTCGTGAAGGCGGCCGTCGACGCGCACGTACCCGTGTATCTCGTACGCACGAATTACGACAAGGCCGAAGGTCAGATCATCCCCGACGAGATGTGGATTCCGGCCATCGAGCGGACCGGCGGCAAGTTCTACGCAGCGAGCAGTGAGGCGGCGCTTCTCGCCGCCATCGAGGACATCGACAGGGCGTCGACCGGCACGATTTCGGTGAAGCAGTACACCAGCCAGCAGCCGCGATTCGCGATATTCGCGAGCATCGCGCTCGCGCTGTGGTCGGTGGCTGCCGCGCTGAAGCTGCTGGTCCCTCATTGTTCGAAGCTACATTGATGTCTGAACCCCGTGAGTTCAGGGTTCTGCGTTCAGGACCAAGAACCGCCGAACCGCAGAACTGACAAGCGTCAGTACGTAGGAGGATCGATGAAGTCGGTCGCGCTGGAGTTCATCATCGCCGCGGTGCTGTTTGCCGGCGGCGCCGCGCTGTGGAACGAGGCCAAGGTCGCGCGACGCGTGGCTGACGCGTACCAGCGGTTCGCCACCTTGCATTACGACGTCGACGATCGCATCGGCGACGCCAAATCGGCCCTCGATCGCCTGCCGTCGCTGCCGATGGAAACGATGGGCACCGACGTCCGGCGCCATCGCGCCACGGTTTCCTACTGGCGAAGCGAGTATGGTGCGCTCTCGGCGCCGATGGAGGCCGCGGAGCAGGCCGACGTGGCCGCGGACCCGACGCTGATGCTCATCCGCGCCAACGCTGCGTACCGCGCCAGCCTCAGCCGGATCGGAGAGACCGCGATCCTCGAGCGTCTGGACGGGATCATCAACGCGTACGCCGACGTGCTCCGCTCTGACTCCACTCGCACCGACGCCTCCTACAACTACGAATACGTCGTGCGCTTCCGCGACCGGCTGGCAAAGATGCGCCCGCGCGACCGGGTCACCAAGGGATTGCCCAAGCCCGAGGTCGAGATCATGAGCGTGGACCTGCCATCCGGACCGACGATCTACGGTCATCCGGGTGGGCCGCCGCCGGAGATCCCGGGCAATCAGTTCAAGACGCTTGCGCCCATGCCGTACGACGAGCGCGAGGAAACCGATCCCGGACGCGGTGCAGCGCCGCGGCGCAGAGGGTGAGCAGGAGACCGTGCTCCCACGCATTCAGTTCGGCGAAATCCGGTTCGGAGCGCCCGATTACCTCTGGCTGCTCCTGATTCCAGCGCTGCTGCTGCTGGTGTGGGCCTGGCGCTTCGCCGTTCGTCGCCGTGACGCGCGCCGCGTGACGCGCAGCCGCACCGCGCCCCTGCGCACGCGATTCGCCTTTGCCGGCGACCTGCCCTTCTGGCTGTGTCTCATCGTTGCGAACATCTTCATCATCATCGCCCTGGCCCGGCCCTACGGCCCGGCCGTCGCGCTGCGGCAGGGCGGCATGGATCTGGTCATCCTCCAGGACGGCTCCGCGTCGATGCGCGTGAAAGACGTCCCCGGGGATCGGTGGCAGCGTTCGGCACGGTTCCTCCGCATGCTCGGCGACTCCATGAGCTGGAAGGAAGACCGAATCGCGATGGCGGTTTTCGCCCGCATCGCGGCGCCGCAGATCCGGCTGACGAAAGACCCGAATACCTTCTTCTTCTTCCTGGACAACCTCGAGAAGGCGCCGCCCTTCCGGCTCGAGGACGATTCGACCTGGGACACGAACCTCGAGCTCGGCATCCACTGGGG
>Ga0111538_10004967_pt1 | contig 18273 bp, 19 predicted proteins | sample SoiMethybrSBSTD1_FD_79669 | JGI IMG/M metagenome (GOLD analysis project Ga0111538, IMG submission 79669) | Bulk soil microbial communities from a Populus tree surrounding site in Tennessee, USA - Soil MetaG P. TD hybrid SBSTD1 (version 2)... | ecosystem: Environmental > Terrestrial > Soil >...
AGCTTGTCGGTGTCTGTCTTTGCCATTTACTCCTCCTCACTTTCCGGCGCGGGTGTCTCTCCCCCGGCCGCTGTTTCCTCTGACGGTTCTTCTTCCGCGGGCGCGTCCGCCGCCGCCTGCGGTTCTTCTGGCTCGGCCTCTGCCTCAGGCTCGGGCACGCTCTCGCCCTGCTCTTCGAGCTGCTTGATGCGCGCGTCGAGCACGTTGACGATGTCGCGGAGCGGGGCCGTGAACAGGCCGACGATCGTCGTCAGCGGCGCGGCAACCGCACCCGCGAGCTGGGCGCGCAGGACGTCGGTCGGGGGCAGGGTCGCGAGCCGCTTGATCTCGGCGTCGCCGACGGTGTCGCCCTCGAGCAGCCCGCCGCGGATCACGAGCACGTCGTTCGTACGTGCGGTGTCGTTCAAGATCTTGGCGGCCGCGGCGGGGTCGCCGTCGGCGTCGATGAACGCGATCGCGATCGGACCGTCGATCAGCTCCAGCAGCGACTGAACCCCGGCCTGCTCGGCCGCGAGCCGGGTCAGCGTGTTCTTGACGACGGAGAAGCGGGCGCCCGTCTCGAGCAGCTTCGTGCGCAGCTCGTCGATCTCGGGCATCGAGAGCCCGCGGTAGTCGGCGACCAAAAGGTTCGGCGAGCTCTTCAGCCGCTCGGCCAACTCGCCGACGATCCGTTCCTTGTCCTGTCTCAGCATCGAATCACCTCCTCGAACGTTTTCGGGCCCGCCATTGGCGGACCCGACAGAGAAGGCTTCTCGGCTGGGCCGCCTGCGCCGGACTTCTGCGCGCGAGCGCAGCCGGCGGTCTGGGGCGACGGGCTGGTTAGGCGGTTACTGCTTCTTCTGCCGGTGTCTCCTCGAGCTCCTCGACGATGCCCCTCGTCCGCGCCGGGTCGACGTGGATCCCGGGGCCCATCGTGGTCGTCAGTGTAACGCCGTTGATGTAGCGGCCTTTCGCGGCCGCCGGCTTCGCGCGCAGGATCTCGTCCAGGAGCGTGGCGTAGTTCTCGGCGAGCTGGCGCTCGTCGAAGCTCTTCTTGCCTAGTGGAAGGTGGACGTTCGCGCCGCGATCGGTGCGGTACTCGAGCTTGCCCGCCTTCGCCTCCTGGACCGCCTTCCCGACGTCCATCGTCACCGTGCCGGTCTTCGGATTCGGCATCTTTCCGCGCGGCCCGAGGATGCGGCCGAGCTTGCCGACGACGCTCATCTGGTCGGGCGTCGCGATCGCGACGTCGAAGTCGTCGAAGCCCTCCTCGATCTGCTTGGCGAGATCGGCCGTGCCGACGACGTCCGCGCCTGCCTCCTGCGCCTCGCGGGCCTTGTCGCCCTCGGCGAAGACAGCGACCCTGGACTCGCGGCCGGTCCCGTGCGGGAGCATCAGCGTCCCGCGCAGCTGCTGCTCCGCGTGCCGGACATTGAGGCCGAGGTTGAAATGCACCTCGACGGTCTCGTCGAACTTCTTGTCCGGGAAGCTCTTCAGCTTCCGGATCGCCTCCGCGGGCGAGTAGAGGTTCTCGCGGTCGATCTCCGCTCGAGCTGCCCGGTAGTTCTTGCCGTGCTGGGTCATAGGTCCGTCTCCACTCCCATCGAGCGCGCCGTGCCGGCGACGACTTTCATCGCCTCCTCGACGTCGCGGGCGTTCAGGTCTGGCATCTTCGTCTCGGCGATCTGGCGGACCTGATCGCGGCTGAGTCGTCCGACCTTCTCGCGATTCGGCTCGCCGGAGCCCTTCTCGAGCCGGAGCGCCTCTTTGATCAGCACCGCCGCAGGCGGTGTCTTCGTGATGAAGTCGAACGAGCGGTCCTCGAAGACCGTGATCTCGACGGGGATGATGCGGCCGTTCTGGTCGGCGGTCTGGGCGTTGAACGCCTTGCAGAACTCCATGATGTTGACGCCGTGCTGGCCGAGCGCAGGCCCAACCGGCGGGGCCGGGTTCGCCTGCCCGCCGGGGATCTGCAGCTTGATCATAGTGAGGACCTTCTTCGCCATCAGTCGATCTTCTTCACCTGGTCGAAGCCCAGTTCGATTTTCTGGTCACGCCGAAGCCAGGCTGAAGCCTGGCACCGGATTTCGTTGAAGTGCCCGTCAGTCAATCTTCTTCACCTGGTCGAAGCCCAGTTCGACGGGCACTTGGCGCTCGAAGATGTCGACGAGCACCTTCAGCTTCTGCTGGTCCGGATTGACGTCGACGATCTCGCCGTCGAAGTCGGACAGCGGGCCGGACGTGACCTTCACCGACTCGCCGAGCGAGAACTCGACCTGCGCCCGCGGGCGTTCACCCGCGGTCGCGCCGGTGCGGAGGATTCGATCGACCTCGCCCTGCGACAGCGGCACGGGCTTGGTGCCGGCGCCGACGAAGCCGGTCACGCCGGGCGTGTTCTTGACGACCGTCCACGCGTCGTCGTTCAGGTCCATGTTCACGAGCACGTACCCGGGCAGGATCCGCTTCTCGGTCTGAACCTTCTGGCCGTCTTTCGTCTCGATCACCTGCTCGGTCGGGACGACGACGCGCCGGAAGCGCGTGTGCTGGTTCATCGAGTCGATCCGGTGCTCGAGGTTCGTCTTCACCTTGTTCTCGTGCCCCGAATACGTGTTGATCGCGTACCACCTGAACATGACCCCGTCCCTTACTGACCCAGGAAGACGTGCTGGACGAGCCGCTTGAAGACGAGGTCGGCGACCCAGAGATACGTACCGACGACCGCGCAGGCGATCAGCACGACCGCAGTGCCCTGGATCAACTGAGGCTGGCTCGGCCACTCGACCTTCTTGAGCTCGGCGACGGACTCGCCGACGAAGCGCCGGAATCCCGACCCGGGGATGTGGCGCTCGGTCGCGACTGCTGCCGGCTCCGCGGCGCGCATCTGCGCGGGCCGCTGGGCAGCGCGCGCCTCGGCGCCGTTTCCCTCTTGGCGGAGCTGCTCGGCACGCCGGGCCCGCCTCTGAGCGCGGGTCTGCTTGGCCACGCTAGCGCGTCTCCCGATGCACGGTGTGATGTCCGCACCAGCGGCAGTACTTGCGCAGCTCGACGCGGTCGGGCGTGTTGCGCTTCGACTTCGTCGACTGGTAGTTCCGCCGCTTGCAGTCGGTGCAAGCAAGGGTGATCGCGTCTCGTACTCCGGTTGCCAAGCTGAAAGCTCCTGGTTGCGTGCGTGGAAACGACCGGAAGGCGGGACCTCCCGGCCGGCCACTCGATTGTAGCGACGACTCGGTCGCGAGGCTCATTCCGGCCCGGTCAGGCCGCGGGACCGTGATGTCAGCCCGACAGCGTCAGGCCGTTTGCTGGTTTTCGACTTCGAAGGTCGTCTCTTCGGGCGGCGAGGCGAAGCCCCCCTCGATGCCGGCTTGCAGCCGCGGCATGAGCGTGTTGTCGCGGAAACGCTCCCAGCTCTCCCGCGAGTCGTGAATCGCCACGATCGTCCAGCCATCTGGCGACGGGCCGGCCGCGTGGAATAGCTGGCCTTCGGGCAGGTCCCTGCCCCCGTTGGGGTGTACCGCCCCGATGGAAGCTTCGTACTGCTCCTTGGTCGCCCCTGCGAACCGATGTACGACGCCGTATGGCACTTACGCTCCTCTCGTTGGTCGGTCGCGCGCGGCATCGAAAGCCCGACTTGCGTCTCTCGTAGGCCGGTGACGCGGGAAGCGCCGATCCTATGGCGCTCCAAAGCTGACTTCAACTGAGCTGACGGGGCGTCGGGGGCCTCGAAGGAGCGAGGGCCGGGCTTGCGTGGTAATAGCGGCGGAAGGACTCGAACCTTCGACCTTCGGATTATGATTCCGCTGCTCTAACCAGCTGAGCTACGCCGCCTTGTGGGCGGCAGTTTAGCCCAGCGGTTCTGGCTTCGATTGACCGTCGCAGCGCCTGGATAGTCTCCAAGCATGGCCGCGATCGAAGCGGAGAAACTGCGCCGGACCTACAAGTCGACCTCGGGCTTCGCGCGTCGCCGCACGAAAACGATCGAGGCCGTCCGCGGGATCGACTTCGAGGTCGGAGAAGGCGAGCTGTTCGGGCTGCTCGGGCCGAACGGGGCCGGCAAGACAACCACGATCAAGATGCTCGTGACGCTGTTGATCCCCACCTCCGGCACCGCGCGCGTGCTCGGACTAGACGTCGTCCGCGACGCCCGTGCGGTCCGGCGCAAGATCGGCTACGTGTTCGGCGGCGAGCGCGGCGCCTACGACCGGCTGAGCGGCCTCGACAACCTTCGCTACTTCGCCGAGCTGTACGGCGTGCCGCCGAAGGTGCAGAAGCGGCGGATCCCGGAGCTGCTCGAGCTCGTCGGCCTCACCGGCCGCGAGAAGGACCGTGTCGAGGGGTACTCGCGAGGGATGAAGCAGCGGCTGCACATCGCCCGCGGGCTGCTTCACGATCCCCCGGTGGTCGTCCTCGACGAGCCGACGATCGGGCTCGACCCGGTCGGCGCACGAGAGCTGCGGCACACGGTGGCTGAGCTGGCGCGGTCGGGCAAGACCGTGCTGCTGACGACGCATTACATGTACGAGGCGGATGCGCTCTGCAACCGGATCGCGGTGATCGCCCAAGGCGAGATCGTGGCGACGGGGACGCCCGCCGATCTGAAGAGCATCGTCGCCGACCGCACGGTGGTCGAGATCGAGGCGTTCGGCGCGCCGGAGGAGACGATCCGGCGGCTGCGCGAGGCGCCCGGCGTCACCTCGGTCGCGGTCGAGGATCGCGAGCAGGCGCAGGTCCTGGTCGTGCAGAGCCCGCACGGGCTCGAGCTCACCCAGGAGCTGCTCGGCTATCTCGACGGCGTGCGCGTCGGCCGGGTAGCGGCGCGCGAGCCGACTCTCGAGGATGCATACGTGAGCCTGGTGACCGACGGCCGATGATCCGCGTCGCGCGCCTCCTCTACGTGAGTTGGTTCTTCAACCTGAAGCAGCTGACGCGGTCCGGGCTATTCATCTTCACGTCGATCGTCGAGCCGCTCATCTTCGCGACGCTCGCCTACTACCTCTTCAAGGCGGGGCAGCGGCCCGGGACGCTGCTGTACGCGTCGCTCTCGGCGGGCTTGATGGGCATCTGGACCTCCACGCTCTTCGGCTCGGGCGGCGTCATCAGCTGGCAGCGGTGGGAAGGGACGCTCGAGCCGATCGTGGCCGCGCCGCCGCCGCTGATCTTGATCATGTTCCCGCTGACCCTCGCGACGGCGACGATCGGGCTCTACTCGCTGACGGCGACGCTCCTCTGGGGTCGGATCGTCTTCGGCATCCCGCTCGAATTCGCGCATCCGGTCACCTTCGCGCTCGCGGTCGGCGTGACCATCCTCGCCCTCGGGGCACTCGGGATCGTGATCGGCGGCAGCTTCGTGCTCTACCGCGAGGCGAACGCGCTGTCGAACATGCTCGAGTTCCCCGTCTGGATCGTCACCGGCGCGATCGTGCCGCTGGCGCTGCTGCCCGGCTGGGTCCACTACATCTCGTGGGTGCTCGCGCCGACGTGGGGCTTCCGGGCGATCCGGACCGCGACCTTCGGAGGCAACGCCTGGCCCGCGTTCGGGATGCTGTTCCTCCTCTTCGTCGTCTACCTCGCGGTCGGGCAGTGGTTCATCGACCAATTTGAGCGGCGCGCCCGGGAGCGCGCCACTCTCTCACTGGTGTGAGTGGTCGTCCGAAGCTAGCCGCTCCTTGGGCCGGGATCAGCGGCCGCCCGAGTGAATCGGGCGGCCTCTTGGGCGGCATCGCAAGCGACGCCTTGTCGCTCATATGAACTCGCTGCGCGTCTTCGTGCTCGGCGGCCTGATGTCCTACCGCGCGCTCTTTAGCTGGCAGTCGCCGACGTACTACATCCCGACGATGCTCGGCCACCCGCTCTTCCAGGTGCTGTTCTTCGCCTACCTTGGCCGGTTCAGCCACGTCCGCAACGACGCCTTCTTCGTGGTCGGCAATTCGGTCCAGGTCTGCGCGATGGCGGCGGTCTACGGGATGGCGATGACGATCGGCGGCGAGCGCTGGACGCAGACGCTGGCGCCGCTGCTCGCGACGCCGGCCTACCGCCTGCCGCTCTTCCTCGGGCGGGCGCTGCCGCAGATCGTGAACGGCTTCTTCGTCTCGGCCTTCGCCTTCACCGCCGGCTGGCTGCTACTCGACTTCAACCCGCCCCTGTCGAGCGTTCCCGGCCTGGCGCTGATCGTGCTCGTCTCGACGACCTCCTGCGCCGGCTTCGGCCTGGTCGTGGGAGCGCTCGGGCTACGGCTCCGCGATGTCTTCACGGTCGCGAACCCCGCCTACTTCCTGATGCTGTTGCTCTGCGGCGTCAACATCCCGCTTTACGCGTTGCCGCATTGGATGGCCACGATCGGACGCTGCCTACCGCTGACGCACGGGATCGCGGCGGCGCGTGCGGTCGCCGCCGGCGCGCCGCTCGGCTCGGTAAGCGGCCTGCTCTGGCGCGAGGCCGCGATCGGCGCCTGCTACTTCGCGGCCGCGTACCTGCTGATGCGGATCTTCGAGACCGAGGGACGGCGAAGGGCCTCACTGGAGCTCGTGTGAGATGAGGATCCGAGAGCTCAACTGGATGCAGCTCGAGGAATACCTCTCGGGCGACGACCGGATCGTGCTGCCGATCGGGTCCACCGAGCAGCATGCCTACCTCTCTCTCGAGACCGACAACATCCTTGCGGAGCGCGTCTCGGTCGAGGCCGCCGAGCCGCTCGGCGTCCCGGTGCTGCCGGTGCTTCCGTACGGGCTGACGCCGACGTTCGCGGCCGCGTACCCGGGCAGCCCGACCTTGCGGCTGGAGACCTTCGTCGGGGTGATCCGCGATCTGCTCGATTCCCTCCACGGGCAGGGTTTTCGCCGCCTGCTGATCGTGAACGCGCACGGCGGCAACACACCCGCGCAAACGGTCGTGCGCGAGTGGATGGCTCGTGAAGACAGGGCCGACGCGCAGGCCATCTTCCACTCCTGGTGGGTCGGGCCGAAGGTTCGAGAGGTCGCGCTCGCCATCGATCCCGACTACTCGCACGCGAACTGGGGCGAGAACTTCCCGTGGACGCGCCTGGCCGGTGTGGACGCGCCCTCCGAGTCCAAGCCGATGATGGACGAGTCCGCGTACATGGTCGCCGGACCCGACCAACTGAGGCAGGTGATCGGCGACGGCTCGTTCGGCGGTCGCTACCAGCGGCCGGACGACGAGATGCTCCGCATCTGGCAGGCAGGCGTCGAAGAGGTGCGCGAGCTGCTCGAGTCCGGATGGCGCGGCGCGTAGCGCCACGGCGATGACGGACGACCCGCTAGCGCTCTTCGCGGAGTGGTTCCGCGAGGCCAAGGACGCAGGCGTCGACGTGCCGGAGACGATGACGCTCGCGACCGCGGACAGCGACGGTGGGCCGTCGGCGCGGATGGTGCTGCTGAAGGGTGCCGACGAGCAGGGCTTCGTCTTCTACAGCGGCTATGTCAGCCGCAAGGCCGGCGAGCTCGAGCGCAACCCGCGGGCGGCGCTGGTCTTCTACTGGCGGCCGCTCGGAAAGCAGGTTCGGGTCGAGGGCCGGGTCGAGCGCGTCTCCGAGGCCGAATCGGCCGCGTACTTCGCGACTCGGCCGCGCGGGAGCCAGATCGCCGCGTGGGCGTCGCAGCAGAGCAAGGCGCTTGTCGGCCGCGAGGACCTCGACCGCCGTTATGCGGAGCTCGAGCGTGAATACGACGGACGCGACGTGCCTCTGCCGCCGCACTGGGGCGGCTTCAGGCTCCGGCCGGAAGCAATCGAGTTCTGGCAGCACCGCGACAACCGGCTGCACGACCGTATCCGTTACACGCGCGCGCGCGAGGGCTGGCGCTCCGAGCTGCTCTCCCCTTGACCCGGCAGCCTCCCGGTGCCGACAATCGCGGTGCCGGTGAGATCGCTCGCCTCAGCCGTCGCGGTGGCGGCAACGCTCTCCTTCCTCGCGGCCGGGTGCGGGAGCTCGGCATCGGCCGAAGCGAACTGGGCCGACTCGGTCTGCACCTCGGTCGGCAACTGGCAAGACAAGATCAAGAAGTCAGCCGACGACATCAAGTCGAAGCTGCAGTCTCCGAGCGTCGGCACTACCGCGGCGATCAAGGACGACGTGAGGTCGGCTGTCGACGCGACCGAGGGCCTCGTGGCCGACCTGAAAGAGAACGGCCCACCGAACACGGAGGGGAGCACGCAGGCGAAGCAGCAGCTCGACACCTTTGCCACCCAACTCCAGACGACCGCGACCAAGACCGGAGAAGCGCTGGACAGCCTCTCCGGAGGCACCAGCCTGAGCGAGCTCGGCGCGAAGCTGGCACCGCTCGCCCCGCAGCTCGAGGTTCTCGCGGCAAGCGCAAAGAGCACCGTGAACTCGATCTCTGCGAGCGGGACGAAGCTCAAAGAGGGCTTCCAGGACGCGGACTCCTGCAAGCGGTACGACTGAGCGGCTGCTAGCGGGCAAGAGCGGGTGGCGGCGTGATCAGGCCCACGAGCTTCGGCTTGCCGTCGACGACTCGATAAATCGTCACTGAGCCAGCAGTCGTGTCGCCGTTACGGTCGAATGAGAAGCTCCCGAGGATTCCGTTGCGAACCCTGGCCTTGAAGACCTCTCGGGTGACGGAAGCACGCGTCCCGTCCGACCGGGCGATCGCGTCGAGCAGAGTCTCGGTTGCCTGGGCCGCGCTTGCCGAGTAGAACTCGACGGGGCGTCCTAGCGCTTTCTGGAAGTCGGCGACGAATCGACGGCCCTCCCCGCCCAGGAGCTGCGGCGCGGGCGCGGGCAGGCTCAGCTCGATTCCCTCGGCGGCCGGACCTGCGAGGTGGGCGAACGCCGCCAGCGGTGAGAAGCCGTCGGGCAGAACGATGGGGATGCGCCGGCCGAGTGCCGCGCGAAGGTCCTTCACGACCGCCGGCCCGTTGGAGATGTCGACGCTGCCGCCGAGGAAGACGCCGTCCGGCCTTGCGCGCGCGACCTGCCGCGCAAGAGCCTGATAGCGATGAGCGTGCGGGTCCCAGCCTCCGAAGCCGACCACCCGCAGGGCGAGCTTCTTCGCCGCATGCCGAACACTGGCGGCGATCCCAAAGCCGTATAGATCCTGGTCGTGCAGCACGTAGAGCCGCCTGACCCCGAGCCGCTTCGCCACCATCGCGTCGGCAGCGCCCTGGAGATCGTCCGCGAGAACGACGCGGGCAAAGCTGCGCCGGCCGCCGGGTTGGTACTGCCCCGGCTCCCCGGGAGCGGAGCCGGGGGCTGAGTGCGTCAGGCCGACGTACGTGGAGGCACTGCCGATGAGCACGAGCGGGCCACCGGGAGCCCCGGCAAGCACGGGAAGCTGCGCCTTGACGCATCCGGAGTTGTAGCCGGCGACCAGGCCGATCACATCCCTCGTTGCTGCAAATGCGTGGGCGTTCGCTCTGCACCGGCCGGGGTCGTAGCTGCCGGTCGAGGCGATCGAGTCGTCGCACGACTGGTAGCCGATGGAATAGCGACCGGCGCGAAAGTGGTGCCGCGCCAGCACGAACCTCACGGCGTCGCTCATCTGCAGGGTCTCAGCGAGGCTGCTCGTGCCCTGAAACGGCAGATCCGAGGCGATCAGAAAGCGCGGCCGGCCTTTGCCCCCGAACTCCAGCGGCGAGCAGCTCGACGCAGGCAGTGTCTGCGTTCGGAGAGCGCCAGAGTTGTCCGAGGCGATGTACGGAAATGCCCGAAATCCAGGCTGGATGCTGGCCCAGACCCGGTTGCCGGCGACCGCGACGTTCAGGGGGACGTTCCCAAGCAGAATCGTCGTGACGTCGCTCGTGCGCGGGTCGATTCGAGCCAGCGTCCCGTTGCCGCTGTTGATCACCCAGACCCCGTCCGCGCCCGCGGCGATATCGCTCGGGTTGTGTCCGATGCCAAGCGGGATCGTTGCGGCGACGTTGTCGAACTGGGGGTCGATCTTGCTAACCGTCTGCGTGTTCGCGTTCACGACCCAGACGAATCCCTCGCCTGCGGTGACTGCGACGGGATATGGGGCAGTGGCGCCGCGCCGGTTGACGATGGGGATCCGGTTCTCGACGGCACGGCCGCGCAGGTCGATCTTGAACAGCATCGCCGCTGGGCCGCTGATTGCCCAGACCCCGTTGCCGTCGACTGCAACGTCGTCCAGCGGCTGATGCACGTCGATCTTCGTGACCCTGCCGGTTTCCGGATCGATGCGAAGGAGTTGCTTCGAGCCGTCCGTGGCCCAGAGTGCTCCCGCGCCTAAGGAGAGGCTGAGGCTGCTCAGCCGCTGGTTCGTCTTGGGCAGGGGCGGCGCCGGCGGCAACACGATGCGTCGCGTCGGCACGTCGTAGCCTGGATCGATCTTCAGCAGGCGGCGGCGGTCCCCGTCGAGAACCCAGACGCCGTCGCCGGCCGCCGCGAGCGCGCTAGGGGTCGCGCCTGTCGCAACGACGTGTGTGACGCCGAGCCCGCCGGGCGAGACCGCCGAGATGGTGTGTGTCGCTTCACTCGCGACCCAGAGGAAGCGCCCTCCGCCCGCGACGAAGGACGGGCGTCCTGGAATGTGGACAGCCGCGACCGTCTTGTCGGTGCTCGGATCGACGGCGGCGAGTGAGTCGGGAACAACCGCCGCAGCGGCCTCCTCAGGCCCGCCGCCATGGCGGGTCAAGAGCACCGCGACGGCCGCAATCGCGGCGGCGACCACGACCACAGCGACGGCCGTCATTGGATGCCGCGCTCGGGGCTTCCGCCGAACGGGCGCGGGGATCGGGGCAAGCTCCACGTCGGGGATGACCTCGACCACCCGCACGGGCCGTTCGAAGCCCTTGACCTTCGCGCGCCGACGCTCGACGAAGCGAACTCCCTCGAGGGTTCCGGCGAGACTCGTCACCGTTTCGCTGGCGAAGATCTGACCGCCGCCTGCGATGCTGCAAAGGCGCGCGGCGAGGTTGAGCGCGCTGCCGCGATAGCCGCCTTCCACCGGCACCGCCTCGCCGGCCGCGACGCCGATGCCGACCCCGAGCGGGAAGGCGGGCTCGTCGTTGGTGCGATCGCGAAAGCGCACCTGCATCGCGACCGCTGCCCGCAAAGCCTGCCGCGCGGACGGGAACACGCACAACGCTTCGTCGCCGCGGAGCTCGACGACCTCGCCGCCTGTTGCAGCGAGCGTCTGTCGGGCCATCTCCGCGAATGCAGCGGCGAGTCGGGCGGCCGGCTCGTCCCCGTGCGCCTGCGTGAAGCTCGTGTACCCGCGAACGTCGGCGATCAGGAAGGAGCGGACGAGCGCATCCGCTTCGTCCTCGTGCGGACTTTCAAGGCCGTCTGCCGCAGACGCCCAATCTCCTTGCATCGCCCAAGGAGCTTAAGCCGCGAGTGTCACTTGTTCTAGCGCGCCGCGGTTCCAGGGACTGCTCCGCTTGCGGTGCAGTCTCAAGATGGCGTGCGGGCTTTGCCCGTGCGCCCGCTCGACCCGCGTTGCGATGCGCGAGGGACGCGGAGTGTCACCTGTTCCAAGGCGCTGCGGTTCTCGACAGGGCAGGGTTGGAACTGCAGGGACTGCTTCGCTTGCGGTGCAGTCTCAAGAGGGCGTGCGGGCTTTGCCCGTGCGCCCGCTCGACCCGCGTTGCGATGCGCGAGGGACGCGGAGTGTCACTTGACGAGAGAGAGCATCTTGAACATCGGCAGGTACATCGAGATGACGATGACGCCGACCATGGCGCCGACCATGATCATCATCAGCGGTTCGATGATCGAGGTCAGCGTCGAGATCGCGGAGTCGACCTCGTCCTCGTAGAAGTCCGCGATCTTCGCGAGCATCTTCTCGAGCTCTCCCGTCTCCTCGCCGATCTTGACCATCTGGCTGACCATCGGTGGGAAGACGTCGTTCTCGATCAGCGGCTGCGCGATCGGGATTCCTTGATGCACCTTCGCGCGCACGCCGGCGAGGGCGTCCTCGACGACCCAGTTGCCGGCAGTCTGGCCGGTGATCTCGAGCGCCTTGATGATGTCGACGCCGGCCGCGACGAGCGTGGAAAGCGTCCGTGAGAAGCGCGCCATCGTCACTTTCAGGACGGTGTCGCCGATCCTCATCGGGATCCTCAGCTTGATCCGATCCCAGAGCCGACGGCCCGGGTCCGTCCGCTTGAAACGGCGGACGCCCCAGATCGAGGCCAAGACGACGGGAAAGATGATGTACCAGTCGTGGCGGAGGAAATTCGAGGCTCCGACCACGTACTGGGTCAGCGTCGGAAGCTTGCCCCCGAGCTGGCCGAAGATCTTCACGAAGACCGGCACCAGGAACATCAGCAGTCCGCAGAGGACGAGGGTCGCAAAGATCAGGACCATCGTCGGGTACATCATCGCGCCCTTCACGCGGCGCCTGATCTGCGTGTCCTTCTCGATCTGGAAGGCCACGCGATCGAGGACCTGGTCGAGGATACCGGCGGCCTCGCCGGCCTCGACCATCGAGACATACAAGCGGCTGAAGATCTTCGGGTGCCGCGACATTGCCTGGGACAGCAGCAGGCCGCCCTCGACGTCGGCGCGCAACTCCTTCACGACCATCGCGAAGTACTCGTCGTCCGTCTGCTCCTCGAGGATGACCAGCGAGCTGACGACGTTCAGCCCAGCCTCGATCATCGTCGCGAACTGCCGCGAGAAGATCTGGAGCGTCTTCGGCTTGACCTTCTTGAATGCCGTCCGGACGCTCTCCTCGCCGCTCGCGGGCAGCTCTTCGAGGCGCTCCGCGAGGAGGCCCCGGATGCGCAGTTGCTCCCGCGCGGCCTCGAAATCCGGAGCGTGGACCTCGCCCGCAGACGCAATGCCTTCAACATTGATCGCGCTGTACGCGTACGCCGCCATTCCTGAGGCGTATCGGCAGGGTTGCTGCGGCTCTTGAGTTACACGCGCGAGGTGCCGATATCTGTTTCGTGCTTGAACGCTTGCGGCAACGCCTGCGCGCAGACGACGGTTTCGGGTTGATGGAGCTGCTGATGGCGATGACGATCCTGAACATCGGGATCCTGGCGATCGTCGCGGCCTTCCAGGCCGGTGCGCTGACCATTTCCCGGGCGAGCCGGACTGCGACCGCGACCACCGTCGCGGACAAGCAAATGGAGGTCTTCCGCGGAGTTCCGTACGGCTGCGTCTACGAGAACAGCCCACCCTCGGACACGACCTACACCGGCGACACCGCCTACGACGCGACGTTCGGAATCACGAGCGGGACAAGCTGCAGCAGCGCCCCGCCGAACGCGAGCGTCACGGCGTCCGGCGCCGACCACCACGTGTACCGAACCGACACCTATGTGGCCTGGACTTGCCCAGGGGCGAGCCCGACCGGATCGGCCGCCAGCCCCTCGTGCCCCGCGAGCAGCAGCGGCCGGCCGCTGAAGAAGGTCACCGTCGTCGTTCGGGACACGGGTAAGAACGCGGGCCGAACGATCGTGCGCGAGTCGTCGACGTTCGACGCGGCGTACGGGTAGAAGGCAGCCAGCTTTTCCGCGGGCCCGTTGGGTGCGCAGGACCGCTGTCGAGCGACGCGCGTGGCGGCTGACAGCCGCGTCCGCACGCGACAGCACTGTCGAGGGGACGCAGAGCCACGCGACGCTTATGGACGAAATCGTCACGCTTTTCGTTGCAGTTGCCATGGCCGTTTGCGGCAGTTCGGGGTGGACAGTCCACTGGAAACTGCCGGCGCGGCCACGGGCCGAACCGCTACGAGATAGGAGCTAGCGTTAGCCGACCGTGACCAGCCGCAGCACGTAGCGCATGCCGTCGGCGGTGTTCATCAGGGTGACGGTCTTGCCCTTCGCGAGCGTGACGGTTGGCGCGCCGTTCTCGTAGCTGCCGCCCGCAATACCGATCTTGGCGGCGCGCGGCGTCAGTGAGACGAGCGTGAACACCGGCGAGCTCGCCGGGAAGGACGCGCCGACCGAGACCAGGTTGGCGAGCCCGTTCACCGTGATCGTCGCCTTCGTGACGTTTGCCGTCGCAGGGACGGGCGCAGCCGGCTTCGCCGTCGCAGCCTTCGCCGAGACGGCGGCGCCCGACGCCGGCGTCTTCTTGGCGGGCGCCTTTGCCGCAGCCTTCGTCACCGCGGCGCAGGCGGAGCTTCCACCGGAGCCGGAGGCCGAGCCCGAACCCGTGTCCGAGCCCGAGTCAGCCGCGGTCGCGCAGTCCGTGATCTGCTGATGAAACGGATCCTTGCTCTGAAACTTGCTGAACGAGACGAGCTGACCCGCAGCAGGTGGCAACGGGTTGCTCGGATCGCTGACGCCGTCCACGGACGTCGCGGTGGCCGACGCCACCGACGCTCCCGAGCCGTCCAGTGCCGGCGGGGCGAGCGGCGTCGCGCCGGGCGTGGCCGTCGTGGTCGTCGCAGCGGTCGAGGAGGACGAGGTGCCCTGGTTCTGCTTCAGCATCTTCATCGTCCGCGGCACCTGGAACGCGAGCAGGCCGAGCAGGAGGATGCCGCCGACGGCGGCGATCATCTTCTGCCGCTTTGCCTTCGCCTTGGGATCGAACTTCTTCTTCGCCATCAGTTGGTCCCTCCGGCGGCCGGCGCCGCGGTGGCCCCGGGCGTCGTGGTGGTCGGGCTCGTAGTCGTGGAAGTGGTCGTGGTCGCCGTTGGCGTCGTCGAGCCTGGCGTCGTGGTCGACCCCGGAGCGCCCGTGGACGCCGGGGCCTGCGGCGGCGCGCTCACCGTCGCGCCGGTCCCGTAGATGTACGCGTCGATCGTGAGCGACGCCTGGATCTGCGGGAACTTCGCCTCGGCTTCGTCGAAGTTGATGTTGTCGACCGTGAACAGGCGTCCGTCCGCCGCCAGCGCGCCTCGCCTGACGTCGACCAGGTTGCGAAGCCGGAACAAGAAGTCGTTCAGCTGGAAGAAATTCCCGTTGAAGACGACGTTGATCGGCACGACCTGGTAGCCGCTCAGCGGCGTCGAGCCCTGGGGCGAGATCGAGTCGAAGGAGATACCGGCCTGACGCGCGACGTTGTTCAGCTCGAGCAGGATCCCGGCTTCGTCCGGCTGATCGGGCATCGCCTTCGTGAGCCGGAACAGATCGGCGACTCGCACCTTTTGCGCGTCCTTCGCCTTCACGAGCAGCGCACGGGCCTGGTCGACCTGCGTCTGCTCCGCGGCGATCTGCTCCGACAAGCTCGACGCGGTGCCCTTCTGCGGCCTCACCAGCGCGAAGTAACCGAGCGCAGCGAGGACGAGCAACGCCGCGACCGTGATCGCGATCTGCGCGGACTGGGGCAGCTTCTTGATCTTCACGAGCTTGCTCCAGGCGCGCGGACGTTGGCCGAGATCTTGAAGTGGACGATGGGGCGGCCGTTGACCTTTGCCTGCTCGCTGGTCTGGAGCTGCACTTGCTCGAGATCCGGAATCACCGAGACCCGGGTCAGCAGACGGGCGACCGCGTCGTGCGAGTACGTATAGCCCTCGATCGTGAAGCCCTGCTCGCCGGCCGCCAGCGAGCCTGTCGTCGACGAGCTCGCCGCGCTGAGCGTGGCCGTGTTCGCCGTCGCCGACGTCGGCGCCTGTGCTGTCAGGTTGAGCAGCCAGACATCGTCCGGCAGCACCATCGCGAACTCCCGCAGGACCCGGTCCCACGCGACCCGCCGGGACAACGCAGCGTTGAGTGCAGTCACGCGCGCTTTCTTGTCGGCGACGAGCGCGTCCTGCTGCGCCAGCTGGTTCTGCGCGGGGACGGGGATCGCGGCCAGCTCCTGCTTCTTCTGCTCGAGCTCGAGCCGACGCGAATTGACCGTTCCGTGGGCGGTGACGAACAGCAGTGCGAGCGCGGCCATCACGACGGTGAAGCCGCCGATGGCCGTTGCCGCGAGCGCCGGCGGAATGTTCGGACCGCCGCGCCGCCGATCGTCTCTCGGGAGAAGGTTGACGGCCTGCATCGTCAGTCCTCGATCCCGAGCCCGATCGCGATGGCGAGCGAGCCGATCTGCTCGGCCTCTCTGACCTTCTTGCCGACCTTGACCCGGTTGAGCGGGTCCCCGGGGCGGACGCTGACGCCGACCAGCGCTTGAAGCTCTTCTGCGAGGCCGCGAAGGTGCACGGAGCCGCCGGTCAGCACTATTTCGGCGATTCCCAGTGAATCCGGCTGGCTCTGGTAGAACTGGAGCGAGGAGACGAGCTCCCGCGCGAAGCTCTGCAGCTGCCGCCGGACCGCGTCCCGCGCGCGGTTACCCTGCTCTTCGGTCAACCCTTCGAGCGCATCGGCGTGGGTGAGTGAAAGCGCCCGCTTGATCGGCTCGGCCTCGGACGGCGCGATGTCGAGCTCCCGCGCGATCGCGACGTTCAAGGTCGCACCGCCCCAGTCGAGCACGCGCGTGAACTCGCAAACGCGGCCGTTCGAGACAGCGAAGGTCGAGCGGTCGTGCCCGACGGCGACGACGACCACCGCGGCATTCGCGGTGCCGGCCTCGGCGGGCAACGGCTCGGAGATTGCGCGGAGCAGCGCGAACGCCTCGAGGTCGATGCCGACGAGCTTGATGCCCGCCTTCTTGCACGCGACCACGTAGCGGTCGAGCAGGTCGCGATAGGCGACGACCAGCAGGATCCGGCGTGTGACGCTGCCGTCCTCCTCCTCGCGCTCGCCGAGGACCTGCCAGTCGATGACGGCCTCCTCGATCGGGATCGGCAGGACCTCGTGCGCACGGAACCGGACGGCGTTCTCGAGCTGCTTGACGTCCTCGATACCGGCGATCTCGAAGATGCGCACGCCGATCCGGTTGTTCGCGATGCCGAGGCGAACGCCCTGGCGGGGCAGCTTGTGGCGCTTGAAGAAGTCCTTGAGCGCGGTGGAGAGGCCATCGAGGTCGCGAAGCTCGCCGCCGACGACGATTCCGGGTTGAAGGTCCTCGCGCGCGACCTGGACGAGCTCGGGCACGCCGTTGTTGTTGACGCGCGCCGCGGCAAGCTGCGAGCCGCCGATCTTGAGCCCGGTGATGCGCTTCATCCGTTTCGCGGAGGCGGCAGCCTGTTTCGACTTGCCGGTGGGCGCCTTTGCCTCCTTCTTGCCGCCGAACGAGAGCTCGCGCTTGTAGAACGGAACCCGCTCGCCCTTCGGCGGCTTCTCCTTCTTGACCTTCTCCTTCTTGACCTTCTCCTTTTTGACCTTCTCCTTCTTCGGCTTCTCCTGCTTGACCTTGGGCGCCTTCTTGCCTCCGCCGAAGGAGAGATCGCGCTTGTACCAGGGGACTCGCTCGCCCTCCGGCTCGACCGCTTCCGGCTCGGGCTGCGGGATCGCGGGAGCTGCCTGCGCCGGCGCCGGCGGCGCGGGCGGAGCCGGAGAGACCGCGACCGGAGCCGCCGGCGTCGGCGCAGGCATCGGGGAGCTTTCAGCCGCTACGGGATCCTCCGCGAGCACCTCGGGGGTCGGCTCAGGCGTGGACTCGGGCGACGGCACAGGCAGGAGCCCCTCGTCGGCCTCCCTGTTCTTCCGGCCGATCAGGTCGGAGAGCTTGACTTCCTTATTCCAGTCGACCATGGCCTTCTCTATGCCTCCGCGATCCGCAGCCCGGCCACGAGAGGCGGCTCCTCGGGGACGGCCTGCTTGCCGGAGACGTCGACGCCGGCCCGCTCCAGCAGCCCGAACAGCTGCTCGGGCCGGCTCGAGCGGCTCAGCGCGTCGTCGAGGGTGACGATCCCGCGAATGACGAGGTCGGAGAGGGCCTGCTCCATCGTCTGCATGCCCTTGGCCGTACTGGTCTGCATGACCGAATAGACCTGTTCGACCTTGCCCTGCCGGATCAGGTTCCGGACTGCATCGTCCGGAAAGAGGATCTCGAGCGCGGGGATGCGCCCGTCGCCTGCCGGGGTCGGTAGCAACGCCTGCGTGCAGACGCCCTGCAGCGTCGCCGCGAGCTGGACCCGGACCTGCTCCTGCTGGGCACCTGGGAAGGCGTCGATGATCCGGTCGACCGTGCTCGGCGCGCTCTGCGTGTGCAGCGTCGCGAAGACGAGGTGGCCGGTCTCGGCCGCTGTGATCGCGGTCCCGATCGTCTCGAGGTCGCGCATCTCGCCGAGGAGGATCACGTCGGGGTCCTCGCGCAGCGCCGCGCGCAGGGCCTCCGCGAAGCTCGGTGCGTCAGGGCCGATCTCGCGCTGGTTCACGATGCAGCGCTTGTGGCGGTGCACGAACTCGACCGGGTCTTCGATCGTAAGGATGTGCTCGGCGCGCTTGCGGTTGATCTCGTCGATCAGGGCCGCCAGCGTCGTCGACTTGCCGGACCCGGTCGGGCCGGTGATCAGGACGAGGCCGCGCGGCTTCTCGGTCAGCGAGTGCAGCGCGCTGGGGATGCCGAGCTCCTCGAGC
>Ga0111538_10004968_pt1 | contig 18273 bp, 12 predicted proteins | sample SoiMethybrSBSTD1_FD_79669 | JGI IMG/M metagenome (GOLD analysis project Ga0111538, IMG submission 79669) | Bulk soil microbial communities from a Populus tree surrounding site in Tennessee, USA - Soil MetaG P. TD hybrid SBSTD1 (version 2)... | ecosystem: Environmental > Terrestrial > Soil >...
ACATGAAGCGATCCGGCTTCACGACCGCCGGCTTCAAGAAGGACCACCACTTCAAGTCGATCCGGACCAGCGACCCGCTGGAGATCATGAAGCGGGTCTGGTGCCTGCCGACCTTCGAGGTGCACGGCATCGCCGGCGGCTATCAGGGACCCGGCGTGAAGACCGTCGTCCCGCCGCGCGCCACCGCCATCGTTTCCTGCCGCCTGGTCCCGGAGATGAAAGAGAAAAAGGTGATCACGCTGGTGCGCGACTTCGTGAAGAAGAAGAACCCGGACGTCCAGGTCGAGGTGGAGCACGGCCTGCCGGCCTACCGGGGCCGCACCACCGGGCCGCACGCCGACGCCATCCGCGCCGCGATGAAGTTCGCGTTCGGGCGCGAGCCGTCGTTCGTGCGCGAGGGGGGCTCGATCGGTGCCGTCCTGTCGATGGAGCGGGTGCTCAAGGCGCAGGTCTACTTCCTCGGCCTGTCGCTGCCGGAGCACGGCTACCATGCGCCCAACGAGAACTACGACTGGTCGCAGGCGTCGGGCGGGATGGCCGCCTTCGCCGACTACTTCCGCCGCATCGGCGAGCTGGCCTGAGGGACGCCGCGCCGGGCCGAGTCGGAGGGGGCCGATGAGCGGGAGGCCTCTCTGACATGAACGCCCTGCCGATCCTCATCGCCGCCGTCCTCGTCCTCGCGCTCGGTTACCGCTACTACTCCGCCTTCCTGGCCGCGCGCGTCATGGTTCTGGACGACGCGCGCGTCACCCCCGCGCACCGCCTGCAGGACGGCCACAACTACCAGCCGACCCCGAAGTGGGTGCTGTTCGGCCACCACTTCGCGGCGATCGCCGGGGCCGGGCCCCTCATCGGGCCGGTCCTGGCCGCGCAGTTCGGCTGGGCGCCGGGGCTTCTGTGGCTGCTGCTCGGCGTGGTGTTCGGCGGGGCGGTGCACGACTTCATCATCCTCGCCGCCTCGGTGCGCCGCGACGGGCGGTCGCTGGCGGAGATCGCCCGGACCGAGATCAACCCGACGGCCGGGTTCACCGCCATGATCGCGATCCTGTTCATCGTGGTGATCGCCCTCGCCGGCCTCGGCCTCGCGGTCGTCAACGCCCTCGAGCACTCGCCGTGGGGGACCTTCACCATCGCGGTGACCATTCCCCTCGCCCTGTTCATGGGTCTCTACATGTACAGGGTACGGCCGGGGGCCTACCTCAGCGGCACCATCGTCGGAGTCATCGGTCTCGTCGCAGCCGTGATCGGCGGGCGTCTGATCCCGGGTTCGGCCCTTGCCCCCTTCTTCACTTTCGATCGCGGGACCCTGGTCCTGCTCCTGGCCGGCTATGGCCTGGTGGCCTCGATCCTGCCGGTCTGGATGCTCCTGTGCCCGCGCGACTACCTGTCGTCGTTCATGAAGCTGGGGGTGATCGCCGCTCTGGCGCTGGGGGTGTTCTTCGTCGCGCCGACCATCCACATGCCGGCCGTGACGAAGTTCGCGGCCGGGGGCGGGCCGATCATCCCGGGGAAGATCTTCCCTTTCTGCTTCATCACCATCGCCTGCGGCGCCATCTCCGGCTTCCACGCCCTCGTCAGCAGCGGCACCACCCCGAAGATGATCGACAAAGAGTCCCATATCCGGCCGATTGGATACGGGGCGATGCTGTGCGAGGGGTTCGTCGGCATCATGGCCTTCCTCGCCGTCCTGTCGCTCCAGCCGGCCGACTACTTCGCCATCAACGTCCCGGCCGAGCGCTTCGCGACCCTGGGGATGGAGCCGGTGGACCTTCCGGCCCTGTCCGCGGCGGTGGGCGAGAACGTTGCGGGGCGGACCGGCGGCGCGGTGTCGCTCGCCGTCGGCATGGCGCACGTCTTTTCCGGGGTGCCGGGGCTCAAGGGGCTGATGGACTACTGGTACCACTTCGCCATCATGTTCGAGGCCCTGTTCATCCTGACCACCATCGACACCGGCACGCGGGTCGCACGCTTCCTCGTCCAGGAGGTCGCCGGCCGCGTCTACAGGCCGATGGGGCGGACGGAGTGGCTTCCAGGGACGGTGCTCGCCTCCCTCGCGGTCGTGGTGGCCTGGGGATATTTCATCTACACCGGGTCGGTGAGCACCATTTGGCCGATGTTCGGCATCTCCAACCAGCTCCTGGCCGCCATGGCCCTGTCGATCGGCACGACGGTCATCCTGAAGGCCGGCCGGGGCCGCTATGTCTTCGTGACCCTCGTGCCGCTCGCCTTCGTCACGGTCACGACCCTGACCGCCGGGTGGCTGTCGGTCACCGACAACTTCCTGCCGCTGGCGCGGGCCGGGACCACGGCGGCCATCCGCTTCCAGGGGTACCTCAACGCCTCCCTGACCGTGCTCATGATGGGCCTGATCGTCGTCACCATCGGTAATTGCGTACGCGAGTGGACCCTGGTATGGGGGCGGCGGGCGCACGTTTTTCCTTGATCCGGCCGCCCGCGCCTGTGTAGAGTGACGCGGTTCGCGGGAGTCGCCTGGGGGTTGGCTTCGGCGTGGACATTGTCTCAGACGACGAGATGCGGAGAATCGATCGACGGACGATCGAGCGGCACCGCATTCCCGAAATTGTCCTGATGGAGCAGGCCGGGCGCCAGGTAGCCGCCCTCCTCCGCGCACTCCATGGTGACCGTCTGACCGAGCGGCGCGTCCTCCTCCTGTGCGGTCCCGGCAACAACGGGGGTGACGCGCTCGTCGTCGCGCGCCTTCTGGCCGACCGCGGCGTCGCCTGCCGGACGCTTCTCTTCGCGCGGCCGGGCGGGCTGCGTGGCAGCGCGGCCCTGGCGCACGCCTCGGCGACGCGTCTGGGCGTGCGCGTCGAGCCGGTGCGGAGCCCCGCGGCCTGGCGGCGCGTGCGGAGCGCCCTCAGCCGCTGCGACATGGTCGTGGACGGCCTGCTCGGCACCGGCCTGTCGCGGCCGGTGACGGGGCTCTTCGCCGACGTCATCGAGGCGGTGAATCGATCCGGACGGGAGGTGATCGCGGTGGACATCCCGTCGGGGCTGCGCGGCGACACGCCCACCATCCCTGGGCCGGCGATCCGGGCACGGCACACCGTGACCTTCGCGCGTCCCAAGGTGCCGCACCTGCTCGCCCCGGCGAGCGGCCTGTGCGGCACGGTGCACGTGGCCGACATCGGCATCCCGGAGGCCGCCGTCGCCGCCGAGCGGCCGGCGCTGTCGCTCGCCGATCCCGCGGTGCTGCGCCGCGCCCTGCCACGGCGGCGTCGCGACGCCCACAAGGGGGATTTCGGGCACGTGCTGGTCGTGGCCGGCTCGCGCGGCAAGGGGGGGGCGGCGCGCCTCGCGGCGCTCGCGGCGCTGACCGCCGGATGCGGCCTGGTCACCGCCGCCGTGCCGAGGAGTCTCGCGGGCTCCTTCGTGCGCGGCGAGATGGAGGTGATGACCGAGGGGCTCGACGAGACCGACGAGGGGACGATCTCCGATGCCGCGCTGCCGCGCCTCAAGCGTCTGCTCGTCGGCAAGCGGGCGGTCGCTGTCGGCCCCGGTCTCACGACCCACCCGGCCACCCGGAAGCTGGTGCTCGGTCTGATCGCGGCGGTGCGCGTGCCGCTCGTCCTCGACGCCGACGGTCTGAACGCCTTTCCGCGCGCCGGCGGGCTGCGCGCCGGACGGCGCGCCCTCGTCCTGACGCCGCACCCGGGAGAGATGGGGCGCCTGCTCGGTCTCGACACCCGGGCGGTGCAGGCGGATCGCCTCGGCGCCGTCCGCCGCCTCGCCCGTCGCACGCGCGGGCACGTCGTCCTCAAGGGGTTCCGGAGCCTCGTGGCCTCGCCGGACGGGCGCATCTCGGTCAACCCCACCGGCAATCCCGGCATGGCGACCGCCGGCTCGGGGGACGTGCTCACCGGCCTGCTCGCGGGTCTTCTGGCGCAGGGCGGGACGGCCGGCGAAATGGCGCGGCTCGGCGTCTACCTGCACGGGTTCGCCGGCGACCTGGCTTCCGAGCGCAAGGGTCATGCACCGCTCCTCGCACGCGATCTGCTGTCCGCCTTCCCGCTCGCCTGGAGCAGGATGGCGTCAGGACGTTCCCTTCCGATGGGGGTCGAGGTGATGTCATGAAGGTCCCGTCCGCATCGCTCCGGCGCCTGACGGCGTCGGTCCCGGTTTCGCATCTGGGGGCCACGCCGGCCCCGGTGGCCTGGCAGCCGGCCCCTCGCGTCATCCCGGCGCGCGTCGTCATCCGCCCGGCGCGGCCGGACGACCTCGCGGAGGCGACGCTGCTCGAGCGGCGCGTCTGGACGCGGCTCGCCGCCACGCTCAACGAGCTGCAGCGGCGCCTGTTCGCGCTGCCGGAGTCGTTCCTGATGGCGGAGCTGCAGCGCCCCGGCGTGGCGCCGCTCATCGTCGGGCTCGCGAACGGCGTGATCTGGACGCGCGACTACCCGCGCGTGCCGCGCGATTTCGAGCGGCTGCCGGCCTCCGCCTCGCACAACCCGCGCGGCGACGTCCTGTACATCGCGTCGGTGGCCGTCGACCCGTCGTGGCGCGGGCGCGGCATTGCGCTCCGGATCCTGCAGGAGCTGGCGTCGGTGGGACGACGCCGCCACCTCAAGTACCTGCGCCTCATCGGCAACAACCGATCGCAGACGCTCTACGCGCGCGCCGGATTCCAGTCGGTGCGGCCGATGCCGGACATGTTCCGGCAGCACCGCGACCTGATGCCGCAGCCCACGCTCCTCGAGCTGCCGCTCTCCTGAAGGCACCGGCCATGGAAGACCGCCGCCTCGTCACGAAGAGCGAGGCGGAGACCGTGAGGCTCGGCCGGAGCCTCGCCGCCGATCTCCGGGCCGGCGACGTCGTGCTGCTCGAAGGCGTGCTCGGAGCGGGCAAAACGGCGCTGTCGCGCGGCATCGCCTCCGGGCTCGGCGTCCCCGAGGAGGAGGTCCGCTCCCCCACGTTCACACTCGTCAATCCCTACCGGGGACGGCTGCCCGTGTACCACGTCGATCTCTACCGTATCGAAGCGGCGCGCGATCTGGACGAGCTGGGCCTCGAGGAGATCCTCGGGACCGACGGGGTGGCGATCGTCGAGTGGGCGGAGCGTCTCGCCGTCTGGCGGCCCCCGTACGCCCTCGTCGTGCGCATCGAGGATCGGGGCGGCAGCGAGCGGGAGATCCGCATCGAGGACCGCCGGCGTGACTCCGGCGGGGCCTGGTCCTGAGCGGCGGCGCCCATCTTGAGCGGCGCCGGCGGCGCGGCGCCTATTCGACGCGGTAGTTGGGGGCTTCCTTGGTGATCACGACGTCGTGCGCGTGGCTCTCCTTGAGCCCGGCGGAGGTGACCCGGATGAACTTCGCCTCGCGGCGCAGCGTCTCGATGTCCTTCGCACCACAGTAGCCCATCCCGGCGCGGAGCCCGCCGACGAGCTGCGGGACGAGCGCCTGCAGGCTTCCCTTGTAGGGCACCATCCCCTCGATCCCCTCGGGCACGAGCTTGTCGTCTGCCGCCGCCTCCTGGAAGTAGCGATCGGCGCTGCCGCGCTTCATCGCCCCGAGCGAGCCCATGCCGCGATACGACTTGAACGTGCGCCCCTGGTACAGGATGGTCTCGCCGGGCGATTCCTCGGTGCCGGCAAACAGCGACCCGATCATCACCGACGACGCGCCGGCCGCGAGGGCCTTGGTGATGTCGCCGGAGTACTTGATGCCGCCATCGGAGATGATCGGCACCCCGGCCGACTTCGCCGCCAGCGCGCACGCCGCCACCGCAGTCACTTGAGGCACGCCGACGCCGGTGACGACGCGGGTGGTGCAGATCGAGCCCGGGCCGATGCCGACCTTGACCCCGTCCACGCCGAGCTTGATGAGGTCGGCGGTCGCCTCGCCGGTCGCGACGTTGCCGGCGACCAGATCGACGTCCGGATGCGCGGCCCGCAGCGCCCGCACCGTCTCCATGACCCCCGCCGAGTGCCCGTGCGCCGTGTCCACGACCAGCACGTCGACGCGCGCGTCGAGGAGCGCCTTCGCCCGGTCGCGCGTATCGGGCCCGACGCCGAGCGCCGCCCCGACCCGCAGCCGCCCGAACTGATCCTTGCAGGCGGACGGGTAGCGGATCATCTTCTGGATGTCCTTGACGGTGATCAGCCCCTTGAGGTGGTTCTCGCGATCGACCACCAGGAGCTTCTCGATCTTGTGCTGGTGCAGGATCGACTTGGCCGCCTCGAGCGTCGTCCCCACCGGGACCGTGACCAGGTTCTCCTTCGTCATCACCGACGCCACCGGCAGGTCGGTGCGCGTCTCGAAGCGCAGGTCGCGGTTCGTCAGGATGCCGAGGAGGCGCCCCTCCGGGTCCGTCACCGGCACGCCGGAGATGCGGTAGCGCTGCATCAGGTCGAGCGCGTCGGCGATCCGCTGCTTCGGCCCGACGGTGATCGGGTCGACGATCATGCCGCTCTCGGAGCGCTTCACCTTGTCGACCTCGGCCGCCTGCGCCTCGATCGACAGGTTCTTGTGGATGATCCCCAGCCCCCCGAGCTGCGCCATGGCGATCGCCAGGCGCGACTCGGTGACGGTGTCCATCGCGGACGAGACCAGCGGGATGTTGAGGCGGATGCGACGCGTCAGGAGGGTCCCGACCTCGACCCGGCTCGGCAGGACCTCCGACTTCGCGGGCAGCAGGAGGACGTCGTCGAAGGTCAGGGCTTCCGGAATCGGTCCTTCGAGCATCAGCGTCGCTCCTCAGACGGTGCGGACGGTCTCCCCGGCTCTCAGACCCGCACGCCGTGCGGGGCGGGGCGCGAGCCGGAACCCGCCCCTTCCTGCGACCCGTGGCACTTCTTGAACTTCTTGCCGGAGCCGCAGGGGCACGGATCGTTGCGCCCGACCCGGTCCGCCATCGGGACCTCGCGCGGCTTCGCCGCCTCCTTGGCGGGGGCGCTGTAGGTCAGGTCGCGCTGGCGCTGCGTCTTCATCTCCTCCTGCTGCTGCCGGACGATCGGGTCGAGCCGCCAGAGATTGCTGACGATCTCGTCCTCGATCCGCTCCTTCATCATGCCGAACATGGTGAAGGACTCCTTCTTGTACTCGGTCAGCGGATCGCGCTGCCCATAGCCCCGCAGGCCAATCCCTTCCTTCAGGTGGTCCATGGCGAGGAGATGATCCTTCCAGGCGGTGTCGATGATGTAGAGCAGGAGCGTGCGCTCGTGCTGCCGCATCGCCTCGTCGCCGAGGATCCGCTCCTTCTCGTCGTAGCGCTCCTGCATCTTCTGCAGCAGCATCTCGCGCAGGGCGGAGGCGTGGATCGTCTTGAAGTCGATGTCGGTCTGGTTCGTGTCCACCCCGAAGTAGCGCAGCATGCCATTGCGCAGGTTCTCCGGCTCCCACTCCTCCGGGTCCGCCTGCGGGTTGCAGGTGGAATCGATGATGTGGTCGAGGAGCTCCTCCGCTTTCTGGAGGATGTACTCCTTCTGCCCCTTCCCCTCGAGCAGCTCGCGGCGCAGGCGGTAGATCTCGGTGCGCTGCTTGTTGTTGACGTCGTCGTACTCGAGGAGGTGCTTGCGCACCTCGAAGTTGCGCGCCTCGACCTGCTTCTGCGCGCGCTCGATGGCATTGGTCACCATGCGGTGCTCGATCGGGACCCCTTCCTCCATGCCGAGCCGCTGCATCAAGCCGGAGATGCGGTCCGACCCGAAGATGCGCATCAGGTCGTCCTCGAGCGACAGGTAGAAGCGCGAAGACCCCGGATCCCCCTGGCGGCCGGCGCGGCCGCGCAGCTGGTTGTCGATGCGGCGCGCCTCGTGGCGCTCGGTGCCGAGGATGTGCAACCCGCCGAGGTTCACCACCTCGTCGTGCTCCGTCTTGCAGGCGTCCCGCGCCACCTCGATGGCGGAGGACAGCTCCTCCGGCGTCGGGGCCTCGGCGGCCGGGTCGCGCCCCTCGAGGAGCTGCCGGCGCGCCACGAACTCGGCGTTGCCGCCGAGCAGGATGTCGGTGCCGCGGCCGGCCATGTTGGTGGCGATGGTGACCGCCGCGAGCCGTCCCGCCTGCGCGACGATCTCCGCCTCGCGCTCGTGGTACTTGGCGTTGAGCACGACGTGCGGGACCTTCTTCTTGTGGAGCATGGCGCTCAGGTGCTCGGACTTCTCGATCGAGATCGTCCCGACGAGCACCGGCTGCTGGCGTTCGTGGAGCTCCTTGATCTCCTCCACCACCGCGTCGAACTTCTCCCGCTCGGTGCGGTACACGACGTCCGGGTTCTCGATGCGGATGAGCGTCCGGTTGGTCGGGATGACCATGACCTCGAGCTTGTAGATGCGGTCGAACTCGACCGCCTCGGTGTCGGCGGTGCCGGTCATGCCGGCGAGCTTGCCGTACATCCGGAAGTAGTTCTGGAAGGTGATGGTCGCGAGGGTCTGGTTCTCGCGCTGGATGGCGACCTTCTCTTTCGCCTCGACCGCCTGGTGCAGCCCGTCGCTCCAGCGCCGCCCGGGCATCAGGCGCCCGGTGAACTCGTCGACGATGATGATCTGGCCGTCCTTGATGACGTAGTCCACGTCGAGACGGTAGAGGACGTGCGCCCGCAGCGCCTGCTGCGCCGCGTGGTTCAGCTCCATCTGCGCCGGGTCGTAGAGGTTCTCGACCTTGAGGAGCTGCTCGCAGCGCTCCACGCCGTCCTCGGTGAGCGCCACGGTGCGCGCCTTCTCGTCGACGGTGAAGTGGGTCTCGCGCTCCAGGCGCGGGATGATCGCCGCCGCCCGGGCGTACAGATCGGTCGACTCGTCCGACGGCCCGGAGATGATGAGCGGCGTGCGCGCCTCGTCGATGAGGATCGAGTCCACTTCGTCGACGATCGCGAACGGGTGGCCGCGCTGCACCATGGCGCCGAGCGAGTACTTCATGTTGTCGCGCAGGTAGTCGAACCCGAACTCGTTGTTGGTGCCGTAGGTGATGTCCGCGGCGTAGGCCTGCTGCCGCGACTGGTCGTCCATGTCGTGCTGGATGACGCCGACCGTGAGCCCGAGGAAGGCGTAGATCGGCCCCATCCAGAGGGCGTCGCGCCGCGCCAGGTAGTCGTTCACCGTGATCACGTGCACGCCCTGGCCGGCGAGGGCGTTGAGCGACGCGGCCAGGGTGGCGACGAGGGTCTTCCCCTCCCCCGTCTTCATCTCGGCGATCTTGCCGTGGTGCAGGACCATGCCGCCGATGAGCTGGACGTCGAAGTGGCGCATGCGGAGCGTCCGCTTCCCCGCCTCGCGCGTCAGGGCGAACATCTCGTTGAGGACGTCGTCGAGCGTCGCGCCGTCGCGCACCCGCGCCCGCAGCCCCTCGACCCGCTCGCGGATGGCGGCGTCGCTCAGGGGGGCCACCTCCGCCTCGAGGGCGTTGATGGCGGCGACGCGCGGGACGATCTTCTTGAGCTCGCGCTCGTTCTTCGTCCCGAACAGCGCCTTGAGGATGGTGTCGATGATCATCGGCTTATGATAAACGACAACGGCCACCCGACGGGGCGGCGCGCGGTCCTTCCGTTCTGGACAGAGGCTAGAAGACCTTCGATTCTTCCAGGATGTAGACCAGCGGGTCGACCGCCTTCTGGTGGACCATCACCTCATAGTGCAGGTGCGGACCGGTGCTGCGGCCGGTCGAACCGGTGGCGGCGATCGTCTCGCCACGGCGCACCCGCTGCCCGACCTTGACCGCGGTCGAGCTCAGATGGCCGTAGCGGGTGACCACGCCGTAACCGTGCGAGACGAAGAGCGACAGCCCGAACCCGCCGGCCGGGCCCACCCGCGTCACGATGCCGTCGGCCGGGGCGACCACCCGCGTCCCCTGTGGGGCCACGATGTCGAGCCCCTGGTGGAAGTCGCGCATGCCCGTGAAGGGGTCGCGGCGCCAGCCGAAGCCGTTGCCGAGGAGGCCCCGCACCGGATAGATGCTCGGCGTCGAGGAGAGCAGCAGCGCCTGCTTCTGGAAGGCCGTGTCGAGCACCCGGAAGGAGTCCTGCAACACCCCCGAGCGCTCCTTGAGCGTCCGGATCTGCGAGTCGATGATCGGCTCCGCCTGCCGCGGGTCGATGCCGCGCAGGTCCGGAAGGGTGCCGCCCCCCGCCCCCATGGGCTGGGTCGGCAGGTCCTCGACACCGACCATCAGGGCGAACTTCGTGGCCTTGGATTCAATTTCCTGGAGACGGTTGCGCAGCTCGTTGAGCGAGGCGTCGAACCGCTCGTTGCTCTTCCGGAGCTCGGCGTTCTCCTGCGTCATCTTCGCCAGGCCGTGGCTTAAGCTCAGAGTCCGGATGAGGAAGTGGGGCACCGTGAGACCGGACAGGAGCAGGGCGGACAGGAAGGCACCGCCACCGAGGAGCAGGTTCCGCGACACGCGCAGGCGGCGGAACTTCGCCGTCGCATGCGGGACGATCATGATGGTGTAGAACTTCTTGGCCACCCTGGGACCCCCGGCCCGGCGCGCGTTTGAAGGGCGGGATGCTATCACCCGATCTGGAGGGAGTCAACGGTGGACTCGCCTCCCCTCCCCCCAAGATGCGGGGCCTCAAGGGTCTGGAAACACAACATGCGGGGCTCCTTCGGCCTGGTCCTCATATCACAAATTCGAAATACTAAAATCACATAGTCAACATCCAATGTAGGTTCCGGCCGTTACACGGTCAAGGCAGCGATGACGAATTGGAGATTTCGACCCACGAAACGCGGCCCGCCGGGCCCGGGTTGCCCCCCGGGCGTCAGGGGCCCGACCGAGGTCATGGGGGGCGCCGGCGGCGTCACGCCGCCTTGCCATCGCTTCTCGCCTTCGCATAGATTTGCCCGCCGCATGAACCCCTCTCGCCGCCTCCGGGCATCCCTCCCATGAGCTGGCCCCGCCGGCTGACCCCCGTCCAGCAGGTCGGCCAGCTGCTGTGGATCGGCTTCGAGGGGACGAGCCTCACCTCCGCCCTGGCGCGCCTGCTCCGCGATGTGCAGCCCGGCGCCGTCATCCTGTTCGGGCGCAACCTGCCGCCGGAGGCGCGGCGACTCCGCGGGCTGACCGATGCGATTTACCGGACGGTGGCGATCCCGCCTTTCATCGCGCTCGACCAGGAGGGGGGCCGGGTGAGCCGCCTGCGCACGACGATCGGCCCGACGCTGACCGGCGCCGCACTCGGCGCCCGGGGCGACGCGCCGCGCGCGGTCCGCCGCCACGCCGAGGCGTCGGCCCTGGCGCTCCGGACCCTCGGCTTCAACGTCAACTTCGCGCCGGTCCTCGACCTGTCGCGCCCCGAGGCGGACAACGGCATCGGCGATCGCGCCTACGGCGACGATCCGCTCACCGTGTCGCGCCTCGCCGGCATCTTCGCCGCCACCCACAGCCGGGCCGGCGTCGTCCCGGTCGGCAAGCACTTCCCCGGCCTGGGGCCGGCGGTCGGCGACACCCATGCCGTTCTGCCGGTGGTGCGGACGCCGCGCGCGGCGCTCCTGCGTCGCGACCTCCTCCCCTACCGCAGGCTGCGCCGGGCGCTGCCGATGGTGATGATCGGGCACGCCTGCTACCCGGGGATCCAGGACCGGGACGATCAGCCGGCAAGCCTGTCGGCCGCCATCGTGACGAACCTGCTGCGCGGCACGCTCGACTATCGCGGTCTGGTCCTCACCGACGATCTGGAGATGGGGGCGATCGATCAGACGCTCGGGGCGGGGGCTCTCGCCGTCGCGGCCTTCCGTGCCGGCTCCGACGGACTGATGTTCTGCAAGTCGGAAGAGCGCATCCGCGGCGCCGCCGCGACGCTCCTCGAGGCGGCCCGCGACGGGCGCATCACCCCCGCCCGGCTGCGCGCCTCGCTGCGCCGCATCGCAGCGCTGAAGCGCCGCATGCTCGTGGCCCGGCGCCGCCCCCGGTTCACGGCCGGCGGCATCGCCCGGGCGCGCGCGCTGTTCGGCGATCTCGGGCCCGCCCCGGTCTTCGGCGCCGACCCCACCGCGCGGCCCTGAGGGGCGCTACTCCAGATCGCGATCGGTGAGACGGCGGAAGATCTCGCGGTAGCGCTGCGCCGTCCCCTGGACGATGGAGTCCGGCAGCGGCGGCGCCGGCGGGTTCTTGTCCCACTTCACCGACTCGAGGTAGTCGCGCACGAACTGCTTGTCGAGCGACGCCTGCGGCCCGCCCGGCTTGTAGGTGTCGGCCGGCCAGAACCGGGACGAGTCCGGCGTGAGGACCTCGTCCCCGAGCACGAGACCGCGCGCGTCCCGCCCGAACTCGAACTTCGTGTCGGCGATGATGATGCCGCGGCTCTCGGCGTGCCGGCAGGCGTGGTCGTAGACGGCGAGGCTCAGGTCGCGCACCGCCTCGGCGGTCGGCTTCCCGACGAGATCGACCACCTTGTCGAAGGAGATGTTCTCGTCGTGGCCGGTCGTCGCCTTGGTCGAGGGGGTGAAGATCGGCTCCGGCAGGCGGTCCGAGTCGCGCAGCCCGGCCGGCAGCTTGATGCCGCAGACGGCGCCGGTCTTGAGGTACTCCTTGTACCCGGACCCCGACAGGTAGCCGCGCACGACGCACTCGACCGGCAGCATGTCGAGGCGCTCCACCACCACGGACCGGCCGCGCAGGGACACCGTGTGCGGCCGCAGCCGCTCGGGGAAGCGCGCGGCATCGCGCTCACGCACGTGGTGCCGGACGATCTCCCGGGTCCGGTCGAACCAGAACAGCGAGATCTGGTTCAGCACCTTCCCCTTGTCCGGGATGCCGTTCGGCAGGATGTGGTCGAAGGCGGAGATCCGATCCGTCGAGACGATGAGGAGCGCGTCCCCCAGGTCGTAGACGTCCCGGACCTTGCCGCGGCTGAGCAGTTTGAGGTCGGTGAACTCGGTGCGCATCACTGGCTGCGTCATCTCGTGGGCCTCTCGAGGAGGCCGAATCCTTGCATGGCTCCCATTTCGTGTCAACGAATCCGCGGGTTGACCGGGACGCGGCCACGCGCTACCGTCGCGTGTTCATGTCTTCCCGCTCGGTGCGTCCCAAGCTCGCCGCGGCGGCCGCCCTCGCGGCCTGGCTCGCCGCCCCCCTGCCGCTGCGCGCGGTCGGGATGGGGTCGATCGACGGCACGGTCGAGGACGCGCGCGGCCGCCCGATCCCCGGCGCCGCGGTGACGCTGGCGGCGAAGCGGGGCGGCCAGTCGCTCGCCCGCACCGACGACGCCGGCTTCTACCGCATCCCGGCGCAGCGCAGCGCGACCGAGTACATCCTGCGCGTCGAGGCGGACGGCTTCCGGCCGGTCGCCTACGACGGCCTCCAGGTGATGGCAGGGCGGACGCGCCGCTTCGACGTCCGCCTCAAGCGGCCGGGCGAGCGCGACGTCGTCGTGCTGCTGAGCCGGGATCCGTACCCGTTCGACGACCTGCTGCGCGGCCTGCTCCAGGGGCTCGACGCCCCGGCCCGTACGTTCGACCTCGACGCGGCACCCGACCCCGATGAGGTGGTGCGCCGGGTGGAGGCGGAGCGCCCCAACCTGATCCTCGCCTCGGGGCTCAACGCCGCGCGCCTGGTGCGCCGCGAGGTGCGCGACATCCCGGCGATCCTGAGCCTGCTCGGCGACCCGCGCCTGCACGACCTCGAGTCCGCCAACCTGTCGTTCGTCACCACGAACCCGCCGCCGGACGAGCTGATGCGACGGGTGCGGCAGTTCCTGCCGGGGGCGCGGCGGCTGGGGCTGCTGTTCGACGCGCGCGCCTCGACGCTCGTGGCCCGCGATCTGCGGCGCGCGGCGCGCGAGCAGGGGTTCGAGGTCGTGACCCGCCCATGCTACGAGCCGGAGAAGATCGGGCCGTCGCTCGCCGACCTCGACGGGAAGGTGGACGTCCTCGTCGTCCCGTTCGACCCGCTGAGCCTCAGCCCGAGCGCCCTCGATGACATCACCCACTGGTCCCTGTCCCAGCGCGTGGCGCTCGTCGGTCCGGGCCCGGAGTGGGCGCGGCGCGGGGCGCTCTTCTCCTACGGCCCGACGCCGGAGACGATCGGCCGGGACCTGTCCTACCTCGCCGGGCAGATGCTCTCCGAAGGGCGCCAGCCGGAGGATGCGGCGCGTCTCATCGGGCCCGCGGGGTCGGTCCTGACGGTGAACCAGACGACGGCGCTGGCGCTCGGCGTGGAGATCCCGGGCGGCCTCAGCATCGACGCGACCTACTGACCCCGGCCGGACTGGGCCGCGCGCGGCACTTAGGCCATCCGTACCTCGCGGACCCCGTCGATCCTCCAGAGATCCCCGATGAACTTCTTGTGCTGCGGGTGGACGCCGCAGCACTGCAGCGTCAGGATGTGATGGTCCGCGGCGCGGCGCAGACCGGTCGTCTCGAGGGCCTGGCCCTGGCCGCCGGCCCGGATGGTCTTCTCGATCTCGCGGCGCGTCTGGCCGCGGTCGTCGTCGAAGGCGATCTCGCAGTCACGCATGCGACAGCGGCCGAACAGCCGCCGCTCGACGAGTCCCAGCCCCACCTGCACCAGCAGGATGAGCCCCGTCGTGAGCATCGCGACCGACGCCTTCCCAGCGCCGATCGCCATGCCGATCGCCGACACGACCCAGATCATCGCGGCCGAGGTCAGCCCGGTGATATGGCCGCGCGAGTGCAGGATGGTCCCGGCGCCGAGGAAGCCGACGCCGGCCACCACCTGCGCCGCGATGCGCCCCGGATCGCCGCGCAGGCCGGTCAGATCGGCGACGAGGTGGATCGACAGCCACATGAACAGCGCCGACCCGAGGCAGATCAGGATGTTGGTGCGGAACCCGGCCGGCTTCTGCTTGAGCTCCCGTTCGACGCCGATGAGCCCGCCGCAGGCGATGGCCAGCAGGGCCTTCGGGACGTAGTCTCGAAGGAGGGGGCCGATGTCGATGAGGAGGCTCTCGATCATGGTTGAAGACGGATGCAAAGGTATAATCCGCCCCCCCCGCGGTGCAAGGTGAATGACCCGCGGCCAGGACTTTCGATGTCCACTCCGTCATCGACCGCCGGATTCCGGTTCCCGGGAGACACGGCGTTGCGCCGGCTGACCGGCCTCCTCCTGCTCCTGGCCGGGGCCTGCGCCGGCGCCGCCGTCGCGCTCCTGGCGCGGCCGGCCGGCCCGGACCGGGTCTCCCTCCTCCGGACCGCCGCCGTGTCCGGATCCGCCGCCCCCGCCGCCCCCGCCCCCGGCGCGGCCGGCGCCGTCCCCGCGGCGAGCCTCGCCGCCGGCGACGGCTACGCGGCGATCGCCAAAAGTGTGATGCCGGCGGTCGTGAACATCTCCTCGATGCAGGTGATCCAGACCTACGAGCGCTATTCCCCGTTCATGGCCGACCCGTTCTTCCAGCAGTTCTTCGGCAACCAGTACGACTACATCGTTCCGCGCGAGCGGCGGGAGATGAGCCTCGGGTCGGGCGTCCTCGTGGACGACCATGGGACCATCCTGACCAACCATCACGTGGTCGAGCACGCGACCGAGGTTCGGGTGGCGCTCTCGGATGGCCGGGAGCTGCCGGCGCGCATCCTCGGAGTCGACCCGCGCACGGATCTCGCCGCGCTCCGCGTCGAGGCGTCGAACCTGCCGCACGCGCCCCTCGGCGACTCCGACACCATGCAGGTCGGCGACATCGTCCTGGCGTTCGGGAACCCGTTCGGCCTCGGCGGGACCGTGACGATGGGGATCGTCAGTGCCATCGGCCGCGGCAACCTCGGCCTCGCCGACTACGAAGACTTCATCCAGACCGACGCCGCCATCAACCCCGGCAACTCGGGCGGGGCGCTGGTCAACACGCGCGGCGAGGTGATCGGCATCAACACGGCGATCTTCTCGCGCAGCGGCGGCTACCAGGGGATCGGCTTCGCCATCCCTTCGACCATGGCGCACGAGGTGCTCGACGACCTCATGGAGAACGGCCGCGTCATCCGGGGCTACGCCGGGCTCGCCGTGCAGCCGCTGACCCCGGACCTGGCGCGGGCGTTCAGCCTGCCCGACCTGCGCGGCGCCGTCGTGGCGGACACCGACCCGAACGGCCCCTCGGCGCGCGCCGGCCTGAAGCGCGGCGACGTCATCGTCACGGTCGGCGCCCGCCCGGTCACCTCGGACGAGGAGCTGCGCACGCAGATGTCGCGGCTCCGGCCCGGGGACAAGATCACGCTGGGTTTCATGCGGAACGGCCGGAAGGCGACGGCCGAGATGACCCTGGTCGAGCCGCCGCAGGCACCGCCGCGCCGCGCGGTCCCGAGGCGGCGGGGCTGACGCTCGCCTTGGCGCCGGCGGGGCGGCTGCGGCGCAGGAACTCAACCTTTTCAACCTGAAGACTGGGGACGCCGAACTCCTCCTCCACCTTGCCGCGCAGCAGATACGGCCGCGCCGTCGTCAGCATCCGGCAGAAGCGCGTGTACGCCTCGGGGAAGAAGACCGTCTCGTAGAGGGCGGTCGTGTCCTCGAAGGAGACGAACTCCATCGGCTCGTCGTCCTTCGTCGTGACGATCTTCCCGGTGACGAGCCAGCCGATCATCGCCACCCGTTCCCCCGCGTGCTTCCCGATGTCGGCCCCGCGCACCAGCCGCACGCCGTCGTCGCGCAGCCGCTGGATGGCCGCGCGGTAGAGTGTCAGCGGGTGGCGGCTGATGAGATAGCCGATCGCTTCTTCCTCGTCGCGCAGGAGCCGCTCGGCCTCCATCGCCGCATCCCGGACCGGCAGGCTCGGGAGCGTCACCGGCTCCGGCGCGAACAGCTCGGGCGTGGTCCCCGGCTTGCGTGTTCCGCCGCGCCCTTCCCAGGCGCGAAGGCGCCAGTGCAGCCGCACCCGTGCGGCGAGCGGACCGGCGGCACCGGGCGCGCCCGTTTCCCCTCGGACCGGCATGCCGGCGGGCACGATCGCATCGAGCGCGCCGGCCCGCACCAGGCGACGCACGTCGGCCGGGTCGAGCGCGACGCGGCGCAACAGGTCGTCGAAATCGGCGAAGCGGCCGCGACGCTCCCGCTCGGCGAGGATCGCGTCCACCGCCTTCTCCCTGAGGCTCAGGATCTGACTGAGGCCGATGCGCACCCACCCGCGCTCCGCCGCCGCGGCCGGCGCCTCCGCCGCGCCCGCGCCGCGGCCGGTCCATGACGTGCCGCTCTCGTTGACATCGGGCGGCCGGACGGCGATCCCCATCCGGCGGCACTCGGAGACGTAGGCGAAGGGCGAGTAATAGCCCCCTTCGTTCTTGAGCACCGCGGCGAGGAACTCCGCCGGGTGGTGCGCCTTGAGCCAGGCCGACTTGAACGACACGAGCGCATAGGAGGCCGAGTGCGGCTTGCAGAAGGAATATCCCGAGAACGACAGGATCATCTTCCAGACCTGCTCGACGATCCCGGCCTCGATACCGCGCTCGAGCGCCCCGGCGATGAAGCGCTGCCGAAAGTCGGCCACCTGCTTCTCGGCCCACTTCTTCGAGATGACCTTGCGCAGACCGTCGGCTTCGGCGTCGGTGAAGCCGGCCATGCGGATGGCGACGCGGGCGACATCCTCCTGGTAGCACATGATGCCGTAGGTGTCGCGCATCACCTCGCCGAGGATCGGGTGGAGCGGCTCGAACGCCCCGCCGCGCAGCCGCCGGACGTACTCGCGGATGTAGTCGTTCGCCGCCGGCCGGATGATCGACGAGTGGATGACGAGGTGCTCGAAGTCGCCGCGCCGCGTCTTCTGCTGCAGCTGCCGCATCGACGGGGACTCGACGTAGAAGACCCCCATCGTGTCGCCGTCGCGCAGGAGGGCCTGGGTTGCGGTGTCGTCGATCGGGTCGAACTCGTCGTACGGGATGTCGGGGCCGCCGTTCTGCACGAGGGTCGCGCAGGCGTCGCGGATGACCGACAGCGATCGGTTGCCGAGGAGGTCGATCTTCACGAGGCCGGCGTCCTCCGCCTGGTCCTTCTCCCACTGGATGACCCGCACCCCCTTGGTCGCCATCTCGACCGGCACGTGCGCATCGACGCCGTCCGGCGCGATGACGACGCCGCCGCAGTGCACCGACAGGTGCCGGGGTGCGCCGTCGATCGCCGCCGCCGCGGCGAGGATGGCCGGCCACGGCGGCCGGCCGAGGAGACCGCCGCGCTTCGCCTGCATGTCGTCGCCTTGGAAGAGCGGGTGGTTCGTCGCGGCTTCGGCGGCGGTCTCGTGGCCCCAGTCGTGCGCCAGCCGGTCGGTCACTCTCTTGATCTCGCCGTCGGGCAGGCCGTGGACCTTCGCGACTTCGCGCACCGCGGCGCGCGCCCGGAAGGTGACGTGGTTGGCGATCATCGCGACCTTCTCCGGCCCGAAGACCTTGAAGAC